>OBLU010002333.1_pt1 | contig 17577 bp, 20 predicted proteins | sample 1518681 | NCBI WGS metagenome assembly OBLU01 (sample SAMEA3539304, study PRJEB22396) | soil metagenome | biome: tundra; feature: field; material: soil | place: USA | collected 2010-05 | depth 0.15 m | reverse complement strand
CCGAGACGTCAACGGTCAATCCTCCGTGAGAGTGGGTGGGTGCTACAGGCATTTCCCGTGACTACACGTCAAACCGCCGCCAAAAGACGACGAAGTTGGATGTAAGAACACGGTTTATCTATTCTAGTTGCTCCACGGGGCAACGTGCAAATAGCGTTCCCCACTCCTGGGAAACGCGGCCGCCGAGAACGGTTGGCTTTACCCTAGGCACTTTTGGAGCCCGGGTCAAGTACTACGAACGGGTAAAAAGCCCCGACCGGCGAGCCGGTCGGGGTCCTTACCTCAAAACCTTTAAATTACTTGACTTCTACCGTCGCGCCGGCGGCTTCGAGAGCCGCCTTGGCCTTGTCGGCGTCGGCCTTGGAAACCTTCTCCAGTACGGGCTTGGGGGCACCGTCCACGAGATCCTTCGCTTCCTTCAGACCCAGGTTGGTGAGCGTACGCACTTCCTTGATGACCTGAATCTTTTTGTCGCCTGCGCCCGTCAAGATGACGTCGTAGTCGCTCTTGTCTTCAACAGCAGCCTCGGCGCCGCCACCGGCCGCGGCCGGGGCAGCAGCGGCCACGGGAGCGGCCGCCGTCACGCCGAACTTCTCTTCGAACTCCTTGAGCAACTCGCTCAGTTCGATCACAGATAGCTCAGCGATGCCGTCGAGAATCTGTTCCTTGGTCAGGGTTGCAGCCATGATGATTCCTTTCTTTTCTTCGTTTCGGTACCGCGTTGATGTTGGTTATTCGACCGGTTCGCTCGCGGCGTCCTCTACGGGAGCCTCGGTGGCATCGGTTTCGGATTCGGCTACGGAAGCCTCCGCTTCGGGGGATCCGTCCACGGGAGCCTCCTCCTCCACCGCGACCTCCGCGACAGTTGCCGCGGCGTCGTCGCTCGCTGCGGGTGCAGCTTCCTCGACCCCGGCCGGTGTCTCGGCGGCCGGCTCGACCTCTTCAACTCTGAGAGCGGAGCCGCCCTTAGAGTCGAGAAGGGCCGAGAGGCCGTAGGCGAAGTTTTGCGGCACGGCCTTTAGGAGGCTGGCCATGGTGCGAAGTGGTGAGGCCAAGAGGCCGGCGAACTGAGCCATCAACACGTCGCGGCTCGGTAGATCGGCCAGGGCCGCCAGATCTTTCAAGGTCAGGGCCTTACCGTTGACGACGCCGCCTTTTACCACCAGCGTGGGGGTCTCTTTGGCGAAATCACGCAGGGCCTTGGCCACGGCCGACACGTCGCCGTCGATGAAGGTGATGGCGGTCGGGCCCTGGAGGAGCTCGCCCAGTGACTCGACCTCGCTGCCGGCGATGGCGCGAAGCACCAAGGTGTTCTTGTAGACCTTGAAGTCGGCGTTCAGCGTACGAAGCTGGCGGCGAAGAGTGGAGATCTGAGCGACGGTCATGCCGCGGTACTCGGTAACGACGGCCGTGGAGGTCGACTTGACGCGCGACTTGACCTCTTTGACGGTCGCGGCCTTGTCGGGGCGAACTTTGCTCATGCTGACTCCTTCACCGGATGCCGCCCGGTACGGGCCTCAACATCCCAGCGAACGAACCGGACCCGGGGGTCAGACTCGAACTCCTCGTCAGGCGGGCCTCGCGGCCACTTATGTGGTTACCCACACCGGATGTCTTCGGCGTTCTTCTAAAACCGTGGCACGAACAACGTGCGCGGCGTACATCGTAGCGACGGGGCCTGGGCCCCGTCAAAAGCCCGCTTACGCGCTGGTCAAAGCCTCGTCGACGACTTTGGTGCGGGTGGGGTCGATTTTGACGCCCGGTCCCATGGTCGAAGAGACCGTAATGCTCATCATGTAGCGGCCCTTGGCGCTGGCCGGCTTGACCCGGACGATCTCGTCCACCACGGCCTGCACGTTGCGCGCCAAATCGTCGCGACTGAAACTGACCTTGCCCACGCGTAGCTGGACGTTGCCGATCTTGTCGCTGCGGTACTCCACCCGACCTCCCTTGAACTCGGTGACGGCCTTGGCGACGTCCATGGTCACGGTGCCGGTCTTGGGGTTGGGCATCAAACCGCGCGGACCGAGCACTCGGCCCAGTCCCCCGACCTGGCCCATGAGGTCCGGCGTGGCGATGGCGATATCGAAGTCGAGGAATCCACCGGCCACCTTGGCGACCAAGTCCTCGGCGCCCACTACGTCGGCTCCGGCGTCGCGGGCGGCCTGCGCCGCTTCGCCGGCGGCGAAGACGGCCACTCGATTGGTCTTGCCGGTGCCGGCCGGCAGCGAAAGGGTGCCACGCACTAACTGCTCGGCCTTGCGAGGATCGATGCCCAGACGAACGGCCAGCTCGACGGTCTCGTCAAACTTCGCCGTCGCCAGGGCCTTGACCTTGTCCAGGGCCTCGGGAATCGTCAGCAATTCCTCCCGGTCGACCTGGGCCAACGCGTTTAGGTATTTTTTACCGTGTTTCACTGTGCTCTCCTAGCCCGCCACCGAAATGCCCATGGAGCGGGCGGTGCCCGCTATCTGGAGCTTGGCCATCTCGAGGTCGTCGGTGTTGAGGTCCTTGAGCTTGGTCTTGGCGATCTCTTCGACCTGGTCCATGGTGACCGTGGCGACGGTTTCGCGTCCGGCCAGGTGGGCACCCTTGGTGACGCCGGCCGCCTGGCGCAGCAGCACCGGCGTCGGAGGCGTCTTCAAGACGAAGGTGAAGGACCGGTCCTCGTAGATTGAAATGTCGACCGGGATGACCGTGCCGCGCATTGACTCGGTGGCGGCGTTGTACTGCTTGCAGAACTCCATGGTCTGAATGCCGTGGGGACCTAGGGCGGTACCGACCGGCGGCGCCGGGGTGGCTCCGCCCGCTTCGAGCTGAATCTTTACCACTGCAACAACCTTTTTGGCCATGATTTTCTCCTAACGGCAATTCTCTAGAGCTTCGTGATCTGCGTGAAGTCAAGCTCCACCGGGGTCTCGCGCCCGAAGATGTCCACCAGCACCTTGACCTTGAGCTGGTCTTCGTTGATCTCGGCGACGTGGCCCGAGAACGTGGCGAAGGGGCCGGTCTTGATTTGCACGGTGTCGTTGACTTCGAATTCGTGGGTGGGCAGACGCCGCTTGGCGGCCGGCTGCTCCACGCCCTCGACGATGGGGCGAATAATGTTGTCGACCTCGCGGCGCGTCAGGGCCGTGGGACGGGTCTTCTCGGCGCCGACGAACCCCGTCACGCCGGGGGTGGAGCCAATCACGTAGAAGATCTCGGGATCGGGCTCGCAGCGAATCAGCAGGTAACTGGGAAACATGCGCTTGGATACCGTGACCTTCTTGCCTGATTTGAACTCGGTCACGTCCTCTTCGGGCAGGTAGATCTCGTAGATGCTCTCGGTCAGTTCGCGACTCTTGATGATGTTGTTGAGCGCGCCGATGACCTTCTGCTCGTGTCCGGCGAAGGTGTGCACGATGTACCAGCGCCCGGGGCGGTCGAAGGCACTCTCAATGACCGGCTCTTCGTCGAGGCCGTCTTCGAGAATCGTGACGTCGAGAATCTCTTCGTCGGCGCTCGTATCGTGGTCGGTGTCGGAAGTCTCAATATCGCTCATGATTGCCTTACTTGGTGAAGAGGAACGTGACGAACTTCGAGAAGCCGAAGCCCAGGCCGAAAATCAGCGCGGTCATGAAGATGAGGACGAAGAGCACGATAGTGGTGTAGTTGATCAGCTCCGGTCGCGACGGCCAGGCGACCTGACGCATCTCTTCACGGACTTCACGGATGAACTGACCGGGGCCAGTGCGCTGGCCCCGACGGCGCTGGACGTCTTGGGGCGTGGCGCGGCGTGACGAAGCGGCGCCGTCGGCGCCCACCTGTCCTTGTCGCTGCATCATTCGCTTCTGTTCGCGATTCATCTCACGTCTCTCGTTACTAAATCAGTCACTTCGGGTAAAAAAACTTCGAGCAGGGCAGGAGGGACTCGAACCCCCAACCCCCGGTTTTGGAGACCGGTGCTCTACCAATTGAGCCACTGCCCTTCGTGCCGCCACCAAAACCCGGTGAGTGGCCGTAGGGAAGGTAAATGTTACCACCCCCTCGGGCCAGCCTCTAGCGGGTCTCCTTATGCAGCGTGTGCTTGCGCTCCCACTGGCAGTACTTGGACATCTCGATGCGCTCGCGATCGTTGACCTTGTTCTTCTTGGTGATGTAGTTGCGGCGCTTGCACTCTTCACAGGCCAGGGTGACCTGTACGCGCTTCTCATTCTTTGCCATCGTTCTCTCCTTTTCAACACTGCGTTCACTGCGTGAGCCCGCCTGGCCTGGTAGCGGCGGCGGGACTCGAACCCGCGACAACACGATTATGAGCCGTGTGCTCTGACCACCTGAGCTACGCCGCCTGGCGAGCCCTCTGTCGGGATTGAACCGACGACCCCTTCCTTACCATGGAAGTGCTCTACCACTGAGCTAAGAGGGCACCGCGTAATAAAACACGCGAGAGTGAATTGTACTCTGAGCGAGCCCGACCTTTCCACCTAGTGCGCGAGTACCCTTGTCTGCTATGAGAACCCGCTTGGTCGAAGTTGACGACGCGCCGGCACTCATGAATATCTACAACCCTGAGGTTATGGAGATGTCCGTCAGTTTCGATCTGGTGACCAGGTCGCTGGCCGACCAGGAGGCCTGGATACGGACCCACCTCGCCACGCACCCCTGCATCGTGGCCGTCAACGAGGAGGACGACCTCGGCGAAATCGGGGCCCGGGGCGAGAAGATCCTTGGTTTCGCCGTGGTATCGCCCTTTCGCTCCCGTCCGGCCTACGCCTCATCCGTGGAAAACTCGGTCTACGTCCTTCGAGGCGCCCGGGGACGCGGGGTCGGAGAAAAGCTGCTGCGCGAACTGGTCAAGACGGCCCAAGAGTCGGGATTCCACACCCTGATCGCGCGCATCGTGGGCGAAAACGAGGGTTCGATCCGCCTCCACGAGAAATGCGACTTCAAACTGGTGGGCACCGAAATTGAAATCGGTCGAAAACACGGCCGCTGGCTGGACGTCGTCGAGTACCAATACGTCGTGCCCGATCGCAACTAGGTACTTAGCTCCTCGCTCATTTCAGGCCAGGACCACTGGGTCCAACGACCCATCGGCACCAACAACACGCCGCCGAGTATCGCGACCGCGACGGCCATCAGCAGTGGATTGCTGTGCACCAACCCCGATAGGAGTTGGCGACCACCGGGCAGTCCAATAAAGGGCCCGGTAATGGAAAGGGCCAACAGCCAGAAGTGTTCACGACCTTCGTAGCTGGCGGCCAGCAGGATCAGCCCCCAGGCCAGATACCAGGGCTGGACCACCGGTCCCAGTTCCACGAAGAGGATCAGCGCCACGCCGAGGGACCGGACCCAACCGCGGTCCTCGGACCTCCACAACAGCCACAGCGTGAAGGCGACGGCAGCCAGAAGTCCGAACAGTCTCGTCACCGACAGCACGCGGGTCAGCGTTATGGAATGCAGGCCCACGGCGTGCAACGTATTGGTCAGCGCCATGCCGACGCCGGTCGCCGGCGCCGCCCACGAGCGCACCGTGCCGTTGGAGAGCAGATTGTTCACCCAGCCGAAGCCGAACCCGGCCGCCCAGGTCCAGAAACTGAGCGTGATCCCGGTCACCAGGCAAGCGATCAAGATCGGTTTTATTCGCTGACGAATGGGCGCCCTGGGTCCGAGCCAGTTCCACGCGACGAACGCGAGACCCAGCGCGGCCGGGGCCTTGATGGCGGTCGCGCAGGCAATAAAGAACAGGCCCCACACCAGATGTCGTCGCACGGCGAGCGCCACGCCGACTACCAAGAACGCAGCCATGATGCCGTCGTTATGCGCGCCCCCGATCAAGGTCAGCAGCACCAGCGGATTCAAGGCGCTCAAAACAAATGCCTCGCCGGGATCGCGGCCCAAACCGCGCGCCAGCAGAGCGACCCCGTAGCCAATCATGGCGACCGCCAGGACCTCCAAGAGTCGCAGCCCCACCACCGTCGCTACTTGGTTGTGTTGGGCGATCCGGTCGATGGTGCCGTCGATCCACAGGAAAAACGAACCGTAGGGAGCGGGGGTATTGCCCCACAAAGGGTCCACGGGAGTGACGTAGGGGCCCGCCCCCAATGAAAAGGGGCCGAGGATATAAGGGCTCAGGTGGTGACTCGACATCTCGCCTTGCGCGGCGTAACTGAAGACGTCGCGCGAAAAGAGCGGCGGGGCTACGATCATCGGCGTGGCCCAGATGAGCAGCATCCACCACAGCGACTTAAGCGATGAGCCGGGGTGGAGCTTCAAGACTTCGGCCAGACGAAGCCATACGCGCATCAGCAGCAAGAGGCCGCCGTACATGAGCACAATCGACAAGACCAGCCTGGTCAGACTCGGCGTACCGACGGCGTCGAGCGACGGTTCACCGAAGAACCAGGTATGGACTAAGTCGAACTTGAAGGGCGAATTGGTGAAGGAGCCGCCGAGCAGGATGAGCACCATCGCCACGAATCCCAATAACGTGGGCTGCCAAAGAAAGGACCAGCCTTCGAAGGGACCGGGCTTGAAGCGACCGAGTGGGGTGTAGCGCCGTTCGAGCAGCTGCACGCCCGACTCGAATCGAGAGGCGACGCGCTCGTAGGCTCGGCGCACATCGCTCGGCCTCGGCCTCGACTTAAGTCGATTCACGCCACTCCTCTCGCCCAACGGTGCCACCGTACTTCCCACCCAAAATCGGGCAAGGTCAATCCAGCGCCCGCTGGATTGACCTTGGTGGGCCAGGAGGGATTTGAACCCCCGTAGGCTAAGCCGTCTGGTTTACAGCCAGATCCCATTGGCCACTCGGGCACTGACCCGCCGAGAATCCTACTGCTCCTAACTGACCCGCATCCAACCGAGTCAAAGGCTCTACCATTTCGCTATGCCTACTTTTGACGTTGTTTCCGAGATCGACCTCCAGGAAGTGCGAAATGCCGTGGACCAGGCCAACCGTGAGGCCTCGACCCGATTCGACTTCAAGAACACCGACGCCGTCATTGAATTCGGCGACAAAGAACTGAAACTCAGCGCCTCGACGCAAGACCGTCTGCGCGCGCTCTACCAACTGCTCGAAGAGAAACTCGTGAAGCGCTCGGTCTCGCTTAAGTCACTCGATCCGGGCAAGATTGAAGAGGCCAGTCAAGGGGCCGCCCGCCAAAAGATCGTGTTGAAGGCCGGCATCTCCCAAGAGGTCGGCAAACAGATCAACAAGATGGTCAAAGAGATGGGCGTGAAGAACTTGACGTCATCGATTCAGGGTGATCAGGTGCGCATCACCGGCAAACAGCGCGATGATCTCCAGCGGGCCATTGCCTTTTTCAAGGAATCCGACATTTCGGTTCCCCTGCAGTTCACCAACTTTCGCGACTAACTTCTGCCGCTCTGCTCTTCTTCTTCCAGGTGCACCTCAATGGCGTGAAGTTTGTCGGTGTGAAAGATTCGGTTGAAGAGTAGTACCTTCAGCACCCAAAAAATGGCGAAGCTCAAGACGTTCACTCCGCCCACCAGGCCGGTGTCGATCAAGTGACTCCAGTGGTGGGTATGCACCAGGTGCTTGACGAACAGGGCGCCCAGGAGCGAAAAAGCGATGCCGGCAAACGACATCAGTAGATACGGCACTACCTCTTTGCGGAAGTGGCTGCGACCGCGCTTGCCCCACGCCCAGGCCCGACTCAGGTAGTACGAAGGAATGGTCGCCAGTAGGTTCCCAAAAAGCGTCGCGCCGATAATTCCGGTGATGATATGAAAGCCGTAGACGATCAAAATGGTCGAGAACGAAACACCGGTCGTGATAACCGAACTCAAGCTGAATCGGATGAGCTTCTTGCCTTGGTGTGTCTTTGACCACGCCATAAATTCACGAAGGTTTTTTGGCACAGCGAACATTCTAGTTCGGCGATTGATCCCACTCTGGTGTCGAAGGACCATTCCGGTTCGGCCGCGCAACCGAAATCGACGGGCTAAGTGTCAGAATGGCTAGATGTCCGAAGCCCTAGAGTTCCTCGTCAACCTGCTCGATCTCGAAACGATTGAAGTCAATACCTACCGGGGCAAGCACCCTAAAGAGGAGCGCCAGCGCACCTTCGGGGGTCAAGTGGCGGCCCAGGCCCTCATGGCGGCGGGACGGACGGTCGAGCACGCCACGGTGCACTCCCTGCACTCCTACTTCTTGCGACCGGGCGACACCAGCATTCCGATCCTTTACGAGGTCGATCGCATTCGTGACGGAAAAAGCTTTTACACCCGACGGGTCGTGGCGATCCAACACGGCCGAGCCATCTACAACATGCAGGCCAGTTTTCACGCCGTGGAAATCGGTTTGGAACACCAGTTCCCGATGCCGATCGTTCCCGATCCCGAAACGATCAAACCAATGGCCGAGCGGCTGCTCACGGAGTTCGGCAGCAACGACGAATGGTTCAATCGCCAACACCCTATTGATCAACGATTCATCGGCGAGCTCCCTTGGAGTTCAAAACACAACAAGCAGCCCCGTCAACAGCTCTGGATCAAGGCCGACGGCGAGTTGGCCGACGACCCACTGTTGCACGCCTGCGTGGTGGCGTACGCCAGCGACATGAGCCTCTTCGACGCGATCCTCGCCCCACATTCGAAACGCTGGGATGACGACCACTTCATGGCCGCGAGTCTCGACCACTGCATGTGGTTCCATCGCGAACTCCACGCCGATGAGTGGCTGCTCTACGACATCGACTCGCCCATCGCTCACGCGGGCCGAGGTCTCGCCAGGGGCTTCATCTTCAATCGGTCCGGCGAACTCTGCGTGTCAATGGTCCAAGAAGGTCTGACTCGCTTTATCGACCCGACGCGTCGGTCGAGTCAACTTTAAAACGTCGTTACCTCGATCGAATTACGACCGCTCCGCCATGGGCACGTACTTGCGCTCACCTTCTCCGGAGTAGAGCTGGCGGGGCCGGGCGATCTTCACGTCCTGATCGAGCAGTTCTTGGAAGTGGGCCAGCCATCCCGACGTGCGGGGAATGGCGAACAATACCGTGAACATCTCCATGGGAAAACCCATGGCCTGATAAATCAGGCCCGAGTAAAAGTCGACGTTGGGATAGAGATGGCGTGAAATAAAGTAGTCGTCCTGCAACGCGACCTCTTCGAGCTTCAAGGCAATGTCGAGCAAGGGATTTTTTCCCGTCACGGCGAAGACGTCATCGGCGGTCTTCTTGATGATCGTGGCCCGCGGATCGAAGCTCTTGTACACGCGGTGACCAAATCCTTCCAGCAGCACCTTGCCCTGCTTGACCGTCTCCACGTACGCGCTCACGTTATCGATGCTGCCAATAGTGGTGAGCATCTTCACCACCGCTTCATTGGCACCACCGTGACGCGGTCCGTAGAGCGCCGCCGTGGCGGCGGCCGTCGCGGAGTAGGGATCTCCGTGCGACGAACCGACGATTCGCATGGCGGTCGTGCCGCAGTTCTGCTCGTGATCGGCGTGCAGAATGAAGAGCACGTCCAGCGCATGGGCCAAGACCGCGTCCGCTTCGTAGTGCGGTTCGGCGACCTTCCACATCATCGAAAGGAAGTTCGGCGCGTATTCGAGCGTGTTGTCGGGGTAGACAAAGGGCATGCCCACGGAAAAGCGGTGACAGGCGGCGGCCAGCGTGGGCATCTTAGCGATGAGGCGAACCACTTGCCGGTGCAATATTTCCGGGTCTTCCAGAATTTTCGCGTCCTTGTAGTACGTCGAGAGCGCGGCGACCGCGGACACGAGCATCCCCATGGGGTGTGCGTCGTAGTTAAAACCTTCGAGAAAACGCTTGCGAACGTTTTCGTGAATGTAGGTGTGGTACGTAATTTCCTGGTTCCACGCCGCTGACTGCTCGGCCGTGGGCAGTTCGCCGTGGTTCAAGAGATAGGCGACCTCGAGATAGGTCGAGTGTTCGGCCAGTTGTTCGATGGGATAGCCCCGGTAACGAAGAATCCCGGCGTCCCCGTCTATGTACGTGATAGCGGATTCGGCCATTGCGGTGGCCATGAATCCGGGGTCGTAGAACCACACGCCGGGGACCGCCTTGGAGAACTCGTGTGCGGCCACGCCACCGTTCTCGATAGGAATCTCTTGCGTCTCACCAGAGCGGTTATCGGTCACGGTAATTGACTGCTTCACGGTTCCTCACTTCAACATAGGGCCACGTCTATCGTAGCGAACTGGCCAGTAAACGAATCGTGCTACGTGCTTCCCGACGACTTTCCCGACGGCGACATAATGACGCGATAGGTACGCGAACGAGTCATATTTATAGCGCTCGGCGCCCCCGCGACTTTTATGATCAGCGTCGCTCTTTCACTGGCCTGCGTGGTGAGCAGTTTTGGAATGAAGGCAAAGGACCCCAGCGGCCCCAGCACCGTCGTCATGGTTTGGCTCTGGCGAAGTCCCCGTCCGTTCAAGGGGATCATCGTCACCGTGAGCGATATCGGCTGATCGATGTAGTTGCCGTTGGACACTGATACGCCCAGATGCACGGAACCTACGGGGGGCAGCAGCAACTCGCCGGCCGACGCGGGCAGTGGCGCCGGCGTTATCGAGACGGCCGCTATCCCCACGCCTCGCGTGGCGACCAGCGTGGGTGACGTCTTTAGTGTTTGCAGCACCGACGAAAGTTGCAGTAGCGCTACCCCCCTGGACGTCGCGCTCAGCACCACTCGGCCCGGTTCTCGCGCCAGCGACCAGCGCCGCGTGCTCCACTGTTGACTGGTCAAGACCAGCGAGGCTTGGGCCGTGTTGGTGTTCAAGATTCCTAGCGGGCCGGTGGGCCACGGCAGCGTTGCCGAAGGCAGGCGCAGTGATTCGACCACGTCAGTCACTATCACTTGGTAGTCATCGGCTCGTTGCTCCGTCTCCTGGGCCAGGAGATCGTTAACGTCGTGCGCCAGAATTGGTGTGCGCAGTTGCGCCGACTCAGTCGGCCACCAGACCAGTTGGTCAGCGAGCTGGGTCAAACGCGCAGCAAAGACCGGGCGCGAGAGCGTCTGGCCGTTGGTCAGCACGTATCGGAGCCGGACGTCGAAACTATTCTCCTGGTCAATCAACGTGGTGGCTAGCACGCCGAAACTTCGATTCTCACTCCGACGAGGGCTCAATGAACCGTGCGCTGCGCGAGTCACGTCGCGCGCGAAAAGCAGAGCGAGCAGCGTAATAACCACCGCGACGCTCAACCATAGGGAGTGTCGACGACGCTGAGCGCGAGTGCGGGCCACGTCGTAAGAACTTACTCACTTCAGAAAAATCACTGACCGGCGCGAGTCCTCGGGCTACAGCTCACCCTCAAATTCTTCGAGTTCGAGAATCTCGGAGATTCCTTCCGGTAGCGGATTGTCCGGTCCCACGCCCCACTTGCCCTCGTTCAGTTGACTTACCGGTTCATTGACTGATTCCAGTTCCGGCAGCGACTTGGCTCTTTGCGCTCCGCCCAAACCGCGCATTCTTTGCGCCGCCGGAATCAATCGTGATTCCGCCGACTTCACCATCTTGTTGTACGAATCGACGGCATCCTCAAGTGACTTGCCCATCTTCGCCATGGGTTCAACCATGTAGCGAATTCGATCAACCATCGATTCGGCGGTCTTGAGAATCTCCTCGGCATTGAGCGTGGCGTCGTGTTGGCGCAGCACCATCGCCACCGACCACAAGAGTGACAAGAGATTGGTGGGCCCCACGATCAACACACGCTCCTTCGCGGCAAAGGCGTGCAACTGGGGGTCGGCGTCGAAGGCCGCCGTTATCGCGAAGTCACTTGGTACAAAACAGACCACGAACTCGGGCGCTGGGGTGATGACCTCCCAGTAGGACTTCTCCTTCAGCGTCTTGATGTGGCTTCGCAGGGCCGTGGCGTGCTCGGCATGCTTTAGGCGGCGTTGCTCCGCGTCGTCGGTGGCGAGTGCGGCCTCGAAGGCGTCAAAGGGAAACTTCGCGTCAATGGCGATGCTCGCGTCATTAGGCATCTTGACAACGCAGTCCGGCCTCAGCGCACGACCGACGTCGTTGACCCCGGAGACCTGCAGGTCGTAGTCGATGTTGCGGCGCAGTCCCGACGCCTCCATGACGTTGCCGAGTTGCACTTCACCCCAATGGCCCCGTTGATCGCCACGACCCAGCAATTGGTTAAGGCGACGAGTCTCATCCTGGGTCTTCTGTTGGGCCTGGAGCAATTCCGTCGCCCGGCTCTTCACGTCGAAAAGGGCGCCGGCGTGCTCCTTGTTGAAGTCAACGAGATTCTTCTTGTACTCATCCAATAGCGTCTCGAGGGGCTTCAGGGTGAGGTCTAGTTTCGAATCACGTTCCTTGAGCACCTGTTCTTGGGACTGGTTGAACTGATCGACCGTGTTGGCCAGCACTCGGTTCGACATGTTCTCAAAGGTAAGCTCCATGTTCTTCAACGAATTTTCGTGCTCGCCGCGTTCTCGAGCCAACATCTCATTGGCCGCCGTCAACTGAGATTCACGGACCGCGAGATCGGCCTTGGCTTGCGTGGCCCCGTCGCGCAACGACTGCGCGTGTTTCATTGAATAGGCCCACGTCAACGCCGCGCCCACGAGAAGACCGGCGACGCCGCAAATGAATCCCAACATTGTTGATCCCCTTTCGCCAGATACTCCCACCCTAGAGATAGCCCGTGACGTAGGGGTAGCCTTTGGTCATGTCCCGCCTATTTGGAACTGCCCGGGAACCGGCCAAACTCGAGATCTCCGACATCGGCGTGACGCCCGAACTGCGCCAACAGACGGTCCAGGTATTCGCACTGGTCGGCGAAGCGATCGCCGGCGCGACCCATGCGCTGTTGGCCAATGACCGCGAATTGGCCAAACGAATCGTTGATCAAGACGTGATTATTGACGAACTCGTCGACACCATGGTCAACGCCGCCCAAACACGACTTCTGGAAGAACCGTCGCTCGGCGTGGCATCCCGACGCATGTTGATGTCGCTGATTCGGATCCTGCCCGACATCGAACGCAACGGCGACCTCGCCGAACACATTGCTCGCCGAGCGGCCCGCGGTCTCGGCAATGAGATGTCGCCACGCAGCCGCGGACTCGTCGAGCGCATGGGTGAAGTCGCTGCCATGATCTGGCGTGAGGCAACGGACATCATTATTGACGGCAAATTTGATTCGCTCGGAGCGATCGAAGACATCGACGATGAACTCGACGATCTGCACGTGTCGCTGACCGCCGAGTTGACCTCGGGCTCGATGGCGCTGCCGGTAGCGGTGGAGTTGGCCTTGCTGGCCCGTTTCTATGAGCGCTTCGGTGACCATTGCGTCAACCTGGCCCGACGCCAAATTGGTCGCGACGGCGGCGATTAACGAAGTTCGAGCAGCGCTTCGGCGATCTGCACGGCGTTGAGGGCGGCGCCCTTGCGCAAGTTGTCGCTGCTGAGGAACAGAGAAAGTCCGTTGGCCACCGTTTCGGCGTGGCGAATTCGGCCCACGTAGGTAGCGTCTTTGCCGGCGACCAGGCGGGGCGTCGGCAAATCGTGTAGCACTACTCCCGCGGCGTCCTGCAACAGCGCCATGGCTTCGTTCGGCGATAGCGGGCGTTCGAAACTGGCGGTGATCGCCAGGGAGTGTCCGGTAAAGACGGGAACACGCACGCAGGTCGCGTCCACCAAGAGGTCGTCAATCTCCAAGATCTTTCGACTTTCGAATCGCAACTTTTGCTCCTCACCCGTTTCGTACGAACCGTCGTCAACGATCGATCCGGCCATGGGGATCACGTTGTGAGCAATGGTGGTGGGAAACTTCATCGCCGAGTCGACTTTCAGGGCGCCGCCGTCGAAGGTCAGGGCTCGCACGTCGCTGTCCATCGAAGATTCAAACTGCTCGGCGAGTTCGTCGACGCCTTCACGCCCCGAGCCACTCACCGCCTGATAGGTCGCCACCGTTAGTGAACGCAACCCGGCGGCCAGATGCAACGGCTTGAGAACCGGCATGGCCGCCATGGTGGTGCAATTGGGGTTGGCCACTATTCCCTTGGGGATTGAGTGAAGGGCGTGCCTATTCACTTCGGGCACGACCAAGGGGACCTGGGGGTCCATCCGCCACGCCGAGGAATTGTCAATGACGATTGCTCCCGCGCTCGCCAATCGTGGCGCGAGAACCTTTGATGAGGTCGCGCCCGAAGAAGCTAGGGCAATCTCGATACCGCTGAAATCAGCGCCCTCGGCATCTTCGACTTCAATGGACTCGCCCTTCCATTCCAACTTGGTGCCGGCCGATCGGGCCGAACTGAAAAATCGAATCCCCTCGACGGGATAGTTGCGTTCTAGCAACACGGCCCGCATCACCGTTCCCACTTGGCCAGTGGCCCCAATAATCCCTACTCGCATGGACGCAGTCTAGAACTCGATGGCGTCGAGGCCGAACGCCGTATGCAGATAGCGCACGGCCTCGGCCACTTTGTCCGCGCGCAAGACGCACGAAATCCGAATCGAACTGGTGGAGATCATTTCAATGTTGATGCCGTGCTGATACAGCGTTTCAAACATGAGCGCCGTCACGCCGGGGCTGGACTTCATGCCGGCACCCACGATGGTGACGCGGCCAATATTGTCATCGGTAGTCACCTCGGCGGCGCCGATGTCGTCCTTGACCGTGTTGCACGCATCGCGTGCCACGTCGAGGTCGGTCTTAGCGACGGTGAACGAAATGTCGGTCATGCCGTTGGTCCCAGTGTTCTGGACGATCATGTCGACGTTGATGCCGCGACTGGCCAGCTCGCGGAAGAGTCGCGCCGCGACGCCCGGTCGGTCCGGCACGCCACCCACGGTTATCTTGGCCTCCGACGTGTCATCGGTGATGGCCGATACGACGGCTTCTTCCATAGTGGGGTCCTCCTCCACAATCCAGGTTCCTGGTTCCCAGGTAAAACTCGAACGAACATGTATCGGCACGCCATGACGCCGGGCCAACTCTACGGAACGGAGCATCAGCACCCGACCGCCGGTGGCGGAAATTTCCATCATTTCGTCAAAGGAAACCTTGGCGATTCGACGGGCATTGGGAACGACGCGCGGGTCGGCGGTGAAGACGCCCGTCACGTCGCTGTAGATCTCGCAGACATCGGCCTTGAGGGCGGCGGCTAGCGCGACGGCCGTGACGTCCGATCCACCGCGACCCAGCGTGGTGATGTCTTTTTGCCTGGAGACACCTTGAAAACCGGCGACCACCGGCACCAATCCCGAGTCGAGGGCCTCTCGAATGCGGTCAGGACGAATTTCCAGGATCTTGGCGCGGGTGTGGTCGGTATCGGTGATGATGCCGGCCTGAGAGCCGGTAAATGATGCCGATTCCACGCCACGGGCCGCGAGCGCCATGCACACCAGCGCCATTGAAATTCGCTCGCCGGCCGTCAGCAACATGTCCAGTTCTCGCGGCGGGCGGGTCGGCGACACCTCATCGGCCAAGCGCACGAGATCATCAGTGAACTTGCCCATGGCCGACACCACCACCACCACTTCATTGCCTTCGTCGCGGGTTCTTGCGACGTGATCAGCGACCGCACGTATGCGTTCGGCGTCACCAACCGAGGTGCCGCCATACTTTTGAACGACCAATGCCATTCCCCAAAACTAGTGGAGGCGATTGAAGCCCTTCTAAATGGCTACTAAAGTCGCATCCATGGCAACTACCAAACGTGAACGGCAAAAGGCAGCCCGTCGTCAAAAACTGGAGCAGGAGCAGCGAGCCAATAAGCGACGCAAGACGATCCGACGCAGTGTCATCGTGGCGATTGTGGCGCTGCTCGTCGTCGGTTCGGCCGCGTTGCTCTTCGCCGGAAAGTCTCCGACCACTACGACGACCACTTTGGCCAGTACCACCACCACCGCACCGACCACCACCACGACCACGGGTCCGGTCACGATCAAACCAATCGCCGACCCCTCACCGGCCGGTACCTTCAGCAAGGCGCCGACCATGGTGATCCCGAAGGGAACGCCCCCGACCACGATCGAATCGAAAAACTTGATTACTGGCACCGGTGCCGTGGCGAGGGTCGGCGACTCGCTCACCGTGCAATACGTACTGGGTACGTACTCCTCCGGAAAGGTCGTCCAGTCGTCGTGGACAAGTAAGCCGCTGCCCCTCACCTTAAATTTGACCTCCGTCATCGCCGGTTGGGTCGATGGAGTTCCGGGCATGCGAGTAGGAGGACGACGCGAACTAATTCTTCCTCCGGCCTACGGCTACGGGGACAAGTCACCGGGCGCCGGAATCGCCAAGAACGACACCCTGGTCTTCATCATCGACCTGCTGAAGGTAAAGGCCCCATAGGTAGTACCCGCATCCGCACCACCCTCGAACGATAGGAAGCCATGACCGACCACATACCCAACCCCGACGGAAGCAGCGAGCCGCGTCAGAAATTTAAAGACGCGCCTCCGATGATCATCGACTCCGCCAAGACGTACACGGCCACCATGGTGACATCGAAAGGGACGATGGAAATTCTCCTCGACGCCCTGGGTGCGCCGATCACGGTGAACAGTTTTGTCTTCTTGGCCCGGTGGCACTATTACGACGGCATAATCTTTCATCGGGTGATACCGGGTTTCGTCCTGCAGGGTGGTGATCCCACCGGTACCGGCAAGGGTGGTCCCGGTTACCGATTCAACGACGAGCTACCCAAGCCCGGTCGCTACGAACTGGGATCACTGGCGATGGCCAACTCCGGACCCCATACCAACGGATCGCAGTTCTTTGTCATCTCCGGTCCCGACGGGGTTCGCCTTCCGCCGCTCTACGCACTCTTTGGCAAAGTGGTCAAGGGCCTCGACGTCGTCGAGGCGATCAACGGGTTCGGCACGCCTTCCGGCACGCCACGCGAGCGTGTGGTCATTGAATCGGTGACCATCAGCGAGGCCTAACTCGTCATCCGGGGATTCCTTCTCGGCGTTGGCTTCGGCATCGTGACTACGAACGGAGTCCTTCAACGGTCGAAAGATGTTTGGTTGGCCTACTTCGACGGCCTCTAGTTCATGCTCCGTTGAGCGGACTTTCAGGTTGGCCTAAAGCAAACCAGTAAGGTTCCAAGATGAACTTTCAAAAAGTTGGCGTTGTGGGCTCCGGGATCATGGGTAGCGGCATCGCCGAGGTCGTCGCGACGGCCGGGATCAGCGTTATCGTGCGCAGTCGCACTTCAGAAACGGCCGACGCCGTGATGGACGGGCTCGAAAAATCACTGACCAAGAAGGTCGCCAAACAGCTGCACTCGCGGGCCAACGCGGACATTATTCGCGCGCGCGTTTCGGCCACGGTGGACTTCGAAGACCTGGCCGAATGCGACCTCGTCATTGAGTCGGTCGTGGAGGACCTCGCCGTCAAGAAAAGGGTCTTTGGCGAACTCGATCGGGTCTTACGGCCCGGCACGATTCTGGCGAGCAATACTTCCACTCTCTCGGTGTTGGAACTGGCCACGTCAATCTCGCATCCCGAGCGGGTCTGTGGCCTGCATTTCTTCAACCCCGCGTCGACGATGCCGCTGGTAGAGATCGTTCGACCACTCAGCGCCAGTGACGAAACGGTCCGGGCCGTCACCGAATTCGCCTTGGCC
>OBLU010002332.1_pt1 | contig 17578 bp, 8 predicted proteins | sample 1518681 | NCBI WGS metagenome assembly OBLU01 (sample SAMEA3539304, study PRJEB22396) | soil metagenome | biome: tundra; feature: field; material: soil | place: USA | collected 2010-05 | depth 0.15 m | reverse complement strand
AGAAACGTGAACCTAAGTAGTCGCGGCCCTACTTGTTTCCGGGCGAATCCCGGATGCCGAAAAGCTGCTGGGCGAGTCACTAAAGGCCAACCCGAAAGACTCCGAGGCGCTTTTGTATCGCGGCAACATCTTGCTGAAATCAGGCAAGGATCAGGAAGCGGAGGCGGATCTCAATCAAGTGCTGCACAATCGGACTGATTCCGCAGGTGCGCACTACCTGCTCGCACAGGTTCACCGGCGCCGCGGGGACGACCTTCGGGCGCGGTCGGAATTAAGCGACGCGATGCGGCTGGATCCAAACTTGTTAGCCGCACGACTGGAACTGGCGCAAGCATTGACATTGTCGAATTCGGCGAAGGAAGCCTTGAATCTGTTGGATGCGGCACCGGGAGCCCAGAAAAACATGTTGGGAATGGTCCTTCAGCGGAATCTCGCCAAGCTGGGTGCCGGCGATGCGGAAGGATTCCGGGTTGGCGTGCGGCAAGCACTCACGGCTGGACCGATACCGGACGTGCTGATGCAAGATGCGGTGGGAAAACTCCTGGATCGGAACTACGCGGGTGCACGCGCTTCGCTCCAAGAAGCCCTTCGGCAAAACCCGGAGGATCTGCGTGCCCTGCAGGCTACCGCGCTTTCCTACACGGCTGAGAAGCAACCGGCGGCAGCAGCCCGGTTCCTGACGGACTATGTCGCGCAGCATTCGAAATCAGGCGCCGTTCAGCAGTTCGTTGGCGAGTGGCTCTGGACTAGTGGGGCGCACGATCAGGCGCGGGCGTTCTTTTTGGCGGCGAAAGCTGCAGATCCGAAATATACCAATGCCGACATGGCGTTGGCTCGCGCGGATTTGGCGGACGGGAAACTGGAAGCAGCTCTGACGACGCTCGGCGGGGTGCTCCAGGCGGACGACCGGAACCTGGGGGCTCATTTACTGATGGCGAACGTGGTGCTCAAAATGGGGAATACTCCGTCCGCCGTAGCAGAATACCGCAAAGCAGCCGCCTTGAGCCCGCGTAATCCATTCATCCTGAATAATTTAGCCTATCTCATGATTGATTCTCCCGATCAGGCCGACGAAGCTCTTTCCTACGCACAGCAGGCAATGGCTGCGGCTCCGGACAGTCCCGATGTTGCTGGGACCCTCGGCTGGGTGCTGTACCGGAAAGGGCTCTATCAGAGTGCCGTGCAGTATCTGGAGAAGGCTGTTAGCAACGACCAAAAGAGCACGGAACGTAATGCCGTAATCCGTAAGTACCACCTGGCGATGACCTACTTCAAGCTGGGCGACCAGAAAAGAGGCCAAGTGGTACTACTACAAGCACTTCAGCAGGATCCCAAGCTTCCTGAAGCCGTGATGGCGCAGACCGCTCTGCAACAGATCGCTCGCTGAGCATTTAGACCAGACGGAGCAAGTATGCCAGGTGGGTTTCGCCAAAGCGCGGTGAGGGCGGGCGCGGACACGGCAGACCGTTCCGGGCCGGCAGTCGATTCGGGAAGGGGCAGGCCGGGAGGAACGCCACCATGGCGACGGAAGCGTCGCTCGACGGCGGGGGAGTGGCGCATCGTACCCAGGGCGATCGGTCTTGCGTTGTCCGGCACGGAGACGGCGCTCCAGGGGTGCATGAGTCGCTTGTCACTCGCCGCGTCGCGAACGCTGGAATCGTGCCAATCAGGTAGCGCGGTGTAATATGCCTGCCCTATCCACACAGCCGCACGCGCAGCCTACCAGGAACAGGCGGTCAGAACGCGCGCTGGACCTGGAATACGATCAATGACCTCGGTGCTGATTACAATCTGCAGGTTTTTCTTTTGCCACTGAGGTGGAACATGGCCTGTCAACAACTCCATCTGACGTGCATCCGTCAGGAACCGTCCGGCGGCTTCGGTTCCGGACGCGTAAAGTCCCGCGACGACCACGACAATCTTTCCCGTCCGCGGATTCAGGAAGCGCGAAATCAACGCGTAGTCCTCGCCGACTGACGGACGCCCTTCGGCATCCTTCCTGCCTGAGTCGATTTTCCACCGGCTCTTACCTGGATCCTGTTGGTCGGCAACCCAGTATGCAGTCCCGTCCTGGTGAAACCCGAACCGCATACCCTCCATCAGTCGAAGGGCCGACGCATCGTTAAACGCGCCAGGGTAAGCGCAGCACACCAATCCACGATAATTAACTCCTGTTCTTCCTTCTCGACCAGCTAAACCATGTTTCGCGCCGCAGCCCCCTTCGACTCGGCCTCGGTACCGCTTCTGGATGGTCAAATCCTTCTACGGCACCGGGGTCAGCTTGTAAAGACCCGATGCGTGCGGCGCCACGCGGAAGGTGTGACCGTCGCGAAGCTGTCCCGCATCCTTCCGCTCCCAGAGGTCGCGCAGAACACAGATCTGGGGGAGGCCGAGTTCGGGCCACTGAATCCGGATGTCCTCGTCCCGCTCTCCGAGATTGAATACGCCCAGGTACTTCGCGCCGGCGTCCGGGCTGTCGGCGACCCAGACCCGTTGCTCGCCGCTGGAAAAGAACTCGCGGCCGTGCGAGCCCTTCTGATTCACGGCCAGCACCTCGTCGTTCGTGATGAGGGAGGTGGTGTATTCGTCGTTGCTCGGCAGATCGCCGCCGAAGATGAGGGGGGACTGGGCGATGCTCCAGAGGCTCATCACCGTGCGCTGTTCCACCGGGCTAAACCGCGAGCGGCGATCGGCTCCACGCTCGGCGACGATTCCGATACGGCCCAACGGAAGCATGTCGCCGTCGGGCCACGCACCGGGTCGGCCGACGCCTCCCCAGATGCCGACCAGGGTGAAGTTCTCGTGAAGCAGCCGCCACTCATCCCAAAAATCGTCGGAGACCCGCCACAGGTTCGCATTCTCGCGCAGGAATTCGACATCCTCCGCGCGGGCGGGCCCGGGCGAAAGGCTCAACACCATGGGCCTCCCCGTCTTCAAGATGGCCCTGTGAATGGCTGCAATCTCGTCACGATGGATAGGGCGTAAGATGTCGTCGGCCTTGATGAAATCCACGCCCCATCCGGCGTAGAGCCGGAGGATGGAATCGTAGTACGCCTGAGCTCCGGGGCGGGACATCTCGATGCCGTACATGTCGTTGTTCCAGCGGCACACGGAATACTTGTTGGCGATGTCGGCGGCATGGACTGCGGCGCCTTCAACCGGGGTGTTCCCCGCCACAGCCTGCCGCGGAATGCCGCGCATGATATGGATGCCGAACTTCAGGCCGAGCGAATGAACGTAGTCGGCCAGCGGCTTGAAGCCTTTCCCGTCAGCCGACGAAGGAAACCGGTTGACGGCCGGGATCAGGCGGCCGTATTTGTCTATCTCGAGGTGGGGCTCGGGATTATACCCGCCCGCACGCGCGTTTGGCTCAGACCATTGGATGTCCACGACCACGTATTGCCAGCCGTGGGAGAGCAGGTTCTTCGACATGTATCCGGCATTGGCTTTGACCTGAGCCTCGGTCACCGAGGTGCCATAGCTGTCCCAGCTATTCCAGCCCATCGGCGGGCTGCCGGCAAGCGGGATTGCGTGCGTGCCGGCCTGCGGAAGTGCCCGGACGGACAGCGCCGCCGCCAGGACGATCAGTGCTAAGAGTGTGCAGCAGGCCCTACGGGGAGTAGTCACGACTGAGATTGTACCTCGGCGCTTTTCCTTGAGACAGGGGACGCTCCCGTACGACGGCCATCGGCGTGCGGCGAGTTTCTTAGTGCTGCTAAACAAAGGGACACGCAAACTCAAACAAAGCAGCAAAGCCATTGTCGAGAACCTCTTACACGTGAGTCTCTCGCGAAACGGGTACTCGGGAAAGTATGGCGACGCGCCGCCGTTGCGCGCGGAGTTGTTCAGCGCCGAGCAGATGAAGCAGCACGGCAGGAGGCTGGCGGAACTCCACAGACTCAGTCCGGGAGGCGCACCGGACCAGTTGCTGGCGCGGCTGGCGGAGAACGAGAGCGTTCTCATCGGTGTCCACGGCCTGATGATCGAGGCGGTGGCCGCGACGCGCCAGATCACCCCCGCCGGCGAATGGCTCCTGGATAATTTCTATCTGATCGAAGAGCAGATTCGGACCGCCAAGCGGCACCTGCCGAAGCCCTACAGCCGGAAGTTGCCGCGCCTGTTGAACGGTGCTTCCGCCGGCCTTCCTAGGGTGTACGACATTGCGCTGGAGATCATTTCGCACGGCGATGGGCGTGTGGACCCCGAGAGCCTCACCAGCGTGGTCAGCGCTTACCAGTCGGCGACACCACTCGATCTCGGCGAGTTGTGGGCGCTGCCGATCATGTTGCGCCTGGCGCTGATCGAGAACCTCCGGCGGGTGGCGGCCCGCATCGCCGGCGACCGCATCAGCCGAAACCAGGCGGACACCTGGGCGGATCGGCTCACCGGGACCGCCGAGAAGGATCCGAAGAGCCTGATCGTGGTGATCGCCGACATGGCTCGCTCCGACCCGCCGATGGAGAGCTCGTTCGTGGCCGAACTGACGCGCCGCTTGCAGGGGCAGGGTCCATCCCTATCGCTGCCGCTCACCTGGATCGAGCAGCGTCTCTCCGAATCGGGCTGGACGATTCAGCAAATGGTGCAGGCGGAAAACCAGAAACAGGCCGCCGACCAGGTGTCGATGAGCAACAGCATCGGCAGCCTGCGCTACTTGAGCGCACTCGATTGGCGCAAGTTCGTCGAGAGCATGAGCGTGGTGGAGCAGACGCTGCGGGAGGATGTCGGCGGGGTCTACGGCAGGATGGAATTCGCCACCCGCGACCAGTATCGCCACGTGGTGGAGAAGATCGCCAAATACAGCGGGAAGAGCGAAGGCACGGTGGCGCGAAAGGCGATTGAGCTGGCGAAGGAGGGCGCGGCCGCCAAAGGTGGCGAGGACCGTGCGGCGCACGTTGGCTTCTATCTGATCGGTAAGGGCGTGGGACAACTGGAGCGCGCCGTGGAGGCAAGGCTTCCGGCGGGGGAACGGCTGGGGAGAGCGTGCCGCAGGTCGCCCGTCCTGCTGTACGTGGGCGGAATTGCTTTGGTCACGCTGACCCTCGCCGGACTCCTGGGAGCCAAGGCGCACGGCAGCCCGGTCGGTCTCTGGACGCTCGGCTTGCTCGGTTTGCTGTGGATGGTGGCAGCCAGCCAGCTGGCCGTGGCCCTGGTGAATTGGGTGGTGACGCTGCTGATGACGCCGCGCATGCTGCCGCGGATGGACTTCGCCGCGGGGATTCCGCCGGACTGCCGCACCCTGGTGGTGGTCCCAACCATGCTCGTCAAGACCGGCAACATCGAGGCGCTGATCGAGGCGCTGGAGGTTCGGTTCCTGGCAAATCGGGACGAGAATCTGCACTTTGGGCTGCTGACGGATTTTGGGGATGCGGCCGAGGAGGTTCAGCCGGAGGACGAATCGCTGCTCCGTTTGGCGGGAGAAGGAATCGAAGAGCTGAATCAGCGATACAAGCCTGGCGGCGCGGTGTTCTTTCTGTTTCATCGCCCGCGCCGCTGGAACCCCCAGGAACGCACCTGGATGGGCTACGAGCGCAAGCGCGGCAAGCTCGGCGATTTGAACGCGCTCTTGCGCGGCGGCCCGCGCGATGCCTTTTCGCGGATTGTCGGCGATACATCGAAGCTGGTCGACGTGAAGTACGTGATCACACTGGATACCGATACGCAGTTGCCGCGGGATGCCGCGCGGCAACTGGTGGGAGCGATGGCGCACCCGTTGAATCGCGCGTGCTACAGCGAGGCCGCGGGGCGTGTCCTGGAGGGGTACGGCATCCTTCAGCCAAGAGTGGGCGCGAGTCTGTCCGGCACTGCGCAATCGCGTTACGCGCGCCTCTTTGGCAGCGAGCCCGGCATCGACCCGTATACGCGCGCCGTCTCCGACGTATACCAGGACCTGTTCGGCGAGGGCTCGTTTATCGGCAAGTGCATTTACGATGTGGATGCCTTCGAGCGCGCGCTCAAAGGACGCTTTCCGGAGAATCGCATCCTCAGTCACGATCTGGTGGAAGGCTGCTATGCGCGAAGCGGCCTGCTGAGCGATGTGCAGGTATACGAAGAATACCCGGCCCGCTATAGCGCCGACGTGTCCCGCCGGCATCGCTGGATTCGCGGCGACTGGCAATTGCTCCGCTGGCTGCTGCCCTGGGTTCCGGGGTCTACCGGACAACGCAGGAACACGGTCAGCGCCCTTTCCCGCTGGAAGCTCTTCGACAATCTCCGCCGCAGCGTCGTGCCGGTGGCGCTGACCCTGCTGTTCCCCCTGACCTGGGTGTTCCTGCCGCTTCCCGGGTTCTGGACCCTCGCGATCTTCGGCATCGTTCTGCTTCCCGGGCTATTCGCCTGCCTGCTGGATTTTGTGCGAAAGCCCACCGAAGTGCTGTGGGGTCAGCATCTGACTTCAAGCGCGCGCTGTGCCTCCACCCACACTTCGCAGAGTGCGTTTACGCTGGCGTGCCTGCCGTACGAGGCATACTTCAGCCTGGACGCAATCGTACGCACCCTCTGGCGGATGCTGGTGGCGCGCCGGATGTTGGAATGGAACGTGTCCAGCGAGGCAGGCCCCGGCGGCGGGAACAGCCTGCCGGAAGCGTGGCGAACCATGTGGATCGGCCCGGCGGTGGCGCTGGCTTCTTTCGCTTATCTCACGGCCTGGCGGCCGAGCGCCTTGCTGGTGGCGGGGCCGATTGCCGCGCTCTGGGTCATGTCGCCGAGCATCGCCTGGTGGATCAGCCGGCCGGCGCCGCCCCGGGCGTCGCGTTTGACGGTCGAACAGACGGTCTTTCTGCGCAAGCTCGCGCGCAAGACCTGGGACTTCTTTGAGACCTTCGCCGGCCCCGAAGACAACTGGCTGCCGCCCGACAACTATCAGGAGCATCCGGTGGCCCGGATCGCGCACCGCACCTCTCCCACCAACATCGGGCTTTCCCTGCTGGCCAATCTCGCCGCGTACGATTTCGGGTACATCACGGCCGGCCAGCTCGCCGAGCGTACGGCGAGCGCCTTCCAGACGATGCAAACCCTGGAGCGGTATCGCGGTCACTTTTTAAACTGGTACGACACGCAATCACTGAAGCCGCTGCTGCCCATCTACGTCTCCACCGTGGACAGCGGGAACCTGGCGTCCCACCTGCTTACGCTTCGTCAGGGGCTGCTGACGGCGCCGGACCAGAGAATCGTCAACCCGCGATTATTCGACGGCCTCGACGATACGCTGGCCATTCTGGTGGACGCCAATGGAGGCTCGGTTCCCGCCGAGCTGGCTGCCGCGCAGCGCGAGTTGGAGGGCGTTCGCGAGCGGCGCCCTGCGACGATAGCGGCGATCCGCCCGCTTCTGGAGCGCGTGGAGAAGGCGGCCACCAGCGCAGTCGACGGACCATACCGTTTCGAAGCCCGCCGGTGGGCGAGGGCGCTGGCCGCTCAATCGAGGGCCGCACTGCTGGAACTTGCTTTTTTGGCGCCCGACGGGATCGAAGGCATCCCCACCTTACGCGAAGTGGCGGCGTTGCCTGGGGACGCGCCGCAAGCCGAGCACGCCCGGGCGAGGATGGCAGCGACGGAGCGTCTGGCTCCGCAGGCCGGCGGTTTCGCGGAGATGGAGTACGACTTCCTCTTCGATCGCGCCCGTCATCTGCTGTCCATCGGTTACAACGTTGCCGAACACCGCGCCGACGCGAGCTACTACGATCTGCTGGCGTCGGAGGCCAGGCTGTGCAGTTTCGTGGGAATCGCCCAGGGGCACTTGCCGCAGGACAACTGGTTTGCCATGGGCCGCCTGCTGGTGACGGCCGGCGGCGAGCCGATGCTGCTCTCCTGGAGCGGCTCCATGTTCGAGTACCTGATGCCGCTGGTGATCATGCCGACCTATGAGAACACCCTGCTCGACCATACCTATAATGCCGCGGTGACCACGCAGATCGAGTACGGCGCGCATCGCGGCGTGCCGTGGGGCGTTTCGGAATCCGGATACAACGCGGTGGACGCGCATCTCAACTATCAGTACCGCGCGTTCGGCGTGCCCGGTACCGGTTTGAAGCGCGGCCTGGCCGACGATCTGGTGATCGCGCCTTATGCTTCCGCGCTGGCTTTGATCGTGGCGCCCGAGGCGGCCTGCCGCAACCTGGAAAAACTCTCGGAGGAGGGCTTCGAGGGGACATACGGCCTATACGAGGCAGTCGACTACACGCCTTCGCGTTTGCCCCGCGGACAGCTCCACGTGGTGGTCCGCTCGTTCATGGCGCATCACCAGGGCATGAGCCTGCTTTCGTTCGCGCACCTGCTGCTGGACCGTCCGATGCAGAAGCGGTTTGGAAGCGACCCGTTGTTTCAGGCGACCACGCTGCTGTTGCAGGAGCGCGTGCCGCGGGCCATCGCGGTCTATTCGCGGCTGGCTGAGGTTTCGGACCTGCGCGCCGGCGCGAACGGAGAGGAAACGCCGGTGCGCGTCATCCGCCACCCGGATACGCCGGCGCCCGAACTGCAACTGTTATCGAACGGACGCTACCACGTCATGATCACCAACGCCGGCGGCGGGTACAGCCGGTGGAACGATCTGGCGGTGACGCGCTGGCGCGAAGACAGCACCTGCGACAATTGGGGCTCCTTCTGCTATATCCGCGCATTGCCTTCCGGCGAATTCTGGTCGGCCGCGTTCCAACCGGCATTACAGCCATCGGACAGTTACGAAGCGATCTTTTCGGATGCGCGCGCGGAGTTCCGGCGCCGCGACCGCGGCTTCGACACGCATACCGAGATCGCCGTTTCGCCGGAGGACGATATCGAGTTGCGGCGCATCAGCATCACCAACACGTCGCGCTCGCGCAAGACGATTGAAGTAACCAGCTACGCCGAGGTGGTCCTGACGTCGGCGGCGGCCGATGCGCTGCATCCGGCGTTCAGCAACCTGTTCGTGCAGACGGAGATTCTGCGCGAGCAGCAGGCGATTGTCTGCACGCGCCGGCCGCGCTCGCGCGAAGAACGCCCGCCGTGGCTGTGCCATCTGATGGCTGTCCACGGCGCGGAAGCCGATGAGGCTTCCTACGAGACCGACCGCATGCGCTTCATCGGCCGGGGGAACACGGTGGTCAATCCGCAGGCGATGACCGGCGCCGCCGGGCTCTCGGACAGCGAGGGAGCGGTGCTCGACCCGATTGTCGCGATCCGCCGCCGGATTACGCTGGATGCGGGCGAAAGCGTCACGGTGGACATTGTGACGGGCATCGCGGATACGCGGGAATCCGGTCTTCACCTGGTGGAGAAGTACCGCGACCGCCGGCTGGCGGACCGGGTGTTCGAACTCGCCTGGACGCACAGCCAGGTGCTCTTGCGCCAGATCAATGCCAGCGAGGCCGACGCGCAACTCTACGGGCAACTGGCCGGCGCCATCGTGTATGCCAGCGCGGCATTGCGCGCCAGCGCCGCGGTGCTGGTGCGGAACCGGCGCGGGCAGAGCGGCCTGTGGGGCTATTCCATTTCGGGCGATTTGCCCATCGTGCTCTTGCAGATCGCCGACGGCGCCAACATGGAGTTGGTCCGTCAACTGGTCCAGGCCCAGGCGTACTGGCGATTGAAGGGGCTGGCGGTGGACCTGATGATCTGGAACGACGATCACTCCGGCTACCGGCAACAGCTGCACGATCAGATCCTGGGCCTGATCTCGGCGGGCGCCGACGGCATCGTGAAAGACCGTCCGGGCGGCATTTTCGTGAGGCCCTCGGACCAGATTGCGGCGGAGGATCGCATCCTGCTCCAATCGGTGGCGCGCGCCGTCCTCAGCGACAGCCGCGGCTCGCTGGCGGACCAGGTGGCAAGCGGAGAAACGCCGGAACCAGAGGTGGCGGGACTCAACCCCGTCCGGGCCTACCGGCCGGAGCGCGCGCTTCCCACCGCGCCGCGCCGCGACCTGATGTTCTTCAACGGATTGGGCGGATTCACGCCGGATGGGCGCGAGTACATCATTACCACGACCGAGGGCCAGGTGACGCCGGCGCCATGGGTGAACGTGATGGCGAACGCGACCTTCGGAACCGTGGTATCGGAGAGCGGCCTGGCGTACACGTGGGCCGAAAACGCGCACGAGTTCCGCCTGACTCCGTGGGGCGACGACCCGGTGAGCGACACCTCCGGCGAGGCGTATTATCTGCGCGATGAGGAGACCGGGCATTTCTGGTCGCCCATGCCGCTGCCGAGCCGGGGGGTCGAGCCTTACGCGAGCCGGCATGGGTTCGGCTACAGCGTGTTCGAGCACAGCGAGGGTGGAATCCGCTCGGAAGTCTCGGTGTACGTGGCTACCGATGCGGCGGTGAAGTTCACTGTCCTGAAGATTCACAATAATTCGGGCCGCGCACGGAGGCTTTCCGCCACCGGCTATATGGAATGGGTATTGGCCGACCTGAGGCCAAAATCGGCGATGCACGTGGTCACCGAGATGGATCCCGCGGGCGGGGCGATCTTCGCGCGCAATGCCTACAACACCGAGTTCGCCGGCCGGGTGGCATACTTCGCCACCAGCGAAACGGACTACACCGTGACGGGCGACCGGCGGGAGTTTCTGGGCCGCAACGGCACACTCGGCACGCCAGCGGCTATGGCCCGTGAGGGACTGTCCGGGAAACTCGGCGCGGGACTGGACCCATGCGCCGCCATACAGGCCGCCTTCGATCTGGCGCCGGGGGAAGAGCGCGAGGTGGTCTTCACGCTGGGCGCCGCCGGCAGCGCGGAGGCTGCCCGGCAGTTGGCCGATCGGTTCCGCGGGGCCGTCCCAGCCCACGCGGCGCTGGAATCAGTGTGGCAGTACTGGAAGCATACGTTAGGCGCGGTCAATGTGGATACGCCCGACGCGTCCATCAATATGTTGACCAACGGCTGGCTTCTCTACCAGACGCTCTCCTGCCGTTTGTGGGCACGCAGCGGATACTACCAGAGCGGCGGCGCCTTCGGTTTCCGCGATCAGTTGCAGGACGCGATGGCGCTGATCCACTCCGAACCTCGCCTGCTCCGCGAACATCTGTTGCTGTGCGCGTCCCGGCAGTTTCGCGAAGGAGACGTGCAGCACTGGTGGCACCCGCCCGAGGGCCGCGGGGTGCGGACGCGCTGTTCGGACGACTATCTCTGGCTGGCGCTGGCGGCGTGCCGCTATGTGTCGAGCACCGGCGATACCGGAGTGTTGGACGAAACCGTGCGCTTCCTGGAAGGCCGGCCGGTCAACGCCGAAGAGGATTCCTACTACGACCTGCCTGGGCGTTCCGAGGAGACGGCCAGCCTGTACGACCACTGCACGCGAGCCATCCTGCATGGCCTGCGCTTCGGAGCGCACGGCCTGCCTCTGATGGGGTCGGGCGATTGGAACGACGGCATGAACCTGGTGGGGATCCATGGCAAAGGCGAAAGCGTCTGGCTGGGGTTCTTCCTCTGCGCGGTGCTGCGGGAATTCGCCGGCCTGGCCGACGCGCGCGGCGATGCGGTGTTTGCCGAACGCTGCCGTCAGGAGTCGGCGCAACTGAGCGCCAACATCGAGCGCGAAGCTTGGGATGGCGGGTGGTACCGCCGCGCGTACTTCGATGACGGCACGCCGCTGGGGTCGGCCGCGAACTCCGAATGTCAGATCGATTCGGTGGCACAGAGTTGGAGCGTGCTCTCCGGTGTGGGCGACGCGGCGCGCTCGCGGATTGCCATGAAGTCGCTGGACGAGCGATTGGTTCGCCGGGATCGCGGCCTGGTGCAATTGTTGGATCCGCCATTCGACAAGGGCGATCTGAACCCGGGTTACATCAAGGGTTACCTTCCGGGCATAAGGGAGAACGGCGGGCAGTACACTCACGCGGCGGTTTGGGCCTCCATGGCGTTCGCCCGGCTGGGCGACAACCAACGCGCCTGGCAGCTGTTCGACTTGATCAACCCGGTGAATCACGCGAAATCCGCCGCGGCGGTGGCCGCATATAAGGTGGAACCGTACGTGGTGGCGGCGGATGTCTACGCCCTGTCGCCGCACATCGGCCGCGGCGGGTGGACCTGGTACACGGGTTCCGCGGGGTGGATGTACCGCCTGATCACGGAATCGCTGCTGGGGCTCCGGCTGGAGGTGGATCGTCTGCATTTCGAACCCTGCCTTCCCGCCGGGTGGGCAGGCTTCAAGGTGCATTACCGGTATCGCGAGACGGTGTACCACATCGCCATCCTGCAAGGACCCGGCGAGGCGGCGATGACCATTGATGGCGCACCGCGGCCATTCGGCGCGATTCCCCTGGTGGACGACGGGCGCGAGCACATGGTCGAACTGAGGTTGGGCCGATCCTGAAGCTAGGTTAGCTTAGCCCCAATACGGATCACTTAAGGGCGCCCTAGCGACGCTTCCCATATGCCGTTTCGGGCCAATGTCCGAGTCGGCGACGATCCAACCGGAGAGCCTGCGGCCCGTCGTGCCTGCGCCAATCCCGGTTCTTCGTAGGAAGGGCTGCTGCCAGAGTCGACCTCAACGCCACAGCGCTGGGCCTCAATAGCGGGAGTCTCACGCAAGCGTGAACATCTGAATGGGTGTGCGAAAACTGAGATCGCCAAATCTGGCACAATTGAGCAGATCGAGTTCCTGTGAAAAGGCCAGAGCAACACGTTACGGACAGCGGGGCGGACGCAATATTCCAGCGCGTATTTGCCGAATGGTCGGTCAACGGCAGCAAGCGCGATTACGGGTGGGACTATGTCGTTGAGGTCTTCCGAAACGGCGAAAGCACCGGCTTCCTGTTTAACGGCCAGCTCAAGGGCTCGCGGCACACGGAATACTCGGCAGACGGGTCCTTCATATCGCAGGAGTTGGAAATAGATTCAGCCGACTATCTCGCTCGGCAGCTTCGGCAGCCGACATTCCTGTTTCATGCCGACATAGAGGCTAAGAAGTTGTTCTGGAGCGCCATCCAGCTTGACCAGAGAGTGCTTGATGTGTTGGAGCAGGCCAAGGCAAAAAGCCTGACCGTCCGCATCCCGACCGCCAACGTCCTGCCTGAACGAGTTGAGCGCTTTCTTCAGGACCTTATGCAGTCGCAGATGGTCGTCGTAAGCCGCATATTGCTCGGTACCAGGCCCGTCGAGTTCGCGGACGCGATGGCATCCCAGCCCATCGAGCGAATCAGCAAGGTGGCTGAGGATCTTCACGAAAAGGGGTTCCATCTGGAATTGCAGGCGGCATTCCTACAGGGGAAGAGTGGGGACATCGCTGGAGCCATAGCCCGGATTCACAAAGTGGTGGACAGGGCGGGTGCATCAGGGTACGTTGAGGTTCACTTCAACGGAGTCCTTCAGGCAGGAGAGCTGGAATGGCTGCAAGTATCGAAATCTGACGCACCGCAGGCGCTGGCAGCGGATAAGAAACTGGAGACCGCGCTGGAATTATGCAGGATCGCGAAGCGCACACCAAAACACCTTCACCTCTTTGCGCAGATAACCCGCAAAGCTGCCGAGTTGGGCGTGGCGGTTCAGAAGACGTTTGGGCTGCTGATGCTATGGCGCGGCCACGTGCTGCGGCGAGACGATCCACTATGGCTCGCCGTGCTGTCGTTCCAGCTGCAGCAAAGCCTGCTTGCCGCCCACCGGAAATACAACCAATCGCTCCGGCTCGCGCAGGCCACTGCAAAATCGCGCTTCCGCTGGGTGACCGCTCGTCCGATAGCGGATATCGCCATGGCAATCGGTACGCTTGCGCGTCTGCTCGACAGTTGTGGTTTCAAGGACGCGGGCCTCCAGTATCAGCAGTCCGCTTTTGGGCTTCTGAAGTTTTCGGCGGCCATCGCAACCGAGAACAAATCGATGGATGAGCTTTTCAACGCTGTCATGAACGCGCGAACCCTGGAGCGCGACCCGGACGGAGAGATGTTCAAATGGGTGCGGTCAGTTATCGAGCAATGGGCGGAGGACAGTCAGTACCGCAAGAATGCCGAGGCGCTGATGCAGCGGGCGCGTGACCGACAGAACGGAGCGACGTTCGAAGGCGACATCGAAACGACTCCCCGGCAGATCCACCACAATATCCTCACATCCGAGGGCATCGATCCGACTACAGAGCCGTGGATGAGCCTGATCGACCTGGCAATCAAGGACGACGATCCGACGCGGGTCCTGATTGATTGTCAGCATAAGGTGGTGATGAAACATCCGGGCCGGGATCCGATGTTGGACCGGCTGGCATTGGAGCGAGCTAATCCCAAGATTATGGGATGTAACCTGCACAGGTACGCCATGGCGGCCCGGGCGCTCGACAATATTGATCGGGCTTTCAAAGCAAAATTCTGCGATGCGTGTCCAGACCGGATTCCACGCCCGGCGGGTTGGACGTTCTACGATGAGCCATTCTAAGGCACGCAAGGCTTCAAAAGACGCCAAGTGGAATATACGTGCGCGGCGGCGGAGTGGAAGAGCGCGTGGCCAAGAAGCTCTCAGTTTTGTACGCTTCGTTCGAATTACCCGCATCTCGCTGATTCGATCCGCGCCCCCCCAAGTCCGGTTCTAGGAGACGAGGTCGGGGCTCCTTCCCCGCACCGCGTCGAGCGCTGGGCCGTGTACCCGGCACGGGGGGTATCATGGCTCGATGGAATACGGCGAGCCCAATCGCGGGCCAGAACCCCTGGACAAAAGAATGGCCATGACGGCACATCACGAGGCCGGGCACATCGTGGTTGCGGTGCACTGCGGCATCGGCCTGAGGCCCGAGGGCATCATGCTCGACAGCCAGGCTGCGGGCCTGGCGTGCTATTGCAAGGAGCCGGAGGACTCTGATGGGCCACGAGAGAAGATAATCGTGTCTACGTTCGCGGGTCACATGGCGCAGCACCGCTTTTGCAAGGAGCGGTCCTATCCATTGCGCGGGTATTTAGAGATCATCTTCAGCCCGGATTGGAAGGAGGCGCGCGGCATCATGACGAAACTGTCCAAGGAATATTGGGCCGGGCGGAGCCCGGATGCTGTGCAGAAGGCGCTGGAGGAACAATCGGCATCTGCAGTGGAGCAGAATTGGGGGACGATTCAGCGTGTCGCCAGCGCTTTGCTGGCAAGGGCCTGGGAGCCGGTGAAGCCTCTCAAGAGCGGGAAGGAGTGGTCAGAACAGTCTGAGGCGAAATACCTGATTGGCGAAGAAGTGGTCGCCATCCTGTCTATATGCGGTATCGCGGCGCGCATTTCGGATTGCTGAAGGGTAACCCTCGTTTGCCGTCATGATCGTCCGTATTCGCTACCGGCCCGAAGAACTGTCCGGCAACACAAAACGCAGAAATCTCTCTCCAAATGTGGATAGGGAGTATTGCATCTTTGGGGGCTGGGTAATCATGTCCGAGATGACCTGAGCGTTTTCGGTACGTGAATTGCCAATGCGGTTCAAGGCTTTCTCCTTCAGGTTCCCAATAACGAGACCCATGCCATGCAGGCGCGCGAGACTGACCAGAACATCGGCGCTATAGTCGATCTGCTGGAGATGCGGCGTCCATCCCTTCAGGCGGAAATCATTCAGGATTAACAGGTCTTTGAGGCTGAGATCGCGCAGGACTCGGATGTAATCTTCCCTGGCGTCGTCTTTGAAATCAACATTGCCGGAGTTGGCCAGCGCATTGCCGAACATCTTCAGCTTTTCAGAGTCGTGCGTCGTGTGCAGCCTTTCGAGGAGTAAAAACAGTAGTGTTTGAAATTCCTGGGATTTGAAGAACTCCCGGTCGATTTTCTCATCTCCGACGGAGTCGAGCCGTTTCTTCACCTCGTCGAACACGTCATTCAGGCGCTCCTGCGCTCGACGCTGCGCCAGGCCGTTGAAGATCTCCATGATCGAGCTGCCGATAAATGGCACGCCTTGGACGACGCTGCGGAGCACAATATTCTGAATGGTTGTCTCGGAATCCTTCTTGTAGAGGTCAAGTTCGGCCCTCAGCTCATCCGGCAGTTTCACGGACGGTATTATAACGCTGCGGAGAGCCGTTGGCTGCCGATCTGGCAGGTCCAGTTCATCGGATTGCCCGCCCTCGTGAGCGTCAGTTGTTTGCCATATCAACTGCCCTCGGCTCCCCCTGAGGACAGTGTCCACGACCAGCGTCGCGGGCACAATGGCGCGGCACGAAGACTCTGCCGCCACTGCGCGTAGGAAAGAATCTGTGCGGGGTGCGGGTTGGCTTTGTTAAGGATCTTCAACGCACGGCGCTGACGCTTGTCCCGAGTGACAAAGACATCGCAGATCGGCAGATAGGTCGCGGACCAGAGATCGAGGTGTCCAGGGTTCCTCTTATGCCCGTAGCCTTGCTCTTGGACCGCGCGCTGGTAGATGGCGCAGGCGTAGCCCATCAGGAACATCCGCCATTCGTAGAGGGAGTTTAAGAGCGGCCATAACTCCGCGCGGGGAAGCGCGGCACCTGTTGCTCGCTTATAGATGGGATCTATGACTTCGTACAGGAAATTGTCGTCGAGGGAGTAGTGCCTGATGAGGGAGCCGATCGAACGGGGGCGCTGCGTTCCCGCCACAAAAATTGATTGCAGTCCCCGGCGCAATCCCTCGGTGAAGGTTCTCATTACGTCTTCGCGCTCGGCATTGAAATCGAGAGCCAGGCGTTGGGCGGCTTCATCTACTTGAGTTGGGTTACTGAGAGCGATCCATGCTCCCTCAGCGTCACTCCCTGCATTGAGCGTGATCATGGCGGCGCGCTTTGAATAACCCTCGCAGGCCGTGATGATGAGCTGGTTCGGTGAAGCCATCGGCCGGTTGTCGCGACCCAGCGTCTTCATGAGGCGCAGGATATCCATCCGCCAGGCAGTGTCTTCGGTGGCGTCAACTTCGGTAATCGCAATGCATGTGGGGAAAATCGTACGGGAGAGTGCGGCCTCAATGAGTAGGTCTCGGTCAGGATCGTCGAACAGAGCATTCCACGCGCTCGTGTCCAGAATGTGCTTGTTCCTCACATCACAGAGCATCCGTGTTTGCGGTGTGGAATTCACGGGCACGACTTTCAGGATAGTCCCTGGCAGTTTGGCGCGCTACTGCCAATAAGTTTCGGTCGGATAGAGTGTCAATCTGATGCATGCGGATCGGACGAAGTGCCGCACCGATCTGCTGGACTCGAACTCTGGTATGCTGCGTGGATGCCGCGGTTCGCTGCCGACATTCACGACTTTTGCGCCGTTCAAGTCGGTATTTGACGTACCGTAGATGCGTTTCCCCGTTGACTTGAATGGCGTCGTTGTCCCCAAGTCGCCATCTGGGAAACCAGTCTTCCTCGCGCGATCAACCGACCGTCCACGTTCGATCATTCGATCCCTTGAATGAACCGTATTGAGTTTAGCCCGGAGTCTGAAGACTCGTGCTCCGTTCATCGCCCGTTCATCTTTAATCCGTCATAATCTCTTGCAGGTAACGTGTGTTCTAATTGACGAGACCCCCCGAGGAGGTATCAGATGCGACGAGTTTGCCAGATGTTCGCGGCGGTTATCGCGATCGTAGTGTTCACCGTCTTTGCCCAGCAGGCGCCCACCGCCGGGCCTTACAAAGTACTGAAAACGGCCAAGGTTGGCGGCGACGGCGGCTTTGACTATGTGTATGCCGACGACTCCGGACGCCGGCTGTACATCC
>OBLU010002331.1_pt1 | contig 17589 bp, 15 predicted proteins | sample 1518681 | NCBI WGS metagenome assembly OBLU01 (sample SAMEA3539304, study PRJEB22396) | soil metagenome | biome: tundra; feature: field; material: soil | place: USA | collected 2010-05 | depth 0.15 m | reverse complement strand
CCCTCGACGAGACGACCAAGGAATTGCTCAAGAACGCGATGGCCGATTTGAATTTAAGCGCCCGCGCCTACGACCGGATTTTGAAGGTGGCGCGGACAATTGCAGACCTGGCCGGTTCGGAGAAAATTTCGAGCGACCACATTTCCGAAGCCATTCAATATCGTTCGTTGGACCGGCAGATTTGGAACTGAATAATTTCAAAGGATTTGTCGTTACGGATTGTCCTACTTTGTAAAAGGATGCCGCATGGGCGACACGGATGAAGAGAAAGCTTGGGTGTTGCAAAGCCGGAATGGCGATCCTGCGGCTTTTGAATCGCTCATTCGTACGCATCAGCGCATGACAGGGGATGGGAGTCGACGAGTGTGCTCTGATTTAATAAATCGTGGCATGAAAAAGTCGGGAGCAAACATGACCAGAAAATGTCACAATTCCAGAACCCTTTCACTAAAACCGCTTCATCTGTGACCTTCGCAACCGATCAACTGGACGTGGCCTTCCGCACCGGAGGGAATGAACTGATATTGGGGGTCGGCTGGAGTCCCGCCGGCAAGGAGCGCAAAGTAGCCCGGCAGTCGCGCCAAAACGAAACTGCCCAAGTCGCGATCCACCGCAGGCAAAACCTCAGCACGAACCAAGACCTCGCCGACCTTGCGCAGGTTGGCAGAGAATAACTCCGGCACAGACAATTCGATCATCCAAAGCCACTCTTTGGTGAGCTTGGCTCTTAAATCGGCAATCAGTGTCTCGCGCACCGGTTTGCCTTGCCAATCTTTCACCTTTGCCAAGTGGTTAATATATTCATCCGAGTCCAGCAGATAGGGCCTCAACACCAAGAGGTGTTTCGTCGCATAGAACAACAATCGTTTCGCCCACGGATTCTTGTCTGGTGGAAGTTGTGGCAGAATCGTGAACAAGTAATCCGCACCGATGATTTCGGCGCGCACCGGATTCAACTGCACTTCCTCTGCACTTCCTTGGGCATCGTGCTGATGACATGCGCCACGCACTGAGAAACCGCCTCCTCCGGCTTGGGTGCGGGTTGCCCCGGCGCGGGGAGTGGTTGCGACCGCAAATAATGGCGCGGGATGCAGTAATTCGATCCCCAGTTGTCATCATGCACCACGAACATGCTCAACCACGACTCGCTGGGGATGTATTTTGTGCCCTCGCCGATTTTGAAATAGGACAGGTCGGCGCTGGGGACCCAAGTGTCTTGATTCAGCGTGTGGCCGAACACTGGCACGGCGTGCAGGCTACCATCAACATCGGTGGTCCCAAAAATCACGATCGCGGGATAGCCGGACTCAATGCTGCCGTAGATATACTTTTGGAATGGTGGCGGATTTGCGCTCGGCTCCGTGTAGTCGGCTGGAAAACACTTCGCCCCGGCGGCCTCCAGCACCGCCTGCATCTGCTGGTATGTCAACCCGCTGGTCTTCACATTCACATGGTCAACGCCCAACAGCCGGTTCATCTCCCGATACGACATGTCGCCCGCCGCATGAAAGCGGGCCGCCGCCGTCCGCAACGCCACATGGGCGCACACATTCGTCAGCCCGTTCTGCTGCGCGTAGAGATAGCCGTTCACTTTGAACGGTCTGCCATTCACCCGACACGGCCAGTCCTGACCGCCGCGCACGAAGTTATTGGTCTGCCGGCTGGGGCGGATGACGGACTCGTAAACCCGGCGCATGTCCCCGAACGATGGCGCGCTGTCCTCCTTTACCACCGCATAACCAATGAACTCCGTGTCCGTGACCCGCGCGAGGCGTTGCCGCGTGGAAAACTTCGCCGTGAAAAAACTCAGGCGATACGCGACGCTGGACTTGAAATCAGGATTGCGTGTTCGCAAATCCTCATTCTCTTCGCGCAAGTCCTCGGGCGCGTCGAGCTTCTCAATCACCATTGTCCGGCCTGCGTGTATTCGCACTTGGGAAAAAATCCGCCTCAACGGCTGGCAGCCGCCGAAGCGCGTGCCGATGAGATGGAAAAACGAATACGGCCGCTCGATGGGAATGATTTCGAGCGACAGACCGGGAGAAGTTCTTGCGTAACGATTCACAGGGCGGCCACCCTTTGGCCGAACGAAACACAAACCCGCCGCCACCGACAAGACCAAACTAACTCACCACAAGATTGGCCTGCCGCGATTTCTCCTCAAACTTGTCCAGTTCGCGGAGATAATTCGGCACATCGTCGTTGCGGAAAGGAATCACTTTTTTGATCGGCTGCTTGCGCGAACGGGCCGACATTTTAACGAGCAACTCCTTTCGCCCCTCTTCAAAGGACATGGTGATTTTGCCCATAGGTCAATAAGTTTAAACCGATTTTACGTCTATCGCAATGGTGAAGCTGTCCAGCACGGACTATATTACGCGCTTCGCCCACCGGGAAAACAAGCATAAAGTGCGCCTCGGAAAAGGTCGTTTTCCCCCTCAAAACCGCTGTTTCGTCGGGCCTTCATCCGAGCTTATTCCACGCCTCCAGGACAAGGCGGCGGGTGCGGTATTCGCCGAACTTGGCCTGCTCCTTTTCCTTGAGCACGCGCAACTCCTCCGTCGTCAGGCCGTAGAGCGCATACACCAACTCGTCCAACTTACGCTCCAGGTTCATTTGTCTCTGCCCGCCACCCATGTATCGGTGACCCGGCCGCCCACAAAATCCGCCGGGGGTTTCACATCGCGCGTGAAATCCGAAACGGCCAGCGTGCTGGTGAACATCCGCAACGCGCGCTCATCCGCCTCGATGGTCACGTTCAGAGGTCCACGCTTCGCACGGGGCGGAATTCTTTGCGCTGCTGCGCAAGACGATGCCGGATTGGGAACAACGCAAGGCGCGACTGGAACAGTTGGCGGCGGAATCGGGCGTGAGGTGACGCAACAAGTCGGCGCGGCAGATGACAGAATTGTCATCTGCCGTTCAGCGGGCGTTCATCTCCACAAGGTTTCATGGCAGCGTTTCAATTTTTAAAACCAAAAATATCAAACCAAAGACCAAGCCATGAAAAATTCCATCACCTGCCGAGCCGTAGCCCCCGGGCGAAGGCTGGTCTATTCTCTAATCGCCATCCTTGCCATTGGCGCGCTGACTGGCTGCGCTTGGACCAAAGGTGAAAAGCATCACAACAAGGAAGCCAAACAGGCCAGACTCATGGCCAAGGCCAAGGTCAGCCGGGCCGATGCCGAAAAAACCGCCCTGGCCAAGGCCCCCAACGGCACGATCAAGGAAGGCGAATTGGAAAAGGAAAAAGGCAAGTTGATCTGGTCGTTTGACATCACCACGCCGGACACAAAGGACATCACGGAAGTGAATGTGGACGCCATCACCGGCGACGTGGTTTCCGTGGAGAAGGAAGCGGCGGAAAGTGAAGTCAAGGAAGCGGCCGGGAAAAAGGCCAAAGACAAAGACTAAACCATTGACGTCGCCAGACATTCAAGGCCGGGCGCTGCAAGCGTCCCGGCCTTTGATGGTTGACGCCGGGAGCGCCAAGGAGCAAAAGTTGTTGTGATAAATCCAATTAACCCAATCATACCATGAAAAAAATTCTATTGCCGGTTCTGTTCAGCCTTACCGTCGCGGTTTGCCGCGCCGACGGGCCTTATCATCTCATCAAGGAAATTCCCGTCGGCGGCGACGGCGGCTGGGATGCCCTCACTGTGGATTCGGCAGCGCAACGCCTTTACGTCTCGCACGCGGCCAGAGTTGTGGTCATTGACCTCGCCAAAGATCAGGTCGCCGGCGAAATCACGAATACGCCCGGCGTTCATGGCATCGCTGTAGCGCCAAAATTGAATCGTGGATTCACCAGCAACGGTCGCGAAAACAAGGTGAGCATCGTTGACCTGAAAACCTTGCAGACACTTTCCAAAGTGGATACCGGCACAAATCCCGACGCGATTTTTTTTGAGCCGGGACAAAATGAAGTTTATGCGTTCAACGGACGCGGCCAGTCGGCGACGGTGATTGATGCGAAATCGGGCAAAGTTGTCGCCACGATTCCGCTCGGCGGCAAACCGGAATTCGCGGAGGCCGATCCCGGAGCGCATCGCGTCTTCAACAACCTCGAAGACAAAAGCGAAGTCGCCGTGATTGACACCAAAACACACCAAGTCACAAATCATTGGGCGATTGCGCCGGGCGAGGAAGCTTCGGGCATTGCGATTGACGTGAAACACCACCGGCTGTTCCTCGGTTGCGGCAACAAACTGATGGTAATGATGGACAGCACCAGCGGCAAAGTCGTCGCCACCGTGCCGATTGGGCAGGGCGTGGATGGAAGTGCCTTTGATCCGGAGACTCAACTCGCTTTTGCTTCGTGCGGCGATGGCACGACGACGATTGCCCACGAAGATTCGCCGGACAAACTCACCGTCGTGCAAACACTGAAAACCGAACGCGGCGCACGAACAATGGCGCTTGATCCCAAAACGCACAAAATTTATCTGCCCACCGCCCAGTTTGAGCCGCAGCCGGAGCAGGCTGCCGGGTCGCCTCGTCAGCGCCCCAAAATGGTTCCCGGCACGTTCAAAATTCTCGTGTACGGCATGGAGAAATAACCGGATCAATCGTTCATCTAACCGCGGTTCTTGACGGTTCGGTGACACTTCCTCAAAGTCGGCGCATGCGCGTGCTGGTCGTTGAAGACGAAAAGAAGACGGCATCGTTTGTCCGCAAGGCGCTGCAGGCCGAAGGCTTTGCCGTGGATGTCTGCCACAACGGCGACGACGCCCTGGCTGCGGCGCGGACCACGCCGTTCGACGGCATCGTGCTCGACATCATGCTGCCCGGCCGCGACGGCTTGAGCGTGCTGCGCCAGTTGCGCGAACGCAAAAGCACGATACCGGTCCTGCTATTGTCCGCGCGCGGCGAGGTCAACGAACGTGTCGAGGGCTTGAACGCCGGTGCGGACGATTATCTGCCCAAGCCCTTTGAACTGGCCGAACTGGTCGCGCGGGTGCGGGCGCTGACGCGGCGGAGCGGCGAAAACAAATCCACCGTGCTGCGCGTGGCCGATCTCACGCTGGACACGGTCACGCACCGGGCGCAACGCGGCGGAGCGGAGATTGAACTGACCGCGCGGGAATACCGCCTGCTGGAATTTCTCATGCGCTCACCCGGCCGCCTTTGCGGACGCATGATGATTCTCGAAAAAGTCTGGGACTACGATTTCGATCCCGGCACCAATCTCGTGGACGTTTACATCCGCCGGTTGCGCGAGAAAATTGACGCCAATTTTCAACCCAAGCTGCTCCACACCGTGCGCGGCGCGGGTTACCTGTTGAAAGAACAGCCATGACCATCCGCACGCGGCTCAGTTTGTGGTATGCGGCGGTCATGTTCGTCGCGCTGATGGTCATGGGCGTCCTGCTGTATTACCAGATCATCATCGAACCCCGTGAACGCGCGCGGAGACATCCCGAACGTCACCACACAGAACAGGCCATTGACGAGGACCTGTTTGAAGACGTGACCGGCATCGTGATGTGGTGCGCCGTGCCGGCGGTGCTGTTGAGCATTGGCGGCGGCTGGTGGCTCATGAAAAAGTCCCTCGCGCCGGTTGCCGGGCTCACACAAGCTGCCGAAAAAATCAGCGCGTTTAATTTGAGCGAGCGACTTCCCCGCACCGGCAGCGGCGATGAACTGGATCGCCTCACGGATGTTTTCAACAGCATGCTGGCGCGGCTCGACGACTCGTTCAACCGCACCCGCGAATTTACGCTGCACGCCTCGCACGAACTCAAGACGCCATTGACGGTTTTGTGCGGCGAAACCGAGACCGCCCTGCGGGACGAATCGCTTTCCGCCGCCGAGCGCGAACGCGCCGCCAGCCTGCTCGATGAATTGCGCCGCCTCGCGCGCATCGTGGACGGCCTCACGCTGCTGGCCAAGGCCGACGCGGGACAAATCACGTTGACACTGGAACCGGTGCGATTGGACGAACTGGTGCGCGACAATTTTGCCGACGCGCAAATCCTTGCCGAACCGCAGGGCATTCAGGTGGAACTGGCCGCCGGCGAAGAAATCACGGTGCGCGGCGACCGCCATCGTCTGCGTCAATTATTGCTGAATCTGGCCGACAACGCCGTGAAATACAACCAGCCGCAGGGCCAGGTGACGATGGGTTTGCGCCGGACAAACGACGCGGCCGAATTCACCATTGCCAACACCGGGCCGGGCATTCCGCCGGAAATTTTATCGCGTGTTTTCGACCGTTTTTTTCGCGGTGACCCGGCGCACAGCCCGACGGTGGACGGCTGCGGCCTCGGCCTGAGCATCGTGCAATGGATTGTTTCCGCGCACAACGGGAGCGTCAAAGTCGAATCGGTGCCGTCGAAAATCACCACGGTCACCGTCCGCCTGCCAATCGACGCAAGGGAGACTGCGCCCGCATGAAAGTTCAGCCATTTAATTTCAAAAGCGCCAGGGGGCTGGCGCAGTCCAAGACGCTCGCGCGCTGCTTTGAATCGCAGGAGCATCCGACAGGTTTTGGAGTGCGGCGGCCCTCCGCCGCTGTTTCGTGCGCTCTCGGTGTCATCCTTGGAATCGTCCTGTTCGCCGGCTGCGCCCGGTTCCATCCGCAGCCCATTTCGCCCGAACAGACCGCCGCCACTTTTGACACCCGTTCGCTTGCCAACCCGGATTTGCAGGCATTCCTCGAAACGAATCACGTCACCGGCCCCTGGCCGCGCCGTTCCTGGGACCTCGACGTGCTCACGCTCGCCGCGTTTTATTATCAGCCTGCCCTGGCAGAAGCGCGGGCGCAATGGGCGTTGGTCCAGGCCACGCGCGTCACGGCGGGCCAGCGCCCCAATCCGACCGTCGGTTTCACGCCCACCTACGACACCACCACGCCGCCGCCGTGGATTTTTGGGGTGACGTGGGACATTCCGATTGAGACCGCCGGCAAACGCGGCAAGCGGATCGCCCAGGCGGACCACTTTTCTGAAGCCGCGCGCTGGAATTTTATTGCCGCCGCGTGGCAGACACGCAGCCATGTACGGACGGCGTGGCTCAATCTTCACGCCGCCCGCGAAAACGAATCGCTGCTCGCCCGGCAGGAATCGGCGCAAAGCAACGTCGTCCGCCTGCTCGAAGGCCAGCTTGCCGTTGGCGCCATGTCTGATTTTGAAGTCACACAGGCCCGTGTGGCGCTGAACACCACTCGCCTGGCGCGGCAGGACGCCACCGGCCAATACGGTCAGGCACGCGTGCAATTGGCCAATGCGCTCGGCCTGCCGTTGCACGCGCTGGACGATGCACCGTTTTCGTTCGCCGGGCTGGATCAATTTCCGCAGGACTTGACCGCGCCGGAAATCCGGCGGCAGGCGGTTTTGAATCGCGCCGACGTGCGCGGCGCGCTGGCTGAATACGCCGCCAGCCAGTCCGCGCTCCAGCTCGAAATCGCCAAACAATATCCCGATCTCCACCTTAATCCCGGTTACGAACTCGACCAGACGGACAACAAATGGTCGCTGGGCGTGACTCTGGAACTGCCCGTCCTCAGCCACAACCAAGGCCCCGTGGCCGAGGCGAAGGCGAAACGCGCGGAAGCCGCCGCGCATTTTTTGATGGTGCAGGCGCAGGCCATCGGCGAAATTGACAGCGCGCTGGCCGGTTACCGCGCGGCCTTGTCGCAGACGAAGACAGCCGCCGCGTTGCAGGACGACTTGCAGAAGCAACTGGATTCCGTCCGTGACCAGGTGCAGGCGGGTGAGATTGATTCCGCGGCTCTGGCCAACGCCGAGGTCGAATTTTGCGCTGGCGCCAAAAGCCGGCTCGACTCGCTGATCAAGGCGCAACAGGCGCTCGGCCAGTTGGAGGACTCCGTCCAAAGCCCGTTGACCCTGCCGCCGGCCACGCTCGACGCGGTGGAGCACAATCTTTCCCAAGGAGCAAAATGAAACAAAAACAGATCATCATCGGCATCATCGTGGTTCTCTGCGCCGGACTCGGGGTCTTGGCGCTCATCAAATCGCACCGCGCGGCTTCCGCGTCGGATGCGGAAGCAGCCACACCCACTGCCGTCAGTGTCCAGGTTGGCGCGCTCAAACGCATGACGTTGCACAGTTACGTCACCGGTTACGGCATGGTCGGACCGGCGCCGGCCACCGCGGATGAACCGGCCGCCGGCGCACCGCTCGCCGCGCCGGTGGCGGGCATCGTGACCCGGGTCAACGTCATCGAAGGCCGGCACGTTGAGAAAGGCGACGTGCTGGTGGAATTGAATTCGGGTGCGACCACGGCGGAAAGCGCGGCGCAGGAAGTGGAGCGGCAGAAAAAACTGTACGCGCAACAAAATACGTCGCTCCGAAATTTGCAGAATGCCGAGGCGCAACTGGCCTTGCTGCGCGTCACTGCGCCGTTGTCCGGCACGGTCGCGCGCGTCAACGTCAAGCCCGGTCAGGCGGTGGATTTGACCACGGTCGTCGCGGAAGTGATGGATTTGAACCGGCTCGCTGTGAGTGCGGAGATTCCGGCGGCGGAAGTTGGTGATTTGAAGCCCGGCAATCCGGTCGAAGTGTTGACCGCGCCGCCGGTGACGACGGAACTTTCGTTCGTCAGCCCGAATGTGGAAAAGGACAACGACACGGTTCTGGTGCGCGCGTTGTTGCCGGTGGACAGTGGATTGCGGCCCGGACAATTTGTTCCATTGCGCATCGTGACGGCGGTTCATACGAATTGCCTCGCCGCACCAGGCGAAAGCGTGGTGACGGATGAAAGCGACAAATGTGTCATCGCACTGGTCAAAGGCGATGAAGCGACGCAAAAGCCGGTGCGAACCGGCTTGCGCGAAAATGGCTGGGTCGAAGTTGAAGCGCCGGAACTTAAAGCGGGCGACATCGTTGCGACCGTCGGCGCTTACGGCCTGCCGGAGAAAACCAAAATCAGCGTCCAAAATTCTTCGGGCGGCGAAACTTCGTCCACCCATTCGTCCAACGCCAAATGAAGCCCGACGTCATTTCGCCCTTGGGCCGGTTCGCCACGAGGCACGCGTTGTCCATCACGTTCATCGCGGCGGCGTTGTGTCTGGCGGGAATTTTCTCCGCGCTGCGCATGCCCTCGTCGGTTTTTCCGCAGACGAATTTTCCGCGCGTCGTCATCATTGTGAACAACGGCATCATGCCCGCCGACGAAATGATGGCGACCGTCACGCGCCCTATCGAAGAGGCGATGAAGGACATTCCCGGCGCGATCACGGTGCGTTCGGCCACCAAACGCGGTTCGGCGCAGATCAATGTTTTTTTCAACTGGCACGTGGACATGTCGCAGTCGGAACTGTATGTGCTGGGGCGGCTCTCGCAAATCCGCAGCGACCTGCCCACGACCGCTTCCACGGACATTGAGCGCGTGACGTTCTCGGCGTTTCCCATCATCGGCATCAGCCTCACCAGTTCCAATCGCGACATCATGTCGCTTTGGGAGACGGCGAATTATGAACTGAAGCCGCGCTTCCTCCAGATTCGCGGCATTGCCCGCGTGGAAATCACCGGCGGTCGCACGCCGGAATATCATGTCGTCGTTGATCCGCTGAAATTGCAGGCCGCCGGCCTCGGTCTGGCGGACGTGAGCGATGCGCTGACGAAAAACAATCTCTTCGCGCCCGCCGGCATGATGGAGGAAAATTATCATCTTTACCTGACGACGGTGGACGGGCGCGTTCATTCGGCGGCGGACATTGAGAATCTGGTAATTGCGGTTCACGGCAGCCATCCGGTGCAAGTCAAAGACGTGGCGCGCGTCGAGCGTGGGCCGGAGCCGGTCTTTCAAGCCGTGACCGCACAGGGACGCGATGCCGTGCTGTTGAACATCCAAAGCCAGGCGGACGGCAGCACACTCGACATCGCCAATGCGTTAAAAAAACAATTGCAGCAACTCCGGCGGGAATTGCCACCGGACATGCACCTCGCGTTCTTTTACGATCAATCGCTCTTCGTGCGCGATTCGGTGGGTAGTGTTTGGGACGCCATCATTTTCGGGCTGATTCTGTCGGTGCTGATTCTTTATTTCTTCCTGAAAAACTGGGGCAGCGTGTGGACGGCCATCGTCACCATTCCGATCACGGTCCTGATCACGCTCGTCGCCATGAAACTGGCCAACATGAGCTTCAATATGATGACGCTGGGCGGCATCGCGGCGTCCATCGGGCTGGTGATTGACAACGCCATCGTCGTCGTCGAGGCGATGTGCGTGAAAATCGCCGCCGGTCGCCCGCGACTGGCGGGAATTCAGGAAGCCATCGGCGAAATTTTTTATCCGCTGGTCGGCTCGACGCTGACGCCGGTGGTGGTTTTCATTCCGCTGGCATTTTTGTCCGGCATCGCCGGTGTGTTTTTTCGCGCGCTGGCGTTGACGATGGTCGTGTCGCTGCTCACGTCATTGGTTTTGGCGCTCACGCTCACGCCATCGCTGGCCGCGTGGTTCATCCGTCCCGCAGTGCGGGACGGCAAACTGGAGCACGGTCGCGCGCCCGGCGGTTTGGAGGGCGGCTTTTTGCTGACGCGCGTCATCCGCATTTACGAACGCGCGGTGCGCAGTGCGCTGGCGCATCGCTGGCTCACGTTGCTGGCCTGCGGCGCGGTGCTCGTCTCGTCGGGGTGCATTTACCGGCAGTTGGATTCCGATTTTCTGCCCGAGTTCGACGAAGGCGGCTTTATCGTTGATTTCTGGGCGCCGCCCGGCACGAGTTTGACCGAGACTTCCCGCCAGCTCGCGCAAGCGGAGCAAATCATCCGGGCCAATCCGGACGTGGAAAGCTATTCGCGCCGGCTTGGCTCGGAACTGGGCATGTTCATCACCGAGCCGTATGTAGGTGACTTCGCGGTCAAGCTCAAGCCCGACCGCAAGCACTCAACCGACGAGGTCATCGCCGGATTGCGCCACACCTTCAACGAACAATTCCCGGCATTCCGCTGGGAGTTTCCCGGCATCCTGACCGATGTGATCGGCGATTTGCAGATGACGCCCAATCCGGTTGAAATCAAATTGTTCTCCCCCGATTTGAAATGGCTGCAACAAGTCGCGCCGCGCGTGGAGGAACAAATCAAAACCATCCCCGGCGTCGTGGACACGTTCGACGGCCTGAAGGAAACCGGCCCTTCGATCAATTTCCGCGTGCGACCCGCCGACGCGGCACGGTTCGGCTTGAGCGTTCAGGACATTGCCGCCGCCGCGAACACCGCGTTGCTGGGCCAGACCGCATCGTCTGTTTTGGAAGGCGACCGCACCGTCAACATCCGCGTTCTGGCCAATCCATCTAGCGTCAACCGCATCGCCACGCTGCGCGAACTGCCGTTGCGCGCGGCCAACGGCACGGTCGTGCGGCTCGCCCAGGTCGCCGCCGTGACCGAAGAGCCGAGCAAAGTGGAGTTGGTTCGCGATGATTTACGTCAGGACATCATCGTCTCCGCCCGGCTCGAAGGCCGCGATCTCGGCAGCGCGATGAAAGAAATCCAGGACAAATTGAGCCGGGCCAAATGGCTGCCGCCCGGCACGGTCGAATACGGCGGCCTTTACCAGCAGCAACAGGAATCTTTCCGCAACCTCGTGATGGTTTTGCTCGCCGCCATCCTGCTCGTGTTCACCGTGCTGGTGATTGAATTCCGTTCGTTCAACGAGCCGGTGGCGATTGTCTTCGGCGCGATCCTCGCCATGTTCGGAACCGTCGCCGCACTTTGGATCACTGGCGTCACGCTGAACATTGTTTCATTTTTGGGCGCGATCATCGGCGTCGGCATCGTCGCCAAAAACGGCATTCTCATGCTCGACTTCGTGCAGCAATTGGAGGCGGACGGCGTGGATTTGGTGGAGGCACTGGTGCGCTCCGGCCACCGCCGTTTGCGTCCGGTGCTGATGACATCGCTGGCCGCCGCGCTGGGAATGTTGCCGCTGGCGTGGGGCATCGGTTCGGGCGCGGACATGCTGCGTCCGCTAGCCATCGCGGTCATTGGCGCGCTGTGCATCTCCGTCTTGCTGTCGCTCGTGGCAACGCCGGTGGTGTATTACATCCTGCGCACGGCCAAAAAATCCACGTCCAATTCAGAAGCAGCGGAGAACATTTAATCCGGCGAAAATGAAACGCATCATGCCATCACTGGTGCGAAATTGAAGGCCCGCTGGCCATGGCGATTCTCGGCGGTTTGGTGACGTCCACGCTGCTCAACCTGCTCGTGCTGCCGGTGCTGGCGTTGCGATTTGGGAGCTTTCAGAAAGCAAATCAAAACACCTGACTGTGGCCGCGGGCTTTAGGTTGCATTCTCGCTCGACCAATCCGTCACGAGCCGCTACTTTCCCGCCCGTCTCACTACGAGGTGAATTATGGATGAACTGTTAAAAATTTTGCAGGCCAACGCGACTGAGTCGCGCGAGAACATCGCCAAGATGCTGAACATCTCTGTCGCGGAGGTGAACCAGCGCATCGCCAAATACGAAAAGAGCGGGGTCATCCGCGGCTACCAGGCCATCCTGAACGAGGACCAGCTCGGTCTTGACACGGTCACGGCCGTCATCGAGGTCAAGGTGTCGCCCCAGCGCGAAGGCGGTTTCAACACCGTCGCCGCACGCATCAGCCGTTTTCCCGAAGTGCGCTCGGCGTATCTCATGAGCGGCACCTACGACGTGCTGTTGTTCATCGAGGGCCGCAACCTGCGCGAAGTGGCCGCGTTCGTCAGCGAACGGCTGTCGCCGCTCGAAGGCGTGCTCTCCACGTCCACCCATTTCATGCTCAAAACCTACAAGCGCCTCGGCGTGTTGATGGAATCCGGCCATGCAGAAGAAAGACTCAGTGTCGCTCCGTAACCGCATCAACGCGACGGTGCGCGATATCCCGCGCTCGGGCATCCGCGACTTCTTCGACATCGTCAGCACGATGAAGGACGTGATCAGCCTGGGCATCGGCGAGCCGGATTTTGACACGCCCTGGCATGTGCGGGAATCCACCATGTTCGCGCTGGAACGCGGCGTGACGCATTACACCAGCAATTACGGCTATCTCGAACTTCGCCAGGTGCTGGCCAAATACGTCGGCAAAAAATTCGGCGCGGAATACAACCCGGAGGATGAAATCCTTGTCACGGTTGGTGTCAGCGAGGCGCTGGACCTGGCATTGCGCGCACTGGTCACGCCCGGCGACGAAGTGCTCTACCACGAGCCGTGCTACGTGTCGTATCGGGCAACCATCCTGTTCGCGCATGGGGTGCCGCTGGCCGTCGAGACGAAGCCGGAGAACGGATTTCGCCTCACCCGCGCGATGCTCGAAGCGAAGGTGACGCCGAAGACGAAGGTGTTGATGCTGAATTTCCCGAACAATCCCACCGGCGCGGTCATGAGCCGGCAGGATTTGGAGGACATCGCTGCGTTCGCTCGCGAGCGTGACCTCATCGTCATCGCGGACGAAATTTACGGCGAACTGACCTACGACTCGCCGCACACGAGCATTGTGAGCCTGCCGGGCATGCGCGACCGCACGATTTTCCTGCACGGCTTCTCGAAGGCGTGGGCGATGACCGGTTACCGGCTCGGCTACGCCTGCGGCCCGGCCGAGCTCATCGAGGCGATGATGAAGATTCACCAATACACGATGCTCTGTGCCTCTTCCATGGGACAGAAAGCCGCCATCGAAGCGCTCGCCCGGCCGGATGCGGACGTGGGCGAAATGGTGAACGAATACCGTCGCCGCCGGAATTTCATCGCCGCGGCGTTTGCGGACATGGGCATTGAATGTCACCGTCCGCTCGGCGCGTTTTATGCATTCCCCAGCGTGGCCAAATTCGGCATGAAGTCGAAGGACTTTGCGATGAAGCTGCTGCACGAGGAAAAGGTGGCCGCGGTGCCGGGCACCGCTTTCGGCGAATGCGGCGAAGGCTTCATTCGCTGCGCCTACGCGACCAGCATGGAAAATCTCAAGGAAGCGATGGTCCGGCTCAAACGGTTTATTGCGAAGCGGTGACTTGTCGGAAACGCGTTATGACGCGCAATGCACATCTCTAACCCATTTGCAGCGTGGTTGTTAACAAAACTTTGTCCCACGTGGGACAAAGTTTTGTAAAGCAGGTTTCACTATAAATAAACTGTCTGTTCTACAGTCGAGGCATCCCCCACTTCATGTCGCGCGCTTCGCCACGCGATTCTCCTGCTCTTTGATTTCCCTGGGAACGCCACAATGATCATGAGGGAACCTCCAGACTATCATCGGTGGTGGAGTTGGCCTTTGGCCCGGACGGAGGCGCGATTTCCAGCCGCGCCTGCGCGCGATTGACCAGCGCAAGCATCGTCACGGACGCGGCGGCCTGCCGCTCGGCTTCCTCGATGCGCGCAAATTCGCCGTAAACTTCCGCGCGCACCGGTTCGTTTTGCGAAGGCAGTTCCTGTCCGCCGCCGGTGCGCATGGCGTGCAGAATGTGGTGGGCGTTGATGGCCTCCAGCGGGCGCGCGGGTGCGTAGGCGGATTCGGCGCCGTCGATTTCAGTGACGAGCCGCGCGGCGAGGAGCGTTTGCAAAACCTGTTGCAGGAGTTTGGTCGGGATGCCGAGTTCGGTGGACAACTCCTGGATGGTGACCGGCGGCAGGCCGCGCTGGAACCGCTGTCCGATGCACGTCATCAGCCGCAGCGCGACGAATTCGCGTCCACGCTGGTTGACGTTCTCCGCCAGTTTGTCCTGCAGATACGCCGCACGATTTTGGAAGGCGTAGGTGACCTGTGCGCCGAAGAGCAGAATCAGCCAGGAAAAATAAAGTCCGATCATGAATATGGGCACGAGGCCGAGGCTGCCGTAAATCTTGCTGTTGGAAACGACGCGGGAAACGTAGAGGAAGCCGAAAATGTTGTTCAAATGCCACAACGACCCGCCCACGACACCGCCGACAAGCGCCGCGACGAAACGGACCCGGGTGTTCGGCACGAGCTGATAAACCAGCGCGAAGGTCAGCCACAAAACCACGAGTGGCAGAAGCTGGAAAATCAGGCTGCCAATGAACGGCATTTGGGCAACGATATTTCTGGTGGTTTGCAGATGCGAGCTGCCGGTCAACCCCAGCGCCGCGACAATGGCGAGCGGACCAAGCGTGATGGTCGTCCAATAAAGCACGACCCGAAGCAGCCAGTTCCGTCCGCGGGTCACGCCCCAGATGTCGTTGAACGTGTCTTCGATGTTCGCGAGCATCTGGATGGCCACATAGACCAGTAACAACATGCCGATCACGCCGAGTGTGCGGCTGCGGGTGTTCTGGATGAATTTATGAATATATTGGGCAGCTTTCTTTTGCGCGACGGCCCGCGTGTCGCCACCGGAATCGCCCGCGCCGGCCGCGACAACATTGGTTTCTGCGCCGGCATTGGCTGGCGTCAATGCGACCGGCATATCCGGGCTGGGATTCAGTGAAACCGCCTGGACGTTGGTGTTGAGCGTTGCGGGCGGCATGATGTTGGAGACCAATTTGTCAATCACCTGGTAGATTTTTTCCTCGCCTTCGTTTTTGAGCAGGCTGCTGGTGACGCTGATGGCCACCGCGAGCAACGGGATGAGCGCCAGCAGCGTCGTATAGGACAACGCCGCCGCGCGGACGGGACAGCGGTTGTGCACGAAACTCCTGATGACCAGCGCGCAAAGGTGCGCGAACCGCTCAAGCCGGCTCAGTTCGCTTTCCGCGCCGGAGTAAACGCCGGTCAAAATTTTAATGAGACGTGAGAACGGCTTGATTGCCATGCGTTGCGCCACGCTAACAAACCCATTCGCCAAGTCAATCGGCGCGCGAATCCGCCTTCATAAAAATTCCGGCGCGATAAATCCGCTTTATTGCCGCGGCAAAATCCGCACAATGTCCGCGCATGCATCCGTAGCTCAATTGGATAGAGCTTCTGACTTCGGATCAGAAGGTTGCAGGTTCGAGTCCTGCCGGATGCGCCAGAAAAATCGGTGTCGGATCAACTCATGAAACAGCCCGGCAAACCCGGCTTCGCTTGCGCTCTTTTTCTGATGTTTTTTGGCGGAGCGACGCTTTCAGCTCCGGCAGCCGGCGACGCGCCGGCCTGGCCCGCACTTGCTTCCCCAACCCGTCCGCGGACCTATTGGTGGTGGTGGGCAGCGCGTTGGACAAGATGAACCTGACGTGCGAATTGCAGCGTTTCGTCAACCTCAACTACCGGCCCTTCGATACGTCGGACTGGCCGCTGACGGATTCCGGCCTGCTTGGCCCGGTGACTTTGACGGCGGTGGTGCTTGAGCGACCGGCGTCAGCGGCGGACTGACTTCTCAAACCACTCGCGCACTTCGGCGTCGAGTTGTTTCAAGTCCGGGCGCGTGTTCGCGGCGGCGACGGCGTCGGTCCATTCCTGGTTCAAATCACCGAGTTCGACATTCGAGCCGACGCGGACAAAAACCGGCATTTGATGCAAGCCCGCGTTGACGGTGATGGTCTGGCCGCCGTCGTAAATTTTTTCAGGATTCCACGCGTCGCGCCATTGGCTGATGGACGGCAGATAAACCTCCTGCGTTCGTTGATTCTTTTGCCAGATGGGCGAGACCAGAATGTCCGGGCCGTAAAGATACGTCCACCAGTTCGACCACGCGGCGGGCGCCTTCGGTTCGACCAAAAACAGCGGGCGCACGATCGGCATTCCGGTTTCATGGGCGACTTTCGCCTGTTCAAAACTGTAATCGGCCAGCCGGGTGTGCAGTCGCGCGTAAAGCCGCCAGATGGCAATCAATTCCGCGTCATAGCCCGGCGGATTGTGAAAATTCCAGAACGCGCGATTTTTGGTCGGGCCGGCTTCCATGATGGGCGTGAAGCAACTGAAGCCGAGCCAGCGTCCGCAGACTTCCGTGTCCATGGATTGCTGGAGGTAGCCGCAGGTGTCCGATCCCCAGTTGGGGTAGCCCATCACGGCGGCGCGTTGCACGGCGATGATTTCGGCGCGCAAACCTTCCTGCGTGCCGCCGATGTCGCCCCCCCAAAAAACCCCGTAAGCCGAACTGCCGGTGTAAGCTGCGCGCGGCATGCAGACGAAATCATCACGATATTGTCTGGCGACGTCATAAGCCGCCTGCACATACATCACCGGATAGGCGTTGCGATTTTCACGAACGCTGCGGCCATCGAAAACATGGTAGGGCCCGCTTTCGGGAATGTTTTCCTCGCTGCGGTCCAATTTGAAACCCGTGGCCCCGAGTTTCAACAGTTTGGCGACGCCGTCCTGCCAGTATTTTTTGGCCTCGGGATTGGTGAAATCAGCCAGGGGATAATTGCTCTTGGCCGGCTTTTGGCCGGCGCTGGCCAGCGTCCAGCCCCGGGCGAGCGCGTTCGTTTCCATTTGCCCCTGAAAATACGGTCCAATCCACAGGAACATCTGCACGTTTTGCCCGTTGAGCCACTTGATGGATTCGGCAAAATTCGGCAAACGGTTGGTATCAATCTCGAAATCATCGTAACCGTCCGGGCCGGGGCTCCACGGGCGGTCCATCCAGTAAATGCCGAGGGGAATGCCGTAGGCCTTCATCAACAACACGTCCTCCATGAACTCGGAATTGAACGGACCAGTGACGGGCGTGCCGTCGTAATAATTTGTCCGTTGCGTGTTTTCATCGCGCCAGC
>OBLU010002329.1_pt1 | contig 17591 bp, 11 predicted proteins | sample 1518681 | NCBI WGS metagenome assembly OBLU01 (sample SAMEA3539304, study PRJEB22396) | soil metagenome | biome: tundra; feature: field; material: soil | place: USA | collected 2010-05 | depth 0.15 m | reverse complement strand
ATACGAGATATTGGCGTGACTGGAGTTCAGACGTGTGCTCTTCCGATCTGCCATCGCCGGTGACCTCCAGACCTTCACCGCCTGGATGCCTCTCCACGACTGCAGCCTCAAACTCGGCCCGTTGCAAATCCTCGAGGGCTCCCACCGCTACGGCCTGCAGAGGACCCCGTCCGGCACCCGCGTCCTCTCCATGGATACGGCCCGCGGCGGCGCCTGGGTCACCGGACGAATCAGCGCCGGCGATGTCCTCCTCTACCACAGCCTCACCGTGCACGCCGCCTCGCCCAACACCTCCAACCAGCTCCGCATTTCACTCGACTGCCGCTTCCAGTCCTACGACCGCCCTATCAACCCCGCTAACCTCGTCTTCCCCGCCGCCGGCGCCCGTTCCTGGGAGACCGTCTACGCCAACTGGCGCTTCGACAAACTGAAGTACTACTGGAAGCATCTCCCCCTCGAATTCAAGCCCTCTCCAGCCGAGCTCGCCCGTCTCGCCCAGACCGCGGAGCCCCCCGACATCCGCTCCCGCTATGCCCGCATCCTCACCCAGCTCGAACCTCAAGTCACAACCTGAAAGTCGTATCCACCCCGCCGCAACCTTCTTGTAGCATCCCCTCATGCGCGCTCCCCAACGTGCACTCCGTTCGCTGCTCCTGCTCGCCGCCTGCGGCCTCTGCCTCACTCCGCCTGCCTCCGCCCAGCCATCCGGCCCCCCCGTACTTACCGATTCGCCCCCCCGCGCCTACTGCACCGGCGACGCGCTGGACTTCCGCCTCGTCCACAATCCCTTCACCCAATCTCCCGCCCCGGGTCACCTGCTCGCCGTCCTCATCCACAACCGCGGCGCCGCACCCTGCATCCTCCCGCCCGCCACGCTCGATCTCTTCTCCTCCACGCAGTCCTCCCCAGCGCAATCCCGAGCCGTCGACTACGCCGGCCCGATCAACCTCACCACCGACCGCTGGTCCCTCGAACCCGGCCAGTTCGCCCACTTCCTCCTCGCCTGGTCCTCCGCGCCGGAGCGAGTCGCCGGCCGCACCCTCCTCGACTGCACCACCGATGAAAGCCTCGATCTCCACTCCCAGGGCGCCCCCTGGCTCACGGTCCGCAGCCTCTACATCCGTCCCTGCGGAGACATCTGGGTCTCGCCCTACCGCCCCGGCACCTACATCTCCGGCGAGCCCATCGACCAGCAATGGATGGACCGCTACCAGCTCCAGCTAACCGCCGTCCTCCCCACCTTCGAGCCTGCCTTCCTCACGCCGGAGCAGCCGAAGACCCTCGCCCTGACCTCGCTCAGCCCCGTTCGCTACCTCAAAGATCCCGCCAACTCCGCATACACCGGCGTCTTCACCCTCTGGCTCACCGCCCGCACCAACTGCCCCTACTTCCTCCTCAGCAAGCGCGAAGCCAACGGCGAAACCCAGGTCCAACTCAATCTCTGCAACGACACCGCCGCAATCGCCGCCACCGCGCAGACCGCCCTCTTCGAGATCGGCCTCGCGAACGACCACATGCTCCCCCAGCGCCCCGGCCAGGTCGAGTACGCCGTCGAATCCTACGCGCCTCTACCCAAGCCCCGCGTCGACACCTCCCGCCTCGAACTCGACATTCGCAACCCCACCACACCCACGCTCCCCGCCATCGACACGAAGCTGCAACCCTGCACCGCCGCCCAGCTCACCGTCGCCCCCTCGCCCGTCGACCTCGGCACTCACTGGGACAAGCCCCGCAACTTCGCCGAAGACGAAAAGCAGGGTCACGACGGCCGCGCCTTCCAGCTCACCAACACCTCCACCGAAACCTGCCGCATCGGCGGAGTCCCCGACCTCCGCTTCATCAACCCGCCTGAAAGCACCACCGGCAGCCTCTCCCCCGAAGTCTGCCGCAACTGCGACAACACAGTCTTCGCCGCCCGCGAAAGCCACTGGATCGACCTCAAGCCCGCGCAGACCGCCCACTTCCTCGTCTCCCGCACCGTCCTCGACCAGCGCTATCAAGGCCTCTGCACCATCATCGGAGGCATCGATCTCATGCAGTCCGGCCGCCCCATCTATCTGCCGTTCGAAGCCGCAAGCTGCGCCCCGGTCAACGTCTCCGCCTGGCGCGAAGGCTCCTACGACGCCGACCCCCTCAACCTCGCCTACACCCCCTCGCACGTCCAACTCACCAACCCCGGCACCGTCCCCGAGCAGTGCGCGCTATCCATCACCCCCGACACCGGCCAGCCCATCTTCCCGTTCTCCGGCAACCGCAGCAACTGGGGCATCTCCACCCAGCCCGTCCCCTACGGCCATCCCGTCCCCCTCATGATCTGGATCGACAACCCCACCGACCAACCCCTCCCCATCATGACCTGTAGCGAACTAGACTACTTCGCCGAAACCGCCTTCGACGTATTCGACTCAGCAGGCCACCGCATCCTCGACCAACCCGAAGCCCAGGCCGCCCAAACCAACTCATCCATTCCAACCACCCGCGCCTTCGCCTGCACCCGCAACTTCGCAACCAACATCCCCGCCCACACCTGCGCCCACGGCAGCTTCGCCCAACCCAGCTACGACTTCGTCAAAGACCTCAGCCGCTTCTACTCCCTCTCCCCCGGCACCTTCTCCATCGCCCCCTCCGCCCGCACCGCCGACGGCGCCCCCATCTCCCGCACCCTCCCCGACTCGGCCCCACGCCTAACCGTCACCATCACCCCCGAATAGCCCCACCCCAAACCCGCGTCATCTCGACCGAAACAGGCGCACTCGCCGCCACCCCAAAAATGCGCCATCTCGACCGGAGGCGCGGCCCCTAAAAATGCGCCATCTCGACCGCAGCTGGCGCACTCGCCGCCACCAAAAAAATGCGTCATCTCGACCGAAGGCGCAGCCGGAGTGGAGAGACCCCCGCATTTCGCCCTTGCCGTTGCCTGTTCTCGTTCGCACGCCCCAAAAATGCGTCATCGCCCTGAGCGCGCAGCCCCCTGAAGATGCGTCATCTCGACCGGAGGCGCAGCCGGAGTGGAGAGCCCCCCGCATTTCGCCCTTGCCGTTGCTTGTTCTCGTCCGCGCGCAGCGCGCAGCTCGCAGCTCGCAGCTCGCAGCGGAGAGACGAATTGTGTCAAGCCCCCACGCTCACAAATATATTTATTTTCTCCCCACAACCCCCACCACCCCAACAACTTACAACCATTACCCCACCCAAAGATAATTGGCATCTTCACCCTGTGGAAAGGCCTATAATTGACTTATAGGATCAAGAAAAAAACAAACAGCCTCGGCCACCGCCGGGGCTTTTCTGTCTCGCAACGCAGCCGAAGCACCTAACCCCAATGAATGGAAATATTTGACTCTAACCCATCTGGAATCAAATATTTACAGGAGGTAAAATTGGTAAATAGCTGTAACCAGGCGACTTAAGACCACCACCCCCCCGGGGGGTACCCCTTAAACCGCGACCGTGAACGTATCTTCGCTCCGAGTCACCGCCCGGTACAGCGTATCCCGCTCGAACGGCACTCGCCCGGCCTCCGTGATCAGCCGCACCAGGTCCGCCCGCCGCATCCCCTGCGGAGTCGTAGCCCCGGCATCGTGATAAATCTTCTCCTCGATCACGGTCCCGTCGATATCGTCCGCCCCGAACCGCAGCGAAATCTGCGCCATCTCTGGCGACACCATCTGCCAGTAGCTCTTCACGTGCGGAAAGTTGTCCAGCAGCAGCCGCCCGATCGCAATCTGCTTCAGGTCCATCATCCCGGTCGTCTTCGGAATGTGCGCCAGCGCCGTGTTGTCCGGATGGAACGCCAGCGGAATAAACGTCTGGAAGCCGCCCGTATCGTTCTGCACCTCGCGCAGGCGCAGCATGTGATCCACGCGGTCCTCGTCGTTCTCCACGTGCCCGTACAGCATGGTCGCGTTCGACTTCAACCCGATGCGGTGCGCCGTCCGCGCCGTCTCCAGCCACTCGCCGCCGTCGATCTTGTGGTCGCAGATAATGTGCCGCACGCGATCCGCGAAGATCTCCGCACCGCCGCCCGGGCACGAATCCACGCCCGACGCCTTCATCCGCACCAGCGTCTCTTCGATGGTCATTTTGTTGAGCTTCGCGAAAAACGCGACCTCCACCATCGTGAACGCCTTGATGTGCACCTTCGGAAACCGCACCTTCAGCCCGCGCACCAGGTCCTCGAAGTACTCGAAAGGAAGATCCGGATGCAGCCCGCCAACGATGTGAAACTCGGTCACCGCCTCGGTCAACCCGGAGCCCGCAGTCTCCCAGGCCTCTTCCAAAGCCATTGTGTACGTTCCGGCCTCGCCCTTCTTTCGCCCAAACGCGCACAACCTGCAACTCGCCACGCAAACGTTGGTCGGATTGATGTGCCGGTTCACGTTGAAGTACGCGATGTCGCCATGCATCCGCTCGCGCACCTGGTTGGCCATCCAGCCAACCGCCAGGATGTCCCCGCTGCGATAGAGCGCCACGCCGTCGTCGAAGCTCAGCCGCTTGCCCGCCTCCACCTTCGCCACAATCGGCCGCAACGCCGCGTCATCGGTCTGAAAGCCGTGCCGCGATCCCGAATTGAAAGAGAGAAAACTCACGCTCGTTCCATTCTAATCCCGCCACCGACGCAGATCGTTTGTCATTCCCGAAGGGAATCTGCTTTCGTATTTGACTTTAGTGCTTCGCAAGCTCCCCCGAATCCACCATCCGAGGCTGCACCACAATGCCGTCGAACAGCGTCGCCGCCACCAGGTGATCGCCCACCGGACGCACGAACCGCAGGTTCCACTTCGTGTCCCACGAAGTCACCTGCTGCGACACTGCATCCACTGCGTACACCGTTGTCTCCGGCTCCTTCGCCGTCATCAGGATGCGGTCCGCGGACTCGTCGTAGTAGAGGCTGTTCACATTGCGCACATTCAGATTCTTCAGCGTCTGCCAGCTCGCGCCCTTGTCCGCCGAGAAGTAAACGCCATCCCGATCGCCGACCCACACCCGGCCGTGCGCATCCACCGACAGAGCCAGCACCTGCGTCACCTTCGGCGGCAGAGCCACACCCTGCCACTTCTCCCCGGCGTCCACCGACATCTGCACCGCGCCGAGGCTCGCCGCCACGACATTCCCCTTCGCCGCCGCGACGAATCGCCATTCGCCCGGAGGAATCGGAGCCACAACGCTCCACGTTACTCCGCTCGACGCGCTGCGCAGCACTCCCTGCGAAGTCGCCGCAAACAGCATCTGTCCCGCCAGCGCAAACCCATACACGCTGCCATCGAAATTCTTCAGGACTGGTCCTGCAACGGGAACCCGCGCCTTCGCAACCGGCCGCTTCTCAGCCGCGCCATGCCCAGCCTTCCGCATCGGCGATGCCTTGGCCGGCGGCGGAGCTGCAACCGTCGTCTTCGCACCCGACTTCGCATCCTCTCCCGCACGCTGCCACTCCGCGTCCTTCAGCCGATAGATCCCGTGCTCCGTTCCCGCCAGCATGGTGCCGTCCGGAGCCTGCCCGAGAGTGAACACATCATGCCCATCCAGCCCATCACTCAAATGCGACCAGCTCAGCCCGCCGGTGTGGCTCACAAACACGCCGCCCGAATCCTTGTCGTTCACCACGCCGACGTACACCGTCGCGGGATGCTGCACATCGCCGGCAAAGGCCGTAATCTGGCGCGCCGAGAAGCCGTCGTTCGACGGCAGAAAGCTGTCGCCCCCATCGTCACTCGCCAACACGCCGCGCCGGTCAGTCGCCAGCAGCACATGCTTCGAGTCCGCCGGATCGATGTACACATCGTTCACGATCACGTCCGGCCGCGTCGTCTGGATCCAGATCTTTCCCCCGTCGAACGTCCGGTACAACCCCTCCGTCGTCCCCGCAAAAACCGTGTCCAGGTGGTTTGGGTCCTGCATCAGCACGCGCGTCCGCCGCGCAGTGGATGGAATGCCCTGGGTCTTGTTCACGCCAACCCCGCCGCTGAACTTCGCCCCGCCATCCTCGCTCTTGTAAATGCCCGAGCAGGCGCTCAGATACACCACGTTCGACCGCTTCGGATCGATGAGGATCGAAAACACATCCGAGTCCTCGATGATTCCCTGCTTGATATTCGTCCAGGCCTTGCCGCCATTGGTAGTCTTCCACGGAAGATGCCACGTGCCCGCGTAAATAATCTTCGGATCGGCCGGATCGATCGCCAGCGACTCCACCTCATGAATCTCCGCGTTGTCTTTGGGACTGATCCTCTCCCAGTGGTCTCCTTTGTCGATCGAGCGGAAGACTCCATCGAGCGTGCCTGCCACGAGGATCTTTGGGTCCGACGGAGCGAACATCAGCGCCCGGACTGATTGCCCTTGCATCTCCGGTTGGCTCGTCCACGTCGCTCCGCCATCGTTGCTGATGAAGATCCCACCGCCATCCGAGACAACATAGGCTCCCACCACCAGGTGGCTCGAGTTCGTGGGATCGACCAGGATATGACGAATCACCAGGTCATCCCGCTTGCCCACCAGCGCAAGCCTCTCCCACTTCTTGCCGCCATCGTGCGACTGATAAATCCAACCGTTCGCCGCACCCAGATACAGATGCGCATGGTCATGCGGGTCCGCCGCAAAGGCGCGCGCATCCCCGCCGTCCGGGCCAAAGGGAAACCACGAGACGGCGTGAATCTGAGGGCAAACAAAACCAAAGACCAGAACAATCCAAAATCGGCGAAGCGGGTGCAGTCTGCAGTTCAACGGTATCGTCCCATCCAGTCGCGAATCTACCCTAGAATACAGGGTCCGATCCTGCTATTTCACATGCCCATACCAACAGAATGGCTGACTGGGAACCAACCCAGTCAGCCATCTGCGCTACTCTTTGTTGCGTGTGGCTACTTCTTTTTCGTCGCCGCCCGAGTCCGAGGCACAGCCTTCACTGCGGTCTCGTCCACTGGCGCGGCACTTGCGGCAGGGTTGGTTGCGCCGGCCGGCACGAGGCTCGTGGTAACAGTCTGAGCATCGTCCGTCCCGGTGTAGACCATGACGCGCGAGGCATCAATCCCCTTCTCCGTGACCAGGTAGTCCTTCGTGTTGACCGCGCGAGCGGCTGCCGCAGTCGGCTTCGGATGCTTCAACCTCGCTTGTCTCGCATCCACCTTCTGCTCCTTGGCGTCTTCGTTGCCAACCAGCGAAAGCTTGGCATCGGAGGACCGCTGCAGAGCCAGCGCAACGTCGTCAAGGCAGGCCTTGGCTTCGTTGTCCACACGCGTCGGACGGGCCTTGTCACGTTCGAAGCCTACCGAGCAGAGGCTGGACGCCATGGGCGCCGGCGGGGGAGGAGGAAGCGGAGGCCCGTTCACCGTAACCGTGGCCATCTTGGAATCGCTCTTCCCAAGGTCGTCGACAACGTTGCAGGTGACCGTAACGGAGCTGTTGGCTCCCGCTGCCACGGTAGGCGCAGTCAGAGTTGCCGTAGCACCGGTTCCGCTCACCGAGCCGGAGGTCGCGCTGTAGCTGTAGGTCAGAGGACGGTTCTGCGGGCTGGATGCGGTCGCGGTAATCGTCGAGGACCCGCCCGAATCGACCGTTGACGGATTCGCCGTGCAGGCCGACATCACCGGAGGATCAAACGGCTTGACCGTGAACTGACCGGTGCAGTCAGCCGACTGTCCAGGCTTCGCTCCCTCGGTCACGTGGCCCGTTACCGTGTAGGTTCCCGGTGCGGCGCCCTTGGTGTCCACGTTCGCGGTATTCGACGTCCCGGAGATCGCACCGCCCGTGGAGGTCCACGTGTAGGTCGGCGTCTTCTTCGGGTTCAGATTCACTGCGGTGCCGGTCACCGTGATCGGGTCGCCAGGGTAAACACTCGATGGGGCTACGGAGCAGCTGTACGTGACCGGAGGCGGCGGAATGATGTGGCCGAAGTGGGTCACGATGCCGGTGCTCAATTCGATCGCGTCCAGGTTCGCACGCCCGCCCAGAACTCCCCCGGTTGGAATGCTGACAGCAGGACCGAAGTCCGCGTGGATGTAGCGGAAGTCAGCCTCGAACAAGCGAAGGCTGAAGCGGTTGTTGAAGTATGGAATGTCGTAGTCCATACCTCCGCCGGCGGTCAGCGCCGGACCCCAGCGGTAGGGCTCGTGCTCGAACGTCGAGGGGACCTCGCTGTTCGGGCCGCCCAGTCTGGCAGCGCCAGCAAGGCCATGCGCAAACACGGTGAAGTCATCCATGGGCAGACGAGCGATCAAACCGCCGGAGATCCCCTGCATGCCATCGTTCACGCCGTCAGGATGATTGGTGTAAACCACCTCTCCACCAACGTACTTGTTGAAATAGTACGCACCGCTGCCGATCGCGCCCAGGTTGATGGAGGAGTACGGAATGGCCGCAGGCTGGACCCTTCCATGGGCTCCAAAGTAGGAGTACCCCGTGAAGATATCCACGCGCGATGGGTTTATCCCCGACGCTGGGGCGGGCGTCTGCGCACCCAAGCTTGCTACACCAAGGCTAACTGCACACGCAGCCAGCAAGAACCGGCCAAGACGGCAAAACGGGCGATCGGTCATTCGACTTCCTCCACTCAACTACGGGTAATGAGAATGCAAATAGTTCGCACTCAAAACTTCAGTAAACAGGTCAACCAGAGTGTATCGCAGTTGCCCGCCATGTCTAGGGAAAAATTACACCCTAATTGATCCAATACAACGGGTTACCATCACGGCCAACACCCCGCCGGGGGATCCGTCCGTCTCGCTCCAGTACCAAACCTTCCAATTGGCGGTCGAACCTCTGGTCCCTACTACGACAAATTCAGCGTCCTCCGGACTGTGCCCCGCTCCTGTTGAATCTTTTCCTGCAATAGCGTGATGGCATACAACAACTGCTCCGGGCGTGGCGGACATCCTGGAACATAAATATCCACCGGAATAATCTGGTTGACGCCCTGCAGCAGCGCATAGTTGTTGAAGACTCCGCCCGATGTCGCGCATGCGCCCATCGAGATAACCCATTTCGGCTCAGGCATCTGCTCGTACAACCGCCGAATCACCGGAGCCATCTTCTGCGACACTCGGCCCGCAATAATCATCAGGTCACTCTGCCTCGGCGACGGCCGGAAAACCTCCGCCCCAAACCGCGCAATGTCGTAGCGCGATCCGCCCATCGACATCATTTCGATGGCGCAGCACGCCAGGCCGAACGTCATCGGCCAGACCGAATTCTTCCGCACCCAATTGATCGCCGCATCCAGCGACGCCAGAACGATCCCCTCGGGCTGGTCGTAGCCCCAGTTCACCTCGTTCAGTTTCTCCCGGTTCTTGCCGAAGCTGTCAAGGGAGCCAAAAAAGTAACGATCGTTCTTCTGCGGGACCCCCGAAGAGTCGACACGGCTGGAGTTCTGGTCAGAGGCAGGATTCATGTGTAAGGACAGTATAAAACGATTCGACCGGTGATCTGGATTATTTCGCCGCAATCGGGTAACGATTACCCGCAACCGGAAATATCTTCCCGACTACTCTTGGTGCGATGCATTCACTGCGGTTACGGTTGGCCGCCCCGCTCAGTTTCTTGTCCAGGGGACCTGCGCGCAACTAACCGGCATTCGCCTCGATCCGAGCCAGTAGAGCCTTCTTCAATTGCTTCTTCTGGTCCGTATCCAGCTTGGAACCGTTCCGCGTCACATAGAAAACATCGATCGCAGTCTCGCCCTCCGTATCCACCAGCGCGACCTCGATGTTGCACACGCAGTCGGCCAGCGCCAGGCTCACTGCGCGCAGCAACCCAGGCATGTCCTGGGCCACCACCTGCAACAGCGTGCTGTGCGACGACGCCTCATCGTCGAAATCCACCCGCGTTTTCACCAACACCTTCGGCGGCTTCCTGCGCCCGCGCCGCCGCCCGGTCAGCAGCTTGTCCACCGCAATCTTCCCCGCCATCACACCATGAACACTCGCCACAAACGAGGTGTGCTCCGACGTGTTCATCTCCAGCGTGCGAAACGTGTCCGTGAACCGGAAGCTGTCCACGACGACCCCCTGCCGGTTCGAAAACGCGTCTGCCGTGACGATGTTCATCCCCCAGCCGGCCAGCGCACCGGCCATGTCGGAGAACAGCAACGCCCGGTCCGGCGTCACCAGCGTGATTTCGCTCGTCCCGTGCGCATAGTGAAATTCGAGCTGCACCTTGTCCTGGTCGAACCGCTGCGCCATCTCGAAGTGCATTCGCACCTGCTCCGGCGTGCGCGTGCGCAGATAGCGCTCCGGGAAGCCCTCCAGAAACGCCTCCACCTCCGCCCGCTTGCCGGGCAGCACCGCCACCACGCGATGCACCAGTTCCTTGCCAACCCGCGCGCCCACGCGCTCATCGTCCACGCTGCGGTCCAGATAGTTCGCAGTTGCAAGATACAGCCGCCACAGATTCTCCGCCTTCCAGGGAGTCAGCGCGTCCGGATGCACCGCATTGATGTCCGCGTACGTAAACAACGTCAGCATGCGCAGTGCCTCAGGCGTCTGCACCTTGCCCGCAAATGCACGCACCGTTTCCAGATCGAAGATGTCCCGCCGCAACGCCGCCGACATCTCCAGATGGTTGCGAATCAATCCCAACATCAGCTCGCTCTCGTACGCATCCAGTTCCAGCCGGCCGGCTACGCTCTCCGCCATGCGCGCGCTCTCCCGCGCGTGATCCCCGGTACTTCTGCCCTTGCCGGTATCGTGCAGCAGCGCGCCCAGGTACAACAGGTCCGCATGCTGAACGTCGCGCAGAATCCCGCCGAAACGCGTCGACCACTCGGCCATCTGGCCCGCCTGTTCGGTCTCCATCCCATGCAGCGTGTCGATCAGCACCATGGTGTGCTCGTCCACCGTGTAGCGGTGGTAGGCGTCACGAATCACCAATGCATCAATCCCGTGAAACTCCGGAATCAGCAGCTCCAGAATCCCCAGGGCATGCATCGCCCGCAGCGCCTTCCCGGCGTGCGGCCCCAACAGAATCTCGCGCAGATGCCGCCACAGAACCGGCCCCTCCTCCAGATGCGTCGACAACAGAGGCAGCGCCTGCGACATCCGCTCCTCGCTCCTGCGATCCAACAGGCACCCGGTCCGCGACATCGTCGCAAACAACTGCAGCACCACCTCCGGGTCCTGCGCCGGATCGCCCGCGTTACCCGCCGCTGCATCCAGAATTGCCCGCCCGCCCTCCACGCGGTACCCAGTCGGAGCAGGCTCAACCCGTCGCCGTGCCTTCGCAAGTCCCGGCAAAGCCCAACGCCCCGCCCGCGGCTTTGGCGGCACCGTCTCCAGCATCTGGATCAATCGCCGCTCCACGCTCCTCGCGTGGCGAAAGTAGAGCCGCATCCAGTAGGCCGCATCCGTCGCCACCGCCCGCGTCCGCCCCTGTCCAATCGGCGTCGCCGCAGCCGCGTCCTGGGCCTGCCAGTCCAGCGTATTGTCGTCGCGCTCATGCCGGTAGTGCAGAAAACATCGAACCACAAACAAAAACTCGACCGCCTCCGCAAACTCCTCGCGGTCCCCAATCGCCAGCCCGCTGTTGCTGTCGCTCGCCTGCGCCCCGTCCTTGCTTGTAGCACCCGCGGCCGCCAGCGTCCGCAGCCACGCACACACATGCACGTCCCGCAGGCCGCCAGGACAATCCTTAATGCTCGGCTCCAGGTGGAACAGCGTCTCGCCATACTTCTTGTGCCGCTCGGTGGTCAGCTCCGCCACACCCTGCGCGATGGCCTTGCCCTCCCGCTCCAGCATCTTCGGCAGACCCACCTTGGCGAACCGTTCGTACACCGCCGTATCTCCGGCCAGCAGGCGATGGTCCAGCAGCGCCAACGCATACTCCACATTGTCCGCGTCGAATTTCTCCGCCTCGCTGCGCTTGCGCGTCTGCGGGGACAACCGAATCCCATTGTCCCAAAGCTCCTGGCTGATTCGCCGGATCGCCCGCTTCACGTCCTTCTCGGAGACCTTCGGATCCAGCATGTACAGCAGGTCCACATCCGAGTAGGGAAACAGCTCGCTCCGGCCGTATCCACCCAGCGCCACCAGCGCGATTCCCGACCCCAGCTCCGGCGTCTGCGCCACCGCCCGCGCCCACAGGCCCGCAATCAAATCGTCCATCGCCTGCGAACGAGCCGCAATCGTATCCGCGCCCGTCGCACCCGCATCGAACGCAGCACGAATCGCCAGCATCCGGCGCTGGTATTCGCCGCGCATCGCGCTCTCAGGAGTTTCTTTTTCGGCCATGGTTGTATGTTGTGTAGAAGTTACAGCATACAGCCATCCCCGCCCACGGCAAACGCAGGTTTGCCCCTCGAACCTTGAACCCCGAACCTCGAGCCTGGCCTAAAGCGCCATCTCCCCGCGCTCGTCGTTGCGAATCCGGATCGCCTCATCGATCTTCGTCACGAAGATCTTGCCATCCCCAATCGTCCCCGTCCGCGCCACCGTGATAATCGCCTGCACCGCCTTGTCGACCATCTCGTCCGATACCACCGTCTCCAGCTTCACCTTCGGCAACAGGTCGACGGAATACTCCCGCCCACGATAGAACTCCGTGTGCCCCTTCTGCCGTCCATGCCCCCGGGCCTCCGTAATGGTCATGCCCTGCACACCAATCTCCACCAGCGCATCTTTCACCGCGTCCAGCTTCGAAGGCTGAATCACTGCCTCAATCTTCTGCATCTCTTCCCTCTCTCGCTTATTCGCCTTCTATAAGCTCTAGCATAGTACGCCAAGCCAACTTGAGGTCGCCATACAACATCTGCCACGGACCCAAGCTATGCACCTGTGCAAATCTTTGTCCGTCCCAGGCCTCAGTGCGCCCACTCGTACCCCTCTTCCCCATGCTGCGAAAGATCCAGTCCGGTCGCCTCGTCCTCTGCACTCACCCTAAGCCCAATCGTCTTATCCACGATGAACAGAATGAGAAGAGTTCCCACAATCGATATCACCCACGAAATCGCCACTCCAACCATCTGGTTCAGCACCTGGTGCGGATTGCCCTCGAACAGCCCCGTCGCCTTGCCCGCCCCAAAGATCGGATTAATCGCGCTGTTCGCAAAGAAACCCGTCAGCAGCGCGCCGATCGTTCCGCCCGCGCCATGTACCCCAAACGCATCCAGCGAATCGTCGTACCCCAACCACGTCTTCACCTTCACCACCATCCAGAAGCACACCGCGCCCGCAATCAACCCGATCCACAGCGCGGACATCGGCGTCACAAACCCCGACGCCGGCGTAATCGCCACCAGTCCCGCCACCGCCCCTGAGATCGCCCCCAACACCGAAGGCTTGCCATTCCGGATCCACTCCGCCGCGCTCCAGCCAATCGCCGCCGCCGCCGCGCCAAAGTGGGTCGCCACAAACGCCGACGTCGCCAGCGTTCCCGACCCCAGCGCCGACCCCGCATTGAACCCGAACCACCCCACCCACAGCAGGCACGCCCCGATAAAGCTCAGCACCACCGAGTGCGGCTGCATCGCCTCCTTCGGATACCCAATCCGCTTGCCCAGGTAGATCGCCGTCACCAGCGCCGACACTCCCGACGTCACATGCACCACCGTTCCACCCGCAAAATCCAGGCACGGGAACTTCCCCGTCGCCGCATTCAGCAGTCCGCCAACGCCCCAAACCATGTGCGCCATCGGGCTATACACCACAATCGCCCAAAGGATCATGAACACCAGCATCGCCGAGAACTTCATCCGCTCCGCAAACGCCCCCGTAATCAGCGCCGGCGTAATAATCGCGAACATCAGCTGATACACCATGAACGTCTGCAGCGGAATCGTCGGCGCATACGCGCTCGGCTCCAGTCCCACGCCCCGCAGAAACATATTGTGCAGCCCGCCAATAAACGCGTTCCCGCTGCCGAACGCCAGCGAATACGTCACCACCGCCCACAGCACCGTCACCACCGCCATCATGGCGAAGCTCTGCATCATCATGTTCAGCACATTCTTCTTGCGCACCAGCCCGCCATAGAACAGCGCCAGCCCCGGCCCCGTCATCAGCAGCACCAGCGCCGCCGAAGTCAGCATCCAGGAGTTGTCGCCCGCCGTCTGCGCCTGCGCAATCGCCGCCTGCTGCGCCGCCACCTGCTTCTCCAGCGCCGCAATGCGATCCGACTCGCCCGCCCCCGCCGCAACGTCCGGGGCAATCCACATGCCCGCCACCGGAGCCTGCGCCCTGGCCCGTGCCCCACCCATCAGCGGAAAGCCCGCCACCGCAACCACGCACACCGCCAGCAATACCTTCACGAACTTCGTACGCATCTGCCGATCACCTGTCTCTGAAATGGGCCGAACCGGTCGCTGCGACGCGTCCGCCTGGTGGAAAGTTCCCCTCAGCACCCGATCCTCACTATCTTCCAGCCAAGACTACGGCGCGCACTGTGACGTAGCTCACAGCGCACGCCCAACCCCGGCGGGACTGCCTCACGTAGCCTACACAACCGCGTGTAAGCAAGTCATAAAACCCCAAACTTACTGCACCGCCGCATATCCGCGCTCCCGCATCCACTTGATCAGCATCTCCGTCCACGGCTGCAGTTGCGGATTCGTCGCCGCCAGTCCCGACCCGTGGCCGCCATGCTGAAAGATATGCATCTCCGCCGGCACGCCGGCCTTCACCAGTGCCGTATAGAACATCACCGAGTTCAGCACCGGCACCGTCCCATCATCGGTCGTCGAAAACAAAAACGTCGGAGGCGTCTGTCCCGTCACCCGCGTCTCCGCCGACATCGCGTCGATATCCCCCTGCGTCGCAGTATCGCCCAGCAAATAATGCCGCGACCCCTTGTGCACATACGGGTCCTCCATCGTGATCACCGGATACGCCAGAATCAGGAAGTCCGGCCGGCTCGACTGCTGCTCAATCGGGTCCGCCGCCGCAGCATCCCCCGCATCGAACATCGTCCCCGCACTCGCCGTCAAATGGCCGCCCGCCGAAAATCCCCACATCCCAATGTGATCCGGCGCTATCCCATACTTCGCCGCATCCGCCCGCACCGTCCGGATCGCCCGCTTCGCATCGCCCAGCTCAATCGGATTGTGATACTTCGGCCCCAGCCGGTACTTCAGCACAAACGCCGCCACCCCGCGCGCGTTCAACCACTCTGCCACGGCGGTACCCTCTTTCGCAGTCGCCAGGTTCACATACCCGCCGCCCGGCACCACCACCACCGCCGTCTTCGTCGGATTCGACGCCGGAATATAAGCCGTGATCGTCGGCTTATCATCCTCTGCATCGCCCACTGCCCCCGGCGCCCCATTCGCCCACAGCAGCATAGGAGCCGGCCCATTCACCACTGCAGCCGGAGTCACCGGCACCTGCGCCATCGCCCAACTCATCGAAATCGCAATCAAACACACAAACAGAAACCCACTACGCCGCATCATTCCTCCAGATTCAATCCGTGCACCATCCTAACCGCATCGCGGCCAGGGCGCCATTTGGCTCTCCCTCAGGTTTTTTAAGTGTGTCATTCTGACCCGAAGGGTCAGAATCTCCGTATTTGTAGTTTGGTCTGCAATCGGCCTACTCAACCGGCGCAAAGCACCTTACAAAAGAGACCCCCACGCCAGTCTCTACAATCACCGATCGACAATGCGCAGGAACCACAACCGCCTTCCCTGGTTCGAGTTCTACCTCTCCTTCTGGTCCCCCAATCACCGCCGCCACACCCGACAGCCCCACCAAACACCCCGGCCGCCCGCCGGTCGCCACCACAACCTCGCTCCCCGCCGCCAAGTCGTACCGATCCACCACAAAATACTTCTGCTCAATCAGCCGAGTGAAACCCTCCATCGAGACTGGCCGAACCTTCCCCGCCGCCGTCCTCGCCTTCATCACGCCCAGCGCCTGCTCCACATGCAACTCCCGTGGACGCCCGTAGTCATACATCCGGAACGTAATGTCTGACGTCTGCTGCGTCTCCAGCAGCACGACCCCTGGCCCAATCGCATGCACCGTCCCCGCGTCCACAAATACCATATCCCCGACCGACACCGGCACCCACTCCATCCACTCTTCCATCGTCCCCGCAGCAATCGCCGCCCGCACCACCTCCACCGTCGCCCCCGGCTTCATCCCCAGCGCAATCGTCGCACCCGGCGCCGCCTCCAGCACATACCAGCACTCCGTCTTGCCCCGCGCCTGTCCCATCGCCTGCGCCTGCGCATCGTCCGGATGCACCTGCACCGATAGCTTGTCACTCGGAAACAGCAGCTTCACCAGCAGCGGAAACTCCGCACCGCCTCCCGCCCCCAGCAGCGCCTCACCCTCCGCCGCCGCAACCGCCGCCAGCGTCTGCCCAGCCATCGAACCTGTCTCGACCACGCTCGCCGGCCCAGTCAGCCAAGCCTCGCCCACCGGTTCCGTCGTCCCCGTGTCCACGTACCAGGGGCGCAAATCGCGCCTGCCCCACGGTCGCGGGCTAAACCACGGCGCCAATCGAAACGGTCCCAGCCCGGACGGCCCCACGTCGTTCCTCCCCATCCATCCCCTCACAGCCCTGCACAAATTCCCCCGAAAGGGTCCTCCAACACCCTAACAAAAGAGTGGTAGGCGTCATTACAAAAGTCTTACACCCGACCGAGCCGCACCCTGCTAGCGTTGAACTCAGGCAAGTACAAGTCACCCAGACCCCGACGCATGAGGCGAATCCAGACCATATGACTCCCACGCTCCTGACTCCCGAAGCCACCGAGACCTCCACCCACACCACCACCCGCGTCGTCTCCACCCCCATCACGCCCGAAAGCATCGAAGCCGCCCGCCGCCTCGCCGCCGAAGTCGCCGCCAAGGTCAAGCAGGACCTCCGCATGGGCCGTGAGCATCAGCAGGGCCGCGTCAACTGGATCACTGCCATCGTCATGGGTCTCTTCCACGTCGGCGCCATCGCCGCGCTCTTCTGCTTCTCCTGGAAAAATCTCGCCGCCTTCGCCATCTTCTACTTCTTCGCCATCAACGTCGGCATCGGCATGTGCTACCACCGCCTGCTCACGCATCGCGGCTACCGCGTTCCCAAGTGGCTCGAGTACTTCATCACCGCCTGCGGCACCACGGCCCTCGAAGGCGGACCCATCTTCTGGGTCGCCACCCACCGCGTCCATCATCAGAACTCCGACCACGACGGCGACCCGCACACCCCCAACGACGGCGGCTGGTGGGCCCACGCCGGTTGGATCATCTCCGGCCGCGCGCTCCACTCCGAGACCGCCCTGCTCGGCCGCTACGCCCCCGACCTCACCCGCGATCCAGGCCACGTCTGGCTCAGCAAATTCCACTACCTCCCGCTGGTCGCAACCGGCCTTCTGCAACTGGCCATCGGCGCCGCACTCGCACCCGCCGGCCACGCGGTAATGGGCGCCGTCTCCATGATGCTCTGGGGAACCTTCCTCCGCGTCGTCGTCGGCCTGCACGCCACCTGGCTGGTCAACTCCGCCACCCACATGGTCGGCTCGCGCCGCTTCGAAACCAAGGACGACTCGCGCAACTCCTGGTGGGTCGCTCTGCTCACCGGCGGCGAAGGCTGGCACAACAACCACCACGCCCACCCGGTCTCGGCGCGCCACGGCCTCACCTGGTACGAGTTCGACATCAACTACTACGGCATCTGGC
>OBLU010002328.1_pt1 | contig 17602 bp, 19 predicted proteins | sample 1518681 | NCBI WGS metagenome assembly OBLU01 (sample SAMEA3539304, study PRJEB22396) | soil metagenome | biome: tundra; feature: field; material: soil | place: USA | collected 2010-05 | depth 0.15 m | reverse complement strand
TCGCCGCTCGAAGGGCCCACCGCAAGCCGTCCACCGCCGCGACGACCGACGCGACCAGAGTGTCGCAACGCGCGAGATCCCGCGAATGCAGTCGCTCGTTCCCGCGAGATCCGACAGGCCGCCAGCCGACCTCGGCAGCTTGCCGAGCGTTCCAGCGCGTCGATCAGCAGATGGTCGTGTGTCTGCCGCCCCAGGCAACCCACGGCCCGACAGGGCCACCTGGGCGCGATGGTTCGCGGACTGGCAGTCTTCGGTACGCGAGAGGGCCACGCGGAGTGCACCTACCGATGTCGTAGGCGCGCAACTGGATCGTGACCAGCTGAGCGTAGTAGCCGCCCTCGGGCATGAAGATCGCGTTGAGCCCGCGTCCAGTCGCGACGCTCTGACCCCAAGAGGTCCAATGGATGTGAGTGACCAGCCCGCTTGGATCGCCACCGTTGAAGATCGCGCTGGGCCGCGCAGTGCCGAAGCCGTAGCGGGCGGGGAGCGCCCCGCGCTTGGAGCCGAGGACGACCGTGCGGCGCGCGGACACAGCGCGTGCGGACACCAGCCCGCTGGTCGCACACAGCGCCACGACGGCGACGGCAATCGTTGCCAGTCTGCCCGCTCGGAACAGCCTCACCGGCACACCGTAGCCTGAACTCCGATCCCGTCAAGCGCCGCCTCGCGGCTGTTGCAATGCGCGACGGATGAGCAGCAGTCGCGCGGGCGACGCGGTCTTGAGAGTCGCTACTCGTTCCAGCTTGCGTTTGCGCCGTGCGACACGAGCACCGCCGGCTTGCCACCGCCCCAGGGCGCGCTCACAACCGAGGTCGGCTCGCCCTCGAAGCCCTTCGTCAGCAGGACCTCGCTGCCGTCGCGCGAGACGGCGTCGGGAACGCTGAATTCGTTCAGAAGCTGACGTAGAACAACGGTCTTGCCGCCCAGCGTGACGGCCCACGAGGAGCTCTGGTCGGTTCCACTGAAGCCGCAAAGCAGATGCTGCCCATTGGCCGAGAAGGCAAGCGGCTCGAGGCCGCTGGCGAGCGGGTCGACCTTCATGTGCGTCAGCTGCCGGAGTGCGGTGCCGTTCGGCTCGATCGACCAGAGCTGGTTGATCGGCTCGATCACCTTCCCGCGCGAGGTGGTGCGGGCGAAGACGATGTCGTTGGGCCCCCAGACCGGGGCGGAGATGACCCAACCGTGCGTGAGCTGCTGCGTACCTGTCCCCGACGGCGAGGTCGTGAAGAGGTTGACCGGCGCGGTCAGGAGCTGCGAGGAGCCGAGCGCGTAGACGATGTCGTCCGAGGAGTTCGGCGCGAAGCTCGCGCCATCGATGACGCCGCTCGCGATCGTCGCGACCGAGCCGCCGGCGGCCGCGATCACGAGCAGCGGACCTTTGTCGTTGAGGCCGTGGGGGCAGCTTGCGAGGATCAGCTTCGAGTCCGTCGACCAGCCGTCGATCCGGAGAAAGCCGTCGCAGTGGTAGCGCTTCACCGCCGCGGCACCGCCGCTCGCCGGGTACACGAGCAGCTCGGAGGTTGCGTTGTCGGCCGGCGGCAGCGACTCCACGACTGCCACCGAGGCGCCATCCGGCGCGACCGTCGCAAACGTGCCGGGCCCGAGCGTGCGCACGTCGCTGCCGTTCAGATTCGCGATCTCAACACTGCTGTTGAGGGAGTTCGAACTCTTGATCCAGGTAAGTACGGCCGCCGGGCTCGCAGACGCGGCACTCGCGTGCACGGCGACCCCCACGAGCAACGCACCCGACGCGAGCACCGCGCCCAGCGTCACGAGCCGCCCCTTCGCTGCCGTGCCGATTGGTTTCATTCGCGTTTCGCCCCCCGTGGTCGACGTCGCAGCGATGCTAACCGGTCTCCGCACCGCTGCAGCCATCGCCAGCAACGCGACCCAGGTAGCTCACGACCCGGCGCCGAGCGGTCGATCGACAAGCGGTCCCAAATCCCTACACAGATAAGCAGTCGCCACCCGGCCCGTCGCCCGCTGCCGCCCTGCGCGACAAGCAACACTCGAGCGACGCTCGCTTCGGCTCGAGGTGGCCGGCGTGTCGGATGCGATCGTCGGATTCGACGCTCAGCAGGCTGTCGAGAAGGCGATCAAGGCGGTCCTCACCTCGCGCCGGATCGACTACCCGTTCACGCACGACCTCGAATTGCTCGCGGCGCTCGCCGATCGCGCCGGCACGCCCCTGCCAGTGGGTCTAGACGATGTGCCGAGGCTTACGCCTTACGCCGCCAGCCTGCGGCGAGCTTGCCTCGGGGATCGTGGGTCGGCCGACGGCCTTGCGCTGGGCGCAATCGGCGGTGGTCTGGGCGCGCGAGGTCACCTCGCTACCCGGCGACTGAGCGCTCTACCGCGACGCCGTCGAATTGGGGTCCGCGATCGCATCTGCAACTCTGTCGGGATATGCAACTGGGTGAGGTCGGGGTCTGGACGTCCTATCGCGCGATCGGCGAGGAGAACGCCGGCGAGGCGGCCAAGTTCGTCGAGGATCTGGGGTACGGAACGCTCTGGCTGGGCGGGTCGCCGCGGCTGCCCACAGTGCGCCCGCTCTTGGACGCGACGGAGCGGCTGATTGTCGCCACGGGCATCGTCAACGTGTGGCAATACGAGCCGTCGGAGCTCGCGACCGAGTGCGCGCAACTCGCTTGCGAGTTTCCGGGCCGCCTGCTGCTGGGGATCGGCATCGGCCACCCGGAGGCGACGGGCGAGTACTCCGACCCGCTGTCCACGATGCGCGACTTCTTCGACGGCCTGGACAGCGCGGCCGTGCCGGTGCCGCGCGACGCGCGGTGCGCGGCGGCGCTCGGGCCAAAGATGCTCGACCTCAGCGCGCAGCGGTCGTTGGGCACGCTCACCTACTTCGTTCCGGTCGAGCACACGCGCTTCGCGCGCGAGCGCATCGGGGAGCACGCGCTGATCGCAACCGAGCTGGCGTGCGTGGTCGAGACGGACGCCGATCGGGCCCGTGCGAAAGCGCGCAACTACGCCAGCCTCTACCTCGGGCTGCGCAACTACACGAGCAACTTGCGCCGGTTCGGCTTCACCGACGAGGACATCACCCAGGGCGGCTCTGACCGGCTGATTGACGCGATCATCCCCCACGGGACCGCGGACCAAATCGCAGCCGTAGCGCGTCAACATCTAAACGCAGGCGCGAACCATGTGTGTCTGCAACCAGTCGGCGTCGACGGCGTGCCGCGCGAGCAGTGGACCACGCTCGCCTCCGCGCTAATCCGCTAGTGCGTACCGGGCTGACTCCAGCGCACCGGATGTCGCTCGTTCTTCAGGCGCTCCGAGCGGGATCTCGCCAAGAACGGCCGCAAGAGCCGCGAGCGCGCCTGTGACGCCCTTCAACGTGGCAATAGACCGAGCGATAATGACTCGATCAGATGGAGCAAACCCGGTACGCACTAATCCGCTAGCCCGCACTCAGCACGGCAGATAGCGCACCAGCGGCGCAGTCACGCCTGCACCCTCGCAAAGGCGCGGCAAGCCGCGACGCCGGCGCGTCAGCGGCGCCTTCTCCTCGCATTGGCGTAGCGTGCTGCGGATTCAGCAGCCGGTGGCGACGTTGAGCGCAACACAGAGTTCGCCGAGTTTGGCTGGGTTCAACCGCGTGATGCGCTCCGTTAGCAGTGCTTTGGGAACGGTGGTCAGGTTGTCGAAGCTCAGCGCGCAGTCTTCGGGCATGCCGTCAGCACGGCCGAGCGGCACCTCAGTAGGGATCCCACGCACGGTGCGAGTGGCGGGCACGACTAGAACCGATCGCAGTGCCGGGATCGCGGCTTGGCGGGTGAGGATGCACGCCGGCCGCCGGCCGGCTTCTGGGTGTTCGAGCCACCAGACCTCTCCGCGGTTCATCGCGCTACTCCCAGGGTTCGGCGGCGATGATCGCTTGCGCAGCCGACTCAGCGCCCGTCAGGTCCTCTTGGGGCCGGCGGGCGTATGCCTCGACAATGCGACGGTCGATGTCGGCTTCGAGATCGCCGGCGAGATAACTCGCGACGGCCTCCCGGATAACGTCAGAGCGGGAGCGGCCTTCCCGGGCGCCCCGTTCGTCGAGCTGAGCGAGCAGCTCGTCAGACAGCTGCACGAGAGCCTGTCTTCTCGCCATACCAATATGGTGACATATGGCGAGGCCGCTCGCGAGCCCAAGACGGTTGAACGCCCAGCTGCCGTTGGTCGCGCAGGGCAGCACTCGGAGTCTGCGGCGAGCGCGTTTGCTTGGTGCCCTTGGCTGGCGCCGAGCTCGATGCCGTTGCCACGGGCCGAGCTCCGGTCGCTGCCGGAGCGATCTCGACCTCGGACCAGCCGATAGCTTGTGCGCATGGCGCGGTTTCAACACTGGGATCCCGACACGTTTCTCGCGCTGATGCACGAAGAGGTACCCGACTACGAGCGTCTCCAAGGCGAGACGGTGGCGGCCACCGGGACCGACGCAAAGCGCGTACTCGAACTCGGAACGGGCACCGGCGAGACCGCGCAACGCGTGCTCGCACGCCACCCGACGGCCGTGCTCGTCGGGCTCGACGCGAGCAGCGAGATGCTCGAGCGTGCGCGCGCAGCGCTCCCCGCCGATCGTGTCGAGCTGCGCGTCGCGCGCCTCGAAGACCCATTGCCCGACGGCCCGTTCGACGTGGTCGTCTCGGCGCTAGCCATCCACCACCTCGACGGCGCCGGGAAGGCAGACCTCTTCCAGCGCATCGCCGGCGCCCTCACACCGGACGGACGGCTCGTCCTCGGCGATCTCGTCGTGCCCGAGGACCCCTCCGACCTCGTGGCAGCGATAGACGGCGACTACGACACCCCCAGCACCATCGCCGATCAGCTCCGGTGGCTCAGCGCATCCGGCCTGCAAGCCACAGTTGCCTGGGCATACCGCGACCTCGCGGTACTGGTTGGCCACGCGCCCTCTCCCTCCTGACACCCAACGAACGCTCGCGCTCTCGCAGACACACCCGCGTCGAGCGGCCGTCAATAGTGCTCCAGTCAGGGCCGCGTCCAGCCCAAGAGCTGGAGCTCAACGCGACGGCGTGCAAAGCCGTGGTTGCACGCGGCTGCGTTCGCGTGATCTCATCCCGCTGACGCGCGGCTCCTCATCGCGCCGGACAGCAACGCGCTCCTAGACTGACGTGGTGTCAGACGAATCGCCTGATCGCTCGGTCGGATGGGATGAAGCTCGACTCATCGAGTTTGCGATGCGAACGCGGGATGCCCTCGAGTCATCGCTGCGCACGCCCTGCGACGTCAGGCGGAGGATTGGCCGCGCTCGGCGTTTTCTCGATGCTCACGGGCGGCATGCCGGGCGTTGGCCTTCTCGTTCAGCGTCATCGCCCCGGGGTGATCGGCTCCAGGCCATGGTGTGAGCAGAAGCAGTAGCCGGGCGTCTGTTCGTGCGTGTACGGCATGGCGCTCGTTCGCCGCGAACTCGAGTAACAGGCCAACGCCGCCGCTAACGCGCTCCCCACCGGCTGTCTCGATCTCGACTTCGCCGTCGAGCACGATTACCCAGGCTCTCTCGTGCACTTGGTGATCGTCCAGGCTCTCGCCCGCAGGAATCATGAGGGCAATTACGCGCGCGTCGTCGGACGAGGCGAGGATCTCGGGTGCGTGTGGTCGTAACTCGAGGTCGGTGACCGGCCAGCTGTTCATACGATCTCCTTCTGTTTCAGGTTCCGACGGACGAGCGGCACCAGACTAACCACGCCGTCCGCATTCGCGTGCGGCCGGCGGTGCCGTGTCCTGCTGTTCGCGGCAGAGCGACAGCGGGCGCATGACCGGGTTGGTTACGGCTCGCGTCGTTTGACGCTTGCGATGCGGTCGATCGATCGGTCGAAGGAGACGATCTCGCCTACGCCGGTGGTTTCCGCGTGAGCGACGAGGTAGGCCTCGGCGAAGTCGAGGCGATCCGTCTCGTAGACCTCAAGCGCACGCAGGAGCAGCGAGGCATCGACGGCGATGACGCTCGCCAACGCCAAGGCGGCTCGCATCAGCGCGGCCACGCGAGCGGGCTCAACCTCGTAGAAGGACTCGAGCACATAGACGCATTCGGCGAGGATGAGATCGGCGAGCAGGAGCGGTCCCGGCTCGCTCAGGATCGCTGTGGCGCGCGCTGCCTGTTTCGGTGGGTCGCCCGTGAGATGGCGAATCAGGACGTTTGTATCGATAAACGCGGTCAGCGTGGCCGCCTGGCGCGTGCCGCGCGGGTTTGTTGCAGGACCTCATCCCAGGGGGTTCCGCGTTTGCCTGCGGGAGTCGCGACGGTGCCGGCCAACTGGAGAAAGTCGGGCGTCTTCGCCACTACGGCACGCGAGCGTTCGACGCGAAAGAGCAGCTCGTCGCCCTCGTGCAGATCAAGCGCCTCCCGCACGCTCTTGGGGATTGTGACCTGACCCTTTGAAGTGACCCGCGCCGTCGTATCCATGGGTCTCCTTACTTGTCTCCGCTTGTAAGGAGGATAGCACGGTCGGCCGCCGCCCCCGGTTGCTCCCTCTCGCGTTGCGACAGCCCGGTCCCAGACTGGACTCGGAGCCCCCGTGGAGTGCAAGAGACAGGGACAGTCGTCTTGCCCGAGTCGACCGCCTCCGGGGGTTAGACGCGCAGCGCTGAACTGGACCCGAGGCGGTCGTCCTGCGCGCAACCTTGGACGCTGGTCGAAGGACCTCCGCCCGGCGGGCGCGTAGCTTGCGTGTTGCACAAGACCTCTCCTCCCTCGTGCATCGTTGGTAAGCGTCGAGCCCGCAGCCTCATCTCGCGGGCTCGACGCGTTTCGCGGCCTGCTGGCGGTTTGCAGCACGCGGTGCCGAGTAGCACGCTGCGCCCCCGCACAGGGCGCAACGGGCACACGGAGAGCCAAAGCTCGGGGGCTGGCGATGTCAATACGACGGCTGTCCCAAATCGCGCAACGCGGCAGGCTCGATGGACTGTTACTGGTCCCGCTTGCGTTCCCTGGTGCGCGAGGCTTGAGCGAGACGCTCGTCGTAGCTGAGGAGTTCGCCGTCGAGCTCTTCGGCGCAGGGAAGGACGATGGCATCGGGAGGGCGCAGGCGGGGGGGCTTGACTCGCGCGGCAGCGGCGCGTTCAGCGATCGTTGCGGTGAGCGGGACGATCGCGATGCCAATCGCGGATATGGCTTCGCGTGCTTCGGGCTCGCGGGGGGAGCGGACTATCCTGTCGCGTGCCCGGACGGGAGTGCTCGGAGAGTCCGACCGCTGGGTCGATGCCGTGTCGGCATCAGACGATCGCATCCGGCTCGGGGGAGACGATACTCGCGGGCAGGCTCACCACCCAACGGAGGAGATGTTTCAATGGACCACGCGGCCTCGGCTCGGCGTTTCTACGACCTGATCAACGCTGGCGACATAAACCAGTTCATCGAGTTGCTGGCCGACGATTTCGTCGAGCACGAGCCGACGCCCGGTCTTGCATCAGGAAGAGAAGGCACCAGGCAACTCTTCACGATGTTCCAGGCAGCGTTCCCAAACATGCATTGGGAAGCCGAAGACATCCTCGTGGCCGGCGACAAGGTCGTCGCTCGGGTGCGGGTGACTGGGACGAACGAGGGCGAGTTCATGGGTATGCCGGCAACCGGCAAGAGCGTCAGCGTCCAGGTCATCGACATCATCCGATTTGGCGACGACGGCCTCGTTCACGAACACTGGGGCGTGTTCGACATGATGGGCATGATGCAGCAGCTTGGCGTCGCGCCGGGCGCTCCCGCATAGGGGGCGCAAGCGCGGAGGCGAAGAGTGTCGTCACTGTGTTTGCGACAACGACGGCCGGCGGGCCGGGGACCTCGAGTCGAGCGTCTCGCCATCGCACCACGCACGCACCCGCCCGTTTCCACCGCGCCCGGGCTCCTCTGGGCACAACCAGCGCTCAGCCGGGCCCGCGAGTCAAGCTCGCTCCCGGCCAGCTGAGTCGCCGGTGGTCACAGTCATAGCGGTCCGCGATGTGCGCCTACCAGCTGTGCTGGCGTGTCGTCCGCGGCTACAAGGGCGTCGTGGTCGAGCGCTTCGAATGCTTCGACGACCGTCGGATCGAAGTGTCGGCTGCTCTGGCTCAAGATTTCAGCGACAGCTTCGTTGACTGGCCAGGGTTGCTTGTACGGTCGTCGATGCGCGAGCGCGTCGAATACGTCAGCCAACGCGACCAGGCGACCCGCTAGGGGGGTTGCGGCTCCCGCCAGCCCGCTGGGGTAACCGTTTCCGTCCCAGCGCTCGTGGTGTGTGAGAGCGATTTCCGCGGCCGTTCGCAGTAGTTGGGAGCGGCTGCCGGCCAGGATTCGTGCTCCGATCAGCGTGTGAGACTTGATGATCTCGAACTCTTCCGCGCTGAGTTTGCCCGGTTTGAGAAGGATGGCGTCGGGGATCGCGATCTTGCCGATGTCGTGCAGCGGAGCCGCGAGGCGGAGGCGTTCGACCGTAGCGCTCGGTAGTCCCAGGCCAGTAGCCAGCAGCGCGGTGGTGTGGCCGATCCGCTGTGCGTGCTGGTGGGTGTCGTCGTCGCGGTACTCGGCGGCCAAAGCGAGACGATGGACGAGCTCGAGGCGAGATAGTTCGAGCTGATGGGTGCGTCGCCGTACTCGCTCTTCCAGATCGTCGCCGTGGCTCTTCAGTTGAAGCTGAAGCAGCCTCATCTCGAGCAGGTTTGAAACCCGCAGCCTGATCTCCTCCGGATCAAACGGTTTCGTCAGGAAGTCGCGTGCGCCCAGCGTCAGGGCCCGGTGCTTGGTCTCGTCAGTGACATCGGCCGTGAGCACCAGAACTGGAACCGGCGTGCTGCCGTGGGTCCAGCGTTCAAGCAGCCGCATCACTTCAAAGCCGCTGAGTACCGGCATGTTGATGTCGAGCAGCAGAAGGTCGGGTACGAGTTCCGTAAACGCATCCACAACGCTGGTTGGGTCCGTGATCGCGACGACGTTGGTGAACTGCCAGCGCCTCAGCAGCCCGGCGAGCAAGACCGTGTTGGCCTGCTCGTCATCTACGACCACGATCCGCATGCCACAAAGCGCGCTCTGCGTCGGATACAGGGTGTCGTGCTCGAGCGTCACTCGGGCACCAGAGAGCCGGCTAGGAGAACCTCGTCAAGGGTGTCGAGGAAGCCGGGAACATCGAGTGGCTTTGTGAGGAAGGCCGAGGCGCCGAGGTTGAGCACTCGCGTCGCTTGGTCGGCGCTGACGTCGGCAGTGAGGATGATCACCGGAATCCGTGCGGTACGCGCGTCGCTCTTGAGAGCGTCAAGAACCTGCTCGCCAGTCAGGTCTGGCAGGTGCAGGTCGAGCAGGATGACGTCCGGCGGATGGTGGCGCGCGAGCTCGATGCCAAGCCGCCCCTGCAGGGTCGCTTCGACCGCGATTTCCGGTCTGTGCCCGAGTACGCGCTCGATCAACTTGATGTTGGCCACGTTGTCCTCCACGTACAGCAGCCGTGCTTTGGGCGCGGCGTCACTGCGATCGCGCTCGGTGATCTCAAAGCTGCGCTCGATGGGGGCCAACGCATCGCTCTGCTCCGCGAGCTCGAGCTCCGCGGTGAACGCTGACCCGACCCCGGGTTCGCTCTGGACGGTGAGTGTTCCGCCCATCAGCTCCATCAGGTGTTCGGAGAGCGCCAAGCCCAGCCCTGCCCCCTCGATGTTCTCGTGTCCCGTGCTGAGCCTTTCGAAGGGCTCAAAGACGTCCGAGAGTCGGTCGGCCGGGATGCCGCAGCCCGTGTCGCGAACACAGATCCGCAGGTTCGGGCCGGCCCGCTCGCAGGCGATGTTGACCTCGCCTCCTTCGCGGTTGTACTTGATCGCGTTTGAGAGCAGATTGAGCAGTACCTGTTTCACCCGCTGCGGGTCGGCGCGGACCTGGCACTCGGGCCCAGGTGACTCAATCTCCACACGGATGCTTCGCTCGGCTGCGATCGGAGCGACCACCGCCACCACGTCTCGCAGCAGCGCCTCGACGGCGACCGGCTCGGGGAAGATCGTCACGTTGCCCGCCTCGATGCGCGCGATGTCGAGCACCTCGTTGATCAGCTGCAGCAGGTGGCGTCCCGATTCGAGGATGTAATGGACCGGCTCACGTTGCTCCTCGGACAAACCGTCCATCTCCAACAGCCGACCAAAACCGAGGATCGAGTTCAGCGGCGTACGCAGCTCGTGGCTCATCCGCGAGAGGAACTCGCTCTTGGCGCCGTTGGCTCGCTCGGCTTCTTTCATCGCATCTCGAAGCAGTTGATCGGCGTGCTTTCGCTCCGTGATGTCCTCGGAGATCCCGAGTAGATACTGAGGCTCGCCGTGCTCGTCGATCACGGGGATCTTGATCGTGTGCAGGTAGCGCACCCCGTTGTTCCGCGTTTGGATAGCCTCCTCGGGGATGTCGAGCGGCACACCGCTCGCGAGCGTGGCTCGATCCTCGGCCGTTATGGAGTCCGCGTCGTCTGCCGCGAAGACCTCCTGAGCGTTCTTCCCGAGCAGCTCGTCTCTGGAGTAGCCGAGCATCTGCTCACCCGCCCGGTTGAAGCGAACGAACCGCAGATCACTCGCGTCCCTGACCAACAGCATGTTGGGGATGTGCTCCAGCACCGAGTTGAGGAAGACGTCCGAGCGTCGAAGCTTGGTGAGGGCATCCTCCCGGCTGGCGCGACCGTCCTGCACCGCGTCGGCCATCGTGTTGAACGAGTTGGCCAGACGAGAAAGCTCCGTTGCTGATGCGGGTTCGACGCGGACCGAGAGATCTCCCGCCGCGATCTCGTCCGCGACCTTCCCGACCCGCAGGATCGGCCCCAAGACCGCACGACGCAGATATATCGCCGAAACCGCGAGCAAGACGAGCGCCCCAAGCAACCCCGCCAACTCATAGGCCGCCGCCCGACCGGAGGCGGCCTGTGCCCGCTGCTCTGCAGGGGCGGCCGGCTGCTGATCGCGCTGGATCAGCTTGGTGAACGTGACTCGCAGCGCATCCACGCGCCGCTTGCCCTGCAGGGCTGCAGCGAGGCTCGAGACGTTCTGGGGGTGATTCTCGACCTCGAGGATCTGAGGGATCGCGAAATCGCGGATGTAAGACTCGCCATCACGCGCGATCGTCCTCGCCAGGCTCAGATCGGTGTTTCCGTTGTGTGCTTCGAGGCCCACCAGCGCCGAGCTGCTCACGGGAAACGCCGCGCGCGCTGACTGCCAAGGCTCGAGGAACCGGCGATCGTGCGTGAGCAGGAAGCCGCGCACGCCGGTCTCCAGATCCAGCAGCAGCGTCTCCGATTTGTAGGCGAGCGAAACCTCCTGCTCGGCCCTCGCCTGCGTTAGGACGTTCTGACTCAGCGTGGAGGTCGCGTCGCGCTGCGCAAAGAACGCCGCAACCAGCAGGACGGCGAGGGCGACACCAGGTAGCAACAACCGCAAGGCCACGGAGTCCACCGACCGCGGCCGAGATCGGCCGACGCGTGCGCCGGAACGCTTGGAACCGTTCGACCACAGAGTCCGCGCGCGGACATGCACACAACCGCTATCGACGCGAAACGAAGATTCCATAACTTTGCGGCGATTGGCGCCCGTGCCCGTGAGGAGCTTGCCCAACAGGTAGCGGTAGTTCTGATGCGTTGAGGGCTTCGCGCCGCGGTCGCGCTCGAGTGCTCGAGCCACGCCGTCGCGAGCTCGCGGAACCTCACGCGCTGCCCGCGTCTCCGCGCTCGCCGCGCGCGATCTCCCTGCTTGAGCGTGTCGCGCTCGGTCATTATCTGTGCCATCCGCACCATCGCCCGCTTCTCGTTGAGGAAACCGCCCGGCATCGGCCCGCGACGCGGCTGCCAGCCGCCGCCCGCGGTGCGCTCGATCCATGCCGGAGGCGGCGAGCTGGCGCGAGCGATGCGCGTCGAGACTGAAAAGCACGGGCGGTGAACGCCCCGCCGCGCAGGCCGGTTCCTGCGCCCGAACGCTCCGCCAGCGGCGGTCTGCCTCTCCCGCTGGGAGAGGCGCTCGAGGCGAGTGCGCTCGAGCGCGTACTCGCGCGCGGGCGGCTGCGCGCGACGCTGATCATGTTCGGCCCGGCGTTTGTCGCCTCGATCGCCTACGTTGACCCCGGGAACTTCGCCACCAACGTGCAGGGCGGCGCACGGTTCGGCTACCTGTTGCTGTGGGTCGTGCTGGCGGCGAACCTGATGGCGATGCTGATCCAGTACCTCTCGGCGAAGGTCGGGATCGTCACCGACCGTGACCTGCCCGAGCTCTGCCGCGAGCGCTTCCCGCGCGCGCTGACGTGGGGCATGTGGGTGCAGGCCGAGCTGATGGCGATGGCGACGGACATCGCGGAGCTGCTCGGCGGCGCGCTCGGGCTGAACCTGCTGTTCGGCGTGCCGCTGCTCCCCGCGGGCCTCGTAACGGGCGCCGTCGCGTTCGCCATCCTCGAGCTGCAGAGCCACGGCTTTCGCCGCTTCGAGCTCGCGATCACGGCGCTGCTGGGCATCATCTTCGCCGGCTTCCTCTACGAAACGCTGCGCATCGGGCCCTCCGTGCACGCCTCGCTGCGCGGTCTGCTGCCCGACCTGCGCGGCACCAGCTCGCTCTACCTCGCGGTGGGCATCGTCGGCGCGACCGTGATGCCGCACGTGATCTACCTGCACTCGGCGCTGACCAACGGGCGGGTGCCGTGTCGCACTGACGGCGAGCGACGGCGCGTGCTGCGCTTTGAGCGATTCGACGTGATCGTCGCGCTCAGCATCGCGGTGCTGGTCAACATGGCGATGCTCGCCGTCGCGGCGAAGCTGTTCCACACCCCGGCGCTCTCCGGACTGAGCACGATCCAGCAGGCCCACGTCGAGCTCGGCCAGCTGGTCGGCGGCGGCGCCGCGCTCGCGTTCGCCGTCGCGCTGCTCGCCTCCGGCGCCTCGTCCTCGAGTGTCGGCACCTACGCCGGCCAGGTCGTGATGGCCGGCTTCATCAACGTCCGGATTCCGCTGCTGCTGCGCCGGGCGATCACGATGATCCCGGCGATCGCGATCCTGGCGGCCGGCATGAACCCGACCAACGTGCTGGTCCTCAGCCAGGTCGTCCTGTCCTTCGGCATCCCGCTCGCGCTGATACCGCTGGTCCTGCTCACGAGCCGCCGCGAGGTCATGGGCGTACACGTCAACCGTCGCGGCACGACGCTTGTGGCCTGGGCGCTTGCGGGCCTCATCAGCGCACTCAACATCGTCCTGCTCTACCAGCAGGTCTTTCTGCGCTGAGCACCGCCCGAGCGCTACGAGTACGGTCCACGCGTGCCGATCTCCACCGCGCTACGTGCCGTCGCGGCCACCCGCTACGTGACGCCGCTGCGCGAGGGCGGTTCGCTGCCGGGTCTTGTCGAGGCCGACGACGACGGCTTGTACGTGGCGAAGTTCCGCGGCGCCGGTCAGGGGCCGCTGGCGCTCGTCGCCGAGGTAATCGTCGGCGAGCTGGGCCGGCGGCTCGGGCTGCTCGTGCCCGAGCTCGTGACGATGGAGATCGACCCGGCACTGGCCGCCGCCGAGCCCGATCCGGAGATCCAGGAGCTGATCGCCGCCAGCGCCGGCTCGAACCTCGGTGTCGACTTCCTGCCGGGCGCGCTGGCCTACACGCCGGCCGGGCCGTGGCAGCCCGATCCGGGGCTGGCCGCGGACATCGTCTGGCTCGACGCGTTGGTGACGAACGTCGATCGCAGCGCACGCAACCCCAACCTGCTGCTGTGGCACGACCGACTGTGGCTGATCGATCACGGGGCGGCGCTCTACCTCCACCACACCGGCCTTAGTCCCTCCGCGCATGCGGAACGTCCCTTCGAGCTGATCGCCGACCATGTGCTGCTCCCCCGCGCCGGCTCGATCCTCGAGGCACACCAGCGGCTGGCAGCGCAGGTCGATCGCGCGCAGCTGGTGGACGTCGTGGCGCTCGTGCCGGCGGATTGGCTCGCCGGCGACGCTGCCGAGACCTACGTGGAGTATCTCGCGCTTCGCCTGCGGGGCGCCCGATTCGCGCAGGAGGCTGAGCGTGCCAGATCCGGCTCGTAGCGCGTTCTCCTACGCGGTCGTCCGCGTCGTGCCCCGGGTCGAGCGGGGCGAGCGAATCAACGCCGGCGTGATCCTCTTCTGCCGTCAGCGCGACTTCCTAGCGGCGCTGGTCGAGCTCGACGACGCGCGGCTTGCGGCGCTGGCGACCGACGTCCTTGCGTCCGACGTGCGCGCGCATCTGGATGCGCTCGCGCGGGTGGCCGCGGGCGACCCGGCGGCAGGCCCGATCGCGGCGATGCCCGCATCGGAGCGCTTCGGCTGGCTAACTGCTCCGTCAAGCACGATCATCCAGTCCTCCGAGGTGCACACCGGCCTCAGCGCGGATCCGCGCAACACGCTCGAAGCGCTGTTCCGGGAGCTGGTGGCACCACGCGCAGGAGACTGAGCGCGCCGGCGCGCCAGCCGCCGATGGTCGCGCCCGCGGTCTCGGAGAGTCCAACCGCGCCCGGCCCAACGCGGGCAACGACCACGCAGTCGGGCTACACCGTCTTGGCCGCGCCTGGGTCAGGATTCGAACGGTCCGTCGCCGACGCACGGCCGACCAGCTCGTCGATCATGGCCCGCTGGCGATGCTGAAGGTCCAGGTTGAGCTGAAGGCGCCCTTGAAGACGCTGGGCGGCACGCTGAGCTTGAACGTGAGCGTCACGGTCGAGGCGCCGAGGCCCGTGTTCGCCGCGGCGTCATAGACCTTGACCGCTGCCGGCGCGGTCGCGGCCGCGGGGAGCGTGACCGGGTAGGTGATCCCGTTGGTGGGCAGGCGGCAGGTGCCCGACGTCGCGGCCACGGACCCGGCCGTGACGGTCGTCGCCGCCGTCGGCAGCGTGTGACTGCCTGCGGTGAAGGTCGTGGAGGTGCCCGTAAGGTTCCATCCGCTCGCACTGGCGGTCGAGTCGGTCGGCGTGAAGGCGAGGTTTGCGGTCACGCTCTGGTTGGTGCCGTTGAGTGTCAGGCTTCCGAACGGGGCGGTGGCCGGCGGCGTGAGCGCGAGCGACCCGCCGCCGCAGCCGCCAAAGAAGGTGGCGATCGCCGCCGACCATTTCGCGGTGGTCGCAGCCGTCTCCGTCTCGCTGACGGCGCCCGAACCGACGCCGATCTCGTAGTCGGCGGTGTCGGACACGGTGTGGGCCGGCATCAGATTGGTCCACCCCGAGCCAGGCGTGAAGGTGTTTCCGCTGCTTCCGGTGCTTGCGCCAAAACTGGCGATCGCCAGCTCGTTGGCGGCGGCCGCGGTCGCCGAGACGGCCTCCGTGGTGGCCGCCGTCGTCTTGGTCGCGGTGCCGCTGCCGTCGAGCGGCGACACCTTGTCCACACCCGACCATTCGCTCAGTTGCGCGACCGCCGTGTCGGAGGCCGACAGCGTGAGCTTGACGCTGGTGATGGCTCCCGGGTTGTTGGGGTAGTACCAGATCTGGGTCGATCCGACGCCCGCGGTGTAGATGCTGGTGGCCTTGACCCAGCCGCTTGGCGCGGTCACGGTGGTGTTCGCGCCGGTCGCCACGATCGCCGCCAGGAGGTTGCCGGCGGTGCTCGCGGCGGCGAGCGTGGGCGTGATCGAGCCCGACGCGGCCTGGGAGAGGTAGGTGCCGGCCTGGACCTTCGCGATCGTCGCCGACGCGCTCGAGACCCCGAACGACAGCGCCACGATCGTGGCGACGGCGACGGCGCCGGCGGCTGCGAGCCGATTCCGGCGCGCTCCGCCGGGATCCGGGCGAACGCGGCAACGCGCCTGTCCCCGCTCAAGTTCCGTCGTGCGGGTGTCGAGATGGGCGAAAGCTCGCTTAAGAGCAACCATGACTTTTCAAGAGATAAGGAGTCGAGAATGGATATCGTAAGGAAGCGATGGGGGCGGCTGGGCGTGCTCTGCGCGCTCGCCGGCGTCGGCATAGTCGCACTGCCGGCAGCCTCGCAGGGCGCCACGACGGCATCGGTGACGCTCAGCGCCGGCAGCCTCGCGTTCATCAACAGCACCCCGGCGGCGACGATCACGTTCCCCACAACGACGCTGAACGGCACCAACCAGTCCATCACATCGACCCTCGGGTTCGACATCGGCGACGCCACGGGGTCCGGCTCCGGCTGGAACGTGACGGCCACCTCGACGACGTTCAAGTCCGGGACGAACACGCTGCCGACGGCCGCGACGACGGTCACGGCGGCCCCGACCGCGACCTGCGACGCAGGCGCGACGGGATGCACGACGGCGACGAACACCGTGACCTTCCCGTATACGCTTCCGGCGGCGACCGCAGCACCCACCGCGACGAAGCTCTTCGATGCATCCGCGAACACCGGCCTGGGCGACCAGACGTTCACGCCCACGTGGGCGCTCGCGATTCCGGCCAACGCCGTCGCCAGCGGCACCGCCTACACCTCCACCTGGACGTTCTCGCTGGTCAGTGGGCCGTAATCGATGCGCACGCCAGGACCCGTCCGCCTAACCGCCCTGATCGTCGCCTTCGCGTCGATCGGCGGTCTGGCCGCCGTGGCGCTCCCCGCCTCGGCGGCGACGATCGGTGGATTCGGCGTGCGCCCAGCCCAGTCAAATCCGCGCGACCCGGCGACCCGCGCCTACTTCATCATCCAGGCGCGGGCCGGCAGCATCCACCACGAGGCCGCGGTGGTGACGAACGACAACGCGGCGCCGCTGACACTCGAGGTCGACCCGGTCGATGGATTGACCGGCGTCACCTCTGGCGTGGTTTACGCCAACCGGGGTACGATCCGCAGCGGCGCAGGCGCCTGGGTCACGCCCGCCGAGCGCCGGCTCACCGTTGCGCCGCATCATTCGATCGACGTCGGCTTCGTCGTGAGGCTTCCCAGGTTCGCGGCTCCAGGTGACCACCTTGCGGGAGTCGCGTTCGAAGCTCTGCATGCAACGAAGTCCGGCGGCAGCTTCTCGGTCACCGTGGTTGTGCGAACGGTCGTCGGAGTCGAGATCGTGGTGCCCGGTCATGCGACACCGCACCTCCGGATCTTCTCGCTCGCGCTCGCGCCGCTACCCGGAACAGACGTCCCGTCGGCCGTCGTGACGCTCGAGGATGACGGTCACAAGCTCTGTCACCCGCAGATGAGGGTTGCGATAACCGGCCAGAGCGGAGCGACGAGCGTCGCGCAGAAGCTCGGGACGATCCTGCCGGGCGACAAGATCGCCTACCCCTTCAGATGGCCTGGAGCGCTCTCCGAGGGGACCTACGACGTGGGGGCGACCGCGACCGATTGCGGCCCTCCGGAGACGATTCACACCACCGCCGCCTACACCCTCACGGGGCCGGCCACAGCGGCCAAGGGCTCCTCGCCGACCGTGGCCCCGACCACCCCGCTGGCGAGCGCCTCGAGCGGATGGTCGTGGTGGCTCTACGTCCTGGTCGGTGTCGGCGGGATGCTCGCCGGTGGCGTGCTCGTCCGCTTCGGTCGCCGGCGCGGCGCCTGAGAGCGCCCATGCCTGAGAGCGCCCATGCCTGAGAGCGCCCACGCCTGAGAGCGGCTCAGGTGTTGTTTGGCGGTCGGTTAGCGCAGGTGCGCGGCGAGGCCTGCTGGCGGCCGGTTCTGGCTGGCTCGCGGCCGCGAGCGGCTCGGCGGGGCGGCGAGCAGGAGCG
>OBLU010002327.1_pt1 | contig 17602 bp, 17 predicted proteins | sample 1518681 | NCBI WGS metagenome assembly OBLU01 (sample SAMEA3539304, study PRJEB22396) | soil metagenome | biome: tundra; feature: field; material: soil | place: USA | collected 2010-05 | depth 0.15 m | reverse complement strand
ATCTCCAGTCGACCGCCGGCGGTGTCTTGCAGCTCGTGCAGCGCGGTGCGGGCAGAACCGCGGACGGTCGCCACGACCTGGGACCCACGGTCGATGTACTCCGCGGCGATCGCACAGCCCAGGCCTCGAGAGGCGCCGATGAGGAGAATGGTTGGGTTCTCTGAGACCGAGCTCATGACTGCTCCCGGAGCCGCGCTGTCTGATCACGTGGCCCAGAGCAGGACGGCGTGAGGCCGTGGAGCGACTCGGCGTTGGCATGAGCGATCATCTGTTGGTCCTCCCACGGACGCGGCAGTGGTGCCCCTTGTCGCCGGCCCAGGGCTTCGGTCAGTCGGTCTCTTAAGAAACCGACTCTTGCCAGCGGACTGCCCTCCACCCACTCTTCGAGGACAGCCGTCGGCCACTCACCGTCAGGGCCATTGCGCTGGTTGAATTGCTCGACGAAGTCGGCGAGCACGCGACGACGCTCCGCCGGATCGGTGATGACCGTAGCCACAGCCGGCAAATCGGCGACGACGCCGTGCTTGAGATGGAAAGTGAAATTGGGCTCGGCCGTGAGGTTGGCCAGCCGGTCTCGGATACGCGGTCCGGGTACTCCGCTTAGATAGATCGAGTCTTCGAACCAGAAGAAGGCAATTTCGATCCTTCGCGGCTCCCCAGAGCGTCGGCCTTTCGTGGTGATGTCGATCGTGCGCCCCTCGAGGTCCAGGGATCGACCATTGGCCAGTGCCTGGCGTACGTCGTCACGCATCAGACGCTCCTCGTCGAGTGGGAATGCCTTCCCTCGTCCCTCTGCACCGACACAGATGGGGGCTGCGAGATCCGGCCCCTGGGGCTGTCGCGATCGACGGTAGCAGGGGTTCGTCGAAAGATGACCAAGAGGCACAGTGGGGGTGTCCCCGTCCGTTTGGGGGCGATCCCTCGTGGACTCGAGACTGTCCAGATCGGCCGGGTACATGACACCCTTTTTGAGAGTACGGGGGTCCGGTGCTAACTCCAGAGAGCAGTTGACGTGGCTCAAAAGGAGCCGTCGTCGGTTCGACACCGGAACAGTTCTCGACTTGGCCCGCTCGACGGATCTGGAGGCGAAAAGTGCCCCCATGCGCCAATCGGGGTGTGGCGTAGCTGATCGACACGAGTGGGCACTTCTTTTTTCATTTCAACCTGATCGTTAGTGTGACGCTTCTCGCAATGATCAGCCGGTAGCGACCAGGCGGTGCGGTACTGGTGCCTCTTCGTGTCACAACTGATTTCGGCCATGTCCCCGTAGCAATCACTTGTGCTGCTGGAGCTAAGTGAGTTGGACCAATCATCGGGCAGGAGTAAGCAACAGGTCCGGGCCAGATGTTCACTCCACTGCTATTGAGGACCCTCATTGAGAATGCCCCACAGGGACCGATGTGCTGGTTGCTGCCTCCAGTGCCACCATATGTACAGACGGTCTTGCTGTTGTTTCGTACAACGGCAATGACATCGACAGGTTGGGAAGACGCATAGGTCGATCGAGACACTGCCACTCGCATCACGATGTCCTTCGCCGGGCACGACCCCAGGGCAATAGAAGTCTGCTTAACCCGAACTGAACTCCTTGTTGCGTGGCTTGCTTCGATCCGTTGGGTCGTTGCGTTCGCAAGCGAGGACCAAGAACCGAGCGCCAGGGGAACGGCGCAAATGACGCCCAGTGCGGTGATCCGAGCTATTCGACGTCGCTGACCTCGTCCTGATCTCAGTACCATGACCCCTTTGACACTATTGCGGCAAATGGCAAATACGGTTCGTTTTCCGACGGCGAACTCAGTGGCCCGGGTTGGGCAATGTGCCCCCGTCGCCGGTGCTGTGGCGATTTAGGAGAACCTCGCGGTCGGACGACGAGCGTGAATTTCCAGTTGTGGAGACAACGCAGACGCACTCGGCACGCCAGCACACGCAGACGAACGCTGTGGGGTGACCTCACCGTTGATGGCAAAAGCCGATCGAACCCTTAGAGGATGAAGGGCACGAGCATCTTGGTCGAACGTATGTACACCGGGTAAGTGTCGGGGAACTGCTCGGTCAGGTAGCGCTCCTCGACGGTCGCGCTGTATGCGAAGTAAACCCCGGCCAACACCATGGCGATCAGCCACAGCCAGCTCAACGCCACCGCTGTACCGACACCCGCGAGTAGGATGCCAGAGTAGATGGGATGGCGGACCAGCCGGTAAGGGCCGCTCGTCACCAGCTCCGGTTCGTCCTTCTGCGACATGGGTGTGCCCCAGTTACGCCCAATGTGTAGGCGGGCCCATATCGCGAACCCCAGCCCCAGCGCGAAGAGGAAGAGCCCGAGGCCAGCGCGCCATGGATCCGAGTTGAGGCCGCCGTCCCGGAAGGCTCCCAAGCGGAGCAACAGAATCGCCAAGATGACGATCGCCGCCCTGATACGCAGCTCGCGGGACCAAGGGACGCGGCCCCTTTTCATTGAAAAGGCGGCCACGAGCCAGGAGATCCAGAACGCAGCCCACCCGATGGCGAAGACGAGTTCGACTGCGCGCATATGACTCAGCCTTCCACCACCTGAGAGTCGGTGCTGTCGTCGCTGAGTTGGGGAGAATCTCTCGACTGACTGGCGGAGACGCATATTCGAATTGATGCGTATGCCCCTGATCTGGACACGAGGTTGACACCGCCGCGGTTGAGCCGCAGAGCGAGCTGATCGGGCTCAGCATCTGGGAAAGACAGAACTGACCGACCGTAAGCCGATCCCCTGCGGACACCCGTCAGGCGATTCGTCGTGCCGTTTGCCGTTGGTCAACTGGACTCGTCCTGCGCGGCACGCAGTCCCCTGCTGGCAAGATGGACGCCATGTCGTGCGTTGTCGGAAGGGTCGCTGAACTGTGGTGCTATCCGGTCAAGTCGCTCGGCGGCCAACAACTCAGCGAGGCCCGGTGCGGGAGGAGGGGGTTCGATCTCGATCGGAACTGGGCCGTCAGGGGCGTGGACGGAAAGATCGGCAGCGGTAAGACGACCCGCCGGTTCCGCCGCATGTCCGGGCTACTGTCAATGGCTTCATTCGTCGATGACCAGGGTGTCGCCTGGATCCGCTTTGCCGACGGGGAGTCACGACGTGTAGACGACCCGATGACGGCAGCCCTAATGGGCGCGGTTGTTGGTGAGGACGTCACCCTGGTCAAGGAGGGTGAGACGTCACATTTCGACGACGCGCCGCTCCACCTGGTATCCACAGCCTCGTTGCGTTGGCTCCAAGACCGCCGACCCGTCGACCAGGTCGACCGTCGCCGCTTCCGCCCCAATCTGGTGATCGATTGCCAGGGCTCCGATCTCGCCGAGGAAGGGTGGTTGGGCCGTCGACTGCAAATCGGCGGCGTGACCGTCAAAGTCGAGAAGCGGACCGAGCGGTGCGTGATGACAACGATGGCTCAGGGCGACCTCAGATTCGCACCGCGCATTCTCAGCGACTTACACAAGGCGAACGAATCGTGCCTGGGTGTCTACGCCATTGAACCGAGCGACGGCACCATACGAGTTGGCGACGACATCGTACTCTTACGTTGAGATTGGACGACTGGTCAGTTATATCCGGGCAAAAACTGTGTTACCCGATGGCCGTCACATTTGTTTCTGGACCTTGGCAGGATTTAACTCCTGCGACGATCGCCCGGGCAAACGCTTTGTCACCTGCACTCTGGTCAAAGAAGGGAGGTGGATCGCCCGTCAACAAGGCGTTTGGTGTCACGGAGGTGAAGTGCAATAGATCTGAACGGAACCACGAGCGATGGGTCCGGGCTTCTTGATTCCATGCAACAATTCGCTCGTTGGAATGCTTGACTGCCGCCTGCGAAATCACCCGGTTTACCGCCAGAGCATCACCTGGTCGATAGTAAAAGGGCGATACATCCACCTTTGCGTTGACCACCACCACGCATCGCCCGGCTGCTGCACGGAGGAGGCTGACCAATAATTCGGAGTACTCGTCGACGGAATCTATTTTCCTCGCAATCTGAAAAGAATCGTTCGACGCGGTCTCGATGACGATAATCCCAAAGCGCTTTTCTTGAATATCTTCCTTTAGCTCGCTTTGTGTCCAGGCCGAGGACAGTGCATGGCCAGGATTGACGGATACTCGGTCCACATAGCCGGACTGCGATAGATCGCTCTCGATCGACGCGTCGGCCTGCCACGCGAGCGAGTCTCCTACAACAGCAACCGCGGGTGTCCTGCCAACAGCAGCAGCGTCAGGGAATGAGATTGCACCGGCGGAAGCGGGCACCAAGAGAACGAGTAGCACGCCCAGTGCGGTTTTCAGCCCGTTTCTTCTCCCTGGTTGCATCAACTGCCGTTGAGCGGGGCGAGACTGCTCACGGGCCAAACACGTCGATGGGTAGCTTCATTGTCAGGCATTGCGCCTCATTGGTACGGGCGGTAGTCATGTCCACGGCAGGCATGACACGATCCATTTATCCGAGCTTAATGTCGCGAAACCAATTTCAGACCGCGAGGGAGTGAAGGAACCAGAAGCGTGACAACTACGCGAATTTAGATCAGCAGTTGGGTGATCACTTTGTGATGCGCATATCGCGGTTGTGCAACGTGCCCGTACTCAGAGTTGCGATTGACCTTTAGATCTGCGACGCCGGTGCCCCTTGCGTGTCTGTAGCGCTTGCCGGGATCCACACGCTGCAGCACGGGCGACGACGCGAACCAATTCGTCGGCATCTTCGAGCGAGGCGCTCTTGAGTGAAGACGCAACGCGTACATCGTTGGGTGCCAACCTCGCGAGAAGTTGGACGGCAACGTGTCGCACCTTGGCACTGGGGTCCTCTGTGACTATGCGAATGAGGTCCCCAACCACATCGGCGATGCGTACTTGGCCGACGCGACAGCGATCGCATGAGAGCCCGTGCAGTGCGACGAGCCGGACCCGAGGTACGGGGTCTCGCAACGCACGGCGGAAGACGTCAACAGATTGATCATTGGCGGCATGGTCCAACACGCCGAGACACTCTCGCCGGATCAGCGGGTTGGGGTGCAGAAGAGCAGCTGCTTGCATTGCCTGTATGGGCACCTCACGCTCGAATGGTTGCCAGCGACCCCCTTCCGCTCGGAATCGGTCGACATGGCGGGCGTATCCATCGAAATATGCCGCCACGGCACGCTCGTCATCCGCTGACAACGCCTGTGCTCGACCGAGCAGGTGGCGACGTGCCGCCTGGTAGGACTCACCGGTCTTCGCAGCACGCGCACGGATGCGGCGCTTGAGGTCTCGATCTTTGGTCATCATGATCACGCTCCACTGACTCCCTCGGCGGATCCCCAGCGGCCGCTTCGGGAGCGGGTACGTGATGACGATTTCCGGCCCGAGGGTCTTCCCCCCTTCGCCTGCTTGTTAGACCTTGCTGGGGAAGGCCGTCGCAGGTGAGGCGTGGGCCACGCCGATGCCATTATCGGTCATCGTCCCAGCACGAAGCAACTAACGCTATGTGTCTGCGCCAGCACTGGCACTGATTCAGGATCCCCTCCCTGGGGTGGGTCGATGTCACATCCTCGGGCAAGGATGGTGATTGAACAGGCAATTCATCGCCGCAGGGCCTGTCGGCACCGTCCGACGTGACCGGCACGTCGTGACGCGGAGCCTGGCGCCGGCAGGTCCAATGGAAAACAGCATTGGCGTTAATGTAGGTTGGGGAACCAACGACAGTGAGGGGTGGCATGACGGACATCGAGACCGACATGGAGTCCAGGGATTACTTTAACGACCAAGCGCTCTTCGTAGATCCGTACCCCTACTATGACCACATTCGGGCGAAGTGTCCCGTACAACGCGAGCCCTTCCACGATGTCGTCATGGTCACGGGCTACGACGAAGCCCTTGAGATCTATTCGAATCCGACGATCTGGTCCAATTGCAACACGGTGGCCGGCCCAGGGTTCCCGGTACCGCTCGAGGGTGACGACATCAGCGATCTGATTGAGCAGCACCGCGACGAGCTGGCATTCAGTGATCAGCTTCCCTCCTTCGACCCCCCGAAGCACACCGCCCAACGCGGGCTTCTCATGCGCCTGATCACACCCAAGCGAATGAAGGAGAACGAGGAGTTCATGTGGGGTCTCAGCGACCGCCATATCGACAGGTTCTTGGATAGGGGCGAATGCGAATTCATCAGGGACTACGCCAGTTCGTTCACGCTTCTCGTAGTCGCCGACTTGCTCGGCGTTCCCGAGTCCGACTTCGGGATCATTCAGTCGCGCATGGGGAATCATCGCCCCGCCGAGCGGCCGCTCGGCGAGCAGGAGCACAAGCCGTTGGAGTACCTCTACGACCAGTTCATCAACTACATCGAGGAACGGCGGCGCAATCCCCAGAACGACGTCATGACGGCCATGGCGACCGCCACGTTCCCTGACGGCTCCACGCCGCCGGTACACGACGTCGCCCTGATCGCGGCGAACCTGTTCGCCGCCGGGCAGGAGACCACGGTGCGACTCCTCGTTGCATCACTCCGGATGCTGGGAGAACGCCCAGATATCCAGGAACTGCTCCGTCGGGAGCGCGACCGCATCCCCCCCTTCATCGAGGAGATGCTCCGGCTCGAGTCTCCGCTTCAGGGTTCATTCCGGCTCGCCCGACGGGCAACGTCGGTGGGTGGGGTCGAGCTCCCGGCCGGCACCACCGTGTTCGTGGCTGAAGGCGCCGCCAACCGCGACCCTCGGCATTTCGAGAACCCGGACGAGTTCGACCTGGATCGGCCCAACGTGCGCCAACACCTGGCGTTCGCTCACGGCATTCATACCTGCGCCGGAGCGCCGCTGGCCCGTGCCGAGGGCCGGGTCACCCTCGAGCGCTTCCTGGACCGAATGGCCGACATCAGGATTTCCGAATCGGCACACGGTCCTGCGGGTGCGCGGCACTACGACTACATGCCGACGTACATGATCCAGGGCATCACGAACCTTCACTTGGAGTTCACTCCGGCCACCTGAGCGCCGCGAATCAGCGGACGTCATCAAGGGAGCTTGCCATGGTGTCGACGAACCGGACAGAGCCGACGAGGCAGACGTTACGGCGTGTGGATCCCAGGGCCAACGAACACAAGCTCATCGATGGGTAGTCCCCGGCCGAAGGTGACCGTCACCCTCCCGGCACAGGTCCATCCACTGTTCTCGTAGAGCCTTATCGCCGCCTCATGGCGATCCACCACGTCGAGGACCGGCTGGAGCCCGAGCCGGGCCGCGTGACCCGCCGCGACGTCCAGAAGGGATCGTCCGATGCCCGCCCGGCGGACGCGTGGCGAGACGAGGAGGCGCGCAACCACCCCTAACCGTGCCGCGGGAAGTCCCGTCGCCTCCACGGCGAGGTCGATGACAGCACGGGAACTGCCTGTGTGCAGCGCAACGTGCCCTACAACTTCTTCGCCGTGGACGGCGACCCAGGCCGCGCGTGCCTGAGGCGCCGCGAGGAACGAACGTAGATCTCCCGGCAGATAGACGGGATAGCCGTCGTTGGCATGGACGACTTCGGCCAGCCGTTCGCAGGCCAAAAGATCGGTATCCGCTCGGGCTCTCACTTCCACAGGTCCACCATGACACAACCGCGCGACAGGCCGATTGCGTACGGCTCCGCCGGTAGCGGGTCAGCTCGCCATCGCCGGTTCTGAATTCTCGCCCCTGAGCATGTTGGCGTCCCACTTCTCCTCGACATTGGCCAGACGCCAGTACAGCAAGGCGACCACCCAGGTCACCACGAACGCGCCGACGATCACGAAGCCCGCCGTGTTGATGTTGAAGTTCTCGAAGAAATTGAAGAAGGGGTCGTCCAAGCCGGCCTGCTGACCGATGAGTCCCACGATTTCAATCGTGCCGATGAAGAAGGCCACGAAGACCGAGAGGCCGGTGATGGTCAGGTTGTAGAACACCTTGCGGATGGGCTTGGCGAACGCCCAGTCGTAGGCGAAGTTCATGAAGCAACCGTCAATGGTGTCGAACAGGCTCATGCCGGCGGCAAAGAGAATCGGCAGCGACAAGATGGCGTAGAACGGAAGTCCACCGGCCACAGCGGTTCCCGCCAGCACCAGAAGGGCCACTTCGGTGGCGGTGTCGAACCCGAGGCCGAAGAGCACGCCGATCGGATAGATCTTCCAGGGCGTGTCGATCCGCGTGGCATAACCACCGAAGAACCGGTTCATCAACCCCCGGTTGTTCAACTGCCGCTCGAGCTCGTCGTTGTCATACCTCCCCGACTTCATCTCCCGGTAGACCTTGACGATCCCGACCAGGACGATGAGATTGAGGGCGGCGATCAGGTAGAGGAAGCCTCCCGAAACCGAGGTGCCGACGATGTTCGTCGTCTCGTGGAGGCCTGACGAATCGTTGCCCACCTGGGTATCGAGTGCCCGTATGCCGAAGTTCAAGAAGATCGCGACCAGGAACACGATGGTCGAGTGCCCGAGGGAGAAGAAGAAGCCGACGCTCAGGGGACGTTGGCCGTCGTTGACGAGCTTCCTGGTCGTATTGTCGATCGCCGCGATGTGATCCGCGTCAAATGCGTGCCGCATCCCAAGGGTGTAGGCCAACGCTCCGGTCCCGAATCCGAAAAGGCCCGTTTTCGAGATGTGGTAGTGGTGGCCCGCCGCCGTGGCGAGGAGACCCCACCCCACGACGTTGAGTCCGACGACGGCGAGGACCATGCCTCCGACCCGCAACCACTCCTTTGGGGTGAGTCCGTCACGAAGCTTCGCCAACCGGGACGGCGAGAGTGCTTCGTAGAGTGCAACCATCAGGTCCCTTCCTGGCAGATCCCGTTCTTAGCAACCTAAGGTAATTGCGAATGAGACGCAAGAGCGAAACGTCACCAACACCGTCAAGGAGGTATTCGGCACCGCCGCCGGAACGGATGAACCGAATAATTCCTGTCACGAAGTGACATTGGGTCGCGAGCTCATCGGGGTGACCCCAGCACGGCGAAGCTCGAAGCACCTGGCATCGCCGCCGGCGAATGCGAGAGTATGAGCGCCGATGAGGAGGGACGCATGACGATTACCGCCCCGGCTTCACCTCTGTGGCGCCGCGCGCACGGCGGTGTCGGTCAGAGTTGGGCCTCTGAGCTCGCCACGTCAGTCCGGACCTCGGTGAATTGAGGGCGGGCGTGACCGCTCCCGGCGACATTGACCTCACCGACTACGACCTCTACCGCCAGGGGTTTCCACACGACGTGTTCACGCGGCTGCGCCGGGACGCACCGGTCTGGAGGCATCCGGAGACCGCCATGCTTCGTGACGCGGGGGTGCCACCATTCTGGGTGCTGTCCCGGCACGACGACCTGCGGGCGGTGAACCGGGACACGGTCACCTTCACCGCATTTGACGGCGCGCAGATCCGGGACACGAGCGAAGAGCGCAAGGGAAAGATGCTCATCTCCATGGACGGGAAGCCCCATTCGCGCCTGCGGCGTCTCGTCTCCCACGGTTTCACCCCGCGCATGCTGGACACCCTCGAGAGCCACCTGCGGTGGCGAACGAATCGAATACTCGACTCCATAGAGGGATCGGCGGACATCGACTTCGTCGGGGAAGTGGCCGAGCTCCTTCCGCTGCACGTGATCGCCGACATCATGGGCATCCCCGAGGACGAGCGCCCCGACGTCTTCAAGGGCACCAACACCATTCTCCGGGCCTTCGACCCCGAAGGTGGGGTCGGACTCGAGCAGCGCCTGGAGACCGAACGTCAGCTCTTCGCGTACGCCAGCGCGTTCAACGACGCGAAACGGCGGGCACCGGTCGATGATATTTGGTCGGTGCTGGTGCAGGCTGAGGTGGTGGACGACGACGGCACGCCGACCCGCTTGAGCAACCACGAACTCGATCTCTTCTTCTTCCTTCTGGCCGCGGCGGGCTCCGAGACCACGCGCAACGCCATCTCCTACGGGATGCTCGCCCTCTTCGAGCACCCCGAGCAGCTGGTGAGGCTGCGAGCTGATCCGGGTCTCATGGACCTCGCCGTCAACGAAATACTCCGATGGAGCTCACCCGTGTCGTACTTCCGGCGGACGGCGACACGAGATGTCGAGATACGGGGGCAACAGATTCGGTCCGGGGACCTGGTGACGTTCTGGCATCCCTCGGCCAATCGGGACGAGAGCGTCTTCGACGAGCCCTTCACGTTCGATGTGGGGCGGACACCAAACGATCAGGTGGCATTCGGCGGTGGAGGCCCGCACCACTGCCTCGGAGCGACCCTGGCCAGGCGAGAGATCCGCATCATGTTCGAGTCACTCCTCGATCGATTCAGTTCCTTGGAGGTGACCGGCGATCCCGTCTGGGCCGTACCGGGCCCGTTGGTGACGGTCGTCTGCTCCCTTGATCGCCTTCCGATGCGTCTTTGCTGAGCCGCCCGATCGATCGCCCACAGCCGGCGGGACGTGGGCGCACGGCGCAGCAACTGGCCTCTTGGGCCGGCGTCGTCACCTACTGAAAGAGGAAGGAAGCCATATGCAGGGCCACAGGTTCGAATTCGTCGTGCACGGAACGCCGGAAGAAGTGTGGGACGTCATGGCCGCGCAATCGCGCACCGACATCGACCGGGGCTCGGTGCAGATCGAAATCCTGCACCGGGGTGACGCCGACGGCAACGGTCTGGTGCGCCACTGCCATTTTCCCGTCCCGAAGTACCTGCTCTCCGGAGGCGTCGCCGAGTCCTGGGAATGGATCACCGAGGCCACGCGGCCCATCTCATGGCGCTACGACGCCGTGTCGAAGCCACTCTGGTCCAGATCAACAGGCTGGACCCGGCTCGAAGATGCGGGAGGGGGCACCACGAGGGTCTGCTTCCGCGAGACCTATGAAGCACGCAACCCCGTGTGCAGGCTGTTTCTGGAAAAGCCGGTGCACACGTTCATCTCCAAGGACAATGACCGCTTGATCGAAGCGGCGTTGGTCCGTGCCCTGGCCGAGGGCCGCGCGGACCGAGAAAGGAACCGAGCGACATGAAATTCGGGACGTATCACACCTACCAGGTGCCGCCATGGACCACGACAGAGCAGGTCATGGCCGACGAACTGGAGCGGGTACATGTGGCAGAGAATCTCGGCTTCGACAGCGTGTGGGTTCCCGAACAGCACTTCTTCGACTACTGCGCCTGCCCCGACGCCCTGACCATGGTCACGTATCTCTTGGGCCAGACCACCAAGGTGAGAGTGGGCGCTGCCGTCGTCAACCTCACCCTCACGCACCCGCTTCGCTTCGCAGAACGGGCGGCCCTTCTCGATCATCTGGGCCAAGGCCGGGTCGACCTGTGCATTGGGCGCGGTTACCAATGGCCACAGAACGTGGCCTTCGAAGTGGAGGAGGCCGCGACAAAGGCACGCTTCACCGAGGCGCTGGACATTGTCCTCGGGGCGTGGGCCGGGGACCCCAAGAGCTACGACGGCAAGTACTTTCGATTCCCGCCCGTGCAGACGTGGCCCCGACCCGTGCGGCGCCCGGACGAGATACTCCTGATGAGCGTCGGCGGCACCACGCCCTTGGAAGAGACGATCGAGCGGGGGGTCCCGCTGGCCCTGTCGTCGCCCTTCGCACCGGTCGAGGCCACGGCCCAGGCGTTCTCCCGCTATGTCGATCTCCTCGAGGCCTCCGACCACGACGTCGAGGCGTTCTTGGACCGAGCCATCATTTTGCTCTACACGCTGCTGGCGCCGTCCTCCGACGAAGCGCGCACCATCGCCAAAGGACCGTACGAATGGCACATGGCACGGCTCGCTGCGCTCAGTGTGCCTCCGGGCCCGGGTCATGAGTGGAGCTCCCTGGCCTCCTACGGCCCTCCTCCCGAGATTCCCGACGCCGACTATGCCCAAGCCACCGAGACCAACCTTCTCTTCGACGACCCCGATGGCTTCAGCCAGAAGATCGACGTCCTGCGATCAGCCGGCGTGCGCAACATCGTCACCTGGATGGGCGTCGGAGGCGTCGCCCAGGAGCACGTCCTGCGATCCATGCGTCTCTTCGCCGAGGAGGTTCGCCCCCGCTTTGCATGACAACCCGCGCCCCGGGTGACAAGGACCTGGCACTTGATTAGGGTCATGGCACCGTTGGTGTTCGACGGCGTGCGCTTGGGGAGGGCGGCTTATGAGTGACGCAGGTGCGGTTGTCGTGGGGGGCTCTTCGGGTATCGGCGCCGCGGTCGTTGACATGTATCGGGCCCGAGGTGCGTCGGTCCTCGTCTGGGACATTGCCGGTCACCCCGATGTGGAATGTGACGTGGCCGACCCGGATTCGATCGATCGCGCGCTGGCCGAGACACTCGACCTGATCGGTCTTCCGGCCCAATTGACGATCACGGCCGGGGTAGGGCACGTCGGAATGCTGCTCGATGAACCCGTCGAGGAATGGGATCGCGTGATAGCTGTCAACACGCGAGGTCCGTGGCTCGTGATGCGGGCACTGGCCAAGGCATCCATTGCCGCGTCGGCCCCTGCATCTTTCATCGCCACGTCGAGCGTCAGCGCTCGCCTGGTCGATCGCAGCATGGGCACCTACTGCGCGTCCAAAGCCGCGCTCAGCATGCTGGTGAAAGTTGCGGCGAGCGAGTGGGCGCCCCACAACATCCGTGTGAACGCGGTCGGGCCCGGCGTGACACAGACGCCGATGCTGGGCGAGGCTCCGACCGGCCGGGGTTGGTGGGGAGCGGTGGAGGACCGCACACCCCTTGGTCGCCTTGGTCAGCCGGGCGACATCGCGCAGGCGATCCTGGCGCTCCACGAGCTCGAGTGGGTCACCGGGCAGGTTCTCGAGGTCGATGGTGGTCTCGCCCTCCACAGCCCCATCGATGCCTACGGTGAAAACATGCGACAGGGCGCAGAGGTGAACGGATGAAGATCCACCACAGCGCCATCTGCACCCGCGACATCGACGCCAGCGTTCGATTCTGGCGGGACGGGCTCGGCTTCGTCCAACAGATGGACCAGACATTTGAAGGCGATTGGCCCACCCTCTTCCAGGCTCGCGCTCCGGAGCTCCGCTCCGTCTTTCTCGGCGACCCCGCTGACACCACCGGCGGTCTCGTCGAGTTGGTGGAATTCCCGACGGGAATCGACGACGGCACTCCCGACGAGGGACCGCCGCAGGTTGGCTTCTTCCTCGTCTCGGTCTACCTGGAGGTCGAGCCCACGCTCCAGCGTCTGGCGAGCCTGGGCTTCGACGGAGAGGTGAGCCGCATCACGCTTCCCCAGGGGATCGAAATGGCGGTCGTCCACGACCCGAACGGTGTCCGCGTGGAACTTATCGGTCTGGGATCCGCAGTTGACCCGCTGACCCAGTAGTCCAACTCTTCTCAACGAGCGCGGTTACCGGATCGCTTCAGGCGGACGCCCTGGCACACCGTCGCCACGAGGTGACCCTCGGCGCTGGTGATTGTGGCGAAGACGAGGGCGTGATCACCCTGCCGGGAACTCAACCTCGCATCGAGAAAGAGCCAGTCGTCGAAGCGCGGCACGCCGTGAAACCAGATCGCGTGGTCGACCGTCAACGGCGTTGCGTTCGGGTCACCCCCCGCTTCATGGGCCACCAGGACGAGCGCCATGTCGGAGACAAACGCAATCGCCGCGGCGTGCAGCGCCGGGTCATCGGGGAGTTCCACACGGGGCTTCACCCACAAAGGATGGATCGCCTCAGGATCGTGATGGACGACCTCGACCTCGTCAAACCCCCAGCGCACCACGAACGGAGACCTGTGGTCCGACGACGTCGGTGGGGTGACGTCGAGGTGTGACGCTGCCGCCGCTGCTGCGTCCTGGGGGAGCGTCTCGAGTGCGACCTGCACCGTTGCTATCGGGCGGCCACCCTGGTCGAGCGTCAGCCTGCGGTGCCGTGTCGAACGACCGTCCCGCAGCGTGGCCACCGAAATGTCGATGCCGGACCCGGCCACACCACGATCGAGAAGCTGCGCTTGCAGCGACACCGGAATGAAGGTGCCATCAGGCGACGTGGTCGCCGCGACGACCGCCAACCCGAACAGTTGCCCTCCGAAAATGGAAGGGCTGGCGATGACTTTGGTGTCGGCGTAGAGCTCATCACCCTCACCCGATACAACGAAGAGATCTGCGAGTCGCTGTCCCCTGTCCACCTCACCCAACAGCGTCACCGGCGATGCTCAGGAGAATCCGGCAGAACTCCTCGGGCCTCGACACGAATGGCGAGTGATCGGTGTCGATGCTCTCGACACGCCCGGCCTTCTTTGCCATGACACGTTGCATCTCTGCCGAGAGCGCACGGTCTCGTTCACACACGATGTACGTCGTCGGTATCGACTTCCAAGGATCTGCTCCGGGGCTCGTGGCCATGCCCCCGGCAGCCGTGGGGCGCATACGCAACGACGCCGGCTCGGCGATTTCCCGCGGCGTCTCCTGGTAGAAGCAGTCGAGCGCAGTTTCCGGGGAGAAGATCATGAAGCCGTCCTCGGTGTACTCGAGCTGCTGCATGAGCGGCGTCGGGGGGAAATCTCCCGCCTGGTCGAGCACGTCCTCTTCCGCACCCACCAAGACCGCGGCAACATAGACCAGCTGCGCCACATCGTCCCGGCCACCCGCCGCCTCGGAGATCACGAGGCCTCCGTAGGAGTGCCCGACCAGGATCGCTGGTTCGGTCTGGGCGTCGAGGCACTCCCGGACCGCGGCCGCGTCGTCTCCCAAACCGGTGAGGGGAAGGTCGAGGGAAGTCGACTGGTGGCCCGCAGCAGTGAGATCTCGCTCGGTGCGCTCCCAGCACCACGCACCATGGCCTGCGCCATGAACCAGGACGAAGGTGCTCATCGGCCCGACTCTGCGGTGTCACGGCCACTCCGGAGCAGTGTGCCGGTGCGGGACGGGAGAAGTGCTCCGTCCTTGAGAATCGGAGAGCCGTTGACGACGACGTGATCGATGCCCTCGGACTCGGCGTACAGGCGGCCGGCGCCTCCCGGAAGGTCGTACCGCATGGCCACCTCGTGGCTGGCCACGGTAGCCGGATCCAGCACCACGAGATCGGCGTAACTTCCCTCGGCCACCCTTCCCCGATCGGTGATCCCGTAGAGATGGGCCGGCTCTTCCGTCATGTGGTGCACCGCCTCTTCCAGCGAAAGGACGCCGTGGCGACGGACCGCCTCAGCCAGAATGACGGTCGGATAGTTGAAGGTGGCGAGGAGATCCAGGTGGGCGCCGGCGTCGGAACCCCCGAGCAGCGCCCGGTCGTCCCGGATGATGGCGATCCGCTGTTCCCAATCCTCCTTGCTGAGGACCGGGGTCGCTGCCCCGAACGATGTCCGCAATTCGTCGGCGACGGCGATATCACAGAGGACATCCCACGCCTCCCGACCTTCTTGCTCCGCGATGTCGCCGATACGAGCGCCTTTGTACTGGGCGTTCTCGGGTGCTGCCACGTCGAAGATGTAGTGGTCCTCCCACGACATCAGGCGCCGCATCGGATACGTCTCGCTCTGAGCCGCCGCGTTGAGCGCAGCACGCGCCGTCGGGTCGGAGAACAGGGCCATGCGCTCGTCGCGTGACGTCTTCATGGCGCTCTCCCAACCCGGAATGGAGTCGAGGAAGAACCCACTGGCGAAGTTGAGGCGCATCGTGACGGGGAGTGGCAACGTCAGCGCCACGACCTCACCCCCGCGGGCGCGCGCGTAGTCTCCGGGGGCCAAGCGCTCGTCGATCTCCTTCTGGCCGAGGCTACCGACGAGGAGATTCCAGTTCAGCGGTCGCTGTGCCGCGGCCGACATGTTGGTCATCAGCTCGACGGCCCAGGAGTCGAAGACGCCGATCATCGGGATGAACTCGAGGCTGGTTCCCGGGAACTCACCGGCCACTGCGCTGAGTGCGATCAGTTCTTCTGCAGTGGCGTACCGCGACGGCACCATCTCGCCGTCCGCGTCGTTGTGGGTCCGGGCCCACGACGAGGAGAACCCCAACGCGCCTGCGTCGAATGCCCGCCTGAGGGCATCGGCCATCTGACCGACCTCGTCAGGCGTGGCGGCCCGCTTGGTGGCCTCGGTGCCCATGACCAACCGCCGTATGGCCGAGTGTCCAACCATGAAGGCGGCGTTGATGCCCAGTTTGGGTTCGACGGCCGCCAGATACTCGTCGGTTGACCGCCAGTCCCATGGCACTCCCAGACGCAGCGATTCGACGGGCATGCCCTCGACCCGGGCCAGCATGCGTAGGAGGTATTCGGCGTCACCCGCATCCCCCGACAGCGGCTGGATGCTGAAGCCGCAATTGCCGGCTAACGCGGTGGTCACGCCGTGGAACGGTGAGGGGGTGAGCGCACCGTCCCAGAAGACCTGGGCGTCGAAGTGGGTGTGCACGTCGATGAACCCCGGTGTCACCACCTTTCCGCTGGCATCGATGACCGCGGTCGCCTCCGTATCGAGCTGGCCGATCGCCACCACGCGGTCGCCCTGGACCCCGACATCTGCCCGTCGACGGGGTGCCCCGGAACCGTCGATGAGGTCGCCACCTCTGATGATCAGATCAAGCACGTTCCCTCCCTTTTGGGCTGCCAGCCCTGGTCGTCCACGGTCCCGGTGCGGTCTCCCGGCAGGGATGTTCGGACGTCCGCCACACTAAACGAGCAGGTCAACGTGGAACAACTACGATGCGAATTGTCGCAGCGGCCACGAGACGTGGCGATGTCGACGACCCCGGAGGGAGCGAGCCACGATGTTTGATCTCACGGTCGAAGATGGACTGTTCTTGGATGGGACCGGCTCTCCCGCTGCGCGCCGCGACATCGCGATCAGCGGAGGGCGGATAGTAGAGATCGCTGAGCCGGGCACGCTCGGCCGGAGCAGGCGGCGGATCGGAGCCACCGGAAAGGTGGTGACACCGGGGTTCATCGACGTGCACACGCATTACGACGCCCAGGTCTTGTGGGACCCCTACCTGTCGCCTTCATCGCTCCACGGCGTGACGACGGTGATCGGAGGCAACTGCGGGTTCTCCATCGCGCCGCTCGGCGACCACGACGACGGCTACATGCTCCGCATGCTGGCCGAAGTCGAGGCCATCCCGGCGGAGGCCCTCGAGGCGGGAGCCGGGTGGGATTGGCGGTCATTCGGGGAGTATCTCGACGCCGTCGAGGCCGCGAGACCGGCACTGAACTTCGGCGTGATGGCAGGTCACTCCGCACTGCGCCGGGCCGTGCTCGGTGACCGGCACACCGAGCCTGATCCCGGGCCCGCGGCCATCTCCGCCATGCGCGCGTTGCTGCGCGAGGCACTCGCGGCCGGCGCGCTCGGCTTCTCCTCGTCATGGAATTCGCTCCACACGGACGGGGAGGGCGAACCCGTTCCCTCACGCTTCTCACTCGCCGCTGAATTGGTGGCGCTGGCGGGCGAAGTGTCCGCTTACCCGGGCACGCAGATCGAGTTCATCCCGACGGTGGGTGCGTTCAGCGACGAGCACATCGAGACGATGATCGCCATGTCGCTGGCTTCGGGACGCACACTCAACTGGAACGTGCTCATCCCCGAGAACCCGGACGTGGCCCGCCAGCAACTCGCGGTCTCGGACCTGGCCGCAACGAGGGGGGCGTCGATCGTGGCCCTCACCTACCCGGGTCCGACGGCCGTGCGTGCCTCC
>OBLU010002326.1_pt1 | contig 17602 bp, 15 predicted proteins | sample 1518681 | NCBI WGS metagenome assembly OBLU01 (sample SAMEA3539304, study PRJEB22396) | soil metagenome | biome: tundra; feature: field; material: soil | place: USA | collected 2010-05 | depth 0.15 m | reverse complement strand
GCCGCTGGGGCACGCCGCCGCAGTTCGACTTCAAGCCCAAGCCGCACTGGGAGCTGGGCGAACAACTTGGGATCCTCGACCTGGAGCGCGCCGCCAAATTGTCGGGCGCGAGGTTCGTCGTCTATTGGGCGCTGGGCGCGCGGTTGGAGCGAGCCCTTGCCAACTTCATGCTCGATCTGCACACCCGTGAGCACGGATACACGGAAGTGCTTCCGCCGTATCTGGTGAACTCCGAGTCGATGTATGGCACAGGCCAATTGCCGAAGTTTGCACAAGACTTGTTTCGGGTACCCCACGGCGAGAAGGATCTCTGGCTGATTCCGACGGCCGAAGTTCCGGTGACCAACCTCTATCGAGATGAAGTGCTGGACGCGGCGCGCCTGCCGATTTCGCTGACTGCCTATACTCCCTGTTTTCGCAGCGAGGCCGGATCGTACGGCAAAGACGTGCGCGGAATTATCCGCCAGCACCAGTTTCAAAAGGTCGAACTGGTAAAGTTCTCGCGTCCCGAGGCTTCGTACGACGAACTCGAGAAGCTGACGCACAACGCCGAAACCGTACTGCAAAAACTCGGACTGCATTATCGCGTGATGACTCTTTGCGCGGGCGATATGTCACCCAGTTCGGCGAAGACCTACGATCTTGAAGTCTGGCTGCCCGGGCAGAATCTGTTTCGCGAGATTTCCTCGTGCTCGAACTTCGAAAGTTTTCAGGCACGCCGGGCGAATATTCGCTACCGCCCCGAGGGCAAGAGCAAGACTGAATTTCTACACACGCTGAATGGCAGCGCGCTGGCGGTGGGGCGCACATGGGTGGCCGTCGTGGAAAACTATCAGCAAGCCGACGGCAGCGTGCTTATTCCGCAGGCGCTGCAGCCATACATGGGCACGGACCGCATTCCGGCGAGTGGCTCGTAGAGGCGCGGCTTGACGTGTCTCCTGCAGCGTGGCAGATATTGCAGGCCGAGACGGGGCAAGCCCCGTCTCTACGGGACATTTGCCATCCCGTGAATTCCCCAATACACTGGCAACGATCTGAAACGGCCTCGACGGTGCTAGAAGGCAACGTCTCTATAATGGGCGCGATGTGGCGCACAATCCGCGGATATATTCTCTGGTCGTACGAGCGGGGCAGCCTGCACTATGACATCATGGTCACGCTGATCCTTATCTTTGTTTTTGTTTCGCCGCACTTCATCAATTACAAGGACAAACCGGTCGAGCGCAATCCGCATCTTACCGGCGTGGTTGTCATCCCCGGCGAGAAGGGCGAATTCATCTATCAAATACAGGCCTCGGCAGTGAACCCCGCGTCGGGGGAAAACGTTCGCCGGCAACTGGAGCGCATCATAGAACCTATCTCGGGGGCCGTGAGCATCACCAGGTACGAGACGCTAACAGACGGTACCGGACATCCGCAGAGTTATAAAGTCTGGGTGGAAAAAGAATAGATGGCAGGTTCGAGGTTTCGGAGTTTCAGTGTTATCCGTTATCCAATGAGAAACAGATTGCAAGCGCTCTTGCTCGGGACGTTCGCCATCGGCTGGCTCTTGACGTCGGCCGCGCGGCCGCAGAGCGAATCGGCTGATCTCGATCGCGTTCTTGGCCAGATGGATACCGCCGCTCGAAACTTCAAGACCACCGAGGCGACCGTGGTCTCGGACCAATACCAGAAGGTGATCAACGAAGCCGAAACCCAGAAGGGAAAGATTTATTTCCGTCGTGAAGGCGGCGAAATACAGATGTCGGCCGAATTCACCGAACCCGACAGGAAGTACGTCATCTACAGCGGCGGCAAGGTGCAGGTGTACCAGCCCAAGATCGATCAGATCAACGAATACAATGTCGCCAGCAAGAATCGCGGAGACATCGAGAGCTATCTTGTGCTCGGTTTCGGCGGGAGCGGGCACGACCTGCTCAAATCTTATGACGTGAAATTCTCAGGCTCGGAAACCGTAAACGGCATCGCCGCGGAAAAACTGGAGCTGATTCCGAAATCCGCCGCTTTGCGAAACAATATTGCGCGCATTCTTCTCTGGATCGATCCGGCGCGGGGAATTTCGGTGCAGCAACAATTGTTTGAGCCGGGCGGCGACTACCGCCTTGCCAAGTATTCGGAGATACACATCAATCAAAAACTTTCAGACGATATCTTTAAGCTGAAAACCACCAAGAAGACTAAAGTCCTCTCAACTCAAGGGTAGGTGGTTGCCAAAAGCAGCAAATCGGCATGCAACAGAATCCAGCTGAAAAAGACGGGCTGGGACTATATACTGCGGAAGAACCCCGAAAGTTAAACATGGCCAAAGTTTTTACCATCACGGTTCCTCCGGATTTGTCGCGCAGAAAGCGCGAGCGCACCGCCGACCCGCGCTATGTGGACGGCCAGAAGATGCTGGTGGAAGCGATGAAATACCTGGCACAGGCCGATCCGGTGGCCAATCGCGAAGCCGTTGAATTGCTTTCCGAACACGTCCGCACCCGTTTCCGCATGACCGACTCGCCGCTGAGCTAAGCCGAATCTTCTGCAAGAATCCGCGCAATCAGGTTGCCGGCGTGCGCTCGCCGTATTTCCCTGCCACGAACGCCGAGGCCAGCACGATGATGACGGGATAGCACTCCAGTGTGTAACGAGGTTCCGGATTCTCGAGCGTTCCCAGAAACGCCGAACGAAGCAACACGAAAGTGACGAGCAATCCAGCCCAGCGAATTGCCGACGGAATTCCCGGCGAATTTCGCGGCGGTCCGCGCCTTCGCTGGCGAACGACGGCGAGCAGCGCGGCCGCCACGTACGCCAGGTTCAGCAATCCGAAGCCTACCGCCATGGCCGACTGCTTCGCGTCATCATTGAATTCCCACCAGCGCGGGTCTGGAGGCAGGATCTCGGTGCGGGGGCGCAGCCACATGTCCGCGATGCGCAGCAGGGGCAACAGAACATAATAGCGAATGGGATGGACGCGAATGCGATCCGCAGCCAACTTGCCGAAGCGCGCATCGAGTTCCGGAGTCATGTCGTGCGACTGGTTGTAGTCCGAGATGACGGCCAGGGTTGCATTTCTTTCGGGCGCGCTATCGAGGGCACGCGAGGGCAACTTCTCGGGATCAATCCTGTCGCCCGGCACGTTCCAGTAAATCTCCTCGACTGAAACGTAGTCGACAATCCAGGTTTTGACCCAGCGGTTGAAGCCCCGGGGAACCAGTTCATCCGTCTCATTGGCGTAACGCGGAGCCAACGGCTGAAAGTGATGGAGCGTCCGAAAATTGCGGATCGTCCAGGGAGCGAGGGGGGCGAGAGCGAATGCCGTGACGATGAGGGCAGCGAAGATTCTGCGGCGGAAAAGTTTGGGTTTTGTACCAGGGTATCGCTTAGGAGCTGCGACTATCAGATAAAAAGCGACTGCAGCCAAGAGAATGCCGCCATCCGGGCGTAGTAGGATGCAGGCCGAAATCGCGGCGCCGGTCGTGGCCCAGAGTCTGGGTGCTCCCGGGTCGCCTTCCCCTATCCGATTCAGCGCAGCGGCCGCGCAATCAAGAGCGAGCGCAGTAAAAAAGACTTCCAAAGTTTCTGTAAGCACGGCAGCGGCGTAGTTCGCCAAAAATGGACACAGCGCCGTCAAGACAAAAGCCATTCTCGCTGCACCGGCGGAAACCACGCGGCGCGCCAGGTCGGCAACGACCAGGCAGGTGGCCAGGTCCAGCAGAGTCTGCATCAGTAGTACTGCCATAAAGTTGCCGGAGCCAAACAGCCAAAAGATTCCGGCCAAAAACGCCGGGTATCCGGGCATGCGCGTGTCGGTTGGCACAATTTGTGTCAGTTGGGTCTGGCCATAGATACCGTGCTGCAGCCAGTTGGTGGCGAGGTCAGCGTAAATGCGCGAGTCATCCGTGACTGTGGGGAAAGCCATGAAGAAAAACAGTCGCAACGCGAGCGCAGCCAGAGTGGTCCCGAGAAAAAACCTGCGATGTTCGCGAAGCATGCGGAGCACGTTGGGAATATATCGCGAATCAGGCGATTTTCCGTGCCCTAAGGAAAGAAGCGTCGTTCGCTGTGGCGCTGTCAAGAACCCCGCCCTGTCGCAGAAAACGCGACAAGGACGGGGTACCCCTGCGACCGTCGATCCGCGAAGGCTAGCGAATGGCGAAAGACGAATAGCCAACTGCGGCGGTTTGACCCCTTGCCGCCCGCACCTTAGGATGAAGAGACCACAACGAGATGGCAAAACAGGTTTTTTACGACCCCTTGCAAGCCCGCTGGAAGCGGATCCGGACCGTTTTTGACGTGGCCGCCCTGGCTCTGTCCCTGCTGGTGATCTTTTTCATATACAGTGCCTTGCGCAGCGAGCCTCTGCCCGATCTCTCGTGGCTTTCGGAAAAGCGTCCTTACCACGCTCTGAAGGAAAGTGAAAAGGCGAAGGCGCGCGAGAAACGCCGTCTCGCCACGGTGGCCCGCGCCGGACATCGCCACCAGGCGCGCAAAGCCCCCTCCCAACTCACGTTGAACTCCGAGCAAGGGGTTCGCGCCGCGTTCTACGTTTCCTGGGACGCGGCCAGTTACTCTTCCTTGCGCGAGTATGCGCGCCAGATCGACTTGCTCTTCCCGACGTGGCTGCAGGTGCTCAGTCCAGACGGTCATCTGGAAGCCTCCGATCCGGAAACGAACACCATGTTTGACGTGGTGCAAGGACAGAAGATCCGACGCGTGGACGACAAGGTCATGCCGTTTCTCAAGGCGGAAGGCACCGGGATGGAAGTCTTTCCCGTGGTACAGAACTTTGACGGAACCGATTTTGTTCCGGGCGTCAGCGATTTCCTGAACAATCCAGAAGCGCGCGCCCGGTTTCGACAAGAGATCGCGCTCTTTCTTGCCTCCGATCGTTACCGCGGCTTGATGATCGACTTCGAATCTTTTCCGAAAAAAGGGCAAACAGGATATGTAGCTTTGCTGAACGAACTTTCGTCGGACCTGCACGCCAAGGGGATGAAACTGTACGTCAGTGTCCAGGTGCGCAACGAAGACTTTGATTACAAGGCAATTTCATCCGCTGCGGATGGGGTTGTCATTATGAACTATGACGAGCATTTTCCCGGCGCGGCGCCTGGTCCCGTCGCTTCGCAAGACTGGTTCCTGGACAACCTGGATTCTGCGGTCAAAGAGATTCCGAAAGAAAAGCTGATCTGCGCCATCGGCAATTACGGATACGACTGGGCGGAACGAACGAAAAAAGGCAAGCTCCCGTCCGGATTGGCCGACAAGAGTGTTTCAGTACAGGAAGCCTGGATCGGATCGCGCGATGCGGAAGAAGAAATTGACTTCGACGGCGACGCACTCAATCCCCACTTCAGCTACCTCGACGACAGTAATTTCCGCCACGACGTCTGGTTTCTGGATGCGGTGACTGCGCTCAACGAAATGCGAGCCGCCCAAACCCTCGGTATCCAGACTTTCGCGTTGTGGCGACTGGGCGCGGAAGACCGCTCTCTCTGGCGTGTCTGGGACATGCCTGGAGAAGCCAACGCCTCGGACCGATTGAAAGACGTCCCTCCCGGCCAGGACGTCGATATGGAGGGCAGCGGCGAGATTCTGCACATCGAGGCGAAGCCCACAAATGGTACGCGCGACCTCTCCATCGACAAGCAGACCGGACTGATCGACGGCGAAACCTTCAACGGTCTGCCTGAGCCGTATCGCGTGGCGCGCTATGGTTTCGGCAAGAACCAGCTCGCGATGACCTTTGACGACGGTCCTGATCCGGAGTGGACCCCCAAACTTCTAGATATCCTCAAACGCGAGCACGTGCCGGGAACATTCTTCCTGATCGGAATCCAGGCGGAAAAGTTCAGCAGTTTGACAAAGCGTATCTACCGGGAAGGTCATGAAATCGGTAACCATACTTTTACCCATCCCGATATCAGCACGATAGGCACCGGCTACATGCGTGTGGAATTGAACCTGACCGAGCAGCTTTTTGCCAGCCGCTTGGGCATTCGCACCATGCTGTTCCGTCCGCCGTATTCGGTCGACGCCGAGCCGGATACTGAAGATGAAGTGCGCCCGCTCGAACTCACGCAAAGTCTGGGCTATGTCACGATCGGAAACAAGATCGACACACGGGACTGGAACGACGAACCCGCGCTCTCGCCGCAACAAATCGCCGCTCGCGTGCTCGACCACCTGCCACCATGCCAGCCGAACGATACGCAGTGCGGCAACATCATCCTCATGCACGATGGAGGCGGCAACCGGGAGAGAACCGTGCTTGCCCTCCCGCTGATTATTCGCGGCGCTCGTGCGCGCGGATTTCAATTCGTCCCGGTCTACCAGTTGATGGGGAAAACGAAAGCCGATGTCATGCCGCCGCTCCCAACCAACCAGTATTGGTCGGCGCTACTGAATTGGATCGGCTTCTGGCTTGCCAGTGTGGTTATGACGGGCATCACAGTGATCTTCTTCCTGGGTGACATCCTGATGACTGGGCGGCTGGTGTCGGTGGGCTTCCTGGCCATCTACGATCGTCTGCGCGCACATGTGTACGGACCGCCAGATCAAATTGCGGCCTATCGTCCGCGGGTCGCTGTTCTCATTCCCGCTTATAACGAGGAGAAGGTCATCGAACGCACGATTCAGGGCGCGCTCGACTCCGACTATCCTGACCTGCGCGTAATCGTCATCGACGACGGCTCCAAGGACCGTACTTTGGAAATCGCCCGGCGCACTTTTGCCGCCGAGGAAGCTGCCGGCCGGGTATTGATTCTCACCAAGCCCAACGGCGGCAAGGCCGAGGCGCTTAACTTTGGACTGGAGCACATTGGCGATGCCGAAGTCTTCGTCGGTATCGATGCCGATACGATTGTTGCTCCCGATGCCATCTCGCGGCTCGTACCGCACTTTCTCAATCCCAAAGTTGCAGCCGTGGCGGGCAATGCCAAGGTTGGCAACCGCGTCAACTTGTGGACGCGCTGGCAGGCGCTGGAATACATCACCAGCCAGAATTTCGAGAGGCGAGCGCTCAACACCATGGGTGCGGTGAGCGTGGTGCCGGGTGCGATCGGCGCCTGGCGTACGACGGCGGTTCGCGAAGCGGGCGGCTACCATGTGGATACCGTCGCCGAAGACGCCGATCTCACCATGGCGCTGTTGCGCAATGGCAATCGCGTGGAATATGAGGACCGGGCGCTCGCCTTCACCGAGGCTCCGACCAGTGCCAACGCGCTCATGCGGCAGCGCTTCCGCTGGTCGTTTGGAATTCTGCAGGCCATCTTTAAGCATAAGGGCGTTTTCGCCCGCAAAGGCGCTTTGGGATTTGTCGCACTTCCCAACATCCTCATCTTCCAGATTCTGCTTCCCTTGGTCTCGCCCTTCATTGACCTGATGTTTGCGGTCGGCGTGATCTGGTATCTCGTGCAGAAACACTTTCATCCTGACACCACCGATCCGGGCAGCTTCCAGCGGTTGCTGATCTTTTTCGTCGCCTTCCTGGTGATTGATTTCATCGCCTCGTCGGTCGCCTTCGCCTTGGAGCGCCGCCAGCCCGAATCCCGCGAAGACGCTTGGCTGCTCAGCCAGGTGTGGTTGCAGCGCTTCGCCTATCGCCAGGTCTTTTCCCTCGTTCTGTTCCGCACCCTGAAGCGTGCCATCCAGGGCCGTCCCTTCGCCTGGGACAAACTGGACCGCACCGCCGCGGTGAAATACGTCCCGGCTGAGCGGCGCGACTCGGTCAAAGTCTGACGGTCGGGAGAGCCGGGCGCCCTCGCCCGGCTGGACGGGCGGGACGCCCGTCCCTCCACTTTTCCGCGATCTCAGCCCCTGACATCCGCAGGCGACGGCTTGTGGTAAAAAGGAGAAACCACCATGCCCCGCACGATCATCGAGCCATTCCGCATCAAGAGCGTCGAACCCATTCACTGGACGACCCGTGCCCAGCGCGAGCAACGGCTCCGCGCCGCGTGCTACAACCTTTTTCTCCTGCCCGCGGACGATGTCCTTATCGACCTGCTCACCGATTCCGGCACCGGCGCCATGTCCACCCACCAGTGGGCGGCCATGATGGAAGGCGATGAGAGTTATGCCGGCAGCCGCAGCTTCGATCAGTTCCGCTCGTCGGTGCAGGATATTTTCGGCTACAAGCACGTCATCCCGACCCACCAGGGCCGCGCCGCCGAGCGCATTCTGTTCAGCGTGATGTGTGGAAGAAAGAAAGGCGATGTCGTCCCCAACAACACGCACTTCGACACCACACGCGCGAACGTGGAGTTCGTCGGCGCGGAGGCGGTCGATCTCGTCATTCCCGAGGGCCGGCAGCCAAGCCTGAAGCATCCTTTCAAGGGCAACATGGACGTAGCCGCGCTGGAGGCTCTAATCGAGAAAGTCGGACGCGAGCGTGTGCCGCTGGTCATGCTGACCGTGACCAACAACTCCGGCGGCGGCCAGCCCGTTTCGATGGAGAACGTCAAAGCCGTGAGCGCAGTTTGCCGCAAGCATCGCATCCCGCTCTACTTCGATGCCTGCCGTTTTGCCGAGAACTCCTACTTCATCAAGATTCGCGAAAAAGGTTACGAGCAGAAAACCCCAAAAGAAATCGCGCAGGAAATGTTCAGCTACGGCGACGGCTGCACCATGTCCGCCAAGAAAGACGGCATGGCGAACATCGGCGGATTCCTCTGTACCAACGACGATCTGCTCGCACAGCAGGAGAAGAACTTGCTTATCCTGACCGAGGGCTATCCCACTTATGGAGGTCTCGCCGGCCGCGATCTTGAAGCCATTGCTGTCGGAGTGCAGGAGGCGCTGCACGAGGACTACCTCGAATACCGCATCGCTTCCACTGCCTACCTTGGCAACCACATAGCCGCGGAGGGTGTGCCTATTGTGCAACCGCCCGGCGGCCACGCCGTTTACATCGACGCGCGCGCTTTTCTGCCGCACATTCCGCCGGAGCATTTTCCCGCGGTCGCGCTTGCCAATGAACTCTATCTCGAAGGCGGCATCCGGTCCGTGGAGATCGGTACACTCATGTTCGGAGCCGCCGCAAAGATGGATCTGGTACGCCTCGCCATCCCGCGCCGCGTGTATACCCAAAGCCACATCGACTATGCGGTTGAAATCATTCTTGAAGTGTGGAGGAAGCGCGAACAGATTCCAGGTATGAAACTGACTTATGAAGCGCCCTTCCTGCGCCACTTCACGGCCAAGCTGGAACCGGCGCCGGCAGAAGTCGCCGCCGCCGTGCAACGCTGACCTGGCCGACGGACAGCGCCGTCACGGTCAGGGTTTTGCCGGATCGTGATGCGGAATCTTCGGCGTCAACTTCCGGACGACAAATTCCTGAAATAGATTATCGACCGCAGTTACACCGATCCCTATTGCCCCATTTTCGAAGGTCAATCCCGCACCATTGCGATCTTGCGCCGGATAGTAGAGGTTCGAGATACCGCCCGCAGTCAGGTTTCCAAGGATATTCGAATAATTGACCTGCCAACGTCCATTGTCACCCTTGCAGATCAATGCATTGGCGATCGCATACGCAAACCGCGATCCCATGCTGCCGGTTTCCTTGTAGAAATAACGCGGATCTTGTTTCAGAAGCGAGGGCAGGATGGCGCTTCCGATGAAGGTGCCTGCGACCGTGTCGGCGTAGCCGGCTCCGAAGCGCTTTGCATACCCTTGCGCGCCTTGCCCATACCCGGCGAAATGATTTTGGGCTTGTTCTACTCCTGCAGCCCCTGCCACAACTACCAAGGTGAACGGGTCGACCACCGTCTTCCAGGCCAGCTTGAATTTCTGCTTTGAGTTCAGGGGAACCGCGTCGGGGATATAGCTGACATAGAAATTGGGAATAGCGCCGAGCACACGCTGCTTCTCCTCAACCTTGATCTCCTGTTCTGCCACCTCGGTCTGCGTAAGGCTGACTTGGACCTCACTGACATTCGTGGCAACACTGAGCGCGACCTGCGGGAGTGAAGTTTCTCCGGGAGCCACAACTGCGTTCGCGGTTTGCGGGGCAAAGCCGGCCGCTGTGATGGTGAGCTGGAAAGGTCCGGGAGCGATGTTGGCAAAGGAAAATTGCCCATCGCCACCGGACACCACCTCTTGGGATTGATCTGCAGCAGTAAGCTTCACCCGGGCTCCGGCAACGACTGCCCCGCTTTGATCAACAACGGTTCCATTGATGTTTCCGGGCAATGGCGCGCTGGCTGAGGCTGCCGGGTCAGGCGCGGGGGGTAGCGGAGGAGCTTGCCCCAAGCAGCACGATGCCCAACCCAGAATGACAGACGCCAAAGCTATGAATGCAGGCTTGAATTGAAGCGCCATGAATACGCTAACTGTATCCTCTCTCCCACATCGCCTCCAAATCACCAAAGTGACCCATTTCTCGCCCTGCCGCAATTCACTGGATGGCGCCTCTCATTTTCAACCCGTTCTGCGAACTTTGATGCTTTGATGGGATCATGCGTTTGCGCGAAGGAAGAATTACTGGAGTAGTGGGGATTCGGCGCGGGCGACGTTCCTGGCGCTGTGGCAGTCGCGGACGGAGGAATACGGTACGAAGGGGGCTCGGCGAGGGAGTAAGGGGGTCGCATGTCAAATTACCAACGACCACAATTACCGCGTCCGCGAATTGACGCGCCCGCCTTCCTTTCTTACTCTAAGGTGTGCCGCTTACAATCATAAACTCGCGCCTGCGCGTCAGCGACGAAATCTCCGAGCTCGTCGGCGAAACCCCAATGCTGCAAATGAAGAAGTTGGCCCCTCCGGGATCCGCCGATCTTTTCGCCAAGCTTGAATACCTGAACCCGGGCGGCAGCGTGAAAGACCGTGCCGCCATTGGCTTGATTGAGCGGGCCGAGCGGGAAGGGAAACTGAAGCGGGGCGGTACGGTCATCGAAGCCACCGCAGGAAACACGGGCATCGGGCTTGCCTTGATTGGCGTGAGTCGTGGCTACAAAGTCCGGCTGTTCGTCCCGGAGAAATTTTCGGAGGAAAAGGTCATCATCATGCGGGCCCTCGGCGCCGAAGTGACCCGCACACCGGAGGCCGAGGGAATGCAAGGCGCTATCCAGCGCGCCCGAGACCTGCAGGCCACCGATCCATCGGCGTTTTTGGCCGCGCAATTCGATAACCCCGCCAACACCGACTACCACTATGAAACAACTGCGCGCGAGATCTATGAGCAGATGGAGGGACGCGTCGACGCCATTGCGGTCGGCTGTGGCACGGCGGGAACGTTTACCGGGATTGCGCGTTTTCTGAAGGAGCGGCTGGCTAATGTATACGCGGTGGCGGTGGAGATACAGGGCTCGATCCTGGGTGGAGGAAAGCCCGGTCCGCACAAAGTGGAAGGTATCGGCAACAGCTTTATTCCTGGGAATTTTGACCGTTCGGTTTGCGACGAAGTGATGATGGTGACGGACGATCAAGCCTTTGGGATGGTCAAAGAGCTTGCCGGCCGCGAAGGCGTGCTCGGCGGCTCAAGCGCGGGTGCTAACGTCTACGCGGCAGTGCAGATCGCACAGCGGCTGGGCGTAGGGAAGCGGGTCGTGACGCTGATCCCGGACTCAGCCGAGCGGTATCTGTCGAAAAAGATTTTTGAAGGTGGAATTTAGAGAATTTCTTAGCCGTTAGCTCTTAGCCTTTGGCTAGGAGCTCTCAGCGACCCTACTATAGAGACGGGGCTTGCACCGTCTCACTCGGCGGCGGGAGACGCGGCAAGCCGCGTCTCTACTGAAAGATCTCGCCCAGGAGAATCCTTTGACTCTTAAACCACCGGGCTTCGCAACCCGCGCCATCCATGTTGGACAGGAGCCCGATCCCCTCACCGGCGCTGTCAGCGTTCCCATTTATCCGACCTCCACTTACGTCCAGGAAGAGATTGGCAAGAATAAAGGCTACGAGTACGCGCGCGTATCGAACCCGACTCGCGATCGGCTGGAGACGAACCTCGGGGCGCTCGAAGGCGGTGTCGCCGCCAAGGTCTTCGCCAGCGGGATGGCGGCGATCAATGCCATCGTCACGATGCTGAAAGCGGGCGACCACGTTGTCGCAGGACACAATCTGTACGGAGGGACGCCGCGCCTGTTCAATCAGGTGCTGGCTAACTTTGGTTTGACGTTTACCTATGTCGATACCTCCGATGTCAACAACGTCGAGCGCGCACTGCAGGAGAACACTCGTCTCGTATTTCTGGAGACGCCCACCAATCCTCTGATGGAGCTTTGCGACCTTCGCGCCATCAGCGAACTCAGCCATGCGCGTGGTGTTGAGGTGGTTGTCGATAACACTTTCATGTCGCCGTTTTTTCAGCGTCCGATCGGGTTCGGCGCCGACATGGTCGTCCACTCCACCACCAAGTTCCTCAACGGACACAGCGACGGATTGGGAGGGGTCGTGGTCTGCACCAAGCCCGAGCAAGCGGAGAAACTGGCTTTTCTTCAGAAATGCGCCGGTGCCATCCTGTCGCCGTTCGAGTGCTGGCTGATCTTGCGGGGGGTGAAGACGCTGGCTGTGCGTATGCTGCAGCATGACTGCAATGGCCGGAAGGTCGCCGACTATCTGTCAAAGCATAAGAAAGTGCAAAAGGTGTTCTATCCCGGACTGCCCGATCATCCGCAGCACGAACTGGCCAAGCGCCAGATGTCGGGCTTCGGATCGATGATTGCTTTCGAAACCGGCTCGCTTGGGAATGCCAATCAGATGCTCCGCAAGTTACGCGTCTGCTCGCTGGCGGAATCGCTGGGCGGAGTCGAAACTCTGATTTCTCATCCCGCAACCATGACGCACGCGGGTGTCGGCGAAGAAGGCCGCCGCAAAATCGGGATCACTGACGGCATGGTACGTATTTCCGTTGGCATCGAGGACGTGGACGATATCCTCGCCGATCTCGACCAGGCGCTGGCGGCGATCTAGGTTTCAGCCATCAGCCGTCAGCCGTCAAGCATCAGAAAAAACTGATTTAACTGATGGCTGATGGCTGACAACTCTCTTACCGCACGGACTCTCCAATCCACTCCAGGTACGCGGCGCTGCCGTCATCAATGCCAATCTCTATACACTCTGGCAGTTCGTAAGAGTGCAACTCACTCAAAGCCTCGCGTACGCGATCAAAAACCTCTACGGTCGTTTTGATCAAGAGCAGCCACTCGGTAGCCGCTTCGATCTCGCCTTGCCAGCGATACACGGATTCAATCTGGGGAACGATGCTGACGCAGGCTGCCAGTTGCCGCTCCACCAAAGCATGGGAGATGGTCCGGGCTTCCTCGAGAGAACCGCAGGTGGTGAGAACGAGTCTCTTGTCGGTCATATAAAATCAGGCATCTAAGTTTCGCACGAAGCATACGAGGCAGGGAATGACAACGCAAATCAAGTTTGGCACTTCGGGATGGCGGGCGGTAATGGCCGAGGAGTTCACGTTTGCCAATGTTCACCGGGCGGTGCAGGGCATCGCGCGCTACGTGCTATCGCAGAAATCGAATGGGGCACGGGTCATTGTGGGGCGTGATCCGCGCTTCCTGGGTGAATCTTTCGTGGCGACGGCCGCCGACATTCTGTCCAGCCACGGAATCACGCCGCTGGTTATCGCGGAGCCTGCGCCCACACCGGCTATTGCCTATGCCGTGATCCAGTCGAAGGCCGACGGCGCCATCAATTTCACTGCTTCGCACAATCCGCCCGAATACAACGGCATCAAGTTTTCTGCCTCTGATGGCGCGCCCGCGCTTCCTGAAGTGACTAAAGCCATCGAATCCGAGATCGCGGCTTTTGATGCGAATCCGCAAACACCGGATGAGACCAAGGCGCAACCCCAATCTCAAGCGCAATCCCTTGACCCGCGCCGCATGTATCTGTCTCGTTTGCGGGAAATCGTCGATCTCGATGTGGTTAAGAAAGCCGGCATCAAAATTGCGTTCGATCCCATGTGGGGAGCTGCGCGGTGCTATTCTGACGCAATCCTGCGCGAGGCGGGCTTGACGGTGGCCACCGTCCATGACACGCGCGACGTGCTCTTTGGAGGTCATGCTCCCGAACCTGACGATCACCTGCTGGAAGATCTGCGTCACAAAATGCGCGAAATCGGTGCGGCGATTGGCATCGCGACCGATGGCGATGCCGATCGTTTTGGAATTGTCGACGAGGACGGAACGTTTATGCAGCCCAACTACGTCATCGCGCTGCTCTTTGATTACCTGATTGAGACTCGGGGCTGGAAGAACGGAGTTGGCAAGTCCGTTGCGACCACCAATCTCATTAACGCGCTTGCTGAGAAACATAACATCGAACTTTACGAAACACCGGTGGGCTTCAAATATATCGGCGAACTCATCAAGCAGGACAAGATCCTGATAGGCGGCGAAGAAAGCGCCGGCCTTTCCATCCGCAAACATGTGCCGGAGAAAGATGGTGTGCTCGCGGGCCTGCTTTGTTGCGAAATGGTCGCTCGCCGTGGCACGTCGCTGGGCAGACAATTGGGAGAGCTATTTGCCGAAGTTGGTTCCTTTTATCCGTTGCGTGAGAACTTCAGCTTGACGGCGGATGTAAAACAGAAGTTTACTGAGAAGTTACGAGGCGATCCGAGCGAGTTTCATGGCACCAAAGTTGCACAGGTAGTAAGGACGGACGGGCTGAAGCTCGTCCTCGCCGACGGATCGTGGGTATGCTACCGGCTCTCGGGCACGGAGCCAGTGGTGCGCGTGTATAGCGAGGCACGCAGCAGGGAAGACCTCGCCAAGTTGAGCGCGGCAGCGAAAGCATGGATCTTCGACTAGGACCACCGAGAGTGCGCGTTCTCCCACATGCAGAGGGAGGCTTTCGTGCGGTCGTTGGTCAGGCGTTCGAACGGACCATAGACCAGGCCAAGGGGCAGGCCCACGACAAGGCCCCGAAGGCGGAGGCCGTGGCGGCGCGCTGGGTCGAACACACGCGCCCCGTCTGGTCGTGGCTGGTGCTGGAATGGCGTCGTCTGGGGACTGCGGCCGCGATGCTTCTAATCGTGGGCCTATTGCTGCACGCTATGTTCGGAGCCAACGGCATGGTGATTTATGGGCAGAAGCGCGCCGAAATGCAAGCCCTGCAGAAAGACGTCGAACGCTTGCAGAGGGAAAATAGTCAGCACGTCGACCAGATCAAGTCGCTCAAATCCGATCCTGCCGCCATCGAGAAGGAAGCCCGCGAACAGTTGCACTACACTCGGCCCGGAGAAGTTGTGCTCGTCAGTCCCGAACCTGCCCGGAATCAACCTACCAGCCGCGCCAGGAACGACAAGTAGTCGCCTGACGGGAAGACACTCGCCCTATTGAGCGAAAATGGCGTGGGTGTTGTCGAGTGCGCACTTCGGGTCGGGTCGGGCGCCTGACTCAGTTGTGCGCTGTCCGCGAAGGGACTTCCACCATTGCAGTAGCGGTTTTACCTGCGACTGGTATGGCTTTAGGCTTTTTTTGTCGAGGAATTCCATATTCTGAAAGTCCTTGTCTCGCGCCACGCTGATCGTGTAAGGGTGGGTATCCTGCATGACCGGGGGCGGGACACTTCCCGGAATTTTGAGATCGCGAAATTCCTTGCTGTCAATGATCGCGACCAGGGCGTTCCAGTCGGTGTCAGAGAGTTGACCCTCATAAACCTTTCGATTAGAGTCACTCCCCTGTTTGATGTCCGCTTTCTCGGTGTGAAATTGGCGGTCGTTGAACACCAGAGTGCAATACTGCGGTGAGGACATTACCCCGGGCTGGACTTCGTTGAGAAACACCCGGAGATCGGCATGAGCCGGTTGTTGGCTGAAGCCAGCAGTCGCGGTCACACCGAAACCCAGCAACAAGAGAAATGTGATTGGTCTAGTCATGATCATCCCAGGTTCATCGGTGCACAGTATTGCGGCTTCGATTCCTTCAGGTCTGACTTACTCTTTTTCTCCAACCCTTCGAACCACTTCATCAGTGGGTTCAGCGTCTTTTGGAAGGGCGCGCCATTGTCGAGATAGGTATCCATTCCACCGATGGCGTGAGTTTTCACGCGCTCCTTGGTTGTGGTGAAGTGTTGCGGTGCGCCGGCGTGGTCGATTTGTGCGTCGATACTTTCGACTTCGCGAAGTGCCTCCATGTCGTCGGGAAAGGTGGGCGGCTTGGGCGTGCTGACTTTCTTCAGCGCTTCATCATCGAGGATTGACCTCAGATGCTGGAGGTCCTCGGCGCCCAGGGTACCTTCTGCGGTCTTGATTTTGGGTTTCCCCAGGGTCGTTTCCTCACGCTTCTCCAGGACATACTTGCCGTCGCCGTAGACCACCAGGCACGACAGTGAGTTGGGATAGCTGAACACATCGCCCGATTTTCCGTATGTGAGGCCATTCAGACCCTGCGCGTGGACGACATTGGTATCGAGATTCAGGTAAGCTTTCGAGCGCTGCAAGCGCAGCAACGGTGTTGCGGATTCCTGGCCCATGGCAGGGTCCGCGCACATGAGGGTTGCAAGAAGAGGGAGAAGGGAGAACAAGCTGTAAAGACGAAGCGTCGAAAACATTGGGGTCCTCCTGGCGCAGTTGTGATTATGCCCGACATAATATACGGGAATCGCGGTGACTGCGAGTCGATGTGTCCTAGATTTCCGGCGCAGCTAGACAACTTTTCGCAGCCCCGAGTTTGCCTTCCTGTGATAAAGTTCAGGGGTTCGTACCAGGTGTGGAATCAATCTTAAGGAGGAAGACATGCGGAAGCTTCTCTTGTTGTTACTTGCCGGGGCGTTGATTGTAATGGTGTCCTCGGTGTCATTTGCAGCGGATACGCAGACAGTGAACGGGTGGGTTAGCGATTCCAAGTGCGGGGTAAAGGGAGCCAACGCGGCCTCGGAAGCATGCACAAAGAAGTGCATCAAGGCTGGCGCCAGCCCGGTGGTCGTTACTGACACGGACCAGAAGGTCCTGACGGTGGAGAATCCTGATTCCTTGAAGGATCACTACGGACATCACGTTGCCGTGACCGGTCACGTCGATGGCGACAAGATCCACGTGGAAAGCGTCAAGATGCTGTAGCGCCAACCAATCCGAACCGATATAAGAAGGGCGGCCTTGGTGGCCGCCCAATGTTTTGCCTATGACCGGAACGTCTATCGAGCTTTGAACTTAACTCTTACCGGACTACGCCTTCGAGTGGTGAGCTGGCAGTTGCATAGAGCTTTCGCGGCATGCGCCCTGCGAGGTATGCCTGCCGCCCCGCCAGCACTGCGTGCTTCATCGCTTCCGCCATTAGCACGGGTTCCTGGGCGCCCGCGATGCCGGTGTTCATCAGCACAGCGTCGTAACCAAGTTCCATGGCAATGGCTGCGTCGGAGGCGGTGCCAACGCCGGCGTCGACAATGAGGGGAACTCCCGTAATCATCTCGCGCAGGATTCGCAAGTTGGCTGTGTTTTGGATGCCGAGCCCGCTGCCGATGGGCGCGCCTAGAGGCATCACCGCCGAAGCTCCCGCGTCCACCAGTCGTTTGGCGAACACGATGTCGTCCGAGGTATAGGCCAGAACCGTGAATCCCTCTTTCGCCAGCACGCGGGTGGCTTCGAGGGTCGCTTGCACATCCGGATACAGCGTTGCCTGGTCGCCAATCACTTCCAGCTTGATCCAGTCCGAGA
>OBLU010002324.1_pt1 | contig 17617 bp, 17 predicted proteins | sample 1518681 | NCBI WGS metagenome assembly OBLU01 (sample SAMEA3539304, study PRJEB22396) | soil metagenome | biome: tundra; feature: field; material: soil | place: USA | collected 2010-05 | depth 0.15 m | reverse complement strand
CGGGATAATTGCGGTCGCCATATTCACCGGCGCGGTGAAAATGGTAAAGGCTGGTGAGATGCGGCACGGGGCTGGCGTTCCTGGGTGCAAATGGCAGCCGGGCATAAACCAGCTTGCTAACAGGGACAGGATTGGAAATCGGGACAAGGCTGCGGCGTGTGGCATAGAAGGGATTGATGGCAGATGCGGTCATGGTGAAAACTCCTTTTGTATTGAGGGGCGAGCCGTGAAGCCCGCCCCGGTTTGGGTTATTTGGTTTTTTCAGAAGCGATGCGGAGTGTGATGCGTCCATCCAGCGGGACAGTTTCAATCTGGATGTTGAAGCCGTTGCCGTCGGCGTGCGGCCATGCGCTGCCGATGCGCGTCCAAAACCCTTCGCCGCCTTCGCGGTTGCGAACATGGTAGGCAATGTGGCTGGGTGCTTTGGAAACGGGTTGGGTTTTCGTGTCAGTCATTTGAAGTCTCCTTTTTAGTTTTCGGGCTGCGCCAATCGCGGCCTGATGGCACCAAAAAGAAGTCCCTTTCAGCCGGGGCGTAGCGCACCGGGCAAGTCGGAAAATTGGGGGAGACCTCCGGGGGAACCGATTTTCTGATTGCGCGGACGGGCGGGGACTTCAATGTGCCAATCAAAAAGGCCGGGTGGCGTGACCGGCAAAATCATTTATGGAGACGGCCTGACTGACTAACACCAAAACGCGCCGAAGCATCCAACCACATGAACATTTTTTGCTTATGCGATGACAAAAAATGTGTCGGGAAAAGTGAGCGAATGTGCTTGGAAAATTCCGGCGAACGGCGAAAATCAAAACGTCATGCGGAGAACTCACAAAGCACAAGTGTAAAAAAAACAACGAACAACATAATTTGCGTAGCTTTGGCTACGGGGCTAACCAGAAAACCGCTAATTTTCCAGCCCAATGCAGATTGCTCAAGCACGCGCCAGATGGCGCGGCTTGGCGCGTCATCTGCATGGGCGCTTAGCGGTGCCTCTGGTTAGGGCGTGTTGAGTCGCGCTCTTTCGTTCCGGGAAAAAGTTTCGCGTTTAGGATAAACATGAAAACAATCGCAGTAATTCTTTTGGCAGCGGGCTTGGTTTTCTCGCCTGATCTGCTTCGCGCGCAATCCGTCTTGGTCGGCAATTTCAATAATGACCTTGGGCCGGTTCAAACTGCACAGCCGGATTCCATCGTCCAAATCACGGCGGAAGCCGAGGGACTTTCACAAGTTGACCCGTCTTCGCTCCCATTTTTTGCCTCGTGCTGGTGGACAGTGTTTCCGGGCGGCGGGCCTGTGCCGATGCCTTGCCCGCCCCAAGACCTGTCCGTGCCGATTTACCAAATAGTGGACGGCATTTACCTTGTTGACGAAACTGGCGGTGCGGTGAGCGTGAGCATACCTCAAACCGGCGCGATGCAGGCCGCAACCACCGCTGCGGTTACTTCCGCCGTGGAAAGACAAGGCAATGCCATCGCCAACCTGATTGAACAGGTTCAAACCACGACGGCAAACCAGCAATCGCGCACGATGGCGCGTGCAATGGGCATGGATGTTCCTTCACCGGGCGGCGATGGCGGCGGCTCATACAGTCCCGATGGCATAACGAATAGCTACGTCGCGCCAGATTACGGCACGAATCTTTGGATAGCGCAAACCGCCGTGGCTGCGGGGAATCTGACCGGCATTGGCACCAACACAATCGCGGACGTGCAATATGAAATTCAGTCGCGCACGAATTTGGTGCAAACGGACTGGCAATCGGAAGGATTTATTCTGGGTTCGGAACTGACGAATTGGACGGCATTAAGCGTGCCTCAAATCGGACGGACAGATTTATTTATCCGGTTAAAATCATGGGGAAGCAGCGACGGGAGCGGCCTGCCAGATTGGTGGGAACTGCAATACTTCAGCTCAACCGGGGTTGACTCTGACGCGCTGGACTCGGCCGGAGACGGCTGGACAATTTATCAGAAGTATTTAATGGGATTAAATCCGAATGTGTTCTACACCCCAGCCCCGCCGCACGGTCTGTCGGCAGCATTGAATCAGGCCAATAAAACAGCCCTGATTAGCTGGTTGCCATCACCTGCGGCCACAGGTTACACGCTGGAAAAAACGGATGCCAATACTGATCCTGCAACCGTTCAGGATTTTCCTCTTTCTGCTGGAACAACCAGTTACCCAGATAATCTTGCAGGTAACTCACCTGATCCATTTTATCCTTACGCTGGTGGTTATGGCGTGTCTTATCGAATTAAGGCGAGCTATACCGGCAGCCATACTTCACCGTGGAGCGCCTACATACCGTTGCAACAACCAACTGCGTCGGCTTCAATTACACCTGGCCCGAATGGAACATCGTATTTGGCGGTTTCGGGTGTGCCAGCCAACGCGACAGCGGTGCGTCTAGTTTATATGGATCAATGGGCCGACGATGCGGGCGACACCTCGTATGACTTTTCTAGCGATATTCCCGTTTCGTCGTTCACAAATGGGTTGTATCAGTTGTTTGCGTCGCTGTATCCGCCCGTAACGGATGCGTATGGCGCTGATTATTCCATCTACGTCGAAACTGTTGACGGGAATGGCAATCCGAGCGGTGCAAATCTTTTTGACAGTAGGTATGGCTGGCCGACCGCAAATTACAATTGGGGGACACCTTTTTATGATGGCCGCGTGCAGTTGAAGCAAAACTTGATCTTTCAGTTGCGCGCCGCGCCAGCGGATGGCTCCTTCAAATTTTGGTATAATGGCCAATTTAGCTATCCCACCAATTATGCCAGCGCCAGCTTTTATCAGTTTGCTAATCCCGGAAATCAATACACCTACGGCGGCTTCGACGCTTTTTTACCTTTTGAGGAAAACTATCTTTCAAGGAATTTTGCATTGAGCATGACGAACGTGGACACTGGCGGCAATCTCACTACTGGGGTTTCCGGTGGCAACGGAAGCCCATATTACGCGCTAGACAACCCAACATTTCTATTTAGCACGAACCTGATCCCTTATCAGGCTTTGTTGTCAACCAATAGCACCCATTGGGTGCTTTACGACCAGTTAAACGATTACGATGACATTGAAACTGTTGGTATCATTAGCACCAGCACGAATAATCAAGGCGAAACAACTATTTCCATGCCCAGTGGTAGTTACAATTGGTTCGGCTTGCCCTATCACTCAATCAATGTTGTGGGGGCGGATTACAACAGTGGCGACCTTGTCAGCAACATTGTGACGGTCGGGCATTCATTGACCAGTTGGGATTTTTCTGCGCCTTACAACATTTATGGAGAAACAACGCAACCTCAGTTTCAGGCTGTGGAATACGATTTCTGGAACCCTTGGAATTGGCCTTATAGCAAGGCTCCATTGCCGGGTGATCCAAAGTTTTCACCAACCAATACAAGTCAATTGTTAATAACATCCGTTGGGAACATGCGTTTCCTTGTAGCTGGTTACGCAAAGCTGGCAGTTACAAACAGTGTCTATGCCAGCGGCAATTCCAGTGTCTATGGCTACCTTGGCCAGTATTTTACTAACGCTTATATTATTAACACCAATGGCGTTACGACCACGAACAAGACTGGCATTCTGTCGCCATACGGTAACTTTTTCGCCACACAACCGGGGCCGGTAGCATTGGTAACGATGCCCGATCCCGACACGGGCGCACAGGGCACCTGCATTGTCCATTGTGTTTCTCTGAATGTGGACAAAAACCATGACGGCACGATTGATACTTCCTTTAGTGGCCCGGATGTCACCTCGCAAACCAGCCCAATGGAATTTTGGATAAACAATGACAACGACGGGATAGGAGTAGGCCAAGACGTTGATGCAACAAAGCTCCAAGACAGCTCAAATGAAGTCATTCAATCCATGCGAGACTTGGAAGATTTTGCGCGGCTGTGGATTTGCGGCGTGCCATCCGGTTTTGCGATGGATGGCTACCAAGTTACGTTGTCCTTTCAGAATTGTATAGGAAATCCGTCCATCAAACTTTTTGCATCGCATGAAGCCGATGGCGGCTATGGCTATTTAACCAGCACCAATATCGCGCAACAATATGTGGGCAGTTTTATGAATGACTCAAGTTTGGGAACAGTGTCAAACAACATGAATTACGTTTTCCCATATTTGCGTTTTTACAATGGCGGAACACAATGTCTGCTGTTTGAAGGCGTAACCACAGGCGAAGGCGAATTAGTGTTGACGATTACTGACAGCAAAAGCAATACCGTTGCTCAAACCGGCGTCTGGTTGGATTTGCATCAAATTTCAGACTTCTACGAACAAGCAGAGGCAACCAACGTGCCCTCGACTGTGCCACCAAGCAGCTTGGTTAGCCAGTATAACGTGGTCCACACAAGTCTGGGGATGGGGAATGAAACCAAGCAAGTTATCGTTTATGTTCACGGCATCAATCGTCCTGCGTGGGGCGCGCAGAATGAAGGCGAGACATTGTTCAAGCGACTCTATTGGTCGGGCTATCAGGGACACTTCGCCATGTTCCGGTGGCCCTGTGCTTACCTGCCGCCGAACAGTTGGTGGCCCTATACTTTCAATGAGAGTGAATTTTGGGCTTATAAATCCGCCCCGGCGTTCAAGAATTATTTGAGCTATCTGAAAAACCGGCAGGATTTGGCGGGCTACGCGATTGACATTCTGGCGCACAGCCAAGGGAATGCGGTCGTGAGTGAAGCTCTGTCCGAGGGAGCGGCCTTTAATAATTGTATCCTGACTCAAGGGGCCGTGCCAGCGCAATGTTACGATGGCAGCTCGCCAACCTTGCCAGTGTTGATGGCTGCGGAAGCTTCTACGCCAACTCCCTTGGCTGCTTCCATTGGAGGCTACAATCAATGCTGGACTAACATCTCCGGGAACATGGTGAATTTTTTTAACGTCAATGACTTTGCATTGGCAACCGGTTCTTACGGGCCATTCGATGCCAACTGGGTCAAGAATCAGCAAACGCAAAAGCCGGAAGCTTTCATTGGCGGCCCGTCTTACATTTATTATCCATCAAACCAAACCAGCGTTGCCTATTATACTTTTGGCAGCCATTATATTGTGACTGATTGGGAGGAAAGTCGGTCAATGGTGGCACGGTCACGCACCTCGGCGATTGGGGCACAGGGGCCAGCCACCGGCCAAACTACACAAGGCATCATCGGCGGTTCGGTGGACTTATTTGGTGAATTTGGGTTTGGCAACACCCGACCTGAACACAGTGCGCAATTTACGCGCCCAATCCAGATCGTCTGGGGATATTATGATCAAATCCTGCGGAGTTTCCAAATTCTACCAATAAACCGGCAATGAGAAGGAAACTGGCAATAATCGGGTGCCTGTTAGCATCAGCTTTAGTTCTCTGGTGGTTGCTGCACAGTCGGCTGGAGCCGTCGGTCATCCCGCCGTCTGCAATCAATGCTAATCAACCAATGCCGCCGCCGTCTCGACAGGTTCCAAGCAGTGCTGCAACCGATGTGGCGACTTCTCCCGCACCAACGACAGAGGGCGATTTCACTGCATGGAATGAGAAGCGGCTAAAGCAAATGAAGGAGGACGCTGAAAATGCACAAAATGAGTGGCGAACACCAATTGAATTTTACGGCGAAGTGGTGGATGAAAACACAAATTATGTGCCAAACGCCGACGTTCATTTTATATGGACGGACTTGTCTGCAACCGGCAACTCTGAAACGCAAACGACCAGCGATGCGAACGGGCTTTTTTCTTTACGCAACACCACCGGCAAGAATCTTATAGTGACCGTGTCCAAGCAGGGGTATTATGCCTATCAGCCATCTGGTGCGGCTTTCAATTATGCAGGTGCAAATCAAAACTTCGTTCCCGACTCCCTAAACCCGGTCGTCTTTTACCTGCGGAAAAAGGGTATGGGTGAAAGTTTAATTGAAATCAAGCATAACTATAAAATCCCCCGTGATGGAACGCCGGTTGGAATAGACCTCACGACAGGCAATTTCACAACCGGAGGGAGTGGTAATTTCGTGGTGCAATGCTGGACGGATGACCAAGGAAAACCTTCCGGCCTGAAATACGACTGGCACTGCGTTGTCACCATACCCGGCGGCGGGCTTGTTCTTTCAGACGAAGCGTTTCCATTTTTAGCACCTGACACCGGTTATGTATCCACAAACCAGATTGCCATGCCTGCTGACCAGCCCGGGTGGAAAAGTGACGTTGACGTAAAGCTTTACTATCGGCTTTCAGATGGACGCTATGGAAGAATGAAGTTCTCGATGATTGCAGGTGGCGATCATTTTTGCATGATTGATTCCTATTTCAATCCGTCCGGTTCACCGAATTTGGAACCGATAGCGCCATAAACAACAATGCGAACAATTGTCAAAATCCTAAGCGCGCTTGGAATCGTAGTGCATGGTGTTTTCGTTTTCGCCTGTTTCGCCGCTTCTGGTTTGAGTGATGGGCCACCGGAGAGTGTGTCTGCATGGATACCACTTTTACTGCCATTTATTTATTATGGGTATTGCTTAATCACCAGTAGCCACTCCTTTAGCGGGCCGTTCTTGCTGTTCACTGGAATACTGGCCCACCTAATCATGCTCGTATTTTGTTTTCATGCTGTGCGGAAGGGTGCTGGCATTCTTGTGATAGAGCCTTTGATTTTGGCTCCATGCTGGTTTTATATGTGTTTGCAGAGAAGGGAGCGACCAAAATAAATAAGGATATTTGTTTCGGCTCACAGAATTTGGAACTCGCAAAAAAAAGCTCTATGAAATCCTGTCCGCACTGCAAAAGAGATAATGATGAAACGGCGGGAAATTGCCGTGAATGTGGAGCGGAACTTGGAACTCCTGAAAAGGCAACTGCCCCCCAAACGCAAGACATTCCTAAATCCAATGATGAATCTTTTTCCAAACGGACAAAATTACTTTTCTGGCTTGGCGCTTGGGGTGGCGTAGTCCTCGCCACTCTTGCAATAAATCCAGCTTACCTGCGGGCTACCGCTATGTTCCCCATTGGTTTGTTCGCTTTTCTTGCGAACGGAACGCAAAACGCATTTTGGGCTTGGGCCACTGGTGGTTTCATAATTGGCTGGGTGATTTACGTCGTGTTGTCTGCCATGATGTTCAACGCAAAGAACAAGCGTGGTTTCATTGTTATCTACGTCATTTTTTGCATTTTGCTGGCGTTAAACGTCGGTGGTTGCCAGCGGGTATTGGAGGATGCTTCGCATATTCAGTAAAATCCTTCGGGGGGCGACATTGTTCACGTTATTATTAACTCTGCTAGTTGAAATTGAATTGGTCGAATGATTGCGATAAAATAGGTTATCGCAATGAAAAAGGGAGTCCCGCCGTGTCCGATCAAATTTCCCTCGTCCCCCGCAATAGTGAACGGATTTTAACCGCTGTTGAATTCACCTCGCTGGCAGAAGTGCCGCCGGAAGTGGAATGGTTTGCGAACATCGAAAACCTGAACACACGCCGGGCGTATCAAAATGATCTGCGGCACTTCATGCGGTTCACCGGGATTGCTCGGCCCGCTGAATTTCGCCTGGTCACCCGCGCCCATGTCATCGCCTGGCGCAAGGAACTGGAACACCTGGCCTTGGCCCCGGCGTCCATTCGCCGGAAACTTTCCGCGCTGGCCGCTCTGTTTGATTTTCTGTGCGACAATAACGCCATCACCCATAATCCGGTCAAGGGCGTAAAGCGCCCGAAAGAAGGAGCCAACGAAGGGAAAACCCCGGCGTTGTCGGATGCCCAGGCCAAGCGGCTTTTAGAAGCGCCGGACGGCGCAACACTCAAGGGCAGGCGGGATCACGCAATTCTGGCTGTGTTGCTGTATCACGCCCTGCGCCGGGCCGAACTCTGTTCGGTTCGCGTGCGGGATTATGAAATCCGCCGGGGCGTGCCAACGCTGGCCGTTCACGGCAAGGGCGGGAAGATTCGTTATCTGCCGGTGCATCCGGCGGCGGTGCGACTCATCGAGGAGTATTTGGACGCCAGCGGTCATCGGGCAGATTTATCCGGCGCATTGTTCCGTCCGGTGAAAAGCCGGACGGGAGATTTGGAAAAGGCGATTTCGGGAACGGCGATTTACGGAAGCATTGTGAAGCACTACGCGGAAGCGGCGGGGATTCCTCTGGAAACAATCAGGCCGCACGGCCTACGGGCGACGGCGGCAACGAACGCGCTGGAACACGGCGCGGACATTGCCAAAGTCCAGGAATGGCTGGGGCACCGGAGCATTGCGACGACGCGGCTTTACGACAAACGGAATTCGAGGCCGGAAGATTCGCCTACGTTTAAAGTGGAATACTGAAAAGGTTAATAATTTCTAAACAGTTTGGCCTGTAGTCTGTGGAAGATGGCTCATTTTCTTTCCATTGCTCAAACTGATCGCGCTCGTTGTGCCGGTGGTTTCACGCTGATCGAAATAAGTATTGTTCTTGTCATCATCGGGCTGATTATCGGCGGCATCCTGGTGGGATGGGATTTAATGAACGCTGCCACAATCCGCGCCCAAGTTACGCAGATTGAGAAATATAGCACCGCAGTCAATACGTTCCGGCTTAAATTCAACGCATTGCCGGGCGATATTGCCGATCCCAATGCGTCGGCATTTGGGTTCGCAACTAGGGGGTTATTTGCGGGCGAAGGAGATGGAAATGGGGTTATAGAGGGCATTAGTGCGAATGCTCCCAGCAGCAATTTTGGGTATTGCATAAGCGGCGGAGAAACCGCGATGGTTTTTGTAGATTTGAGTGTAGCAGGTTTAATTGAAGGCGGTTTCTCCACCGCCAGCCCGACTGTGAATAATAGTCCTTCAGGTGCGAGCCTGACAGCTTATTTTCCTGCTGCAAAATTAGGAGGGGGGAATTACATCTCTGTATGGAGCGGCGGGTGGAAGATGTTAGTCACCGGCATCGATTCCGACGGACAGAATTATTTCGGCATCCAGCCTATCACTGGTATTGCTGGTTGTTTTCCTTCGAGCAGCGCCGGAAATATACCAGTGCAATGGGCTTATACTATTGATATGAAAATTGATGACGGTCTGCCTCAATCAGGAAGGGTTACGACGTTGTTCGATGGGGCCACTCGCATTTGGGCAGGCAGCTCTACAGTGGGCGGCCCTTTTACAACCGCAACGGCAGGCTCCGCCACCACATGCTTTGACAACAGTGCCACTGCCAGTGGCACTCCCGGTGTTGGGGGCGCTAACCAGCACTATTCCGTCGAAATGAATAGCGGCTCCGGCCTAAACTGTGCGCTGTCGTTCCAGTTTTAGTAACGCAGAGAAAGTCGGGACGAATAGACATTCAGTGACATCACGACATTTTACCATTTCAACAACTCAAAATGTTGAATTGCCAGCCGTTCAGGGTGTGGTGGGCTTTTTCGGAGCCGGTGCCGGGGCTGGTGGCGTCAACGGCGGGAAGGTCTTGGCAATGGCTTCGGCGACGGAAGCCAGCACAATGCTGTCCTGATCTTGGTTTAGCACCTGGCGGATGACGGTGAAATCCCCCGTCCACATGACCATGTTATCATCAATCTTGACCAGCCGGGCGGAAACCGAGGCGACGACCTGCATCAAGGGCTGCTGCTGATTGCGATTTCCTGCCATTCCTCCAAAACCCGCATCCCCGCCGCGCTGGGGCGACGATGTTTTAAACGCATCCACACTGACGATCACCAGAGCGGAAACATGGAGCAGTTTTCCGGCTTCCGCCGCCAGCTTTTCATCCGTGAGGTGGGCCTGATCCAAGCCCTTTTCCTTCATGGCGGCGTCCAAGTCGGCCCGCGACACCAGCGTATAGCCATCGCCGATGAGCACCCGCAGGAACTCCTGTTCAACCATGCGTTCCAACTGCCCTTGCTCCGGTCGGTTGCTTGCGCCGAACGAACGTCCCTGCGTTTGAATCGGTTTGACGATCACGGCCAGCCGTTCAAAGTGTTCGGGTTTGAACGAGGCGTGTTGCGAGGTTTTCGGCGTGCCGCCCGTCGGTGGGGCGGCTGGGCTTTGAAAACCGCTGGCCAGCCATAGGCCGAGCGCAGCCAGGAGGAACAGGTTGTAATGACGTTTGATGGTAGGGCGCATAATTTATTTAGGGCGTTGACTGCTTTGATTCGATAGGTTCAAGTTCGCGTTCCACACGCAATCCGGCCTGGGGCAACAGCCGCCCCTCCCAATCCTTAAAGCCCGCCTTGGAAAGGCGGACTTTGGTTTCGCGGCCTGCTGGCAGTTTGAATTTGAGGGGCGAGCCGCCAACGTAGTGCCCGTCAATTTCAATGTCGCAATGGTCCGGCGTGAGCGAAAATTCCACCTCCACCTGATCGGCGGTTTTTCCGCCGCGCACGGCCTGCCTGAAATCGGCGTCATTTTCGACCGGTTTGAGGGCGGCCTTGACGGCCTCGAAATTCCGGTCTTCGGTCGAGACCGTTTGCACAAACTCCGTTTGGGTCTGCGTTTGGGAACCGTTCAACGTCTTGGAAAAGGTGGTGGAGCCGTCGGCGGCGTTCATCACCTGCAACCGCAGCGAGCATTGCGTATCCAGAGACTTTACCGCAATCCCGTAGCCCTTGAAATTCGCCGCCACCTGCTGCATATCGAGCAGGGTGGCGCGCACGATTACCACGGGAAACCCGCGCAATTTCGCCGCGTTTTGGGCGGCGGCTTGCCCGGCGGGATTTTGTTCCCATTGGCTCAGGAAAGCTTGGGCCTGGGGTTCCGCCAAAACCTCGACGCCCTCAATCCCCCGCAGCAAATCCGCAAGCTGCTGGCGGATGCGTTCGGGGTTGATGCGCTTGCTGGATGAATTGGCCGGGGTCTGGTTTTCGACCTGGCCGACAATCACGATGGGATTGGTAAGCCCGGACGGCCATGCCAGCATCGCCTGCTGACCGGCGCTGCCTGCCGTTTTATCATGGGTTATGCGCGTCAAGCAGATCAGCCCGGCGAGCAGGGCGGCGGCAGCAATCAAATACCAAAAGCCGGAGCTTCCGGGCCTGACGGGGGACATGGCCGCCGATAGTGCCGCCGGGGTTTCTCTGGCCGGTTGCGCCTCGCCAGCGGCGACGGCGTTCGCAGTTTGCGGCTGGTTTTCGGCTTGGTGCTTTTGCGACCATACCCAAAAAGCGACGGTGGCAGTCCACGTCGGAATGGCATCAACGCTTGGGATGGTTTTCATTATGAAGCTCGGCAACAGAATCAGGCGAAACCCCATCAACAGGCTCAACAAGGCGGAGACACTGACATCCAGCCCAAAATCCGCAAGTTCGCCGGGTAACTCCCAGTGGCGGGCAATGGCGTCAATGAAAAATTGCAGCGTGTCGGCGCTGGCGGCGACCGCAAAGGCAGCGGCGACGCGAATGGATTGGAAGCGGGCCTTGGCCATAAAAATCAGGGGGCGCGTTTCGCCTTCCGCCGGTTAAGCTGCGCCTGAAGGTCGGCCCCCAGCCCGGTCGGAACGGCGGCTGCCGGTTCCGGCTGTCCGGCGGCGGGCGTTTCCTCAAAAAGCTCGACGGTTTGGCCTTGTATTTCGGCAATGATGAGGCTGTCAACCAAGTCGAGATTCCGGTTTCGTTCCCTTTGGTGGACGATATATTCAAACACGCGAAGACAGACTCCGGCCAAGACCAGCCACATGGCCAGCAGACGCGAGCAGGGAAAGAGCAGCCCGCCGACAAGGACGCAAAAGATCGGGTCAACCAAGCGGGCGATTCTCCGGTTGCGCCGGAAAAACACCGGCAGCCAGGGGAAGTCAAATGGGGAACTGCCGAGGTAATAGCTGTGCTGCCGGACATTGCGGTTAAGCTCCCGCCAGCGTTTCAACCGCTGGTAAGCTCCCAGCGTGAACGCCAATAGTGCGAACAGCAGCAAATCGTCCGGCCTGGCTTCGGCGATGCCGGGGCCTGCCAGCACGGTAATGACCACCAAGATAGCCGTGACTCCAATCAGGGGCAGCGGATTTAGCAGCCGGTAGCCAAGATCACGCCGCAAGAAGACCATGACGGTCAACGCCGGAAATTGAACCAGCCATTGCACAAATTCAAATTGCTCCGTGAACGAGGGCGGCTGGGATGGTTGTGAGGGCGGCGGCATGGGCGGTTTATCTCTGGTTGAAAGTCATCAGCCGGTAGGGCAGCGCCTCGGCCCCGTGATAAAACAGATTGCCGCCGTTATAGACGATGGCCTCAACCTGATAGCCATGCAGTGCCCCGCCGCGTTTCAAGGTCGTGAATTTCGACGGCTCGACAAAGAAGCGGCGCTGGTCGCTGCGCGTCACCCCGGCATTGTGGCTGCCGTTCGGCGGCATCGGCCCGCCTTCATTCCGGGACTGCCCGGCGTTGGTGCTGGTGGTCTTGATCCACCTTTCCCCCAAAAGTTTCGCCGCCCACTCGTTGGTTTCGCCGCTGTTCTGGCAAAAAAACTTGGCCTGCAAATTGCCGAGCAGGGAATCCACGGCGTCGTTGTCTTTGAGCGCCCGCCGGAAGCTTTCCCGGTTTTGCGTCAGGTAAACCGTGCAGCCGCCAGCGGAGCGGGCCACGGCCTGATATTGGGCATCAAAACCGGACACAAAGTTTTGCGCCTCGTCGGCCCACAAAAAAACCGGCCGCAAATAAGCGTCCGGTTCGGTGGGTTGCATCCGGCGCAACACGGCGACTTGGAAACAGTATTTCCAAGCCAGGTTGGCCACCCGGCCAACCAGCCGGAATTCCTGAACGGGCAAATCTATGATGATGATTTTGCCGTCGAAAGCGGCCTCCGGCTTGATGTTGGTATCGGTGGAAAAAAGCCTGCCCAACGGGCGGGTGATGAGCGGGCGAACCAGCATGGAAAAGGTCAGCGTGATGATGCTCCGGGTTTTTTCCGACAGATTGGGAAATTCCACCAGCCAGTAATTGCGGCATTCCTCAAAATCGGCGCGGACTCTGGCCTCGGCTTTCAGGGTCGCTTGGTCCGCTTCGCGAAGGGTGGTGGCGCAAATGCTGGACTCCTGCCATTTGGCCTCGTCCACCTGGCTTTTGCTGTAGGGGGCGGTCGTGACAATCGAACGCAGCAGCGGGAGCGAGATTTCCAATCCGGCGAGCAGGGGCAAATCCACCAAGTTGCTGTTCATGTGGTGCAGGGCATCCTGCCAAAATTTTTCCGACCCGCCACTGCTTTCACCCGGCTCGGTGCCGCCGGAAATCGCCCCGGCGATTTCGTCCAGTAAATTGACGATGTTAATCGTCAAGCCGCCGCCCTCCTCCGGGCGGCTGGCTTCCCATTCGAGAAAATTAAACCGCTGCTCCCCGCTGGCATCTACGATGACCAAGTCATCCTCGCGGCCTGTCTCGGCGGCCCACTGCTGCCACTGGCGGCGTTCTTCTTTTTTCGCACACAGCACCAGCCCGCCGAATCCGGCGGCAAGGTAGCCGTAGGCCAGGTGCTTGGCCGGGCCGCTGGTCTTGCCGCTGCCAGTGGCCCCGAACACGCAAACGCCCGTTTGCGCGTCCGCCAGCCGGAAGGCATGGCCGTTGCCCCAATCCCGCAACACCGTTTGCGGGTGGAACTCCGGCAAGTCTGGATTGCCTTGGGCCATGCCAATAAAATTAGAGAATCCCGGTTTCTCCGGCAAGGATAATGAAGCCGGGAGCATTTGAATGGCACCAGCCATTTATGCGGGGTCGAGGGGCGGCTGCGTCCCTCGGCGCGGGTATCGGAGCGCGAAAGCCCTGATGCGGGGGGCTTGGGGGCAAGGCTCTCCAAGTGCCAGTCCAGCCCGGCACGGGGCTGGTGCCATCCGCAAGGATCGCGCATCCAACCGGCGCACGGTTGGGCGGGGATTAAAAGGGCGGCACGTCCTTTCCGGGCGGGTGTTTCCGCCCGTAAAGCAGGGGTCCGGGGACGGCTTTTGAGTCCCCCGGCGCGGATGTTGCCCTTGCAACATATAACCGCGCCCCTTATACCACTAATCGTTCTACTCGCCAAAAGGTGGTGGTGACTCACCAGAGTTTCCACTTGTTCGATAATCCGGCTGTCAGCCGACTGACTTAGCAACATGGTATCCGGTCACTATCGCCTCGAAACAAAAATCATCGGTCGCGCCGCTAAGGATAAAAACGGCAAAGCCATTCCTGATAAACAGGTGTCCGTGGTGGCCAAAGCCGCCTATCGCTCCGGCCAGTCCCTCAAGGATGATCGGGCGGAAAAAACTTTCAATTACCGTTCCCGGTCGCCGGAGGTCGCCTATTCCGAAATCATGGCCCCGGAGAACGCCCCGGACTGGCTCCAGGGCGAATGCCCGGCGAGCAATGCCGGGACCAAAAAACAGCGCGACGTGCGCGAACAACTTTGGAACATGATTGAGCGCGTCGAAAAAAGAAAGGACTCGCAGCTTGCCCGCGAGTTCATCGCGTCGCTGCCGCGCGGTCTGAACCGGGAGCAGCAGATTGAATTGATCCGCGCATGGTGCCGGTCGGAATTTGTGAGCCAAGGACTGGTCGTTGACCTGGCCGTTCACAAATCCAAGGGCGGAAAAAATCCGCACGCGCATGTGCTCTGCACCATGCGACCGGCTACGCCGGACGGTTTTGGAAAAAAGCCGGACACGTCCGGCAAGTTCAACGGTCGCGGCGCGACCGGTTTGGGAGCCAAAGGCGAACTGGACGCCTGGCGGGAGTCCTGGGAGAAACACGTCAATGCCGCTTTGGAAAAAGCGGGCCGTGAGGAGCGCGTAGATCGCCGCTCGTTGAAAGCGCGGGGCATTGACCGCGTGCCGGAGCCAAAAATCGGCGTGGCCGCATCCGCCATGAAGCGCAAGGGGGAGAGTCCCGACCCCGCCGCCTTCCAGCGGGTGCGTCAGATCAAACTCGAAAACGAAGTGATGCCGCATTTGCGGGACATCCAAAGAAATGGGGAAGTCCGGCAGCATGGCCACGGCGAAACCTGGTGGGAAACTTCCACCATTTTCTTAAAACGAATTCGGCACGACGTTGGCGACACTTTCCGTGGCGTCTGGCAAAAGTGGCTTGACGGACGGCAACGCAATCAGCATCAACCAAAACTCGAACCAGAAAGAGGATAGATTATGAAAATTCCAGAACCAGCCAAACAAAAGGCGATGGACGTGCTTTCCAGCCCGGAAATCGCCGCCCAATTCAGCGCCCTGCAAAATAACATCGCCGCCCCGTTGCCGGGGGCGGCAAATTTGAGCCACCCGGTCGGAGCCGAGATAAAGCGGCAAAACATGAGTGCGATTTCAAATGTTGAAACGCAGTCGCACATGGGAGCGATTATGGCGACCGGCGGCATCGCTTTATATGTGGCGAAAATTCGGGAAGAAGACCGGCTTGCCGGGACGGCTCCGAGTCTGGTTGATAAAGAGACACACGGGAGGGAAAAATGAATGATCCGTTGGCCGCATTTCGCCGCAAGCCGCTGGAACGCCAAGCGTCTGAAACCAATGAAACAGCGGCTTATCTCGCTTTCGCCGGGAAAGACCGGGTCGAGCGCCTGAGAATTCGGCGGGCGAACGGGCCAACCCGTTCGCCCGGTTACAACACCCTTCTGGACGTAGTCTATGACGGCGATTTCGGGACGAACTTCGTTTTGGTCTATACCTTCATGATGGTGCTGGTCAGGGGCCGGAACCTGCAAGGCTTGGTGCTGGCTTTGGAAACCAGCACGGCGGATTTCATCCAGGAATATGATTCCGACCGCTGGGCCAAGCCCACGGATGAAACTGCCGCCTTCATCGAGTCCATCGAGGTGGTGGTGAAAACCAGCGCCGATGCCGTATCGGATTCGGAAAACGTCAAGCTGACCAAGCATTGAATCCTGAATTGCCCGTTCTTAAATTTTGGCCCCGGATTTTCCTCAATTGCGACGGACAGTTTCGGGTTTTGGACGGTCAAAAAGCCGTTGTCCTTTTGGTCAAAATCGGCATGACGTTGGTTGCTCGCGACCAAAAATAGGATGATAAAATGGCCGAAAAGGGACAAGTTCCCCTTACCGCTGCGCGGCTCACCCCTCGCCCGTCGCCTCCGGCGCGGGTGAGGGCTTTTAAGCAATAGTTTCGATGCCGTGTTTTTGAATGACGCTCAAGCGCCAAAGTGATCCTTGCAACATAAATGCTTTTGGCATCAAAAATCGCATTCTTTCTTTCCTGCCGAGCGCCGCGAAGCGGCACAACGCCCATATAGTTTGCGCGGCGGCGTGAGCCGCGCTCATTTTGCAGCATGGCGCTGCCTTGGTCAGCGCCATGCTTGAGGATGTTTGCAGCCGTTAGGCTGCTCCGCATTGCGAGCGTGGCGAGCCTGGTGGGTTCAGGGTCATGGTAAAAAGTTATCCACCGGCAATTGGCTTTCTTCCAAGTGGACTTACCCACTCCCGCCGTCGCCAGCGCTGTGGGAACGCGCTAGGCAGGCGTGGATAAGTCCAAGGGGAATGCCTTTTTATATATAAGAAGAAGAAAGCCGCTAAGTGCTTGAAATATATCGCGGCGTGCCGACAGTTTTTGTCGGAATTCCGACAATATCCGTCGGAGTTCCGACAAAACACCGATGGAAATTTGTCGGTATTCGCTCATTGCGGCTGCCGTTTTCCGACAAAAAACTTGGGTTATTTTGACGGTATTCATTCAACTTGCATCATCTTCAATAAGAATCACTGACGACAATAAACACTTGCCATAATGACGGTATTCATTCAACTTGTTTGTCGGTTTGCCGACAGAAAGGAAGCTATCAAATGACGGGCATAAACAACCAAGCCATCGTAGTCGCCGAAAAAAGAGGGGTGCCTATCTATCAAACCAACCCGAGTATTCCCTCGGAATCTGAAATCAAGCGCAGCAAGCGGGCGCAGATCGGCACGGAGGCCAAGGGGCTGGTGGTGGATAGCGGGACGGGGGAAATTCTTGGTCACGGCGGCGCGATTGCCTACGAATGGGAAGAAGTGGACAAGGAGCGCTTTGTAAAGCTTTACCTCGCGGGTCTAAAGCAGGCGGCGGGCCTGACCAAAGCCGGGCTGGCGGTTTTTGAGCTGGTGTATAGTCAGGTCAGGGAGCATCCGGGCAAGGATACCGTTCCCTTGGACCCGTTGAGTTCCGGCCTGGAAGAACGCACCTATCAGCGCGGGCTGCGGGAATTATTTGCCAAGGAATTTCTTTTCCGCAGCACGAATCCCGGCCTTTTTTTCGTCAATATCCGGTTCATGTTCAACGGTGATCGCCTGGCCTTTGTGAAGGGTTACACCTTGAAAAAGGAGCAGCCTGCCCTGCCCGGACTGGAGCTTGAACCAGCCACCGCCCAGCCCGCGCCGGGAAAATCTTTAACGGCCTAAATCGGGTTCTTCGGGTTCCCGCCCCTTTTCTTTCGTAGCGTCCGGGGCGGGCTGCTTGGCCTTTGCCTGCTGTTCCTGTTCCCATTCCTCCCGCACGGTGGTTCTCACCGTCGCCAGGCTCTGGTCGGGAACGGGGTGCTGTTTCGCCCAGCCTGCGCGGATGCGTTGCCCCAGCTTTTGCAGGGCGGCTTCGGCGTCTGTGTTTTGGTTTGGCATGGTCAGGCAACGAGCGACTTGGCTTCTTCCAAGCATCGCCCGATTTTCATTCTCACGTTATCGTAATTCAGGTTTTGTTCCT
>OBLU010002323.1_pt1 | contig 17617 bp, 11 predicted proteins | sample 1518681 | NCBI WGS metagenome assembly OBLU01 (sample SAMEA3539304, study PRJEB22396) | soil metagenome | biome: tundra; feature: field; material: soil | place: USA | collected 2010-05 | depth 0.15 m | reverse complement strand
GGATCGGCGCCGCAGGCCGGACAGACAACCTGAGATTCATTGTACGGATCAAGTCTGAATCCGCATTCGGGGCACGACATTTCGGGCAATCCTCCTCGCCTGCCTCAGTCTAAGGCCATTTCGAGGATTGCTCCAAAAAGTGTTGGCGTCACAAACTCAGATCCACGCCCGGATCGGCTTCGGTCCGGCTGCAAGTGATTGAAAAGCAAAGGATAGCGAACAATGGCTTGTCCCGACTGTGGTTCACCATTCGGAGAGTACCGGATTGCCAGTTCCGTTGAAACGCACGGCCTCGATTGCGGTCCGTTCGAAAGATTTGAGCAGGAGTTCATCGTTTGCCGGGAATGCGGGGGGAGCTTCGATCTCCGTGACTGGGAGAGCGCCCAGGAACTGCCATGTGATGACCTCGAACCGGTTCTGGTTGACGGCAGAGTGATCCGCCAATTCCGCATAGACAGGTGAATAGAAATCCTCCGACACGCCGACAGGACGTCCATTCATGTCGGATCAGTTCAGCCCCCGGTTGGCAACTGGCTGGCCCGGCGTCTCACCGGATCTATGCGGTTCGTGGACAGAAGGGCTGTTCCGGATAGGAATCGGGTCGGCAACGTGGATTGCCGGAACCTGGCGTGTTTATCGTTCTTGACCCTCACACACGTACAGCGTCCCGTGGACATCCAACGCCTTTGTCACACGTTGACTGACGACGACATGGTTATGACGACTCTGAGGACTCTGTCTAATTGTTCGGCGACGCTGCCCGTGAGAATAACCCCCAACTCCATTCGCGATCGAAGGCTGGAGACCGTCATGTTCGCACTGCCCATGTACCCTCTTGATCCCCGATCCACGCTGACGGCCTTGAAATGAAACGTCTGGGTGTCCGCGCCTGCACCTTCAAACCAGGACAGAATAGAACACCCCTTCTCGCGTGCCACTTTTCGGAGTTCCGCCCTGACGCGGGGTGGTAATTCCTGTGAAAATCGTCCCAGTAGCCACACCTCAACACCGGACCTCAGCTTCTTGCGGGCGAGCGAAACCATCTCAGCCGTCGTGTCAGCATCCCAAAATGGGGATGCAACGATCAGCGTTTGTTTCGCGCACGCCATTACGTCGATTAAGCTACTACGCAAATCGACTGAGGACTCGCGGATTACGTGCTCAGCGACGTGCGACAAGCTGGGAGGGAGTGACACGCACAACTGTGCCTCTGGGCGATGTGGAGACGATGTGTCATCGATAGTCGCCACGGCGGCTTGAATTCCCTTGCGCAACTGTTCTGTCGATTCGAACCGGGTTTTGTCGAACCGGTACCGCAACCCGACACGATTGAATATCTCAATGTCACACAGCGCGTTGAGGGCGACCAGTACCTCGTCCCTTGAAATGGGCCGGCCGATAGGGCCGCGCAGACCACGGCTCAGTTTTGAGACGTCGTTGACGGTCCCATCACCAATGTGCCGCAGCGACTCCTCGAAGGGCCGAAGCAGCCACGGATGGGCTTTAGCGGCGAGCACATATCCCCTCATACAGATGTGCCGAATGCCTCCCAATATCCGATGATCGTCCTGTCAGTTGAGACATCGACCCAAGGCGCGTGTCCGCCAAGCAAGAAAGCGCGTGAGAGGCCATGATTAAAGACTCGGCAGGAAATCTCAGGAGAATGAATGCAGCCATGGCAGGCACCTGTGTGATCGGTGCAATCCGGGTCGTAAAGGCACTCCACAGACTCGTCCGCCGTGGTTTGAAGAAAAGCGGCAAGATGGTCCCTCACCAAAGTTGCGACGCCGCCCAGTTTGAAACTGCTGGAACTGTCGTACACGACGCAGCCCAAGAGGGGAAGGAAAAGATACTCCGCTACGGAGGTTCTATCAATGCCGGCATAACGTGTGAGGGCCCGCATAGCAGCGTGAGACAGGCTGTGTATCAGCCCAAAAACGAACCGGCGAACAGGCAACTGCCAGATCGAGTCGTAGTAACGATCGCGATCGATCGGTTCCAACGCCGCAAGTATGCGGGCGATGTTTGGTAGTTGCGGGTCGGGCAGCGTTATGCCATTGATTTCGAGCCACGGTATGACCCGCTCGGGATCGAGCGACATGAAGATGCCCTCGTGCTCGCCTTCGCGCGCAAGAATCGGCATCGTTCCCACCAAATCCGTACGGCCCAAACGCTGGGCCGCCGCTTTCTGCACTGCGGGAAACGAACGAATCTCGACCGGCAGATTCTGCGCGCCGAGTTCCTCATAAGTGGGTTCGAAGTTGCGCCTTGTGAATCCGAATGTTGCCGCAATGATAGGAAGATCATCAACATACAGGAGTTCGTGCAAACCAAGTGCCGCCTTCAAACGGATGACATCTTGTACAAGGGATTGAGATGCGCCACCTTCGCGTTGTGCTTTCTCGATTGCGGGCACGGTCGTAACGGTAGATCGGAATGCCAAACTCTCCTTGATCCCTTTTTCGAGATCGTCGGAAACGAAATGCAATAGCCCAGGATTGGGAAATGAAGGTCGCGGCGCGGTTCCGGTGGCGATTTCAGCGATCTTGGCCAGCAGTCGCGCTCCCTCGGCGTTGTCGCCAACGGCCTCGGCGGCTTTTAGTCGCTCCATGAGCGCCGTAATGCTGTCCGATGGGGAAATGTCGGCCTCAGGTCTTCGCGATTCGGGAAGGATCTTGTAAAGCGTTGATGATATTTCATCGTCTGCGCTCGTGAGACGTGGCTTGTCCAGCCGTAACACCGACAGCGTTTGCGGGTAATAGGTGTCGCTCGCGCTATATCGTGCGAGGCGCATGGCGAGAGCTGAAACGATTGTCCCGCCGCTCTCGCCGATACGGCTTTGGTCCGGATGTTTGTTAAATTGCCTCAGGCAGCGGTGGCAGCGCGCCGTAAGCCGATCAAGTACCTGAACGTTGCACGTACGGCAGACAACCGTCATGTCCTTCACCCGATCCGATTTGCCGGGGATGTACAGGTTTGAACCCTTCTCGCATTGTGGGCACCGAATCGGATGTTTAGTGGCCTCCAATCCGCCCGTCTCCGCGTTTTTCTTGATCGCGGGGAGCCACTCCTGTATCGGAACCAGTTCGCCGCAGCCGTGGACGAAGACGAAGGGAAGCTGGTGAATACGTTGGCTTTCGCAGTGTGGACAACGCAACCTGTCCGCCCTTTGAAGCTTCTTATCCAGCACGAGCTGCCCGCAACGCTGGCAGATGAGAGCCGCTGGCAGAAGGCTGGCCTCAATTGATTCAGGAGCGCCGACTGTATATCTTTCGGCTTCATGCAGCGGATGCGGAAATGCCTGGTCAACATTGCCGCCGCGGGACCGCCATCGATCAAAGGCCTCGCTGATCTCCTTCATCAAGGTGGTCTTCCGGTTCTCTTCCCAAATAGAGGAGAACCGTACATTTCCTAATAGGACGATGGCGAGACCGTCTTCCCAATCGACGGTTCGATAGGGAAGGTAATTAAAGAGCAACTGCGAAACACCGCGCTGCATCGAAGGAAGACGCTCGGCCGATTGCTCACCTTCGTGGCCCCCGTCAGGCGGAACATATCCTCGGCTAGCCATCGATTAGCCTCTTGAGCGCCTTTGCTTCGTCTGAATTAGCAATCCTTATGAATGCAGGTTCGTCTACGTCCCGGAGACTATTCATCGATTCAAGATGCATATTAAGTGCATGGGGCCTGCCACCCTGCGGCGACATATTGACGACTGAACTAAATCGGTTCTTAACATCTCGCGTCAGCCTTTCCTCATACTCCGGCGACGGTGCGTGTTTGCAGCCGTATGCCTCGACCATCCATTTCACTATCGCGTCCTGGGATAAGGCATCCGCGTTGACATCGCCTTGCGAGTCGCGAACGGCCTCGACGGTGGCGAGTGGGCGCCCGAGCTGAGAAGATGCCACGCCCATAAGATACCCGCACAACAGCCCCGGTAGGGTTCGGCGCATTGCCGGTTCCGGCCAGCGCGTGACTGCTGCGGGATCGACGAGCCGGTCAAGGTACTGATGGAATTTTGCGAATCGGTCGAATATACTTCGGTCGCGTTCGCTTTGCGGCGTGGGCACGAAGATCGATATGCCGGGGTATCGCCGACCCACGCGCGCAGACGCCTGTATATACTCCGCCACGAGGCGAGTAAATCCAGCAAACACGATGACATTGAATCGATCCACGTCCACTCCGTGGCCGATGATATTGGTGGTGACGATCCCGCGTGTGCGTGTACTGGGATCGCTGTCACTCGTCATTCCTTTCAGTTCGTCCATCGTTTCGATCATGTGCGAGACGTCCACACCTCCGTTAAACATCTCAACAAGGAGTTCGCCATGTAGAGGGGAGCTCTCAGTCAAGTCGCGTCGCACCCTCGATTCAATCGCCTCTGCTACCTGATCTGAGCCCTTTCGCGTCAGGACGTACGTCAAGGCCAATTCGTACAGGAATAAAAGGTCCCGCTGTTCCTGGCTGTTTAATAGACCCGTGCCGTAAGCCGCGGCGGCAGCAACTGGGTCGTTCGCGATCAGTTCTCGGGCCTTTTGAATCTCGTGATAGAAAATCGACAACGCTTTCGTGACGGCAGGAGTATGCTTTCTGCCGACGCCCAGTATCCCGAGGAAGATGCGGCCGATTTTCTCGGTGGCCGGGCAATAGTAAAACGATTCCTCGGCATCGGGTCCATGCGCCGGGAATTGACGGGAGCCACGCAGATAGAGCTCCCAGGCTTGCCGCTCAAAGTCCTGAATGGTGGCCGTCGCGCCAATGATTTTCCACGATTTGGCTCCCAAGCTTTTGAGGAGGGCCATGGCACCGGTTTCGTAGTGGGAATCGAACGTTCCCAGCTCCTCGTTTAACAAATGCAGCTCATCCTGGACCAGAACAGCGGGAGCAAGATCATGGAACGGGCCATAGTACACTGGGGCTCCTGAACAGCTCAGCGGGTGCTCCCCACGGCTGACGGCGGTCGCTGCGTCACACAGTTCGTTCGATTTTCCGAAACTTGCACCGTGCTTTCCGCAGATAAGGTCGATACGGCCGAACAAGTTTGAGAACCGATGGTTCTGCCCGAGGAGCGCTAGCTTATCGACGGTAGATACGATCACGGTCGGCAAGAACCGGTAGATATCCTGGTCCGTGATGTAAACCGGCAGTCTTTCCCCTGCCGCCGCGCACCGGGTGCTTTGGCAGTGGTGCTGAATCAGGTGAAGGGCCTGATCGTAAGACACTGACACGGGCCCCTCGCAATAGGGGCACTTGAAGATTCGCTGATACTTCTGATCGATCCCCTGCTTTGAAAAACGCGTGTGGAGTTCTGGAGAGATACTATTGGGCGTCACGGTGCCGCCCACGAGATAGCCGATGCTGAAACGCGCGCCTTTGAGCCCGTTCTCTTTTCTGATGGTGTCGGCAGCGGCGAGGGCGTGCGCGAGACGCTGCAGCTGCTGGAAGGTAAGCAGGCGCAGAGGGAAGCGGACGTAGGCCGTGTTTCCGAATCGTTTTCCTCGAAGGCGATCAAAGAACGCCTGCCAGAGGATTATTCCCATGAATGCTTCTGTTTTGCCGCCGCCTGCTGCGAACCATAGGAGATCAACGCGGCCGTCTCGTTCCGTGGCGAGCGCCGGGTACTCCCGCGAGGCGAGCTCGGGCAGAAGGGACACAATGAACACGATCTGGAACAGTCGCCAGCGCTGATGCGTCTTGTTCGCCCGGACCATGGACTTGTTCATCAAAAGGAACGCTTCCAGAACGAAGGCAAAGGCGGGGTTCTTCAGGAGCCTTACTCCCTGCTCGTAACGGTCGATCTCGAGGTGAAACTCGCGTCGGGATGTTTCGGCGTCAGCGCGCTCTATCCCAGAAAGCGCCGCTACCTTTGCCGCCCACTGAGTGGCGTTGTACTGCCGCATGTGGCGGGCAATGCCCCCGAGTACCGGCAGGGGGTTGGAACTCAAGGCGGCGAATGTCGGATCGGCATCTGCAAATTCGCGAGCTTCCAGCCGGGCTGTTTCCGCACACGGCACGGTTTCCGCCGTGAGAAGCAAGCTGGAACCATCGGGATGACTTTCGACATGCGAGTTGATGCCAACCCCTGCCATTCGGCGGTCGTATCGGAAACTGGCGGGCAGTTCCTGAAAGATGGAGGGACGATGAACACGCCCCGGAATCAATGTGGAGAGGCGAACGGCATAAAGATTTACATCAAGGTAATCGTACTGAGTTTTGCTCGGCACCGGCGTATCGTTGACCACTCGAACGGCGACGCGGACCACGGCAGGCTCCGTGGGTACGCTGATGAGCCGTACGTCGATGAAACCCCTCCAAAAGGGCGCAAACACTTGAGTTCGTGCGCGGTTTAAGGCGGTGTTGAATGCGACATCAGTTTCGCATTCGGGCTCCGTCAGATTTACGGCACGCTTGGCGGAGTGGATGTCGGACAGCTGCGCCATGGCGGGCAGTTGCAGGTTGGGAGTGATATCGGTGCGCTGACGCTTATCGCGTAAAAGCTCTGTTACAGGGACATTGACCGCGAACTCGGGGATATCAAGTCGGCGCCATATGGGCACCACAGTCTGGACCTTCTGCATGTCGGCTTGATTGCCGATTCGCTCGCGCCGCCAGGAACCGTATTTCTTCTGCTCTTCGAAGGTAGGGGTGCAGCGAATATAGACGCTCAGGGATAGCGATACGGAGAGAGACTCCAGGCGGGTAAGTTCCTCGCGGTCCGCGAGCCATTCGAGTCCTACGGCTGTCAGTTCAAACGCAGAGTCTCGGGGAAGATCATCAATGTCGGCATCGCTCGATCCGTCAGGCGGCGGTACCGCAGGCGAACGCGGCGTTAGAAATCCCGCAAGGATATGTTCTTGTGGCCGTGCGTTGACGATGCGGGCACTGTCCTGATCCAGCCCCTTCGCGCGAAGCCGGATGTGCTCGGCAAGCGCCCTCGCGAAAGCATTGTATGTGCGGTCGTCAATCATGAAGCCTCATTCGTGAAAAGCACTACGTCATCGACAACCGCAACCCGCACTGCGTCCAGCAGGGCTTTGGCTTGAACGCCCCATTCTCGTTCCATGCGCGCCACCGTCACGGGATCGAGCCTTCCGAAGTACGCTCCCCGTATCGCCTTCGCCAATTCGCGGCCTATTCGGCGGTGGTCGATGCGTAAACGGTTGATTTTGGCGAACCATTCTTTAAGGGTCTGGCGGGGCATCATCACGCCCAGTGCGTCGGCGAGAGCAAGGAAAACCCTTTCGCGCTCGGGCACGCCGCAATCGTCAGACGTGCCGGAAGGAAGCCATGTTCTGACGGTTGTCTGATCGACTCGCACACCCGCGGCATCGAGCCTTTTCCTGATCTCTGACGCGGACACAGGGTGCGCGGACCGGACCGCTCGAACCGTTGTGAGCCAGATCGCTCTGGTCTGGCTTCCGCCGCTAAGCCGTCCCTGATCCATCAATCGAAGCAGTTTATCGGAGAAAGCCGCCCGTTCATCATCTTGGAGCAAGATCACCTGATCCCCGATCTGAAGGTCTTTGGCCGCGACCGGTTGTAGCTGCAATCGCTTTCTCCCAAACACCTCGAAGCGTGCATTCGCTGCAACCTGCCGACTCGATCCGTCAGTGAAGCAGATGCAGACATAGGTGACTTTACCTGCGTGCTCAGGCGCCCCGGATACCTCCGATCGCGACGGAGTGAAGCCGCCAAATAGCGTTTGAAGATGGATCGCATCAGCTGAAGGAGCGGCATGTGGCTCCATCATTGCGGAGAGTGAATGAAGGCTGGCCGAGATCACCGGGGGCAAATCCGGAACTCCGCAGAAGCGTCTTTCGACGTCCCACACTGCCACCCGTGCCTCGATGGGATCAGCCACGAGAACGTTCTTGATAGCGCGGCTTGCAAACAGCATGTCGATCGTGCCGGTTCCGAAATAGCCGGTGGCAATACACAGGTCGAATTCCGCGCTCGGCCATGGGGAGAAAGCGCTGATTATATGTATGCCCAGGGATTGAAGTTCATTGACTTCAACCTCCAGAGACGCCGCAAGTGCAGTTTTGAGTTCCTGTACCGCGCTGTCGGAGCGCGCCAGAATTAAGACCGTTCGGGCTTGCCCATTGTAAAGCGCAGCTTGAATAACCGCTCTTCGTCGATCCTCGCGTGCTTCCGCGTTGGCACTCTCCTGCAGAATCAGGCGCTTGGCTTCCTCGAGGAGCTGGACGTCCTCACCCTGCGTTCTGGCGACAATATCGGCATAGAGGGTCTCAAAAGCCAGAGCCTCAGGGGGTGTTGTCACCGCCATTGACTGCCTGATTGCCCACCAGGTGCGCTGCGCGTGAATGACAAGGCGGGCGAGGACCTCGGACTTTTCAGCAAGACCGTCGATGGCATAGGAAAATTGACGCTCGACGATGGCACGGTCGTGGTTCACGGGCAGGACAGACATCGATGGCGATTGTTGACCCGCAAAGAGGATCACCGGCTTCGCGGACGGCAGTTCGAGCGCTCGTGCTGCAATGAGATCAGCCGGGCTGGAGGCAATGATCAGCATCGGGACGGTGGGCGATACCTCCGTAAGGAAGTACTGGATTGACCGCGCGAGGTGCTTGCCTCGAATATTCTGAGCGTTCACCAGAACGAGGTCGAGATCGTTAAAGGCGCGAACGAGCTGCCGGGTTGGGTCGCCTCGAACGGGAACGAAAAGCTGCGGGCGCAGTTTGCCGCGCGGCGCGAGTTTCCCAATGACTTGACGGTGCCCCTGTTTGACATCGCCGGTTTCGGTGATGCGATCAATCGAGATAAACGATGAAGCGGGTAAAATCAGGTTCTCGAGTTTGCTTCGACGACGGTCAATGGCCTGCTCCCAGTCAGGGGGCCAGAGGTCCTCTCGATGTTTAGTTCCCAAGAGGCGGTTGGAGCGGGCTTGCTTGCGAACCGTTTGAGCCCCCTGAACGTGGTATAGCGGTGTATCCAATAAGTCGAGATCGGCACTGGAGAACGGAAAAATGCCAATGCGCGGCGTAAGGGGAAGAGAACCGTGTCTGCCGGGCCATTTCAAGTGCAGATGGGAGGCCAAGAGAGCAACGAAAGGGACCCGCCTCCATAGTGAGAGCACCGGGATTCTTGCGCGGGTGGCCACAGCACACTCTACGATCTCGAGGAACGGCAAAAGCGCCTCGTCAATCGGGTCTTGCGCGGCGGTTTCCAACGCTTCGGCGGCTCCTAACACGTCGGGCAAGCTCCTCTGGCGTGCTGTTTCGCGGCTAATCTTGGACAGGTCCGGCCCGGCTGACTGGGTGTCGCAGCTTCGCCGATGTACGAGTCGGCGATTTCCACTGCCTGCGCCACGCGGTCGCTGACGAGAAACTGGATTGCTCGTTGATAGTGCCCGATGGCATCGTGCGTGCGGACGGGAGGCGGCAACCGGAGCGAGTACAAATCGTGCGGTTCCAGCTTTGCAAGTCCGTCGGGATATCGCCTAGCGAGTTCGTGGAATTGTCGCCGACTCGGGGTAGATAGAAGCGACAATGCCCACGCGGAACGCTCTTCGGCACACATAACGGTGCGAGGCGTCAAAACATAAAGGGTGTTCGTGGCCGAAAGGCCTCGCATCGAACGGAAGGAAATCCACGGTCCGAGCTTGGTCATCCCGCTCAAGAAGCCCACACCCGTTTTGATATCCGGGACGATGTACCAGGGATCGCGATGCTTTAGTTTGTAACCCTCGAGATTGCAGATTCCTTTTCCGTAGCGGATGTACTCACGCACAGCGGGGAGGTGCAGCGTTTTCGCGTCCGGATAGAACAGCCACACCCGCTCATCCCTGCCGTGCAGTCGCTGCCATTCTGCCTTTGTAATTCGCGCAGCCGACAAGTGCCGGGCCTTGGAAACGATCGGGCGGACCGCTTCCAATGGCAGTTTGTGATTGATCCGGTCAGATTCCGTAAGGAGAAAATAATTAACGTCTCCGGTTACACAACCGATGTTTATGTTGTAGAGATCGGAGAACGGGATGAACGCACCTTCAAGCGGCCGCGGCAACGGCTGAGACAATGGTTGCGCCTGACATCCTCCCTGTGTGAGCGCGGCGATAAGAGCCAGAGACGTATTGTGATCGGCTCGAACGGCTCTCGCTGGGGTCTTGCCATACCCCTTCGCCAGCAGAACAACGCAGCCTTCCCGAACGTCAGGGAAGAGAGGTTCGAGGCAACGGTGGACTTCAACGGATTGGAAATTCTGATAGATCGCCTGTCGAACGTCGGCGGCATATAGAGCGTACTCCCACGCGGCCGGTAGAACGAAGGCCAAATTGCCGTTTTGATCGAGAACGCGCAAAGAGGCCGATAGGAAGGCGCACCAGTAGTTCGAACGCAGCGCGAAGGATCGGTCAGTTTCCGGGGCGTACGAGAGTAGTGACTTTTGCAGATGGGGATGCAGTTTGCGAATCGCTACGTAAGGCGGATTGGCGATGATCTTCGTAAACCGACGTTTTGTTGAAGCGCACCACGTAAAAAAATCTACTCCGCGGATAGTGGTCGCCCCTTCGTCTTGCATCCCGCGCAGAGGTTCTATGTCGATTCCGACAATGCGCACCTTATGGACACCCTTCTCCCGTAACGATGCAATGAAGGCACCGGGTCCCATGCAGGGATCGAGCCACAAATCCAGCGGAGCCGGCTCGAGCGCGTGCACCATGGCTTCCGCCAGGCGGGGCGGGGTGTACACCTTGCACGCGGGGGGCGGCAGCATCATCCTATCACTCGATTGAGATCCGCAACGCCCGTCACTCGAAGGTCGATCTTTCTCATTCGGTCGCGTCGCCAAGAGATCCTCAATGGTAGCGCCATTACGGTCCCCTTAGACACTAGCTCTAGCCTAGCCTGAACCAGCCTGAACCGGCTTTGAACAGCAGCACCGCAGCGCATCCCGCCAAATTATAGTCCGATCAGCCTTGGGAAGCCGTATTGTGGCTGCTGATCGGATAGTGGCCACCGGACGCCATGCGTCGACACCTTAAAGTCGCTTGCGTGACAGTCAAAGGCGCCGCCCCGATTCCTGTCGCGAAATCCCCATGCCACCAGTGATGGGCCTGCGCTCCGAGTCAACACGCTGATTCACCGAGGATTATGCATCATCTCCAGGGATAAGCCCGAAAAGTCCGTCACCGTCAACGGCCGAAATGCGCCCCTGTCGGAAGCCGGGCGGCACCCCTGAGGCATCACGCCTCACGGAGAATAGCCGAAAGTCGACACTAGGAGGTCTTTTCCATGGCCAGGCTGGCCGCAAAGGTCCGTTGTAATTACTACCCGCTTCCGGATCGGGAAGCGGAAACGATTCGAAGCTGCCTTTCCTTTCCCAACCAACCATTCTCAGCACTAGACCCTTGCGCCGGCGAAGGTCGGGCCATGGCGGTCATCACAGATTCCTCGAAAGCCGCCACGTATGGGATCGAGCTGGATGCGTACCGCGCAGAGGCCGCCGCAAGGGTTCTGGACCATGTCATCCAGGGCGACGCCTTGAGTGCGCACGCGCGCGTCGAATCGTTCGGATTGGCCTACTGTAATCCACCTTTTGACGCAGAGTTCGGAGAGTCGGGTAACCAGCGCTTTGAGGTGCTATTCCTCTCCCACTTCGCTCGCTGGCTTGTCGCGGGCGGCGTGCTCATCTACGTCTTGCCGGCACAGCAACTGGCGGGGTGCGCCCACGTTCTTGCCTCACATTTCCGCGATGTCCAAGTATTTCGACTGGAATCCCCCGAGTGTGTGCTGTACGAACAGATTGTTGTCTTCGCCATTGCACGCTCCCGGCGAGAACGGGACCGCACTCGCGACTCCGAAATCTCATTCTGCCGGAACCGTTTGGTATCCACAGCACGGCAGTATGAGATGCTGCCGCTTCTGTCGGAGAGGCGAGTCGAACTGCGGGTGCCGCCGACCGGTCCCGCCGAAGTGTCCTACGCCGGCTTGCCCTTCGATACGATCGAAGATCTGCTGCCCTCGTCTCCGGCCTACCGGCAGGTGGCGCAGATACTCGATCCTCAGCCTATTTTGTTGAGTACAAGACCTGTAACTCCTCTTCACAAAGGCCAAATTGGCCCGATAAGGAATGTTGCAGATTTCTCTTGCAAACTTCTCAGAAAGCGGCTACTTTTTAGGTGGCGACATTCCATAGTGAAAATGTTTTATCGGATGCGCTCGTTGCCCCCGCTCTTTGCTCCTGCTCAGTAACCAGTAGACGGACGTCGTCAGCATCATTTCGTCTCTCCCGGCGTTGGCGTTGGTCACTTGTCGGAAGGCGCAAACCTCGGTTTCTTCGAGAGGAGCGTGCGTGATGAAACTGGTTTCAACTCCGAAACTCGCGCATCAATATCAAGTGGTCCGCGACGATGGACTGCCCGATGTCCGGTTAACCCGATTTGCGGTTGAGCTGTTGAAATCGCTGTCACCGTCCTCTGTTCCAATCTATATGCGCGAGCTGATCGCTTGTTTCGATTGGGCGGAAAGCGACGCCATCGTGCTCCGAAATCGCTGGACTCTGCTCGGGCCGCCCACCGAAGTCCGGAACGTGTTACGGGAGTATCTGACGGTTGCGGCAAAGTGCAAGCTGACATCCCGGCCCGACGGGGTCGGGCTGAAGGTCACCTACGTCTGCCAGACGAGTGAGACCGGCATCAACATTCGAATTCTACTTGCCGCCCTTCGGCGGCTCTACGACCACCTGAGCGCCTTTGAAGGCTACGGCCATCCGAATCCGTTGCTGCAGGAGGACATGGCCCGCGTCGCCAGCGAGTTGCGCAACGGCTATCGCCAGGCCGTGAGAGCCGTTGAGGGCCGCGACCCAATGCCCGCAGCAAGTGGTGTGGACCCGCCCGCCGGGATCCGGCTGTCGGCGAACTACTTTCGCTGCGTGGACCGGGAGTGGATACCAAGAACCATCGACGACCCCGACTTTCCACAGTTGGTTTACAACGCCGGCAAGGAGTATGGTTGGGGGCTCGGCGAAATCTGCGTGGTTCGGATCCTGTTTGAATCGGGAGCCCGAATCAGCGAGGTCCTGGATCTAACAGCGTCGGACTGGTCCGTAAGCCAGTTCATGAACCAGTTTGTCGCGCGGAACAAGGGAAGCTTCGGTATCCGGAGCAAGCGACTGGTGGTCTCTTCGGTTACAGCCAAGCTCTGCCGCCGCTATTTTGACGACCCGACCGAGGGTCGCCGGGCGCACGATCGCCAAGGCCTCACTCTCAACGATCTTGCCAAGTTGGACTCCGCAGATTTGGGGAAGATCCGAGTGTTCCTCACCGCGCGTGGAACCCCCATGAACAGCCGACTCTTCCGGCAAGGACACTGGACCCCGGCACTGCGTGCGGCGGGCATCCACGCCAGCCCGCATCTTGCCAGGCACTGGTTCGTCACGAACGCGCTGCGCATGATCGAGAGGACGTCGAAGGATGAAAACGAAATCATTCGACGCAAGGCGGAACTCGTTCAGTACATAGGTTGGCGCACGGCGGAACGGACTCTGAAAGCCTATGAGCACGTGAACCGTGGCGAAGACTTCGTCGCCTCCACGCTCACGGCGATCCATGCCGCCCTTAAGAAGCGCGAGGGCGCCATCAAGAAGGATCCCAGCCTGTTGCTGACGTATCGGCCCGTCGAGCGGCCGCCGGAAACGGCGGACCGGGATGGCGAGTTGGCACTCCTGACAGGGGTCTACAACGCATGACGGCGCAAGAAGTCGCCGGCCGCATTCTTGCGGAGTTCGGCCCTGTTTGGCCCCGGAATCGAGTCCTCCCCGATGGGGCTCTGGCTCCGCTGTGCGAAGCTATCTGGCAGGAGGGCGTCAACCCGACTCGCCGGCTGTTGCAGCGCTATCTGCCGAACTGGAATGAACACGCGATGCTTCCGGGCTTGGTCGCATGGCGCAAACAGAAAGGACTATCTGAAGGCGGGGTGCGCGCTCCAAGAGCGGTCCCGACAAACCTGGAAGAACTGGCGAGAATCATCGACCCTGCGATTGCAAGCGCTCCCCATACCTGTTTCGATGCCGACGGCAACGGCAGATGGCCGACACCATCGATCTCCATTCTCGGGTACCTCGGAAGGATCGAGAACCAGTCGGTTCGCAACGCCATGGCGCTATTTGCCATCTTGCGCGCGGACCGGCCGGCATTCTCCATGTACAACCAGATCACGAATTTCACCTATATCATGCGGCGCGTCATGACCGAGCAGGCGATTGACGACGTGGCCTCCATCGACGCGAACGACGCCCTTTTCCGGATTCACGTTGGAGAAATCGGCAAAGGGCTGACGGATCACCAGCGACGAACGCTGATTGGCCAATGGAGCGCGGTGCGAAACGTCTTTGAGGAATACGCCGAGAAGCTGGCGCCCGACCAACTGGCCACGATGTCGCGATTCTTTATCGCACCGCTTACAGACAGGCGTAAGCTGGCCCGATATACTCCGTACGCCCGCTATCACAGGGAGCAACAGGAGCGGGTCAAGTCCAAAGTCGACGCCGTACAACAACAGTTCTATCGAATCCGATATGTTGCGGGCATCCGATGTAACCAGGCGCGCCGGCTCTACGAGGCGGTGAAACAGGCAGCTGCGTTCGTGGAGACGAACGACCTCTCTTTTCCCCACGAGTTCAGCTATGAGGAAACAACGCAAACGCCGAACGGCCGGAGCATCCGCCAGCGGGTCGAACTGACGCTCTGGGACTCGGTTTCCGTACGCGAGCACGCCATCGGGCAGGGTTACAAAGAAGCGCCACAGACCAGGCTGGAGAGGCGCTGGCGTGAAGGCCGGTTTTCATCCAAGCGTGCTGCCCTGTACGTGGAGCACAACGCAACCGTATCCCTGACGCCAAACTGCCCGGCTGAGCCTTTTTGGTTCCTCGAGCTCTTCCGCCAACGGATCTTTCGGCATGTGGAAGCGCGTGAGGATTCCGATTTTCACGAACGGCGCGAGGTGTTCGACCGGAAATGGGGATACCAGGTTTGTACGGACTGGTCCGACGGCGGGATGCTCTCACTGGGCAGTGCGGATTACCGTCCATTGGACTCCCTTCACTACCGGGAAGGGCACGAATTCCTGCCGTACGAAGGCATTTATGCCGGAGCGCTTTTCGGCGGTTTGATGGTGCGCATGGGGACAATCACCGGTGCCCGCGCCGCCGAGATCCAGCAGATCGCTCAGAGCCCGGAATGCTTCAAGCAACTCGACAACGTGGGCCCCAAGGCGGCCACCCGATGGATTCTCAGGCTGATACCGAAAGGACGTAGGGAGCGCGCCAACTACTACATCGACGAGGATACGAAGAACCACCTTGCGGAGTTGATTCGATTTCAGTGCGAACGCCTGGGCGAGAACCTTCTGCCAATCGTGAGAACGGAATATGAAAAGACGCCGCCGGACCGGTACGTTCTTCAGTGGCACGAGCGCGGCGTGAAATTGCAGGTGCTGAACACAATGATCCGGTTCCTCCTGCATGGGGTATTGTTCCAGGCCATGGATGGAAGTATCGTTCGGCTGACGTCGCATCTGATTCGCCACGCCTTTGCCACAGAGATGGCCGAACTGAAGGTGTCTATCGATATCATCGCCCAGCTACTTCACCAGCGTGACAAGACCGTCACCAAATACTATTCGCGGCCCACGGCCAGTCAGGTGATCAGCGCCGCAGAGATGATTTTCGTGGATCGTATTGACGTTGGCGCCGAGGCGTTGCGCAGCCCAGAGGAGATCGGGCGGATGCTAAAGGATGCCGAGGGCAAGTTGGGAGCCCTCACCGAGGTGTTCGGCGGTACCTGCGTGATCGGTAATATGTGCCCAGCCAAGTTCGCTTGTGTGGGCTGTGCCGGTAACGCGCCGGATCCGGCGAAGCGATACCAGATCGAGCAGAAACTGGTTTGGGCCGAGGAGCAGATCGGCTATGCTGTCCGAGAACAAATGCCCGCCGAGGAGTCGAAGCTGAACCAACTCGTCGCCGACTGCAAGCTGGTTTTGGAAGAAATGAAGCTGATTGAGGCCGCCCGCGACGACTATTCGCAGAACGTCACGGTCCGCCACGAGCACGGAAACAATGATGATGCCACTGATATCGAAGCGTCCAGCGCCGGAATGGCTGCGTCCTCATTGGGAGCAGAAAAGAAAGGAAACCGCCGCGCGCGTTCAGGCCGCAGTGGATCAGTTGCGACGGCAGGGCCGGAAGGCAACGGTCGAGGCGATCCGCGACGCGATCCGCTCGATGTGCGGCGTTTCGATCTCGACCAGCACCATCAAACGAAACGAACTCGCGTATCAGATTTACTTGGCCAATTGCCAGAAGCCAAGGGCGGCGTCCCTGCCGCAACCGGCGCTCAGGGAACTGGTCGAGAACGCCTCCGCCGGGGAACGTCACGGCCTGCGATCAAAGATCTCGCGTCTGCGCCGCGAAAGCAAGGACGCCCTGGTCGCAAGGCTGGTTATTCTGGACCGCGCCGCCGCGAAGCAGAGAGACGTCGAAAACCGGCTGCGCGAAGAAATCCTTCGCCTGAGTCCCCGCGATGACTGATCTGCCTCCAAGGCTGAAGCACCCCAGCGGCTGGTTTGCCGCAGGCCGCGAGGTCGCGCGCGCCCTCGTGCTTCTGTCGGATGGTGCATTCAAGCTGTATGTACATCTCTGCCTGAAAGCCGACCGCCGAACGGGACGGTTGAGCTGTGAATATGGCCGCTTGGCGGAGGCGTCGCACAAGAGCCGCCGGTCGGTTGTGACGTATCTGGAGGAGCTCCGGCGCCACGGCGTGTGCAGCATTCAGGCGGCGGTGAACCAGCACCTCGGCGGTCAGATTGAGATATGCGATCCGTTCTGGCCATACGAGAAGGTGCGGTTATCGACCAAAAGCGATACGTTGGCAGGCTACATCGAGCAGACCCGGCGTCTACTGGGTGCCAGGCGGTGCATCGGGAGCGCGTTCACGCCTGCCGACGAGCGACTGGCCGCGGCGTTATTTGAGCGGAGGATTCCGATTGAGGAAGTGGAACATGCGGTGCTGTTGGGATGTGCGCGAAAGTATGTGGCCCTGATCAATCATCAGAGTCGCGACTCGAATCGCGCGGAAGAGGTAGAGGAAAACGGCACTATCGTTCAACGAGAGCGTGAGAGATTCACCAACGAGCTGACGCTGGTGTTCGCGTCGGGTGAGACCGCCATACTGCGCTGAGACTTCCGCACCCTGTGCTCCCTTCCGGCGAGAGCGCCATATTGCGTGATCGCTTTCCGCCACGCAGATCTCCGGCACGAACGGTAAACGTTGCGCGACTCGTGGGTGATCAGCGGTCAGGTAGCGGCTACAGGCACTTCCGCGAGTCGCCGACAAGGCGCTCAGGTGACGTTCACATGCTGGGCCCGGGCTAGTCTCAGGCTCATCATGTGGATTGTGAGCTTTCGGCAAGCCTGCATGTGGATTGGAATATGCCCCCCCTCTTGTTTCGAGGGGCAGTAGAGGCGCGTCCGTGACTGCTAGGAGAACAACCCGTTGGCCAAATCCTGTATGGCCACCGTAGGATTATTCGAGCCGCAGGCTACTTCTGTTGTCCAGATTTTTCGTGAGCCGCCTTCGAGGCTTCGTGTGCCTTAC
>OBLU010002320.1_pt1 | contig 17626 bp, 22 predicted proteins | sample 1518681 | NCBI WGS metagenome assembly OBLU01 (sample SAMEA3539304, study PRJEB22396) | soil metagenome | biome: tundra; feature: field; material: soil | place: USA | collected 2010-05 | depth 0.15 m | reverse complement strand
GCAACAACATGGACGCGGCCGAGTACAAGCACGTCGTCCTCGGCCTCATCTTCCTGAAGTACATCTCCGACGCCTTCGAGGAGAAGCACGCGGCTCTCGTTGCCGACAAGAAGCACGGCGCCGATCCCGAAGACCGCGACGAATACCTGTCGGAGAACGTCTTTTGGGTTCCGAAGGAAGCCCGCTGGAAGTTCCTTCAGGACAACGCCAAGCAGCCCACGATCGGCAAGCTCATCGACGACGCCATGATCGCGATCGAGCGCGACAACAAGACGCTGAAGGGCGTTCTGCCGAAGGAGTACGCGAACCAGCGGCTCGACAAGCAGAGCCTCGGCGAGCTGATCGACCTCGTCGGCACGATCGGCCTCGGCGACAAGGAGAACCGGTCGAAGGACATCCTCGGCCGCGTCTACGAGTACTTCCTCTCGCAGTTCGCGAGCGCCGAAGGCAAGAAGGGTGGGCAGTTCTACACGCCCCGCTGCGTCGTCCGCGTCCTCGTCGAGATGCTGGCGCCCTACAAGGGCCGCGTGTACGACCCCTGCTGCGGCTCAGGCGGCATGTTCGTCCAGAGCGAGAAGTTCGTCGAGGCGCACGGCGGCCGCATCGGCGACATCGCCATCTACGGGCAGGAGTCGAACAACACCACGTGGCGCCTCGCGAAGATGAACCTCGCCCTACGCGGCATCGACAGCAACCTCGGTCCCGAGCAGGCGAACACCTTCCATCGCGACCTCCACAAAGACCTCAAGGCCGACTTCGTCCTCGCGAACCCGCCCTTCAACGACAGCGACTGGGGCGGCGACCGCCTGCGCGAGGACGCTCGCTGGAAGTACGGCGTCCCGCCCGCCGGCAACGCGAACTTCGCCTGGGTGCAGCACTTCATCCATCACCTCTCGCCGACCGGCATGGCCGGCTTCGTCCTCGCGAACGGCAGCATGTCGTCGAATCAGTCAGGCGAGGGCGAGATCCGAAAGGCGATTGTCGAGGCCGACCTCGTGGACTGCATGGTCGCCATGCCCGGCCAGCTCTTCTACTCCACACCGATTCCTGTCTGCCTCTGGTTCCTTTCGCGCGACAAGGGGAACAAGCGCTTCCGCGACCACCGGAGGCAGACGCTCTTTGTCGACGCCCTCAAGTTCGGAACGCTCATTGATCGGATCCATCGCGAACTTACCGATGGCGACATCGCCCGCATCTCTGGCGTCTATCACGCGTGGCGGGGCGACAAAGGCGCCGACAAATACGAGGACATCCCCGGCTTCTGCAAGAGTGCGACGCGCGACCTGATAGCGACTCATGACTTCGCTCTCAACCCTGGCCGCTACACTGGGGCCGCAGATCTCGAGACCGACGACGAACCTTTCGAGGACAAAATGCGGCGGCTCGCGGCGGCGCTGCGGGAGCAGCAGGGGGAGTCGGCGAAGCTGGACGCAGCCATTGGCAGTAACCTCAAAGAGCTAGGGTATGGCGGGTGAATCCACTCGAGATCTTCCTGATTCGTGGACGACCCATCGGCTCGACGAGGTCGCCACGATAATCGATTCGTTGCACAAGACGCCGGCCTATTCCGAAACAGGTCACCCAATGGTTCGGGTCACCGACGTGAGAGGTGGTTTCCTGGACCTCTCCGATGCATTCTTGGTTGCAAAGGACGTATTCGACGAGTTCACGCGCCGACATCGTCCACGATGTAGTGACATCATATTCAGCCGTGTCGGTACTTACGGGAATGCCAGTTACGTTGGCAATGACATTCCATTCTGCCTCGGCCAAAACACAGCGCTGATTCATCCTAAGATGAACTCACGTTTCTTGCACTTATGCCTGCAATCACCATTCGTGCGCAGACAAATCGAGCAGAGTGTTGTGGGTTCTACCCAGAAGACGATCAGCCTCAAGAGCATCGCGGGCTTGCAGATTCCGATTCCGCCAGCTCCAGAGCTGGGAGCCATCGCCCACATCCTTGGCACGCTCGACGACAAGATTGCATTGAATCGTCGGATGAACACGATACTGGAGGCGGTAGCACAGGCGGTTTTCAAGTCCTGGTTCGTCGACTTCGAACCTGTCCGTGCTAAGGCGGAAGGCCGGCAGCCGACGGGTATGAATGCCGACACGGCGGCACTGTTTCCGCGCTTGCTTAAGGAGTCGGCGATCGGGTCGGTCCCGACGGGCTGGGGGCTGAGCGGCCTCGGTCAGGTGACGACAACCGTTTTGGGGGGCACCCCCGCGCGTGACGAGCCAGCGTTTTGGGATGGCGGAACCGTTCCGTGGATCAACTCAGGGAAGGTGAATGAGTTTCGGATCACAACCCCTTCTGAGCTAATTACCGAGCGCGCCGTTGAAGAGTCGGCCACAAAGCTCGTTCCCGCTCGCTCTGTTGTCCTCGCGATCACCGGCGCAACCCTCGGGCAGGTCAGTCTCCTCGAGATCGAGAGCTGCGTGAACCAGTCCGTGGTTGCGGTCGTTTCATCTGACGCAGCGCCCTCTGAATACCTCTACTTCTGGATTCGGCATCGAATCGGTGATCTTATCGGCCGCCAGACCGGTGGCGCACAGCAGCACGTGAACAAGAATGACGTGAATGAGCTCATCCTTCTGATTCCGGATCAAGCCGTGATGGACGCCTACATTCGGCAGGCACGTCCCGTCTTTGACAGGATAAGACTGAACTGTTTCGAATCAGGCACGTTGGCAGCGCTTCGCGACGCTCTGTTGCCGAGGCTGCTGTCGGGCGAAGTACGCGTAGGGCGACGCAAGGCATCAGTGCAGCCGAGTTCCACGTGATTAGCCGCGGCGCCCAGCTCCACTTCTTCTGTGCCTTCCGTATGGAGTCGGTCGACGGGGGCAAGGTGGACGATGTCGTTGAAACGATACGCCTTTGGGCGGAAAGCCGCCTCCGTGGGGTGTCTGTGCCGTCTGCTGCGTTCCGTGCGGGTGGAGAATGGCGAGCTAAGGACGACCCGCACTCGGTCATTCGGTCACGGTCTGCAGGTGGTGCGGAAGGCGGCATGTCGAAAGCGTGGGCCATGCGCCTGGAGCACCCCGATGCGGAGATTAAGGCGAGGGAGTGGCGCGTGGACATCGGCGCGCGCTCGGCGAAGGCGGGCTCCTGCGAGCTGGCGGTTAGCGTCGAACACTCCGCACGGCCGGGGTTCTCGATTGATCTCCCCCCGCCGCAGCCGTCAGCACCGGATGTGGTTCGACGTTTGCTTGAGTTGCCGGAATTCTCTGCGTATGCGGGCACGCAGCATCTCTCGGTCAGAGCCGTCGCGGTGAATGTCGGTGATGGCGTGTTCTTCAGAGAAGCGCTGGAAGATCCAGACCGCCGATGTCCAATTCTCTACATTTCCAGAACGCAGGATGGCATGAAGACGCTTGTTCAACCAGACAGCCTTGCGAGGCCAATGGCAGGGGCGGCGGTCGTGTACTACCAGGCGGAGCGCGGTGTGGACGAGGAGCTCAAGTACGTAATCAATCGCCCGTATCGCTGCTTCGACGGGGCAGTCCGGTTGTATCAGCCACTTCTCCGCCTCGAGAGTCAGTCGGATCAGATCCGTCACCGCTATCTGAGACGCGAGGAAATACTGGATCGCGGTGCAGAGAAGGCGCTTGAAGCCATCGTTCATGCTATCTGCCGGCGCCCCGACCCTCGTTATCCACCGCTGGTAGCAAGCATTGATGATGTCGATGCGCTCTCGCGCGAAGCACGTATCGAGGAGTTACGCACCACCGCGAATGACGGGCAAGAGCTGGCCGCGCTTTACGTTCAGGACCTGACACGCGCCAAGGAGGAAAAGGAAAGCCTCGCTGAACGACTCGCAATTGCCGAGCGGCAGCTCGAAGGCGAGCAGGAACAGCACGAGGAGACGCGTCGAGAGCTTCGCCGCGTTGAAATGGAACTCGACGTGACGAGGCAACAGACGACGGCCGAGCAGACCCGTTTTGCTGAGGAATTCGTCCGAGGCCTCGAGATTCCGACCTCCCTATCCGAAGTCCTCGAGTTGGCTGAGCGGATGTTTCCGACGAGGTTACTCGTCACCGATCGAGCCCGCGAATCGGCTAGGAAGACCAGTCTTCGGCCAACGGGTGTGGAAAAAGCGTGGGAGTGTCTCAAGGCGATGTCGCTGGTGCTGCACGACTTGCACTTGGTAGAGGGCCTGCCGCTGCGGGAGATCATCGACCGATTCAAGAATGAGACGGGGTTCGATCTGTCGGCCGGCGAGTCAGAGGGCACTATGGCCGACAGGAAACTCGCCGCAAAGCGTCGGCTGGATGTCGCCGGCAGGACGTTCGACATTAGCTCCCATGTCAAATGGGGGCGGAAGGCGCCGGACTGTCTTCGCGTCCACTACGCGGTTGACGATACGAGAAAGGTACTCATCATCGGTCATTGTGGGGGGCATCTTGACACTGTGAAAACCAATTGACGGGAGTGAAAGGAAGGTGATCTGACTTGATCGACGCGCACGGAGAGATCGTGCCCGCCCCCGAGCACGGCAATTCTGAGAGCGACTTACGCGACGCGATTGATCGAATCAGATCCGATAAGCGAAAGCGCTCGGCTCGCTTCGTCCTGGCGGCGCTATCGAGCATTCCGTGGGTGGGCGGCTTTCTAAGCGCTTCCGCCGCGCTGAACGCGGAGTTGGAGCAGGGGCGCATCAACGATCTTCAGCGGCAGTGGCTTGAGGAGCACGGCCGGAAGCTCAAGGAACTCGCAGATACCATCGGTGACATCGCCGACCGCGTCGAAGGCCTTGGGCCTGATGCTCAGAAGCGGATCGAGACAGAGGAGTACCTGGGCTTGGTCCGAAAGGGCTTCGGAGTCTGGGACCGGGCCGATACCGCCGAGAAGCGGGACCTGATCCGCCGCCTTCTGTCGAACGCCGCAGGCACGATCCTCGCCGCCGACGATCTCGTGAGGCTCTTCATTGAATGGGTGGACCGCTACCATGAAATCCACTTTCGCGTAATCAGATCAATCTTCCGAAACCCCGGCTCAACTCGCGCGGAAATCTGGGAGGACGTCTACGGACGAGAAGTCCGAGAAGACTCGGCCGAAGCCGATCTTTTCAAGCTGTTGATCCGAGATCTAAGCACCGGCAGCGTGATTCGTCAGCACCGCGAGACCACTGAAGACGGCCGCTTTCTTAGAAGCCCGCGCACCCATACACGACCGGGCGCGGGCTCCAGGGTCATGAAATCGGCATTCGACGACAAGGAGCGGTACGAGCTCACGGAACTCGGCAAGCAGTTTGTTCACTACGTCCTCAGTGACGTTGTGCCGCGTATCGGAGGGGATCCGGGCGTAGAGCCTGCTCCAGCCGACCAGACACCGCCTGGAACTAGGCCATGAGGATGGTCGAGTTCGAGGTTGAAGAGGCCACTTTCGACTGGTTCGAGTCGCTGCTGGGCGATAAAGAACGACCCAGACATCGCGCCCGCGGGCTGCTCGCTCCCTGTCAGAATTGCGACGAAGCCCCGGAGGGAACGTGATCCCGACACGCGATGACATTCTATGGGCGCTGGACCGGCTGAAGTCGAGGATCGCCGACGACCTCGAGACCCAGTGGCTTGAGTTCAAGCCGTGGTCCGATCCGAAGACGTGCATGCGCGAGGCCGTGGAGTACACAGCCTGCTTCGCCAACGCCGATGGCGGCGTGATCGTCTTCGGCGTCTCCGATAGGGTAATCGGCCGAGCCGCCATTCACGGCGCAGCGGGCTACGACCTCAACGTTTGGCGCCGTGGCATCTTTGCCGCCGTGAGGCCGAATCTGATCGTCGAGGTCGATGAGCTCGATGTACCTGAGGGAACCGGCAAGCTCCTCGTAGTTCGGGTGCCGAAGGGATCCTCTCCACCCTACGGTACTGCCGACGGACTCTTCAAGGTACGTGTCGACAAGAACTGCATGCCGCTGGATCCGCAGGAATTTCAGAGGATTCGCATTCGAAGTGGCTCGCTAGACTGGAGCGGCGAGGCCGCAGAGAACGTCAACACGAGTGACCTCGACCCGGTCGAGGCCGCGCGAGCCCGAAACATGTTGGCGCGCGTTCGGCCCGGCTCCGAATTGCTGAAGCTACCCGACAGGGAGTTTCACATCGGCCTCGGCGCTATCCGCGACGGCCGGGTGACGAACGCCGGCCTCCTGCTCTTCGGGCAAGAGAAGGCCATCGCCGCCGTGTGTCCGCAGCACCAGGTTCACTACGTTCATCAGGCTTCGGATGTGCACGTGACTCGAAACGATTCGTTTCGGTTCGGGCTTCTTCAGATCCTCGAGCGAATCGAGCAGGCTTTTACGGGGCCGGCAAACCCCGAGCAGGAGCTGAGCGTGGGCCTGCACAAGCTGCGCATTCCTGCTTTCCCGGTCGACGTCGTCAGGGAAGCCGTCCTGAACGCCGTTGTCCACCGGAGCTACGTGGACCCTGGAGAGGTGCTCGTAAGGCACACGAAGAAGGAGCTTGTCGTTACGAGCCCGGGCGGCTTCATCGCCGGCATCACGCCCCTTAACATCCTCCGCCACGAACCAGCGAGCAGGAACCGGACGCTCTCCGAGGCCATGGAAAAGCTCGGGTTAGTTGAGAGAGCTGGAATCGGCCGACGCCGGATCTTCGAGAGCCTCCTTTCGTACGGGAAGCGGGAGCCGAAGTATGAGGGCGGCAAATCGCAAGTTACGCTTCGGATCTTTGACGGGTCCTTCGACGAGCGGATGGCTCGTCTCGTCGCAACCTGGAAGGGACAAGGCCGCGACATCGATCTCGACGGTCTTCTGATCCTCTCCTACCTCCGCGAATACACCTTCCTCGACACGTCGGCCGCTGCGGATTTGCTGCAATTGGATCGCGAGAGCGCGAAGGGGGTCCTCGACCAGCTCGCGATGCCGAAGTCGGGGATCCTGGAACGACGTGGCCGCACGAGGGCGGCGACCTATCACCTAAACAAGGCGGTTGCGAAGGACCTCCTGGGAAAGGCTGGCTACACGAGGATCAAGGGCCTGAATCCGATCCGGTACGCCGAGATGGTGAAGTCCTTTCTCGCGGACCATGGTTCGATCACGCCGGCCGAGTGCCGAGAGCTACTCGGGCTGGGTGAATCGCAGTCCGCTCGAGTCGAGGTCTCGCGGTATCTCACGAGGTGGACCAGGCCAGGAGGGTTCCTGCGACGGCAAGGCAACCCGCCGCGGGTTCGGTACTTTCCTGCCTCTGGCAACGCCACGGGTGTTAGCTAGAACGCCCTGCGGAGGCAAAGTCTCGCAGACCCCCCGCTAAACACTAATTCGAAAGTACTTAGCGGCGTCCGAGTGTTAGCAGGACGCGTGTCTGAGAGCCTCTAAGCCCTGCGGTGCCGCGCAGCCGCCGTACTATCGACCTCGCTTCGGCGCCTGCGCCCGCAACGACTTCAAAACCTCATTGACGATCTTCAGGTCGAACCGCTCCGAATCGTAGTGCGGCCCGGCCCAACTCTTCATGTGCTCGTGCTCTTCGTTCTTCGGGTCGCGCCAGGCCTCGAGAAAGTTTTCGTATCCGGATACGCCGCCGCAGTCCTCGGGCGGAGCGGTCCGCGCACCCTCGAGGCAGACCGGATACTTCGCCGCGGGGTCGGGTAAGAATCGCTTCTGGACAGCGATGTCGTGGATCCAGGTGTCGCCGAGGTCGTAGACATAGGCGAAGCGAGAAACGTTCTTCGAGACCAGGTCGCCGAGGCGAGTCGTGCGCGGATGGCGGGGAAACGGGGGCGCGCCGAATTCCGTATCAGGCTCGGCTACGGCCGTGCGCCCGACGTTGAACTCGTAGAGGTGGGCGTGGTCCCAGCCGAACGACCACTGGATGATTTCGTGCAAGAGATGGAACGTCCGCGTGTTCGTGACCTGTATGACCCGAAAGATCGGCGGCTCGATCTCGCGGATCTGAATCCGGAGCTGGAGCACCTCTTCCGGGAAGGCCGCGGCTTTCATGAGCGTAACATTGTGCCTCATGAAAGCGCCTGAAGCTGTTCCCGCCGGCCGGATCACGGTGTCGCCTGAGGTCATCGGCGATTTCTGCCGGCGGCACCATGTCCGCAAGCTCTCGCTGTTCGGGTCCGTGCTTCGCGACGACTTCCGTCCGGAGAGCGATATCGATGTGCTCGTCGAGTTCGAGCCGGGGGACGTCCCGGACTTCTTTGACCTTATCGGGATGAAGGAAGAGCTCATGGGAATGCTTGGACACAAAGTGGATCTCAAGACGCCGAACTCCCTGAGCCCCTACTTCCGCGACCGGGTTCTGCGCGAAGCCCTCCCACTTCATGACGGGGCATGACGAGCTAACCCGCCTCGAGCACATGCTTGCGGCGGCCCGCGCGGTGCAGAACCGGCTCCCACCGTTGATCCAGCAGCTCGAAGCCGTGCTGCGATAGCACGCGGAGCCGAACGTGGGGACGGCACGGTGAGGATGGTCGAGTCGGAGGTCGAGGAAGCCACTCTCGATTGGCTCGAGTCGATCGGCTGGACGATCAAGAACGGGCCCGAGATCGCGCCCGGCGAGCTATTCGCCGAACGGGAGAGCTACGGGCAGGTCATTCTCGCGGGCCGGCTTCGGGATGCGATCCGCAAGCAGAACCCGAACATCCCCGAGGAAGCCCGCGAGGACGCATTCCGGAAGCTGATGCGCGTCGAGTCCCCCTCGCTCGTCGCGAACAACCGGGCGTTTCACCGCATGCTCGTGGAAGGCGTGCCGGTGAACTACCGGCGCGACGACGGGACGATCGCGGGCGATCACGTCAAGCTCGTCGACTTCGAGAGCCCTGACAACAACGACTGGCTTGCGGTGAATCAGTTCACGATCATCGAAGGTCAGCACAACCGCCGGCCAGACGTCATTCTTTTCCTCAACGGCCTTCCGCTCGGCCTCATCGAGCTGAAGAACGCGGCGGACGAGAACGCCGACATCTGGTCGGCCTTCAACCAGCTTCAGACCTACAAGAATCAGATCTCGTCGCTCTTCGTCTTCAACGAGTGCCTCTTGATCTCGGACGGGCTTCATGCGCGCGTCGGCACGCTCACCTCGGATCGAGAGCGGTTCATGCCCTGGCGAACCGTGGAAGGCGACGCGCTGGCGAAAACGACGGCCGTCGAGCTGGAAGTGCTGCTCAAAGGCATCTTCGATAAGCGTCGATTTCTCAACCTTCTGAAGTTCTTCATCGTGTTCGAGGCCGACGAATCCGGCCTGCTGCTCAAGAAGATGGCCGGATACCACCAGTTTCACGCCGTCAACAAAGCTGTGGACGCGACGGTGATCGCCTCCCGGCCCGGCGGGGACCGGCGGTCGGGCGTGGTCTGGCACACGCAGGGCTCGGGGAAGAGCCTCACGATGGCCTTCTACGCGGGCCGGCTCGTCGTCCAGCCCGAACTCGAGAACCCGACGCTCGTCGTGCTGACGGACCGCAACGATCTCGACGACCAGCTCTTCGGCACGTTCTCGCGCTGTTACGAGCTGCTCCGGCAAAGGCCGGTGCAGGCAAGCGGCCGGGCGCATCTGCGCGAGCTGCTCAAGGTGGCGTCCGGCGGCGTGATCTTCACGACGGTCCAGAAGTTCTTCCCCGAGGAAAAGGGCGACACGCACCCGCTCCTGACGGACCGCCGGAACGTCGTCGTCATCGCGGACGAAGCGCATCGCAGCCAGTACGACTTCATCGACGGATTCGCGAAGCATCTGCGCGACGCGCTCCCGAACGCCTCGTTCATCGGCTTCACCGGCACGCCCATCGAGCTGGCGGATCGGAACACGAAGGCCGTGTTTGGGGACTACATTAGCATCTACGACATCCAGCAGGCTGTGCTGGACGGCGCGACCGTGCCGATCTATTACGAGAGCCGCCTCGCGAAGCTGGAACTGTCCGAGGCGGAGAAGCCGCGGCTGGACGCGGATTTCGAGGAGGCGACCGAGGGCGAGGAGCGCGAGCAGAAGGAGAAGCTCAAGACGAAGTGGGCGGCGCTCGAGGTGCTCGTCGGCACCGACAAACGGGTTGGGCTCATCGCGAAGGATCTCGTCGACCATTTCGAGAAGCGCCTCGAAGTGATGGACGGCAAGGCGATGATCGTGTGCATGAGCCGGCGGATCGCCGTCGAGCTTCACGACGCGCTCGTGAAGCTCCGGCCCGCGTGGCACGACGCGGACGACAGGCGCGGCGCAATCAAGGTGGTCATGACGGGCTCGGCCACGGATCGAGCGGAGTGGCAACCGCACATCCGCAACAAGCCCCGCCGTGAAGAGTTGGCCGGGCGCTTCAAGAACCCGCGCGACCCGCTCAGGGTCGTCATCGTGCGCGACATGTGGCTGACAGGGTTCGACGCACCCTGCCTCCACACGATGTACGTGGACAAGCCGATGCGCGGCCACGCCCTGATGCAGGCCATCGCGCGCGTGAACCGCGTGTTTCGCGACAAGCCCGGCGGTCTCGTCGTGGATTACCTCGGGCTCGCGGATCAGCTCAGGAAAGCGCTCAAGGACTACACCGAAGGCGGCGGCAAGGGGAAGACGGCGATCGACCAGGAGGAGGCGGTCGCCGTCATGCTGGAGAAGAACGAGATCTGTTGCGGCCTGTTCCACGGCTTCGATCGCTCCCCGTGGACGAGCGGAAAGCCCGCGGAACGCATCGCGCTCCTGCCTTTCGCGCTCGAGCACGTCCTCTCGCAGGAGAACGGCAAGGATCGCATCCTCAAGGCGGCGGGCGACTTGACGAAGGCGTTTGCCCTTGCGGTGCCTAACGAGGAGGCGATCCGGATCCGGGACGACGTGGGCTTCTTCCAGGCCATTCGCGGTGCGCTCGTGAAGATCGGCGCGCCCAGCCCGACTGCCGAGGAAGCGCTCGAGCACGTGCTCAGACAGCTCGTATCGAGGGCTGTCGCGCCAACTGGCGTGATGGATATTTTCGCGGCGGCGGGTCTCGACAAACCCGACATCTCGATCTTGTCGGACGGCTTCCTTGCGGAGGTCCGCTCGATGCCGCAGCGAAACCTCGCCGTGGAGCTGCTGCAACGGCTGCTGAAGGACGAGATCAAGGCGCGGTCGAAGAGGAACGTGGTGCAGGGGAAGTCCTTCGCGGATCTCCTCGAAAAGGCCATTCGGAAGTACCAGAACCGCGCGATTGAGACGGCGCAGGTGATCGAGGAGCTGATCGCGCTTGCGAAGGAGGTACGCGAGGCCGGACGGCGGGGTGAAGACCTCGGCCTCACGGACGACGAAGTCGCGTTCTACGACGCGCTCGAAACGAACGACAGCGCGGTCAAAGTCCTCGGGGACGACACACTGAAGACGATCGCGCGCGAGCTGGTTGAGTCCGTTCGGCGAAACGTCTCGATTGACTGGACCGTCCGGGAATCAGCCCGGGCGAAGCTCCGCGTCATCGTCAAGCGGATCCTCAGAAAGTACGGCTATCCGCCGGACAAACAGGAAAAGGCGACCGACACGGTCCTCCAGCAGGCCGAGCAGATCGGGGCGATGTGGGCGGAAGAGCCGATGAGAGCAGAGCCCTTCGAGCGCGTGAGCGTGGCTCGCGCGCGCTACCCCGAGGCCGTCCCGCTGGTTTCCTTGAAGATCGCGGCCGGCGGCTTCAGCGACCCTCAGGAGCTGGAGGTCGAGGACTGGGTGCGGCCGAAAACCAACCAGTCATTGAAGCAGGGAATGTTCGTGGCGCAGGTCGCGGGCCATTCGATGGAGCCGATGATTCCGGACGGAGCCTGGTGCCTCTTCGCTTCTCCCGTTACCGGCTCCCGCCAAGGCCGCATCGTTCTCGCGCAACACAGAAGCATCGAGGATTCGGAGTCAGGCGGCAGCTACACGGTCAAGCGGTACCGAAGCGAGAAGAAGGCTGGCCCCGATGGCTCGTGGACCCATTCCAAGATTGCCCTGGAGCCCTTGAATCCCGCATACAAGCCGATCGTTCTAGAGAATGTGGACGAGAACGAGGTGGCCGTGGTCGCCGAGTTCGTTGAAGTCCTAGGAGCAGGTTCGAACTAGCAATGAAAGCCTACGTCGGGATCACGGACTACGACTGGTTCAGCTTCCTTTCGCGGCAGCCGAGCCTCGATGAGGTCAACTTCTGGAAGCCTGGTGGAAAGACGGGTTTCCGGGCGCTTGAGTCTGGTGGACTGTTCCTCTTCAAGCTGCACGCGCCCCGCAACTTCATCGTGGGAGGCGGCCACTTCGCGCACTTTTCCTTCATCCCCGCGTCGCTGGCATGGGAAGCGTTCGGCACGAACAATGGAGCGAGGACCTTCGAGGAAATGCGTGACCGTATCGGGGCATACCGGGAAGAGCGAATAGGACTCCTGGACGACCCGACGATCGGTTGCGTTCTTCTCGAACAGCCCTTCTTCTTTTCAGAAGAGGAGTGGATTCCCGAGCCCGCTGACTGGAAGTCTGCGACGCAGCAGGGAAAGACCTACGATCTGACTTCGGAAATCGGTCGCGATCTTTGGGATGACGTGCAACTTCGGCTCTCAGCCCGTCGCTCACGCGAGCTTGTCGCTGACGGCAGCCCGAGCAATCCTCCGGGCCCAGGATACGGCGAGCCTGTTCTGGTCCGGCCAAGGCTTGGGCAAGGTACTTTCCGGGTTCTCGTCACGGACAACTACGAACGTCGCTGTGCCGTAACCGGCGAGAGAACCCTTCCGGTCCTGCAGGCGGCCCACATCAAGCCGTTTTCTATGGTCATGGAGCACGACGCTCGCAATGGTCTGCTGCTGCGCAGCGATATCCACACGCTCTTCGACCGCGGCTACGTGACCGTGACGCCCGAGCATCGCTTCGAGGTGAGTCGGCGCTTGAAGGAGGACTGGGAGAACGGCCACGACTACTACGCGCTCCGCGGGAATCAAGTTCGCATTCCCGAGAAGGTCGATGCAAGGCCGGACGCGGCATTCCTTCAGTGGCACGCTGAGAATGTGTTTCGGGGTTGACGTTGCCGGACGCGTTGTCCGCGTAGGCACCGATAATCCGACCCGCGATGAGACTCAGGCTTCGGTTCCCTCACTCGGAAATCGAGAAGTGGGCGGCCCAGTATTCCTACGCTTCGGATGCCGCCATCGAGGATGTCATCGCTCCCGCCGCGCGCCGGCAGGGGTACCTGACCCGCGACCAGTTCCTGACGATCGCGGAGTGGAAGACAGCCCGGTCGAGATCTCGTTGCCGGAAGAACGACGCGGGGTACGTGAAGGAAGTGACGAGCAACTGGCCGACTGCGTCGGTCATCCTGCATTTCTGCGACAGGGGCCGGTATCCGATCGTCGACGTGAGGGCGTTGTGGTCTCTGGGCGTCACGACCCCGCCGGCCATCGATTTCCTGGTATGGATGGAGTACACCCGGTTCTTGCGCGGGGTCTCGGCGGACGCGGGCGTCTCGATGCGCACGCTCGACAGGGCGCTCTGGCAGTACTCGAAGGTGAAGGGGTAGCAGGGCGTAACATTGCCTCGCATGCGCGCCGTTGAAGCTGCCTCCACCGGCCGGATCACGGTATCCCCCGAGGTCATTGCCGACTTCTGCAGGCGGCGCCATATCCGCAGGTTGTCGCTGTTCGGGTCGGTACTACGGGACGATTTCGGCCCTGAGAGTGACGTAGACATGCTCGTCGAGTTCGAAGCCACTCACGTGCCCGGATTCTTCCGGCTCTTCGAGATGGAGCAAGAGCTGAGCGCAACCCTGGGCCGGAAAGTGGACCTGAACACGCCGAACTCGCTGAGCAAGTATTTCCGGGCTCGGGTTCTCGCCGAAGCCGTTCCTTTGCATGACGCAGCATGACGAGGGCGCCCGCCTCCGGCGCCGTTACCCCGCGATTCCCTGGTCGGCCGCGGTTGCGATCAGGAACCGCCTGATTCACGGCTACGAGGACGTGGATCTGGACATTGTCTGGCAGACCGTCAACGAGGACCTTCCGCAGCTCATCGATTCTCTCGAGAAGGCGATTGACGAGGGATGAGGGTCGTCGCGTAGCAGCCGAGGGGGAGGCAGGGGTACCTGACCCGCGACCAGTTCCTGACGATCGCGGAGTGGAAGACACGATGGAGTACACCCGGTTCTTGCGCGGGGTCTCGGCGGACGCGGGCGTCTCGATGCGCACGCTCGACAGGGCGCTCTGGCAGTACTCGAAGGTGAAGGGGTAGGGGCGCCGCCGCTTTCCGGCGTTGTTCCTAGTCGACGCCGCCGTCGAGGAGAGCCGCGACTTTCGCCTTTAGCGTGGGCATGTCCCTAACCACTGCGGCCCAGACTTCGTCGAGGTCGATGCCGAAGTAGTCGTGCACGAGGATGTTCCTCATGGCGGCTATCTGGGCCCACGGAATCTCCGAGTGCGAAGCCCGGATCTCATCCGAAAGGCCTCGCACCGCTTCGCCAATGATCTGGAGATGGTGAACGACCCAGGTCTGTACGAGCTCGTCACCGTCAAAGTTTGCCCGGCCGCCGGTCGCATACTTCTCGATACGTTCGATCGCCTCCAGAATGTCTTCGAGGCGTTGGCGGTCCCGCCTCAAAGCGGAATCGCCTCTTTCAAGACCCGGTCCCGGATCCGGGAACGGAGCCCCCGCGCGACGGCGACGTCGACTCTGCGGCCGAGCAGTGCCTCCAGCTCGAGCACGAGCGCGGCGTGATCGAGAAGGCTCCGCCCGGGCTCGAGGTCCACGAGGAGGTCGACGTCGCTGTCCGCCGAGGCATCACCGCGGGCCACCGAACCGAACACGCGCACGTTTCCCGCTCCGTGGTCTTTCGCCGCCCGGAGGATCTCGGGCTTCTTCGCGCTGAGAAGGTCTTCGATTCCCATGGTCGCCATCTGGGGATCATTCTAGTCGCATACAGCCGAGGTGCTTCGCCTTCTCGACGGAGTCGACTGGCCGACTGCGTCGGTCATCCTGCATTTCTGCGACAGGGCCCGGTATCCGATCGTCGACGTGAGGGCGTTGTGGTCTCTGGGCGTCACGACCCCGCCGGCCATCGATTTCCTGGTATGGATGGAGTACACCCGGTTCTTGCGCGGGGTCTCGGCGGACGCGGGCGTCTCGATGCGCACGCTCGACAGGGCGCTCTGGCAGTACTCGAAGGTGAAGGGGTAGGGGCGGACGACTGAAACGCCGACAGGAACCTCCACCTCAGTCCTTGATCCGGCCCAGCGCGGCGTCGAGCTTCAGAGACAGGCCATGCTCTTCTCAGGGGACGTCGGGATGTGCGGCGCGGGTGCCCGCAGAAACCTTCTTGGCGGACTCGCCGGCGGAAGTGAACGCGAGAATGCGGTTGATCGCTTCGTCGATGTGCTGGAGATAGACGAGATCGTCCTTCACAGCGGAACGGCTTCGGCCAGAACTCTCTCGCGAAGGAACGGGCTAAGGCCGTCGTCCGTGACGACGTCCACTCGCCGTCCGAGGGTGTTCTCGACGTCCTCGCAGAATCCCATCAGGTCGGAGAATCCGCGGCCCTTCTCGAGTTGGATGAGGAGGTCAACGTCGCTATTTGCCGAGGCATCACCGCGGGCCACGGACCCGAACACGCGCACGTTTCCTGCTCCGTGGGCCTTCGCCGCCCGGAGGATCTCGGGCCTCTTAGCGTTGAGGAGCTCATCGAACCTCATGGTCGCCATCTGGGATCATTCTAATCGCTACGCTGGGGCGCGAGGCCCAGGTGGCGTTATGAGGTGAACCCTCCGCTTCCCTCTCCCGATTTCCAGCTGTCCCCCGGGGTGTGTCCGTGCTGTTCAGCCCGCTGACGCCGCGAGCCGAAAGCCGGCTGTACGAGCACATCGCGCACGTCAACGACGTCCTGTGGTCGGCCGGCGCGCTCGTGGTCGAGGCGCCGTCGGTGGCGCCATGAAACGCGCGAAGGTCGCATAATCGGGGCGGCAGGAAGAATTCTATGAGCACGATTGCTCCGCCACACATCCGGGTCGACACTCAGGGGCGCCCCTGGGTGGACGAGACGAATACCAAGGTCACCGAGATCGTGCTCGACCGGCTCGGGTACGGCTGGAGCCCGGAGGAGATTCATTTCCAGCACCCGCATCTGTCGCTCGCGCAGATCCACGCCGCTCTAAGCTACTACTACGACCATCAGGCAAAGCTGGACGAGCTGATGGCCTCGGACGAACGAGAGATCGATGATCTGAGGAAGGCCAGAAGCGAATCACCCATCGTTCAGAGGCTGAAGGCGGCCGGCCTCATTCGGTGAGCCTGTCGCTCTACATGGACGTCCACGTTCCCCGGGCGATTACCGAGGGCTTGCGGCTAAGGGGGGTCGATGTCCTGACGGCTCAGGAAGACGGTGCAGGAGAAGCGACGGACGGCGACCTCCTGGACAGGGCAACCGCGGTCGGCCGCCTTCTTTTTTCGATGGACGCCGATCTGCTCCGTGAGGCTGCGCGCCGGCAGGGGCTCGGTCAGCCGTTTTCGGGCGTCCTGTTTTCTCGGCAGTTCGGTGCCAACGTGGGCGCCTGCGTCCGCGACCTGGAGCTCTTGTGTAAGGCGGTAGAGCCGGGAGAGATGCTGAATCGGGTCGAGTTTCTTCCTCTGAAATGAGGAGTGCCGGGCTCAGGCTTCACTCCAACTCGCGCAAGGACGTCCGCAGAAAGGGTCGAAAGGCCGTTCGACCGGACATAGACGCCGCTTGCAGCGCCGAAGGTCGGACTTCGTCGACGACCAACCCGTCGATCAAGTTCATTTCCCTAACGATGCAGTTCTTCCAGCCGGATGCCCTTGCCCGCCCGCAGCGCCCGCCGGGCTGCCGCGACGCGCTTGGCGCGCCGCTGCGTGAGCCGGGCCTTGTTGAGCTCGTAGTCGGCCTCGAGCCGGATCCAGAGCTCCGCACTCGTTCCCAGTGCATCCGCCAGCCCGAGGGCGGTGGCCCCTGTGATCCGTTTCCGGCCGCGAACGATCTCGTTGATTGCCTGAAGCGGCCGGTGCATGAGCCGCGCGAGACGGGACTGGGTGAGCCCCCTTGCCTCCAGCTCCTCCGCGAGAACATCGCCCGGCGGAATCGCAACGTCGGGCCAGGCGCGTTCAGTCGCCATAGTGTCTCCCCGCCTCCTCGGCCGCCTCGAGCAAGGCCGCCTTCGCCTTTAGCACTTCATCGAGCGCCTCCTCGGGGGACTCGCCGAAGGCTGAGCAGTGCGGCAGGTCGGGGATGTCGGCGATGTAGCCGCCATCCTCGTCGCTCTGAAAGATGTTGATGTGGTAGTCCTTCATTCCTCGCCTGCCAGCTTCAGATTATGCCGCTCGACGAGCTGCACTGGATGAACAGAACGTGGAACGACTGCGCCGTGCGCTCAAGAGCCTCTTCGACGACGATCCGAACCTGGACCAGATCTCTGCGACCGACCTCGGGGGCGATTACCCGGTGGTCCAGTACACGCCACCGCACGCGCGGAGACGACGCGAAGGAGCAGATCGCTCTAAGAGCCCGGGACGCCGGCCCTCGCACTCACCGCCGCGCATCAACTCGCGGGCGGATTCTGAAGACGCAGCGTCTTCACCATCTCCAGAAATGCGTGGGCGGAGTTGCCGAAGTTTCCGGCCGCCCGGTAGACGAGCCTGAGGTCGCGCGGGCGGCGCAGCTCGGGGAGGAGCGTCGCCGCGAGGCGGCCGGCCTCGATCTCCGAAAGCGCGGTGCGCCGGG
>OBLU010002317.1_pt1 | contig 17637 bp, 15 predicted proteins | sample 1518681 | NCBI WGS metagenome assembly OBLU01 (sample SAMEA3539304, study PRJEB22396) | soil metagenome | biome: tundra; feature: field; material: soil | place: USA | collected 2010-05 | depth 0.15 m | reverse complement strand
GAGCTGCGGGTCGAAGTTGTACCGGTGGCGGCGTCGGGCGTCGCGGCGGTCTGCGTCGACGTCGGCGCCGAGCGCGCGAGCTGCCTGCAGCAGCGCGACCTCGGTCGGATCACCCGTCCCGTGGTCGTCGGCCTCGAGTCGGGCGTTGTTGCAGGCCGCCGCCGCCCCTGCGAGCGCCGTCAGCACCGGCGTGCGCGCACCGGTAGGAAGCTGCGCGCCGTTTGCCTCGATCTTCGCTGCGCCGCCCGTGGTCCACACCGCGACTGGGCGCATCCGGTTCTCGGTCAGCGTCCCGGTCTTGTCGGTGCAGATCACGTCGGTGGAACCGAGCGTCTCCACAGCGCTCAAGCGCTTGACCAGCGCGCCGCGACGCGCGAGCACGCGCACGGCGACCGCGAGCGCGAGCGTGATCACCGGCAGCAGCCCCTCGGGCACGTTGCCGGCCAGCAACCCGACCGCGAACACGACGCTGTTCTTGACCGAAAGACCGGCCACGAAGATCGCGATCGGCACGAACGCAATCGCCATCCCCACTGCTATGCCAGCAATCAGCCAAGCGACGCGACGGACCTGCCGCTCGAGCGGGCTGGGCTCCTCCTTGACAAGCTCGGTCAGCGCCGCGATGCGACCAAGCTCGGTGCGCATGCCTGTCGCGAACACCACAGCTTGGGCTTGGCCACCGGTGCACGTCGTACCACTGAACACAAGGTCGCGGGCGACCAGCCGCGGAACCTCCGCGTCCTCCAATTCGGCCGAGCGCAACGCCGGCACCGACTCGCCGGTGAGGGTGGAGAGATCGACCTCGACCGCACCCGACAACAGCCGCATGTCGGCCGCGATCCGCTCGCCCTCCTCCAAGAACACGACGTCTCCTGGGACCAACCCGACCGCCTCGATCACCCGCGCGGCGCCGTCGCGAAGAACCGTGGCGTGCTGGGGCATATACCCGGCCAGCGCCTCGACCGCCCGCTCGGCCTGCAACTCCTGGACGAACGCGAACGCCGCGTTCAGCACGATCACGAGCACAACCGCGATGCCGACCGTCTGGCTCCCGACCAGAAACGACAGCCCAGCTGCCACCCAAAGCAGCAGCGCAAGTGGATGAGTCAGCTGACGCGCAAGCTCGCGCGGCCACTTGGCGCCGCCGCGGCGCCGCAACGCGTTCGGGCCGTACTGCACCAGTCGGCGGTCTGCCTCATGCGCGGACAGACCCCGCAGCGTCGTGTCCAGATCACGCAGCAGCAGCGCCTGAGACTCAAGCACCTCCACCCCGTCAAAGGAACTCGGCGAAGGCATCAGCTGCAAGCTACCCCCCACCCGGGTCGCTCTGCATCCGAATCCAGCCGCGTCCCCGGTCACGGCGTTCCACGGACAGCCGACCGCGCTCCGGCGAGCCCAGCTTGAGCCAGGCAGAAGCCCGTGCCACCGTGCTTCTCCGCGCAATGCTACGGCGCAGTCCCGATTCGCCGCGGCTGACCGGGGACTAAGCTCGGTTGCGACTCTGATGAACGCTTCCTCGTCATCGGTCCGTCTGCTTCCCCCGAAGCACGGAAATGCTGGTCGCTTGCATATCGCGGTGCTAGCCCCGCCGTGGATTCCGGTACCGCCGCGCGGTTACGGGGGAATCGAGGCGGTGGTTGACCTGCTTTGCGGAGCGCTGGTCGCCCGAGGGCACGAGGTGACGCTGTTCGCTGCTCCCGGCTCCCGTTCCACGGCGCATGTGTATCCGCTGCTGGAGGACGCGCATCCAAACGAGATCGGCTCATCGCTGTACGAGTCAAGCCATGTCGCCGGTGCGTGGGAGCAGATCGATCTCGCCGCCGGGCGCGGCTTTCCATTCGACATCCTTCATGACCACTCAGGGTTCACGGCATTGGCGATGGCCGATCGGGTCGACGTTCCCGTGGTGCACACGATCCATGGCCCGTTGGTCGGAGACACGGCGCGCTTTTACCAGCGTCACGGACACAAGGCCCGGCTGGTGGCGATCAGCCGCTCCCAGGCGGCGAGCGCCCCCGCCGGCGTGCGGATCGCAGACGTCGTGCCCAACCCGATGTCGGTTGATCGCTGGCCGCTACGAACCGAGAAGCAGGACTACCTGCTGTGGGCGGGGCGGATGGACCCGGTCAAGGGTGCCCACCGGGCCATCGAGGCGGCACGGCTGGCCGGACGGAAGCTTGTGCTCGCCGGACCGGTGCAGACCGGACAGGAGAAGTACTTTCGCGAGCGCGTCGAGCCGCACGTCGACGGCCGGCGAGTGGATTACGTCGGCGTGGTCGCCGGATGGGCCAAGAAAGAGCTGTTCGCAGATGCGGCTGCACTGTTGATGCCGATCCGGTGGCTGGAGCCGTTCGGGATGGTGATGGTCGAGGCGCTCGCCTGCGGCACGCCCGTGATCGCCTTCCCCGAGGGCGCCGCGGCTGAGATTGTGATCGACGGTGAGAACGGCACGCTCGTGGACAACGAGCGCGAGATGGCGCTCGCCGTCAAGCGAATCGGGTTGATCGATCCGAACCGCTGCCGAGCCAGCGTCGCGGAACGCTATGACGTGTCCGCGGTCGCCGCGGCGTATGAGGCCGTGTACTGCACGACGATCGAAACCGACCCCGGGCACGAGCTCGCGATTCCTCAAGTGAACGAGCTGCCGCTCGCACAGGATCCGGTGACCATCCGCCGCCAGCATCGGTAGGCCGCACCCGTGCGAGGAAGTACTGAGCGCATCACGCAGACTCCCAGGATGGAATTGCCAGACAGGCTAAGTAGGGTCGATCGATGATGTCTGGAGCGAACAACAAGAACAGCAAACAGCAGACGGACTCGACGAGCGACCAGCGCCGGATGTACCACGAGTTGCGCGAGCGTGCTGCGCGTCAGGAGCGCCGACGCCAGGAGTTGCTGGAGCGACTGCTCCAGCAACGTTTCCAACGTAGCCGGCGATCGTTTCGCCATCCCAGCCGCTAAGAGTGACCACGTGAGGCAGATGGCGGGGGATCAAAACGCACCGGCAACCACTCAGGCCACGACAAGCTCGATCAATATCGAGATCACTGCGCGCGGCGACGTAGACGAACGTGCTCGAGAGCGGGCACGCCAGAGGCTCGCCGACGTGGAGCGTTTCGTCAAGCGGCCGATTCTGGGCGCTCGCGTCGTCCTGATTCAGGAGTCCAATCCACGCATCTCCCTGCCGGCGCGAGCCGAGGCGGAGATCGACCTCCAGGGGAGGTCGGTCCGTGCTCGTGTCGCCGCACCGTCGATGGAGGCGGCGGTCGACGCTGTCGCCGAGCGCCTTCAGCGGCATGTCCACCGGTACGTTGAACGGCTCGTTACGCGCGAGCGCGAGCCGGCGGAGGCTCTGGTCGGTGAGTGGTCGCATCGGTCATGGTCCAGTCCGCGGCCGTCCACTTTCGCGCGGCCTGTGCAGGAGCGGGAGATCATCCGCCGCAAGTCGTTCGCTTTCGGTCCGATGTCGGTCGATCAGGCCGCTGACGCGCTCGAGGATCTCGACCATGACTTCTTTCTCTTCCACGACGCTAAAACGGACGCCGATGCGATCGTGTACTGGCGCGATGACGACCTTCTCGCCCTGATCGAACCGGCGTCGGTGCAGGCGGCGGACAATCGCGGTCCGATCCATGAGCGCAACCGGTTCTCCTCGCCGATCGAGCTGCAAGCGGCCGTGGCGGAAATGAACGCTGTCAGCCACCGGTTCCTCTTCTTCGAGAATGCGGCTGATGGTCGTGGCAACGTCATCTACCGTCGATACGACGGCCACTACGGGTTGATCGAGCCCGCCTAAGCCGGACGCTGCCGACGGTTCCTTGCCGCAACGGCTCCTCGACGACGCGATCGTTCAGGCGAGTACCGGAGAGCACCGGTACGGGGCGGGCGACTGACGAGAGCGCCAGCCGCCACGAGCCCGGACCGAGCGCAGGCGCCCATGTGCTGCCCAATCCCGGCGCTGCGCTCGACGCCTACTTCTCGCCGTCTGACCCGCTCAGCGACTTGCCGGCACTGTCGATCACCTTGCGGATGAACTCGTACTGCGTGTGAACCAGCCGGTCGGCCATCTCCATCGCGGAGTCGACGATCTCCTGGCGCCTGGAAGGACCCTCGCCATGCGCGGGCACAGCTTCGTCGACGGTGTCGACGAACTTGCGCACAGCCTCGATCGCGGCCCGCTGACCCTTCTCAAGGGAATCGACTACCTCTTCGGACAGCTTCGTCGTCTTGTCCCTCGCGGTCGTAGACCCGCTGGCGGCTGCGCGGCGTTGCCGTTTCGCCGGGGCCTTCGCCACCGGGCTGCGCTTGGTCGTACTTTGAGGCATTGCGGTGCTCCCCTCAGAAGGTGGATTCGTACCCAAGACGGTAAGCCTGGAACGGGCCCGCGCCATCCGTAAACCGATGTCGGCCGGATGCGTAGAAATGTGCGCGGCACCGCGACCGCCCGCGGCTGGACCGGCACCGTCGTAGCTTGCAGGTAAGCGCACGCTGTCAGCGGCCAGCAGCGACCGGCACACGCGGACTGCCGGGGTTTCTACCGAACGTCAATGTGGCGCTCTCCGATGTCCGACGGCGTCCTCACTGAATACCGTCACGCAAACAACCGTCCACGATCGACTAGGACTAGGGAGCACCGGTGGGCCTCGAGCTTGCGATTCTGACCTTTGAGCATCACCACGGCGCTGAGCAGGCGTTCGCTCACTTGGGTCAACCCTACGAGGATGCTCCTTGGCGGCACGAGTTGGCATTTGTGGAGCGACATCGGCGGGGGCGGATCGTTGTGCGCGGCACGTTCGCCGGTCATTACCTGGATATCCAGGACGAGGGCGACGTGATCGGACGCGACACGGTGATCGGAGCCCTCACCGGCGCTGTGATCGGGGCCGCGTTCGGACCGCCCGGCTTCGCGGCCGGTCTAGTGGCGGGTGCATCGGTTGGCGGGTTCGTTCAGTCCAGCGAGGTCCCTGAGTTAGAAGGCGAGCTGTTCGAGCAGATCCGAGTGCACGTCCCTGAGGGCTCGTCCGCGATCGCGCTGCTCGCCGCGCCGGAGCATGTCGACGCGATGGTGCCGGCGTTTGCCGACCTGGGCGGCCACGCTTACCGGCGATTGCTCACCGACGAGGAAGCATCAGTGCTCCAGACGGCCGCCGCGCGATCCCCGCTCGCGAGTGTCTCTCCGGCCGTCGTCGTCCGCTGAAGCCCTTGGCGTCTGGTCCGAGTCTCGATCGCATGTCACGCGATCGCTGGTGAGCACCGGTCCGGGCCATAATCGCGGGATCCGCGTCGCGATCGATCTCCACTGCCACATCCTTCCGGGTCTCGACGACGGAGCTCGTGATATGCCGGACGCGGTGGCGATGGCGCGCCAGGCACAGGCCGACGGGATCGAGGCGATCTGCGCCACGCCCCACATCCGCCACGACCACGACGTGCGCATCACGGACCTCGCTCGGCGACTGGCGGAGCTGGCGGCGGCCGTACGCGACGCCGGCGCGACCACGCGCATCCTGCCCGGCGGCGAGGTCGCAGCGACCGCGGTCGCTGGTCTGGATTGCGACGAGCTCGCCACGGTCTCGCTCGGCGGCTCCCGGCGCTGGATCCTGCTCGAGCCTGCTCCCGGCCCGCTCGACGAACGGCTCGACGATGCGGTCAAGATGCTGCGGGACCGCGGCTACCGCGCGGTGATCGCCCATCCGGAGCGCCACCTCGCCGCCGATCTAGTCGACCGTCTGGCCGGGCTGATCGACGGCGGGGCCCTAGTCCAGGCGACCGCTGCGTTCTTCACCGCGGATAGTTCGCGTGAAGGCATGCTCACCCTCGCTCGCGCGGGGGTAGTGCACGTGCTGGCGAGCGACTCGCACTCCGCTCGGGCGGGCCGACCTGTCGCGATCAGCGCGGCCCTGCGCGAGCTGCGAACGGTCGAGCCGCTGGCGGCGCACCTGGACTGGATGGCGAGCACGGCGCCGGCGGCGATCGCGCGGGGAGCGGAGCTCACTCCCCCGTTTCAGGCACGACGGCTGGGAGGGGTGCAACCGTCACGCTCCGACTGAGCTCTTCCGTCGCCGCGCGCTTGCCCGTCCCGAGCCCGTGCCGGAGGAAGTTCCCCGCGCCCGCCGCGGCGCCGAGCACCAGCGCGTCTCGCAGCGGCAAGCCCCGTGCCAGGCCGGCCGCCAGAGCCCCGGTCATCGTGTCACCGCATCCCTCTCCAAAACCGTTGGTGAACCGTGGAGGCACGATCTCGTACGGGTCAGCGTGACCATCGAGAACCAGGATCGGGGCCTTGGCTCGCGTCAGCGCGACGGCGGCAGCGCCGGCCCGGCGTAGTGCCTGCATCGCGTCCAGCGCCAGCGGGCCATCGACCGGACCGTGCACGTACTCGGCGAGCTCCCAGTCGTTGAGCTTGACCACGTCCGGACCGTAGGCGAGCGTGCGGTCCAGGCGGGGTGAGGAGAGGTCCACGACCACCTGGACACCGGCGGCCCTGACGTTGCCGACCACCGTCTCGTAGACCTCGTCCGGCAGCCCCTCGGCCGGGAATGGATTGCACATCACCAGCACCGAGCTCTGAAGCGCCGCGGCGCACGTCGCGGCCACAAGATCGTCAACCTCGTGGCGCCGGGGCGCGGGACGATTGGAAATCGCCAGGACGCGGCGGTTGCCGCTGCGGCGGTCGACCACGTAGCTCCCGGTCGAGCCCGAGGTGCCTACGACGCGCCCCTCCCCCGGAAGCGCTTCCAGCAGCGGAGCCAGGGTGGCGCCGGTTTCGCCGCCCAAAAAGCAGCACAGCACCGGATTGGCGCCGAGCTCGGCCGCCATGCGCGCGACCCACACCCCCTGGCCGGCGGCGTGGACGTGGACATCGTCTTCGTCTCCGCGATGCTCGATCGTGATGCTCAGCAGCGGATCGGGTCCGAACACCGTCACCCGGGGAAGCCCAGTGCAGTCCACCGAACCATCGTCCAGGAACCCCCGCCGAGCGGCATCGGGACAATGCCGCGACGTTCACCCGCACTCGGCCGCAACGCCAGCGTCGTCTCTGAGCTCCTGCAGCTCTGCGGATTCGACCTGCTCGGCGTTGACTCCGAAGTGGGCGTGGTACTCGGCACCCATCGCCTCGACCAGATCGAGCTGCCCGGAAGGTGATCCCGCGGGCGCGGCTGTCGCTGTCAACCTTGGCGGCCGAGTCGCGCACGCGATGCGCCTGCGCGTGCCAGCGACCTCGCGATGATTGGATTTGACGATATCGAGGTATCGGCGGCGCTTGGGCTGACGACTGTGCGCCAGCCTCTGCGCGAGAGTGGCGCTCGAGGTGCCGAGCTCCTGCTATGGGCGATCGAGGCGCACGATGGCAATCCTGTTGAAGAGCTCGCGCCGCTCGCCGTGATCGAACGCCGCACCACGTAGCGGTCCTAACGTCGCCGACGGACGGCCCCAGCGTTCACGATGTCCGAACGGCGCTAGGCAGACCACTTGTCGGAGCGATACAAAGCGCTAGCCGTAAGCCGCCGCTGGCGCGGGTTTGAGCCACGAGAAGGAGGAGTGGATGTCGCCTGGGAAGTCATCGTGACGCAACCGGCCGTTGAGCCGACCGGGGTGGATGAGCGCGTGGTCGTCGCCAGGGCGGCGGCGCTGTCGCTGGAGCAGAAGGTGCGCTTGCTCACCGGCGCGGATTCTTGGTCGTTGCACGCCGAGCCGGCGGCGGGCCTGCGCCGTCTGGTCGTCTCAGACGGCCCGGCCGGCGTGCGCGGTGAACGGCGGGACGAGCGCGACACTTCGGCCAATGTGCCGTCGCCGACGTCGCTGGCGGCGACGTGGGACGAGGCACTCGTTGAGGATGTCGGATGTCTGTTGGCGTTCGAGGCGCGACGCAAGGGCGTTGACGTTCTGCTGGCGCCGACCGTGAACCTCCACCGGACGCCTTACAGTGGGCGGCACTTCGAGTGCTTCAGCGAGGATCCGCTGCTCACCGCGCGGATCGGTGTCGCGTTCGTGAGGGGGGTGCAGGGCGGCGGCGTGGGCGCCACGGTCAAGCATTTCGTCGCCAACGACTCCGAAACGCAGCGGATGACGCTTGACGCGCGCGTTGACGATCGGACCCTTCGCGAGCTGTATCTGGTGCCGTTCGAGGCGATCATCCGGGAGGCGGGCGTCTGGTTGGTGATGGCGGCGTACAACGGCGTCAATGGCCGGCCAATGACGGAAAGTTCGCTGCTTCGCGACGTCTTGCAGGGAGAATGGGGCTTCGATGGGCTCGTGATGTCGGATTGGTTCGCGACGCGTTCGACCGAAGCGTCCGCGCGCGCCGCGCTCGATCTGGTTATGCCGGGCCCAGCGGGACCGTGGGGTGCAGCGCTGCTCGCGGCTGTGCGAGACGGCAAGATCGATGAGGCGACGATCGACGAAAAAGTCGTGCGCATCCTGCGCCTCGCGGCCCGGGTGGGAGCGCTGGAGGGGATCGCCGCCACCGCCGCGCCCCGCTTCGACGACGCCGAGGTGGCCGCCACGCTGCGCCGCGCGGCGGCGGCTGGTTTCGTTCTGGCACGCAACGCCGATGCCGTGCTTCCACTCGACCGCAGCGCGGTCAAGCGCCTCGCCGTCATCGGTCCGAACGCCGCGACGGCTCGGACGTTGGGTGGTGGCAGCGCGACGGTCTATCCGCCCTACGCCGTGTCGCCACTGGACGGTTTGCGCGCCGCCCTCAAGCCAACGGCCGGCATCACGCACGGCGTGGGCGTTCTGGCGAGCAGCCGCATCCCCGTGGCTGGTGCGCCCTGGCTACGGGGGGCGACGGCACCGGTTCCGGCGTCGAGGTGCGATTCCTCGCCGGCGACGGAACCGTCCTGGCCACCGAGGAGCGCCCCGGGTGCACCTTCGACTGGCCGGGCTCGTCCTTCGACGACCCCTCGGTGGCGCGGGTCGAGGTGCGCGCGGTGATCCGGGCGATCGACGCGGGCACGTATACGATCGCCGGTTCCGGGGTCGGCCGTTACTGGTTGTCAGTCGGCGGGGAAGAGGTCTTCGACGGCCGCCTCGAGCTCCCGCCGGGCGCGGACGTAGCCGAAGGGATGATGATCCCGCCCCAGGCAGCGCACAGCGTGCACCTGGAGCGGGGCGAGGCGGTCGAGGTCGTCCTCGCGCACGAGGTCGGATCCAACCAGAGCGATCTTGGGGATCTTGGCGTGAGGTTCCAGCTCAACCTCGAGCCGCCACACGGCACCGACGACGAGGAGATCGAGCGCGCAGTGTTTCTCGCGGGCGACGCCGATCTGGCGGTCGTCGTCGTCGGAACGACCGACGAGGTGGAGAGCGAGGGCTTCGATCGCGCGTCCCTGTCGCTGCCGGGCCGGCAGGACGAGCTGGTGCGGCGCGTCGCTGACGCGAATCCCAGGACGGTGGTAGTCGTGAACGCGGGCGCTCCCGTGCTGCTGCCCTGGGCCGACGAGGTCGCCGCCGTGCTGCTCGCGTGGTTCCCGGGTCAGGAGTTCGGCAACGCGCTGGCCGACGTGCTGCTCGGGCTCGCCGAGCCCGGCGGGCGGCTTCCGACGACATGGCCGGAGGCCGAGGACGGTCTCCCCTCGGTCCGGCCCGTCGACGGGATCCTGGCTTACGACGAGGGAGTGTTCATCGGCTACCGCGCCTATGACCGTGACGGTCGAAGACCGCTCTATCCGTTCGGCCACGGCCTGGGGTACTCGACCTGGACGTACGTCTCGATCGACGCGCCGCGCGACTGTGAGCCGGGTGCCGACGTCGCGGTCACCGTTGGTGTTCGCAACAGCGGCACCCGGCGCGGCAGGGAGATCATCCAACTCTATGCGAGCCGACCGGGCAGCAGCGTCGAGCGACCCGTCCAATGGTTAGTCGGGTTCGCGACGGTCGACGCGAACGCAGGTGAGGGCGCTACCGCCACGATCACCGTGCCGCCGAGGGCCTTCGAGCACTGGGACGTGGACGCCCATCGCTGGGCGATCGAGCCCGGCGCGTTCCAGTTCGCCGCCGGCTCGTCTTCCGCGGTGCTGCCAGTCTCGACCGAGATCGCGGTCCTGGCGGGAAATCGAGCCCCGGCTAGCCCGTCGCACACGCGCTCTCGTCAACCTTCGAGTGAACCCGCAGATGCCTAGCCCCGGAAGGCCGGCCTCCGCCGTGCAGATTCGCGAGCGCTGCCAACTGGGAGATCCAAGTGCGACACCGTGGTGGCGCAGCGCGGTCATCTATCAGGTCTACATCCGCAGTTTCGCGGACGGCGACGGCGACGGCCTGGGCGACATCGCAGGGCTGCGGTCCCGGCTGCCCTACCTCGCGGACCTCGGCGTCGACGCGGTGTGGATAAACCCGTGGTACCCCTCGCCGATGAAGGACGCCGGCTACGACGTCTCGGACTTCCGCGACATCGAGCCTGTGTTCGGCACGCTAGCCGCGGCCCAGGCGATGATCGGTGAAGCTCACAACCTCGGATTACGGGTACTGCTCGACATCGTCCCGAACCACATGTCAGACCGCCACGCCTGGTTTCAGCAGGCGCTGGCGGCCGGTCCAGGCTCGGCGCAGCGCGCCCGCTTCATTTTCCGCGACGGCCATGGGCCCGGCGGTGACGAGCGACCGAACGACTGGCGCAGTGGCTTCGGAGGTCCGGCCTGGACCCGCGTCACCGAGGCCGACGGCCTCCCCGGGCAGTGGTACCTGCACCTCTTCACCCCCGGGCAGCCAGACCTCAACTGGACCAACCCCGAGGTGCAGGCCGAGTTCGACGAGACGTTGCGCTTCTGGTTTGGGCTCGGGATCGATGGATTCCGCATCGACGTCGCCCACGGCCTCGTCAAGGCCGACGGCCTCCCGGACGTCGGCGCGACGGCGTGGCCGCCACTCTCTGCGGATCCGGTCGACCACCCGCACTGGGACCGCGACGACGTCCACGAGATCTACCGGATGTGGCGCCGGCTGGCCGACGCCTACGAGGATCCGCGAGTGTTCGTAGCCGAAGCGTGGGTCCACAACCCCGAACGCCTAGCGCAGTACGTACGCGGCGACGAGCTCCACACCGCGTTCAACTTCGATTTCCTGCTGGCACCCTGGCAGGCCGAAGCGCTACGCAGATCGATCGTCGACACGCTCCGCACGCACCAGGCGGTCGGTGCTCCGCCCACCTGGGTCCTCTCAAACCACGACACGGTCAGAGAGGTGTCCCGCTACGCCCGCCCCCAAGGCGTGCGACCGCTGCGAAACCTCAACGACCTGATCGACCTGCCAGCCGACTTCGCCGCGGGCGTCAGGCGGGCGCGGGCCGCCGCGCTGCTGACGCTCGCTCTACCCGGCGGCGCCTACATCTACCAAGGCGAGGAGCTCGGCCTCGCCGAGGTCGAAGACCTCCCCGACGCTGCGCTGCAGGACCCCAGCTGGGAGCAATCCGGCCACACCGACCGCGGCCGCGACGGCTGCCGAGTGCCCCTCCCATGGTCCGGTCGGGAGCCTCCATTCGGGTTCAGCCCGCAGGACGCGAGCGCTCCGCCGTGGCTGGGGCAGCCGACGTCCTGGCGCACGCAGACGGCCGAGGCGCAGGCCGGCGACGAAACCTCAATGCTCGAGCTTTACCGCCGCGCGCTGCGCATCCGCCGCTCACGGCCGGCGCTCGGAGACGGCACGCTGGAGTGGCTCGACGCGCCCGACGGCGCCCTCGCGTTCGCCCGCGATCCGGGATTCATCTGCATCGTCAATGTGTCCGGCGATCCGGTGTCTCCGCCGGCGGACGCGGAGGCGCTTCTCTCCAGCAGCGCCCTGACCGACGACGGGCAAGTGCCGTCGGACACCGCCGCATGGTTCGCGCGCTGACCTCGCGCCGAAGCCAGCTTCACCTGCATCGCTCCAGCGCCAGCGCCGCGTGGACAGCAAGAATGCCGTTGTATCAACGGGGGATGGAACCCGTAACGAGGATCGCGCCTCACCCCCGCGACAGCGGCCTCTGAGTGCGTCTGGGGGCCAGCAGCTCGCCGGCGGCCTCGGCCTCAAGCGGGGGGCCGAGGAGGTAGCCCTGGCCGAGGTCGCAGCCGAGCTCGATGAGTAGCGTGCGCTGCTCGGGCCGCTCGATGGCCTTGGCGACAGTCTTCAGGTCGAGGTGCCGGCCAAGGCTGAGGATCCCGGCCAGCAGCCCGTTCAGCTTGCGGCCGTCGCCCTCCTTCGCTTGGAGAAAGGGCCCGGCTATCTTGAGGAAGTCGACCGGCAGGTCGACAAGGTTGAGCAGCGACGAGTACCCAGCGCCGAAGTCGTCAAGCGCCACGCGGACTCCGAGCTCCTTGACCGCCCGCAGCGCGGCGATCGCGCAGCATCGCGCGGTTGCCGAGCCCGGTCAGTGCGTCGGTCAATGCCTGCTTCGCCGCCAGGCCTGCCTTCGCGACGGCGAGAGCGGGCCCGACGTGCTCTCCGTAGGCCGACAGTAGAACCTGGTCGCGCTCGGTCCATCGCCGTCCTTCGACGGTCGAGCCCACGAGCAGACTTCCCACCACTCGGCCGCGCTCGCGGATCGGCACTCCGATCATCGCATGCGTATTCGTCGGCGCCAGCACCGAACCGGTCTGGGCCCGCTGGTAGGCCTCGATCGCCACCAGCCTGCCGGTCGAGATCACTCGCCCGCTCAACCCTTCGGTAACCGGCGAGCGCTGGCGCCAGCGCTCCCCGGCGCCTGCCCAGCCGTGGGCCGCGACGGCCACCATCCAACGTGGATCCTCGGGATCGACGAAGCGAAGAGACCCGCGATCGGCGTCTAGCAGGCGCAACGCGCCATTGACCACAGCCTCATACGCCTCCTCAGGGGACGCCTGGCCGGAGATCAGGCTCTGGACGTTCATGACGGCCTCGACGAATTGGGCGGAGCTCGGCGCGATTTCAGCCATGGGGTCTGTTTGAACCTCAGAGGTCATCACGGGTCTATCGGCACGAGCGCTCCTAACACGAGCCGCTATGACCTTCGGAGGTCCGGAAGTCCGCCTTTCAGCCCGTGCGTTACCGGGGGAGGTTGCTGGCTGTGGTGAGCTCGTCGAGCCGAAGCGCGAGGGCTAGCTCGGATTCGGCGCCGGTGCTCCCGCGGATGACGTCGAGTCGGCCGTGGGAGCAGCGAGCGATCTACAGCCCGACGGGTCAATCAACCTGATTCAGGTGGGGCTGTGCCAGCATCATGGGTTAGTGTCCGCACAGCAAACCGCTGATCTTCACCGCTAGCTGACCGTGGCATACGATCTAGGCGTGCACGCTCGGAGATCACAGGAGCCGCTCTCAGACACCGAGCAGACGCTGGCATCGATCCGCACCAAGCTCAGCGACAGCAACTACCTGATCGTCGCGGTCGGCATCAAGCTCAACTGGAAGGCGATCAAGGGCTTGAACGTCGACCAGGTGGGCAAGAACGGGATCTGCTCGAACTACCTCTACGACGGCTGCGAGGGACATGGCGCACGCTGCAGGAGTTCAAGGGCGCACCGCGAGTTCGATTACGACCTCAAGCCCACGCCCCGGTTCCCGTTTGACTCCACGAAGGAGCACTGGTCGATGTATCAGCTGAAGCGCTACGTGCTGCCCGCGTTGTACGGGAAGGGGATGCTCAAGGGGCTCGCTTAGCGACGTCAACCAAACCCAATCCACCCCTCGGGAGCCGCAATGATCTTCCGTCAGATCACCCACGACGATCTAGGCTGCGCCTCATATCTGATCGGCGATGAGAAGGCCGGCGTGGCCGCGGTCGTCGATCCCCGCTTCGAGGTCGACGAGTATCTCGAGCTGGCGCGTTACATGGGCGTGGGCATCGAGCACATCTTCGAGACCCACAACCACGCCGACCACGTCTCCGGCCACGGCCGCCTCGCGGCTGCAACCGGAGCGACGATCCACATCCACCGCGACGCCCAGCCGGCCTACGACCACGCGCCATTCGTAGACGGGGACGAGTTCGAACTCGGCGCGCTGACGGTGCGGGCGCTGCACACGCCCGGGCACCGGCCCGAGCATACGGCTTTCGCGCTGATCGACACCCGTCGTGGAGAAGAGCCCTGGGCGGTGCTGACCGGCGACACTCTGTTCGTCGGAGACGTAGCTCGTCCTGATCTGGCGATCGAGAAGTCCGAGGGAGCGCGCGGGATCTTCCGCTCCCTTCACCGCCAGCTACTTTGCCTCGACGATGATGTTGAGGTGTGGCCCGGCCATCTCGGCGGGTCGATGTGCGGCGGTCCGGGGATGGACATGAAGATCTGCTCCACGATCGGCTACGAGCGCGTGCACAACCCGATCCTCTCGCTGACCGACGAGGACGAGTTCGTCAAGCAGGCGCTCGCCATGCTCGGCCCACAGCCGCCGAACTTCAAGGCGATCGTCGAGCTCAACAAGGGGCCGCTGGTCACCAACGGCGTCGAGCTCTTGCCGCTCGCTCCTCGGCAGGTCGAGCTGAAGCGCACCGAAGGCGCGCTGCTGATCGACGTGCGCACCGATCAGCAGTTCGACGACGCGCACATCACTGGGGCGATCTCCAACCCGATGCTGCGCGCCGGGTTCGGCTCCAAGCTCGCCTGGCTGGCGGATCGTGACCAGGAGATCGTGTTCATCGGCCGCGACGACGATGACGGCCGCCACGCCGGACAGCTGGCCATCGCCGTCGGTGTCCGCAAGCTGGCCGGCTTCCTGCACGGTGGGATGACCAGCTGGCGCCAGGAGCACCGACTCGCGCAGCGCATCGAGCGAATTGGCATCGGCGAGCTCCGCGAGCGCATCAAAACGCAGGCAGACGTGCAGATCCTCGATGTGCGCGAACGCAATGAATGGGACGCAAGCCACATCCCCGGCTCCGCGTTCGAGGCCTGGCACGACATCACCGAGATGCCCGCCGGCCTTGACCCGAGCAGGCCGATCGCCGTGATCTGCGCGTCCGGACAGCGCGCAGGCACCGCCGCCAGCTTGATCCAACGGTTCGGAGGGCAGGAGGTCATCCATATCGTCGACGGCGGCGTCGCGGAGTGGGGGCAGCTCGGCGAGCCGCTGGAGGCCAGCGACCAGGAGGCGAACGCCGCGGCCTGAGCTCGCTTCCAGCGCTCGTGACCCGCCCCAGCGACGTCGTGTACTTCGTCGGCCGGCCGGGCGAGGACGGGTTCGCCGACCGGTTCCTGGAGACCTGAGGCTGCGACTGTCATAACTCTCACACCAACGTCTGCTCTTCGGGAGCCCGCGCCGGTTACGGGCTTGGATGGGCACCGACCGGCCACCCCCACTTCCTGCTCGATGGCGACCGCGGCTCACAGCCGATTCTCTTCAGGCGGGTGCTGAACCCGGTCTGTTCCTACCCGGATGGCTACTCACGGCTGCGCGCGCTGCGCGACCAAAACGCGGTCGCGCTGCACGGGGCGATGACCCCGACCTGGTCAGAGACCGCCTGGTGGGCGGACTACGTGCTGCCGATGGGGCTCGGACCCGAGCCACGACACCCACTCCTACGAGACGCACGCCGGTCGCTGGCTCGGCGTTCGCCAGCCCGTGCAACGCGTGGCGATGCAGCGCGCCGGCCACGAGGTGCAGTTCACCTATCAGGCCAACCCCGGCGAGGTCTGGAAGAGGGCGAGTTCTGGATCGAAGGCTCCCGGCCCGCGGACCCCGACGGATCGCTTGGGATCCGCCAGTACTACGAGTCCCCATACCGTCCCCGTGAGAAGGTCCGTCTGGAGGAGTACTACCGCTGGATGTTCGAGAACCCCGTCCCCGGCCCACCCGAGAAAGCGGCCGATCGGAGTCCAGACCGGAGAGCTGACTCCGTGGAAACCGGTCCTCGACGCCTACGCCCTGCCCCAGGACGACCGCACGCGCTCGGTGCGCTCCCAGGCCGCGGAGCGCACCGACGCCCGAGACCTCGCGCGCCTGGTCGACTGGGACCCCGCGGAGATATGGGGACCGATCGAACCGGAGTCCACCGGCCCGGGCTGAGTGCTTCCCGCCATGAGTACGGCCCCACCGGCGAATTAGATCGCGGAGGGTTGTCAGCAGGCGGTGCGTGGGGGGAGGTCGTCGGGGATGTCGGACACGTCGACGAACTCTGCGGCGAACTTCATGAAGCGATGCAGATCGGGGAAGTTGGAGACGAGTCCGAGCGATGCGCGGATCGCTCCGCCAGAGTGCAGGCCGACCGCTCGGACGTAGTCATCCAGGCTCATCGCGTCACCGAACTCGCCGCCGACGAGCGTTTCACGCGAGATCGTGAAGGCGACCTCCCCCGCACCTGGGTTGCAGAAGCAGCCGGTGCGAAGCGAGATGTTGTGCTGCCGTGCAATCCGATCGACAAAGCGCTCGTCGACCACGCTGCCGTCGGGATGCAGGAAGTTGAACGCGAACGTGGCCCCGCGGTGCTGCCACGATCGCGGTCCGTAGATGGTCGCTGCCGGAGAGCCGTTGGTGTGACGCAGCGAATCGAGCGCGTCGATCAGCCAGGCACCGAGCGCGGCGACGCGAGCGTGGATCGTCTCGAGGCCGATGCGGTCAAGAAACCGCAGGCCGATCTCGACGGCCGGCAGGCTCAGGTAATTGACGGTCCCGTCCTCGAAGTGCGCGGCACCAGGAGCGGACTGGTAGTACTCACGTTGGACGAACGCGGCGACGATCGTTCCGCCTGAGAACCACGGTCGCTCGAGCTTGGCGAGCGCCTCGCGCCGGGCGAGCAGACAACCGACGCCGGTCGGCCACCCGAACATCTTGTAGAACGAGATCGCCACGAACTCCGGCTGCCAACGGGTCAGGTCGAGTCGGTTGGTTGGGACGTACGCGGCGGCGTCCAACAGGACGTCCCAACCGTTCGCCTGCGCCTGCTCGATCCATTCCAGCGGATGTTGCACGCCGGAGAAATTCGACTGCGCCGGGTAGGCGAACAGATTGTGGTGAGCACCGGCCGTTTCGGTCAGGTAGCGCGGCAGCAGGCTCGGATCGACACGCAGGTCCGGCGCGACGCTGGGAATGTAGGTGGTTTGCGCGCCGCGGGCGCGTGCGAACTCGCGAATCCCGTTGACCGAGTTGTGGTTGTCAAACGTGAGCAGGAATCGGTCCCTGGCGTGGAACGGATAAGCCTCGCCGACAAGGCGCAGCGCACCGGTCGCGTTGGGCGTGAAGATCGCGACGTACTCCTCCGGCGAGGCTTTGAAGAACTCGAGCACGTAGGCGCGGGCGCGCTCGACTAGCTCGGTGCTCGCGGCCGAGGTCGGGTTGACCGAATGCGGGTTGCCGTAGACGTTGCTTTCGAGCAGCTGGACGTGCTGAGTCAGCTGCGAGTCGGCGAACAGCCCACCGCCGGTGTAATCGAGATACACGTGCCCCCCGCGGTCCAGCCGCCGGAAGTCGGTGGCGCGAAGCTCGTCGAGAACAGCCGTGTCGGCGTAGCCTGGGTAGTCGCAGCGAAACGCGGCTTCCGCCGCCTCAAGCGACTGGAGCTCGGAGCGCGCGACGCTCATTCCGCCCGCTGCTCGCCGCTCGGCTCGACGGCGACGTCGATGCCTTGCCGCACGCTCTGGGTAACCGCGCAGAGGTCCCCGAACAGCTCGCGCATCCCATGGGCTTCGATCCGAGCACGATGGAGGCAGCAGAGGGCGCTTGTGAGTCGGCCGGCGCACTCGGCCCGCGTGCGAGCAT
>OBLU010002315.1_pt1 | contig 17645 bp, 18 predicted proteins | sample 1518681 | NCBI WGS metagenome assembly OBLU01 (sample SAMEA3539304, study PRJEB22396) | soil metagenome | biome: tundra; feature: field; material: soil | place: USA | collected 2010-05 | depth 0.15 m | reverse complement strand
CGGCAGTTATGCGGTGGAAGGTTTAGCTGCCGGCATTTACAAGATTGAAGCGACTGCGCCTGGCTTCTCGAGCGCTTCAAAAAGCGGTGTTTCTGTCGCGGCAGGCGAAACTCAGCAAGTCGCCCTATCCCTCGGCATCAGTTCTGTGATGCAACAGATCGAGGTAAACGCCGGCGTGGATTCTATCGCAGCAGAGGCCGCCCCCAGCGGCGGCTTTCTCGAAGAGCGCTCCGCACAGTCATTGATCTCCAACACTTACATCCGCAACTTCACCGCACCTACAGCCGACTTCGGCGAGATTGTTCAGATCGTTCCCGGGGCTTTCACGCTCAACGGGAATGGACCCGGACTCGGTCAGAGCAAGACTTATTTTCGCGGCTTTCCTGATGGCGATTACGACATCGATTTTGATGGCATTCCGTTCTACGACACCAATACCCCTACACACCACTCGTGGGCCTTCTTTCCCTCGGAGTGGACCGGAGGTGTCGACTTCGATCGCAGCCCCGGTTCCGCTTCGACCATTGGGCCCACTCCCTTCGGCGGTTCCATCCATTTGCTTTCTATGCCGCTCAGCAATGAACTCGATCTACGGGGCACTGCCTCCTACGCTACCTGGAACACAAAGCTCTATGACGGCGCGTTCAACTCTGGCAACTTCGGAATCTTCGGCGGCCCTGCCAGATCGAATCTCTACGTCGACGTTCACCGCATGACCTCGGATGGGTATCAGACATTCAACTATCAGATGCGCAACGCCGGTTCGCTCCTGTATCAGTACACGTTTTCGCCCAGGACAGTGTTGACGGGTTTTAGCGGCGTCCTCCGCGTCAACGCCAATACGCCGAACTTTAACTCCACACGCTGCCAGGCTTTGGGAGCCGGCACATGGGGTTGCACAGGCGCGAACTCGGCATTTGTCGGCCAGGGTATCAAGTTCTTCATGACCAACAATGCTGACCCCGTAAACTGGCTCGACTATCAGTACAACAGCTATCAGGTTCCCACCGACTTTGAATATGTTGGACTCAAAACAGAATTTGGCCGCGGCTGGTACATGGAAGTCAAGCCTTACACCTATAACTATGACAATGGAGAACTCTATTCAAACTCCACCCCCATCACCGATGCAGCAACTGTGAACGGATCGAACACTTATAACGGCGTGACCATCGCACCTTGCGACCTAGCAGTATCAAAAACCTCTAAAGCAAACGGAGCCGTCACTACCGCCCTGCCGTGCGGCGTCGACAAGTACAACAGCTATCGTAAGTACGGTGAAACCGCTACCATCACGCAAACATCGCAACTCGGTGTTGTGCGCGCGGGAATGTGGTATGAGTGGGCAAGGACGAATCGCCATCAGTATCCGAGCGATCCAACCAATCACTGGGCAGACCAGTCACTGCCGAATTTCAACGAACAGTTTTGGACGAACTCCTACCAGCCCTTTGCCGAATTCGAATTCCACACTACCCCGCGACTGAACATCACTGCCGGCACGAAATATGCTGCGTACACCATCGATCTCACTCAGCACGCCGACGATGGCAAAACCGTAGGTAGCTTATGCCCGCTCGGCGCCACCACGAATTGCCCGTCTGCGGTTTATAACCACGGCAGCTACTCCGCATGGCTCCCGTCGCTTGATTTCAATTACCGCATTCAGCCGCAATGGGCGATCTACGCTCAGGCCGCGACTGGCAGCATCGTGCCGCCCAGCAGCGTCTACGACTACTACCAGACCCCGACCAAGGCGGTGCCGAACCCGCAGCTGACGACCAAACCCAAACAGCAGCGCTCAACTACTTATCAAATTGGCACCGTGTTCAAGGCAAAGCGAGTGACCCTCGACGCGGATGCATACCACATCCGCTTCCAAAACAGTTACTCCTCCGTCCTCGATACCACACCGACCGACCCTGACTATGGAGATGCGGTCTACTTCCTTCAGCCCAGCTCCGTGACGGAGGGTCTGGAATTCGAGGGTAACTTCATGGTTGCACCTGGCTTGTCGCTTTACCTGAACGGTACTGCCGACAACGCGTTCTACTCAGGCAAGCTGAACGCCAACACTGGGGCAACTGCATTAACCGCCCCTTACCTGGTCCGTGCTCCAGGCGGCTCGTGGGTAGCACAGACCCCATCAGATACTGAACTCCAAGGTATTACCTATCAAAGCAAGGGATTCGATGTAGGCTTCTTCAATAAACGAGTCGGCGAGCAGCGCGTCGACAACGGTCAATACCATAACCAGGGCGTTATTAGCCCGTTCAGCTTGACGAATGCCTACTTCAACTACACGATCAGGAATCACTCCATTTTCGACCAGACCAAAATTCAATTGAGCGGCAATAACCTTCTGGACTCGCACAACCTGACTAGTGTCAGCCTCACTGGTGCCGCTCCCACTCAAACCATCCCCGGTACTACCTACACGGACCCATTCACGACGAACGGTCCCACTCCGGTCGCGGGCGGAGATAACGTCGGCTTTCTACCTGGTCGCAGCTTTTCGGTTTCGGTAACCTTCGGTTTGGCTCCGAGAGGTCGCTAGATTCCGCGCAGTCAGTAAGCATTTCTCTATAAACCCTGGCCGCCCCGATCGAGATATCGCGGGCGGCCTTTCATCTATCTGTCCCTGCCCTCGAGTTCCGTCGGCGGCCGGCATTCTCTACATAAAGTTGGATGTCGATCAAACTTCGGCATGAGAAAATAACCTTGTGATATCTCGTCTGCGGCACTCATCGTCTTTACTATTTTTTTTGCTTCTCACGGCAGTTCCATCCTCGCCGCTCGGCGCTTCGAAAAAAGTGGCGGAGCAAGCAGGAGCCGTTCTCTTTCGCGACAAGGGGTGCGCCTATTGCCACGGCGTCGGCGGGATTGGAACCAAAAAAGCACCCGCACTCACTGATCTACATAAAGACAAGACCTGGCCCCCTGCAAAGATTACGAATCAGATTTTGAATGGCGGCCAGAAAATGCCGCCCTTTCGTGAGTCGCTCACGGACGACGAAGCGGCTCAACTGGTCGCCTATCTTCGAACCAAAAACAAGCCTCTTCCTCCGCTTGCTCCTGCTCCGGCACCCGCGCCCTCCAACTGATCGAGCGTGGTTCGAATCGTGTCAGTTGTCCGGCCACGTCGTGCCTGTCAGCTTTGAAGACTCCTCCCATAGCTTGCGCGCAACGGTCGGATCTTTGGCTTTCTTGCTGATCCTGGCCGCTCCAGGCGGCCCGACTAATTCAAAGCGGCCCGTTGGCCCGTAAAACCCGCCGGGCTCAGCCTTAATACTTATCGCTGCCATCATTGTTGGTAGCGCCCCTTCCGCCGCTGAATGACTGAGGAAGCGCCCCAAAAACTTGCTCATGATGGCAAAGAAGCCTTTATCTCCCGGACCATTGGCGATGAGGTCCGTACGCGCATAACCCGGATGCGCTGCCGTGCTCAGAAGTCCCCACCCATGCGCATCGCTTTGCCGCTGTAGTTCTAAAGCAAACATCAACATCGCCAGCTTTGACTGCGAATACGCCTTCCAGGGCGTATAGCCATGTTTTAAGTTCAGGTCGTCCAAATGAATCGTTCCCGTCTTGTGCGCGGTGCTGCTCACTTGCACTACCGTCGGCCGTTCACTGCCCCGCAACATAGGCAGCAGGAGCGCCGTCAGCACAAAGTGCCCGAGGTAGTTCGTGCCCAATTGCATCTCGAATCCATCGGAGGTGACGCGCCTCTCCCGCAAAGCCATCACCGCCGCATTGTTTACAAGCAAATCGACAGCGCGTTCAGCCGTCGTAATGCGGGCTGCAAATGCGTGTACTGAAGCCAGGCTCGCCAAGTCCAGCAATTCAAACCGAGCCTTCGCGCCCGGTTTTGCCAAAGCGATTTTTGCCATCGCCTCCCGTCCCTTGGCTTCGTTGCGCCCAGCCACAATGACTTCGGCGCCCAGACTCGCGAGTGCCAACGCCGTTTCGTAACCCAACCCCCCGGTTCCGGTCACGATGGCCAACTTGTCCACCTGAGACGGAGCATCTGCAACTTTCCAACTGCTCATCTCTGTTTGTCCTCCAAATCGTTAAAACCATTATTTGCGTGCGTACGCACTCATTTTATGTACTTAAGATAAGTCCTATTGCGCGTTTAACCCGTTCCATAGAAGTTCAAACCCCAGTGCCCTATAGCGTCCTGCAGCTTTCGGATGGGCTGCCATAAAAGATATGGTTGCTTCCATCTGAGCATCCATCATGCTTGCTAGGAAGTCTAGGGGCACATCGCGCAACGCCCCAGAGGCGATCGCCTCCTTCGCCGTCTCCATCACCTCCACAAAGGGAGCAGCGCCGGCCGTCTCGCTTTCCTTAGTGAGCCGCCCCGACACTTGCAATTGGCGCAACACCTTGCTCCGATGCGGATGTCGTGTCGCCCAATGAACATAGGCGTCCCAGACGTGCAACATCCTGATGCGCACATCTTGTTCTCTGGGAAACTTCAACATCAGAGACTCGGCCACCTCATGCTTGATTTCGCGATACAACGCATTCATTAAGTCGTCCTTGGTAGCGAAGTAAGTGAACAATGATCCTTCGGCGACCCCGGCGACCTTTGAAATTGCGGCAGTCGGCGCGCCAATTCCCCGCTCGGCAAATACTTCCGCCGCAGCATTCAGAATTGCCCGTCGTTTTTCATCACTCAGCGGACGTGCCATCCTTCGCCCACTCCAATTTGTATTTGCCTGCCCACTCACTCATCTATAGAGTAGCTGGTCTCGGCATCCATTGCAAACTTGTTTTCTGTTCATTGGCACTCGGTTTTGCCCTTCAGGCTTCAACCGGCACATTGGCGACACCTTCGACTCCAAAAATGCGCCGATAGCGCTCAATCTCGTCCGGCGGACCCATGGCTTTGGCATAGTTGTCTGAAAGCTTCACCGCCGGGCGACCGTCTACTTCCGACAACTTGCAGACTAGGCTTACCGGATCGAAGCTGTCATCGCCCTGCGGATTGCAGTTGCGAAAGTCATTGGTTAGAAAGGTTCCCCACCCTGCACTCAATCGAATGCTCCTGTGAGGTATCCATCGATTCGAGTCGCAGAAGTCCGATGCAGTCCTAAAATCCTGAGGCGCAGCTCCATTTCGCAGATCGCCGCTAAAACGTGCATGGAGAGCCAGAATGCGGTCTACATCCAGCGCATCCGAAGCAATCAACCTCTTACGGCGTGGGTCGCGCCCGCGCCGCTCAAGCCACACAATGTATTCATCGCCGGCAACAAACGGATCTTTGCTATCAATACGCTGTCCCGTCCAATCGGCGACCCAGTCCGGCGCATTCTGCAAAAACTGGGTCGTGCCAAACGTATCCGGCAAGAGGATCAGAAGCTCTCCCTGGTAAGTTTGCTGCCACAATTCGAGCAACCGGTACTGCGCGCGCTTGACCTCTTCGTCGCTGTTCGCCATCGCAGCCAGCGCCATGGGAAGCTCATGTGCATTAGTGCCGATCGCTTCAAGATCGTGTTTGTAAGCGAGGTAAGTGTTCGAGCTTCCGGTGAAACTCGGACCGAGCACATCGCTCATCGCCTTCACCACATATTCATGCCACAAAAAGCTGTGGCGCCGTCGTGTTCCAAAGTCGCTTAAGCTTAGCCCCGGAACACCCCGCAAGCGCTCCATCTTTTCCCACAAACGCGTCTTGGCTCGCGCGTATAAGATGTCGAGTTCAAACTCGCTCAGATTCTTGAGATTTGCGCGCGTCTTCAGTTCATCAATTGCCGAAAGCGCATAGATTTCCCAGAGCGTCGTCTCAGTCCACAGTCCATCAAAGCGAAGCGCAATCTGCCCATTTTCCACCGACAGATCGAAATCGGACAGCCGAAAATCCCGATCAAGCCATTCGAGGAACTCGGGCTCAAAGATGCCTCTGTGCCCATAGAACGTGTTGCCAGCCAGCCAAATCAATTCTGATTTGTGAAAGCGCAGCCGCCGCGTCGCCTGCAACTGTTCGCGCAGTTCGTGAATGTCAACGATCTCTCCCAGTCGCACTGAAGTCGTGCGGTTCATCAACGTGAAGGATGCACGAGTTTGCGGGAAGTGCTTCCAGATAAACTGCAGCATCAGCAGCTTATAGAAATCCGTATCCAGAAGCGACCGCGTAATCGGATCGAGTTCCCAGTTATGGTCATGAGCTCGGCGTGCAATATTGACAATCACAATGTCATTACTCTAAAGCACCGCCGCCGCATACGATCAGAGAGAATCATCCGGCGTCATCTCGGCAATTCGGGTCTTGCCGATTTCGAATGGCTTCAACTTGACAGGATCGAGCACATCTCTGCCCTCACGGATGTGAAAAGCTTGATCCATAGGGACGTTTTTGAAGCGCTCTCGATCCCCTGAAACAGGCCACCAAACTTCAATTTCTGTGGCTGTCTTGGCTTGACCCACTCCTATGTGCTGGCGCATCGGGTTGGCGCCAAAACTCGAAACCGATCCCACGGTACGGTAGATTGAGCGGCGATGCCCGCGCTCTTGTACAGTGACTTTGATGCGTGCTCCATAAGCGGCCCGATTCGTCTTTACACCCTCCAACATTAGAGTCACCCAATGATTACTGTGACCTGGATTGCGGTAGAGTGCTGGCACGAATACATCGCCCGGGAAGGCCCCGCCAAGTTCCTCGAAAACATCTTCATTCCCGTTGTTCTCAATGTCGGCAAACACAACACCATGCCCCTTCTGCAAGTTGCCAAATCCCCCCGACGTCGTGACATCCTGAAAATAACTGCCACCGTCATTGCGAAACATCCGCTTGGGCAAAAGCGATTCGAAGTTAGGATCACCCAGCCCCATATAGACATCCAGCCAACCATCGTTGTCCAGGTCCCCAAAATTCCCAGCCATGTTTGTGATGCTGCGACCCAGACCGGCAGCTTTAGGCACATCCGTAAACGTTCCATCGTGGTTGTTGTGGAAGAGGTGAGAAACCGATGCGTGATTCGGCTTGTTCAACATGAAGGCCCCGACGTCTTCCTCAGAAGTGGTCGAATATCCGCCTGCAAAAATGTCCAGCCAGCCGTCATTATCGTAATCAAAAAACCACGTAGGAAACGTATGCCGCATTCCCCCGAGCCCTGCCTGTTCAGTCACGTCGGTGAATATCCATTCGCCGGTTTCGGGATGCTTCGGATCACGTGGTCCATCATTGCGAAACAGGTGGCTCTGGCCAAACATGGAAGAGAGATACAGATCGGGCCGGCCGTCATTGTTGTAGTCGCCCCAGGTAACGCCTTTCACGAATCCAAGGTTTGAGCTCACCCTGTCCGCCACTGCCCCAGGCGCCCGAACCAGTGAGAATGTTCCATCGCGATTGTTATGAAATAACTGACAGCGGTGCTCGTCGCCCGGCTTCGACTCTTTGCCCACGAACAGATCCAACCAACCATCGCCGTCATAGTCGGCCCAAGCCGCGGTCTGCGTGGGACCCGCCGTTAACAAACCTGCTTCTTCTGTTACATCATCAAACGTGCCATCCCCGTTGTTGCGCAAGAGCGAAAGCGGATACTCACCAAATTTCCCCCACCACGCCCCGCGAAGCACAAGCACGTCAGGATGACCGTCGTTGTTGTAGTCCGTCGTCACGAGGTTAAGGCCGCCAACCTCATCCGCCAGTCCCGCTTCCTTGGTGCGGTCCGTAAAGGTTCCGTCTCCGTTGTTATGAAAAAAGTGCATGGGATTGAGCGGTCCGGATGACGAAATCATGACGTCCAACAGTCCATCGCCATCTAAATCCTCAATGACAGCGCCTCCCGAAAGCTCGACCGCCTGAATTCCCGCGATTCCAGCTACATCCGGAAATAAACCGACGTCGTACTCGGAATTAAAATTCTGCGGCGGAACAAGCCAGCGCTTCGGCACACCTACCGGATAGCGACCGAGTTGCTGATACGCCAGGTTCAAAAGCCACCGGCAAAGGTCGCTCTTCGGATTTAGCTCCAGCGCCCGCGTGTACTCTCTCACCGCACCTTCGGCTCCGTGCGTTCTGCGGTGCAGACCCTCGCCTCGTAGTGGAAAGTTGCACGAGAGGGGATTGTGCATACCGATGCAGTTTGTCTGTTCCCCCTCACGCAGGAACGCCAGGGCCAGTTCTTGATGAACTTGTGCCTGGGTCGAAAGTGGCACCTCGGACAGATGCGCTTCTATCAGCTTGACCAGCGTTTCCAGTGTCTCTTCAGCACGCTCGGGGCGCCCGGCTCGCATCTCCTCGTTGCCAAGGTCCATGCGCACAGCCATCTCATCTCGAAACGATAATTTGTGCGTCAACAGCACTTGATAGTAAGCAATGCGTTCGAATGGCTTGCTTGGATCAGACTTCCAATCGCTGGCCTCAAATATCTTGCGCAGTCTCTGGCCCATCCGCCGAGCGCCCTCGCCGTGGGGCAGCGGTGCAGAGCGCACCGGGATTGCCTCCGGGCGTTGGTCTTCTGAAACTGATTGCTGAGTCTGAGCCGCATTCGGAATATCGTTCGCCATTCCAGGACGTGGTGGTACCAGGATGGGCTCAGGCGTCGAACCGGAGCCAGATGCCTGTCCCCAGCCTGACAATCCAACTGCCAACGTACATAGGGCAGCCACACTTGCAAGCCACTTGCACAACACTTCTGAATTTCTCCATCAGGCTTCGATTGATTCCGCTATACGTGTCTGGATCAAGTCGTCCAGGGGAGGCATGGCACCGGCCTGCGAAGCCACCCATCCACCCCAGCGATTACCCGCCTCATTAAGCTTCGGGAGGTCCGCCCCCTGCAGCAGATAGTGGATCATCGCCGCGGTGAATGCATCGCCCGCACCGATCGTGTCCGCCACCTTGACGGCAATCCCCGGATGCTGGTGCCACTTCTCGCGCGTCACCAGAAGGCTTCCGCTACCGCCGCAGGTTACAGCCACCATCCGTAGCGTCGGAAACTCCTCCAGTAGCCGCTCAGCTCCGACACGCAAGGACGCTGGCCCCTGTTCTTCACTGTTCTGCAGCCCTAGCAAACCCAGCACGAGTGGCACTTCAGCATCGTTCATCTTCATCACCGTTGCCAATTCGAGCGACTCCTGCACAACTTCGCTCGAATAGAAGGGCGCTCTGAGATTGACATCGAATACCCGGACACACGCGGCCGAAGTTTGAGCGGCAAGCGTTTGAATCGTCTGCCGCGACTCCAGACTTCGCTGCGCCAGCGATCCAAAACAGATTGCGTCCGCGCGCTCCGCCAGCCGGACCCACTCATCTGAAAGCTCCATGAAGTCCCATGCAGCCGGCGCATGAATCGTGTACTCCGGCTGGCCATCCTTCAGTGCCACAGTGACTCGACCAGTCTCGTGAGTGGGATCCACTTGCAGATACTCCGTATCGGCGGGGAGTGGGTCGAGCAGATCAACGGCCCGGCGTCCCAATTCATCGCGTCCTATTCGGCTCAAAACGGCTGCATGGCCACCCAGTCGCCCTGCCATTACGGTGAAATTTGCAGGCGCTCCACCCAGTCTCGGACCTTGCGGCAACAGATCCCACAACAACTCACCAATCCCCAAAATCAAATGCGGTTCTTTCACCTTTATGACTCCCGCAGGCGCTTCCATTCCTTCTCCGCGTGGAACGAGCGAACTGCCAGCACACAGCTTTCTCCTCCGAGGTGCTTTTCGTCAACTGGCACTTCTGCTGCACTGCTCAGTTTTGTCATTTGCCGACCCACCTCCATATCGAACAGTCTTCATAGTTGGCCGAGGCATACTCACCGTCCGGTTGATTGTCCAGGATCTCCTTATCGGCGATGGCATCGGCCCTCGACCGCTTGACCTGGCCGTGAAATAGCCGCGAAAACCCTCTCTTCGTTTCCAGAACGCCTTCCTGCTCGTTGTTCACGTATAGCAAGTCCACTTCGCCAGGGTGCCCAGCAAAGCATTTTGCCAACGTCTGTAATAACCGCCGCATCACCGGCGCTCCAAAGGGATTGAACAGGAACAACACTGTGGGCCGCGCTGTAAATCCAAACTCCGTGGCATCGCCGCAAACCAATCGCATAGATACTCGAGTTCGCTCTGATTTTCGCCACGCGGCCAAATTCTTTTGGGCTCTGCGCACCAGCGTTGGATTCAACTCCAACCCCACGATTTCGCGAAATTTCATCTCCGCAGCGAGAAGCATTGCGCGGCCCATGCCAGCACCTACGTCGATGAATGTGGTTTCCTCCAATGTTGCGGCCGGGCTGCTCCGCTGCCAGCGCCGCATCAGGGTTGCAAATACTGAAGGCGCAACTCCGTAATAAGCGGTTACATGTTTGCCGCTCCGATGTCCGCTGATCAGATGTCTTCCCGCGACCAACCCGCTGGTGCGAACACCATTGGCTCGATCGAACGGGTGGTGCGTCAGTCCATCGCGCACCGTCAAACCGGGCAGGAAGCGAGAGGCTCTCTTTGTGCTTGCAACCATCGGAGCTGACACACCCTTCTGTGATTTGTTTGTAAATTCATTCATTCACGTAAGCTTCCGCTCGCGATTCAAATTCAGTCTCATAATCGAGAATTACGCGACGTGGTTACTCATCAATCTCTAACTCCTAGTTTTCCAAAAATTCCTACGAATCAGGCGTTTCGTTGAAAAACCCGATAATACCGTGACTTTGGTGTTCATTTTTGCGCGCATCGGTGTTGTTACCGTCCCTCCAACGTGTAACTATTGCTTTCAGAAATTCTTAATCAAGTTGCTCCGAACGAGGCTCACGAACTGCTATTGCAGAGGTGGTTTCGGCTAAGTGTTCAACACCTGACGCCAACGCCGCCCGCACTCCAGTTCTGAAGCTTCCCGCGGAACTATGTCTTGCAGCAGAGTTACACGCCCTTTGCTGCCGACGCAGAAGTGTACCCAAAGAGGTTGCTGAGTAGCTCGTGAGACGTTCGATGTCTCGTAGCTCAGGAAACAGCCCATATGTGTCAGAACGAAATGCTCGACTTCCTTCCCGAATGGATGGAAGAAGCCACAAAAGATTCGACATATCTGGAATTCAAATTTAGCAACGAGGATGTTCATGAAAAATCAATTCGCACTTTCATTCTTGCTTCTGTCAGTTGCCGGGCCGGCCTTCGCGTCTGTTGTTGTCACCACCCCTGCAAATAACGCTACAGTTACATCGCCATTCTCACTGTCCGCGAACGGCTCGACTTGCTCCAACCAGACCATCACCTCGATGGGATATTCGCTCGATAACAGCCGTGACACGACGATCGTGCACTCGTCTTCGGTCCAAGCCAAAATCACTTCGCCTACCGGTTCGCATAAACTACACGTCAAGGCATGGGGCAATAAAGGCGCAGTTTGCGTTTCTGACGTCCCTGTTACGGTTGAGGCCGCACAGACTGGCGGTGTTGGACCCACGCCCTCTGGCCCCGTCGTACCTCCATCTGATGCCATTAGCGTCAGCAGCCTCCAGATGTTGACCAACTGGAAAGGTCAGCATGACACTGGCACCGCAGGCTCTTCAAGCGGCGCCATGAACCTTGTGAGTTCTCCTTCTCTCAGCGGCACCGCTCGTCAATTCTCTACCAGCTTTAGCGGTAATGGCGGCGAACTTTACCACGTAACCTGGGGTGACGATACCGAGGCCACGAACTTCCTATATGACGGTTGGGTCTACATCAACGGTCCCAGCAACACTCTCGCCAATATCGAGATGGATATGAACCAGGTGCAGTCGAATGGCGATACTGTGATCTACGGCTTCCAATGCGACGGCTGGAGCGGTACGTGGGACTACACCGGCAATCTCGGAACTCCGAGCCAACCAAAGGACCATTGGTTCCATTCGACAGCCAAGTGCAACCCGCGCAATTGGAGCGTCAACACCTGGCACCACGTTCAGATCGCCTATTCCCGCGACAGCTCCGGCGTTGTCACCTATCAAACGGCGACTCTCGACGGCGTAACCTCCAGCATCAACGCTACCACCCCGTCGGCATTCACGCTCGGATGGGCTCCAACTCTGATCACCAACTTCCAGGTCGATGGCGTCGGCACTGGTCAAATGAACGTCTACCTCGACAACTTGACCATTTCGCGCTGGTAGTTCAGCGAAACCGCACAAAGTTCCGGTTTGTCCAAACTGATCAACATAACAAGGAAGCGCAGCGGAAGTCCTCTGCTGCGCCTCCTTTTGCGTCACATCAGACTCACTCCTAGCGCCCACGACTAGAACGACGCGTTCCCTTACCGCTTCGCAAGTTTATCGGTACCCACTGCATGAATCAGTGAAGCGTCCTGTATGTCGGCGGCACGACATTTGGCTTTTGATGGTCGCTGCCTATCCACCTGTAATGTGACAACACAAATATCCTCAATTCCGGCCATCGCGGTTATCTCCAGGGAACCGGACTGGCCTCCTCCGCAATCCGAGTGACATGCGTACCCCGCTCGCGATACGCTGAGGTGGTATCCGCGTTTGTCGCGACTCAAGGAGCAGTTACACTTTCATGCCTATCCAAACGACTTCGAAAATTTGGTACAACGGCAACCTGATTCCATGGGAGCAGGCCACCATCCACGTGATGAGCCATGTGGTTCACTACGGGTCCAGCGTCTTTGAAGGGATTCGCTGCTACGCGCAGCCCCAGGGTTCGGCAGTTTTCAGGCTTCCCGAGCACATGCAGAGACTGCTCGACTCGGCCAAAATCTATCGCATGCAGCTTCCGTATTCCCTCGATGAGCTTTGCGCCGCCGTGGTCAATGTAATTGAGGCTAACGGAGTTGCGCCTTGCTACATCCGCCCGATCGCGATTCGCGGTTACGGCGAAATTGGTGTCAGCCCCAAGGGTTCGCCCATCGAAGTGTACGTCGCCAATTTCCCCTGGGGTAAGTACATGCCGGGTGGCGACGGAGCCGACGTCTGTGTGTCCAGTTGGAATCGCCTTGCTCCCAACACCATGCCGGCCTTGGCTAAAGCGGGGGCGAATTACATGAATTCTCAGCTCATCCGTATGGAAGCCGACATTAATGGCTACGCCGAAGGCATCGCGCTTGACGTGAACGGTCTGGTGAGCGAAGGTTCCGGCGAAAACATCTTCGTCGTCCGTAACGGAGTGCTGTACACGCCTCCCCTGGCCAACTCGGCGCTCTCCGGAATTACCCGTGATAGCGTCCTTACCATTGCCCGGCACCTCGGTCTCGCGGTTACGGAACAGGCCATGCCGCGTGAACTGCTCTACATTGCCGACGAAGTGTTCTTCAGCGGTACCGCCGCCGAAGTTTCGCCCATTCGTTCCATCGATCGCATCATTGTCGGCGACGGAAAACCAGGTGAGATCACCAAAAAGATTGCGGATGAGTTCTTCGCCATCGCCAACGGCCTTAAGCCCGACCGATTTGGGTGGCTCACTCCAGTCAAGGTGAACGCCCAGGAACCGGTCAGCGCATAATCATCCCTTTTGATTAGACGGGGCATCTGCGACGGCTGCCCCGTTTCTCATGACACCATTTCTGGCAAAGATCTTGACCCGCCTTCGTCTCGGCGTAAACGCGTATCATAAGCAAGAGCGCTCGCCAATTTCTCCAATGCAAGTTATCGGTAGGTGAGGCCGACCGCTCAGGGCGGCTTGCGATCCCTCGCAGATCTCGGGCACCCGGAAATCTCAGAAATCCATCATCAAGGAAATCCGCCGCGCGTGAAACCCGACATGAAAGTAAAGTTGGCCGGGATCGAGATGGCCAACCCTGTGATCGCCGCCAGCGGTACCTTCGGATACGGCATCGAGTTTGAAGAGATCGTCTCCCTGGAACGGATCGGCGGTTTCGTTACCAAGGGAATCTCCCTCCATCCTATCTCCGGCCACGCTGCTCCACGCATCGTCCAAACCGCCGCCGGCATGTTGAACGCGATCGGCTTGCAGAATGTCGGCGTCGAAGAATTTATCGCCCGTAAACTTCCACCCTTGCGTCGCTACCCCGGCTGCAAAGTCATCGTCAACGTCTTCGGTTACACGGTCGGCGAATACATATCGGTAATTGAGAAGCTCAATACTGCTGAAGGCATCGCCGCCTACGAACTCAACGTTTCGTGCCCCAACGTACACGCGGGTGGAATGGCATTCGGTGCTGACCCAGGTTCGCTCGAGTACCTGGTCGGACGCGCGCGCACTGCTTCTTCTCGACCATTGATCGTTAAGCTCTCGCCCAACGTGACCTCCGTGTCCCAGATGGCTCAGGTTGCAGCCGAAGCCGGCGCCGACGGAGTCAGTCTGGTGAACACTTTCATGGCCATGGCCATCAATGCTGAAAGTCGTAAGCCGCGTCTCACGAACGTAACAGGCGGGTTGTCTGGCCCGGCCATCAAGCCGATCGCTCTGCGCATGGTCTATGAAACCGCGCGCGCCGTAACCATCCCCATCCTCGGCATGGGCGGGATCATTACCCCGGAAGATGCGGTTGAATTTCTTTTAGCCGGCGCTACCGCAGTTCAAGTAGGAACGGCAAGCTACGCCGATCCGCGTGCCACGGAACGCCTTGCCCGTGGCCTGGAATCCTGGTGTCGCGGCCACCAGGTGGACAAGGTTGCCGACCTCACAAATGCGCTCGAAATTCCTCGTCCGTAACGCCCGGCGCGCTTTTCACGAAAGTTTTCCTTCGCTACCATATAGAAGTAATGTCATTTCCGATCAAAGTCTGTGTCGTTTGTTCCGAGGAGTTCGAATTGAGACCCGGGAAGCCCGGATTCGCTAACCGGTGCCCCTCCTGCAGCGAACCCGAGGCCAGCGAAGAGTCTGACCGGCGCCGTGTCGACGCCGACGAGCGCAAGGCAGAAGCTGAAGCCAACGAGGCGCGCCGCAAAGCCATTCGCGACTTACTCTATCGCAAAGACAGCTAATTTCCGCCGCCAGCATAACGCTCACTGGCTGGCAGTTATGTCTTCAGTGAGTTCTCTTCATCTCTTGGAGGCCTAGGCGACTACCCACGGATTTGCCATCGTTCGATCTTGTCGAACCAGACACCGATCCTCCGGAATGACGAGTGATTTTTTCCAAAAACATGATGATCAAACAATTTCAGAAATGGTTAATGGATGAGGTGAAAAAGAACGCCACAAACGACGGCATGAAGATTATGACAGGCAAGAAGCGGAAGATTTTTGTCTTGGCTGCCATAGCTGTCCATATAGGAACGCTGGCTGCTCAATGCAGTCAGCACGTGAGCAGGCAGAAAAGGAAAACTCGGCGCGAAGTTCTCTGCGTGTTCATTGACATCCTTACGCTCCGGGTGCAATTCGGACCGTTGGCATAGGCCCCGCTAATGTCAACAGATGAGATGAGTATTGCATGGCGTCCGCACGCCATAACAACAATGAAAACGGGCAAGAGGTGGATGCAGACTGGCCCACCGGCGTGCCCGCTAGCGATCGTCGGCCTTAATGGCGCGCAGTCGAGCCCGCGGATGAGTATGACCCTGGACGCGTCCGGTACAACGTACTGTTGCCCTCTTCGGAGGAGCACGCGAGGGAGATTCTTACCTTTTCAGCGTCCTTGCGTGGCACGGCTGGAGTGAGTGCCATGGAAGTACTTTATTCACGGTGTTGTGGGTTGGATGTGCACAATGCCAGCGCTGCGATAAGAGCTTCCAGCATTGCCAGGCCGCTCTTGCCGACCGTATTTGTTGCCACGCTCGCCAGTTTCACGTTCGCGTCTTCGAGAACCTTTTGAATCCTGCTCATGATGCGCGACGCTTCCTCCGACAGGCTTGCTCGTGATCGTGTCAGATCGCGCAAGTCGCGAATCCGAATCTCAGGAACAAAGCTGGGAAGCAGCATGCTGAAGCAGTTCCGCAATCCACTCGCTATCCTTGACGTCTGTCTTGCGGCCGGGCACGTTTTTCACATGTTGGGCATTCACCAGAATCAATTGGAATCGGCCTCCAAGAACGTTCCAAACCGGTTTCCAGTGCACATCGGTTGACTCCATGGCAATGTGAGTCACACGCAGCCGGCAAGCTCCACGAGGTCACGAGTCATCGTACCGAATCGACCATGCTTCTTCTGGCTACGGCCTGATTCGCGAATCACAACACAAGGTTCTTGCAGACACTGCTGCCGTGTATCCGTCTGCCCTGGGCGAAGCTCTTAGCCGGGTCGATCCTGACTGGATCCAGAACACTGACGAGGCCGGAGCGCCGGCCGCCCTCGAACAGACCGTTCGAGGGTCTCAACGCCTTGAAGATCGGAACCGAACTCTTCCGAGTCAGCCAAGAGGTGGGAGGCATGGATGATCTGGACATTCCTCGCAATCCTACCCGTGAGGATGTGATGCGAAGCGCCGAAGAAACATCTCGCAGTAACGAAAAAGCCAGGTATTGGCTTATTATGCCGAACCCGCAGTTGGAAGATCAGACTCCAATGGCATTACTGGACACCGAGACCGGTCGGCGCCTCGTTCAGGAAATCCTGATTCAAATAGACGAAGGGATGTTTATATAGGCCCGAGGATCTGTACGGGGTATATGTAGTACCGATCCTGTCCTTCCACATGGTCCCACTCTATACGGGATCGTACTGTCCAAGTAGTGGTTTGCCTTTTAAACTAGACTAAGATAATCTTAGCCACAAGAGGGTACTGCGCATGGCAGAGGTGACGATACACGAAGCGAAGACACATCTTTCCGACCTCGTAAAGCGGGTCCAGCGGGGAGAGGAGATCATCGTAACCTCTGGCCGCAGCCATAACCCGGTCATCAAACTGGTGGCTATCGACGAACCACCGAAGGGCCGCCCCATTGGGCTTCTGAAGGGTATGTTCACAATCGGCCCAGAGTTTGACGATCCCTTGCCGGAGGAGGAGTTGCGCCTGTGGAATGGTGGAGGCGAATGAGAGTTCTGCTCGATACGCATACATTCCTTTGGGCGGTTCTAGGCTCAGACAGATTAAGCCCGAAGGCTGACAAAGCAATAAGGAATTTTCACAACGAGGTATTCGTCTCTGCTGCAACAGGTTGGGAACTGACAACCAAATATCGCCTCGGGAAGTTGAACGAAGCTGAATATCTCGTTCGGGACATACCCGGAACTCTGAAGCGCATGAGCTTTCAGGAGCTGCCTATCTCGATGAATCACGCCGCGAGGTCCGGGTTACTTACAGGAGACCATAAGGACCCGTTTGACCGAATGCTCATTGCGCAGTCGCTCGCTGAAGGGTTGTCTTTGGTTAGCAACGAGAAAATGTTTGACGCTTTTCATGTTCACCGTATCTGGTGACCCAATCGCCACCCCCATTCAGTTTAAGTGGAGGTAAAGCCTTCCGGGAACTCTTCTAGCTTTACGGTCCGCGCTGTTCGCGCGTTCCATCCAGGACCAACCCAGTCGGTATACGTACATGTACCGCTCAAGACTCCTACTTCTAATCTGCCGGCGGCCGTACTTGGGGCTATATGTGATGATCGGAAACATGCTGATCGACAGAACGAGATCATGGCGCCGCTGCGCACGATGGCGAAGATGGTTGGCGATCCCAAGCTGACAGGAATACTGGAGGCCTGTATTGAACGCCAGCATCGGTATTAGTACTACAGTTGTAAATCGAAGATCCCGGAGGAAGCAGGGGGTTTCAACCCCCTGAAAGATGGCGAATTTACGTGGCCTTTAGGCCCG
>OBLU010002313.1_pt1 | contig 17650 bp, 16 predicted proteins | sample 1518681 | NCBI WGS metagenome assembly OBLU01 (sample SAMEA3539304, study PRJEB22396) | soil metagenome | biome: tundra; feature: field; material: soil | place: USA | collected 2010-05 | depth 0.15 m | reverse complement strand
GATTCTATGGTGCGCCCGGAGAGATTCGAACTCCCGACCCTTTGGTTCGAAGCCAAATGCTCTATCCAGCTGAGCTACGGGCGCACGGTGCGAAGCGAATCGTTCGCAACATCATCTTACAGGGCGAGACGCTTGCCAAGCGCGAAGATCCCGACACCTTCTGCCTAAGCCACCGAAGGCTGCACTGGAGCGGGGGGCGCGACATCCTCAGGCTCAGGAATCATCGCGACCGTCTCGACGATATCCAGCCCGGCGCGCCGCAGAAGCTGATGAATCACCGGCTCGGTCAAGCGGCTGGCGTCGTATTCCACGCGAACGGTCTTCGCTCCCTCGTCGAACGCCATGCGCCGCACCCCATACACATCGCGCACCTTCGAAAGCGCAAGCACGGCCCGTTCGGTCGGAGGCACGCCATAGCGGTAAAGAACATCAAGCTGAGTCATATTCAGATTCTAGCAGCGCCCGGTTCCCTGTCTTCCACTTCATAGCTTGCTCAGGTAATCGAGGATCTCCGGACTCGTCCAATTCTGCGCGGAAACGAACTTGCGCCGCAGGATTCCATCCTTGTCGATCACGTACGTCTCGGGGATCTTGATGGTGCCGTAAAGGGCGGGAACGCGGCCGGACGCGTCCCGCACCGTCAGAAAATCGACATGATCGTCCGCCAGAAAGTGGTGGTAGGCCGAAGCGTCCTCGTCGTTGCTGATGGCGACTACCGTGATCTGCGGCATGCGGTGCTGCAAATCCCGCAGACTTGGAACCTCCTCAACACACGGAAAACAGTTCGTGGCCCAGAAGTTCAGTACCACGACATGGCCCCGAAGGTTCGCGAGATTGACCGCCTTCTCGCCGTCAGCAACACTGAACTGCGGTGCAGCCGCACCAATTCTTGCCGGACGGTCACCCCGGTCGCAGGCGGCTGCCAGCAGCCCGCAGACCGCCAGGGCAAGCAGCGACTGCCCGCGCGACCTCCAGCCCCGCGGCTGGGGTCCCTGCATCGTCGAAAACCTCCTGCGCTCCTGCATCTTGAACGGCACGCGATACCCCTGCTTCCTATAATACGAATCTGTGGACGATGCGCGGAAGGCGGCGGGCGAAATAGACGGGGTGGCGGAAAATCAAGCACCGGAGCTTCGGCTCTCGGTCATCGTCCCGGCACGCAACGAGGCCGCATCGCTCGGCGCCTGTCTCGAGTCGCTGCTGGCGCAATCCGAACTGGGCTTCGCCCTCGGCAAACAGTGGGAGCTGATCGTCGTGGACGACGACTCCAGCGACGCCACCTGCCAGATCGCGCAGACCGCGGCAGCCGGTCGCGACGGCGTACAAGTCCTCCCTGCGCCGGCGCTGGATCTTACTGAACGCGGAGGTTTTACAGGCAAAACCAACGCGTGCTGGTTCGCGGCGCAAAGGGCCCGCGGCGCGTGGCTGCTTTTCACGGATGCCGACACCGTCCACGAACCCGGCGACCTCTCCCGCGCCATCCACGAAGCGCAGAAGTACGACGCCGATCTGCTCTCCTACTCGCCCCGGCAGATCGTCACCGGCTTCTGGCAGCGCGCGGTCATGCCGCTGGTCTTCTCCGAACTCGCGACCGCCTACCCGCCCAAACAGGTCAGTTCCCCCAATTCCAGCGTGGCCGCAGCCAACGGGCAATTCCTGCTGGTCGAGCGTGATGCCTACTTCGCCGTCGGCGGCCATCGCGTCATCGGCAAAGAGATTCTCGAAGACGTCGCACTCGCCCGTGCTATCAAGCGCGCGAGGTATGGTCTGCGGTTTCGCTACGCACCCGAAGCGCTGGCCACGCAGATGTACAGGACCCTTCCCGACATGATCGAGGGCTGGATCAAGAACCTCGCGCTCCTATTCGCCAGCCCGTTCCTGATGGCCGCGATGCTGATGGTGCAGTTCCTGCTCTTCTTCAGCCTGCCCATACTGGCAATGTCTTTGCCGGTGCTGGTCGGATGGCAACGCGCAGCAATTCTCGTGGTCTGGCTTCGAGCCTCCTGGGGCTTTTACAATCGTGTCTCGCGGTCTCACTTCCCGGCCACGGATGTTGCCATCTCGATTCTCGGTGTCCCGTTGTTCTGTTGGCTGCTGATCCGAAGCTCCCTGCAACATCGCATGACCAAGTCCGTCGGCTGGAAGGGGCGGAGTTACAAGGTGGGCCGATAAGTCCTATGGTTGAAACCATACGCATCAAATCAGCAGAATGCACATCCAATGGAATGCGGCGATTTGGTGACATGGCAATCAGCAACCGGCAACGACTCTTATGATCCTTCTCACCCGAAAAGCCGAGTTCTCCTCCGCGCACTACTACTGGATCGACGCCTGGTCGCCGCAAGAGAACGAGCGCGTCTTCGGCAAATGCGCCAATCGCAACGGTCACGGCCATAACTACACGCTGGAAGTGACGGTGGCTGGAGAGGTCGATCCAGTCTCCGGCTTCGTGGTCGACCTGAAGCAACTCAAGGACATCCTCCAGCACGAGGTGGTCCGTGTATACGACCACCGCCATCTCAATCTGGAAGTCCCCGAGTTCGCGACCCGCATCCCCACCACGGAGAACATCGCGATTGCGATCTGGCGGCGCCTCGAGGGCAAGATTCCCAACGCCCGCCTGCACCGCGTCCGCGTTTACGAGATGCCCGACCTCTTCGCCGACTACTACGGGGAATCATGACACCTGCCACCGAGTCTCTCAATCCGCGGCCAAACGCGTCTCCCAGGGCCTACCTCTCGCGACGCTATCGTCTCAGCGCGTCGCACCGCCTGCACTCGGAAGCGTTCACAGCGGCCGAGAATCAGGCGGTCTACGGCAAGTGCAATAACCCGCATGGACACGGCCATAACTACATCGTAGAAGTCACCATGGGAGGTCCGGTCAACGACACCACCGGCATGGTCTGCGACCTCGCCGAACTGGATACATTCGCGCGAACAAATCTGCTCGGCCGCTTCGACCTCATGAATCTGAATACGCTTGACGCCTTCCGCGAGATTGTTTCAACGACGGAAAACTTTACCATAGAGGTATACCGAATCTTTAAATCGTTCCCCGGGGCAAAGCTGACGCGCGTACAAATCGAAGAAACCAGCAACAACTCGTTCGAGTACTCCGAGTAATCTCAGAAAGGCCGAACCACCATGAGCGCACTGACAACTTCGGAACCCATAACCGCTGCATCGCTCGCCACCCAGGAACTCTATCGCGAACTTCTGGTTCGCATGGGCGAAGACCCCACGCGCGATGGGCTCGTCGACACGCCCGGGCGCATGGAGAAATCCATGGCCTTCCTCACCCGCGGCTACACCATGGACGTCAACACCATCCTCCACGAAGCCCTCTTCGATGTCGACTACGACGAGATGGTCATCGTCAAGGACATCGAGTTCTTCTCCATGTGCGAGCACCACTTGCTGCCCTTCTTCGGCAAGGCCCATATCGCCTACGTCCCGAACGGCAAGGTCATCGGCCTCTCTAAAATCCCGCGCGTAGTCGACGTCTTCGCCCGCCGTCTGCAGGTGCAGGAGCGCCTCACCACCCAGATCGCCGATGCCATCTCCGGGGCCATCGATCCCCAGGGCGTCGCCGTTATCCTCGAAGCACAGCACCTCTGCATGATGATGCGCGGCGTGGAGAAGCAGCACTCCGCCACCGTTACGTCCGCCATGCTGGGCGTCTTCAAGACCCAGATCCAGACGCGCAACGAGTTTCTCTCGCTGGTGCGACGCGGCAGCACAACACTCTGAAAAGTCGCTCCCGCCCGAACACCCCGCGGAAACCTCAAGCGTCCTGCACAATCGTCCCCTCCCCACACTGCGAGGATACAATCGCCAAGGTGCAGTGAGGGAACAAGAGAGATGCGGGTGTTGGCGTGAATGGATTGCTGGTTCTAGACAAGTCTGCGGGGATGACCTCGCACGACGTAGTCGATATCGTGCGCAGGGCTACCGGCGAGCGCTCCGTTGGACACCTGGGTACGCTCGACCCCATGGCCACCGGCGTGCTCCCGCTGCTGCTCGGGAAGTACACCCGTCTCGCGCAGTTCTTCAGCACCGCGGACAAGTCCTACGAAGGCGCCATCCGGTTCGGCTATGCAACGGACACTTTCGACGCCGAGGGAACGCCCTGCGCCGAGCCACTCCCGCTGACAAAGTCTCTCGCCGAATTGCGCGATCTTGCCTCGCCCTTCCACGGAGAAATGCAGCAGACCCCACCCGTCTTCTCGGCCAAAAAAATCGGCGGAGTCCCCGCGCATAAACTCGCGCGCGCAGGCAAACCGGTGGACGTCAAGCCGGCGCGCATCTTCATCCATCGCTTCGAATTGCTCTCGCTCGAGGGCTTATCACCGCTGGAGATGCAGGCGCGCTTCGAGATGCAGGTCTCCGCCGGCGGTTACGTCCGCTCCGTCGCCCACGAACTCGGCCAACTCGCCGGATGCGGCGCACACCTCGCGGCTCTCCGCCGCACCCAGGCCGGAGCATTCACGCTCGCACAGGCAGTTACTCTCGATGAATTGAAATCGCTCGCCGGACAACCGGGAGAGATCGAACGGCGCCTGCCCCACCCCCGCACCCTGCTCCCGGAGATGCCCTCCGTCACCGTCGACGAGCAGGCCGCAGGCCGTTTGCGCAACGGCATGCAGGTCAACCTGCCGGACTTCTCCACCGCAGCCATGGTCAAGGTCTTTACCGGTCCTACAGAATTGCTCGCAATCGCCAAACGCATCGCAGGCACGCTGATGCAACCCATCGTCGTACTCGGATAGACATCCCAGGCGAGCAAACGCCCACATCTCGGAAGCAAGATGTGGGCGCGCCAAACAACAAACTAAACTTTAGTGGCGATCGTCGTCATGATGATCACCATGATCCTCGTGATCCCAGTGGCCTTCGTGCAGGTGCCAGCCATCCTGGTAGTGGTCGTAGTGCGGGTGGCTCCAATACGCACCGGCATACGGCGGCCGATCCCAGCGTCCGCCAACCCATACATAGCGGCCTCCCTGGTTGCCCCAATAGCCGTCGACCCAGGAATAGCCTTCTCCAGGCATAGGCGGACGGCGTTCATAGCGTATAGGTGGCGGCGGTTGCCGGCCGATAACAATACCAATCTGCGCGGAGGCAGGAGTCGTGAACCCAGCAGCCGTGATGGCAGCCACACTAAGCGCACCAACAAGTAGTTTTGACTTCCAGTTCGTTCTAACGAGCAAAATTGTCTCCTTCGACGTTCACGCCATAGGATGCAGGAAAGGGTTGCGCCAGAAGAAGTATCTCCGAAAGCCTATCGTTTCAGTAACGGCACCACCAGCGGCACCACATTTCGCGCCACCACCACGTTCCCCTTCGCAGTCGCATGGGTCTCATCCCGTTGCATCATCCCCGGAACGCCGTACACATCCTTCAGCAGGAATGGCAGCATGGGCACCCCGTACTTCTTCGCAATCAGCGTATACGTCTCATTGAATCTCTGGATGTAGTCGGGCCCATAATCGGGCGGCAAAGTGATGCCGGCCAGCGCAACCTTGATGCCCGCCTTCTTCAATGTCCCGACCATCTCGTCGAGATTCGCCCGCGTGTCCTCGATGCGCAAACCGCGCAGTCCATCGTTACCTCCAAACTCGACTACGGCCACCGCCGGATGCAGCGCCAGGATGTCAGGCAGGCGCTCGACTCCGTCCTTCGTCGTGTTGCCACTCACGCCCTCGTTGTCGACGCGGTAGTGATAGTGCAGCTGATCGAGATCGCCCTGCAGATAATCCGGGTAGCTCTGCCCCGGACCAGTCCCAAGCCCCGCCGTCAGCGAGTCGCCGAAACACACCAGCACCGGTCGCTTGTCATCAGCGTTCGCAGGCTTGGCGACAACCTCCTGTGGCGCTGCGTCGCGCGGCTCAACCGTCGAGTTCGCAATCGGCCCCGGCACTGCCGGCGAATCCGCAGCCGTATTGGAGCCAGTGTTCCCGTGGCATCCGGATACTGCAAGTGCGAAACCCGCTAAAATCGATAAAGTATGAACTTTCCGCATCGTTCCAACGTATCAAAGATAGGAAGTCCTGCGGCGCGTCGACCGGCGCAGAGGGAGACTTTGATTCCGTGAGCGAAGACACAAACAAACCACCCATGATCGTGGTGGATGGACTGCGAAAGTCGATCCGCAACGGCCCGCGAACGGTCGACATCCTCAAAGGCCTTGACTTCACTGTCTCGAAGGGCGAGTTCGTCGCCATCATGGGCGCATCCGGAAGCGGCAAATCAACCCTCCTGGGCCTGCTCGCCGGCCTCGACACGCCCAGTGCCGGCAACGTCCACCTCAACGGCACGGCCATCAGCTACCTGCCCGAGGACAAGCTTGCCCAGGTCCGCGGCAAAACGGTTGGCTTCGTCTTCCAGTCCTACCAGCTCATCCCCACCCTCACCGCGCTGGAGAACGTCCTCCTCCCGCACGAGCTCAACGCCGACTCCGACTCGGATGGCCTGCCGCGCGCGCGCCAACTCCTCACCAGCGTAGGCCTCGCCGACCGCATGGACCACTACCCCGTCCAACTCTCCGGCGGCGAGCAGCAGCGCGTAGCACTCGCGCGCGCCTTCGTCCTCCGCCCGCCCATCGTCCTCGCCGACGAACCGACCGGCAACCTCGACACTACCAACGGCGCGCACGTCCTTGAGCTGCTCCTCGAACTCAACCGCGTCGAAGGAACCACCCTCGTCCTCGTCACCCACGATCCCGTCCTTGCCAACTACGCCCGGCGCCGCATCGTGCTTCGCGACGGCCTCATCATCTCCGACGAAGTGCGCCCCACCACAACCGTCCCGCCGCCGCCCGCACCCGTGGCGATGAGCGTCTAGCCATGGCCAGCCTCTCCTACCGCTCCGCCATCAAAATCGCTGCCCGTGAAATGCGCTCCTCGCGCGGCAAATTCCTGTTTGTGCTCCTTTCAGTTGCAATTGGAGTCGCAGCCCTCACCGGCGTGCGCGGCTTCTCCGCATCCTTCCGCACCACCCTGCTCCTCCGCGCCCGCTCCATTATGGCCGGCGACCTCTCCGCCCGCACCTTCCAGCAGCTCACACCCGACGAGCAGCGCAGCGTCGATTCCCTGCGCTCCACCGGAGTCCAGACCACCACCGTCGTCGAGATGATCTCGATGGCCTCGTCGCCCACCTCGCCCGACCCACTCCTCGTCTCCATCAAAGCCATTGACCCCACGCTCTATCCCTTCTACGGCACCGTCGATCTCGCCCCTACCCTCACCCTCCCCACCGCGCTTACGCCCAACACCGTCGCGGTCGGCGACGATCTTCTCCTCCGCCTCAATCTTCACGTCGGCGACTCGCTCAAGCTCGGCACCCAAACCTTCCGCATCGCCGCCACCGTCGTCAATGAGCCTGACCGCCTCTCCGGCGCCTTCACCGTCGGTCCACGCGTCCTGCTCTCGCACGCCGCATTGGAGTCGACCGGCCTGCTCGCTCCCGGCAACCGCGCCTCGGAGCGCGTCCTCTTCAAGCTCCCACCGCCCTCCGCAGGCGAGCCTGTCTCAGACGCGACCGTCGCCAGCCTCAAAGCGCAGCTCGTCGCCGCCCTTCCTGATGCCCAGGTCACCGACTACCGCGAGAGCAGCCCCGCCATCACTAATGGCCTCGACGGCGCCACCAGCCTGCTCTCGCTCATGAGCCTGGTCGCTCTCGTGCTCGGCGCGGTCGGCGTCGCCATGGCCATGCGCGCCCACCTCCAGCAGCGCCTGGACACCATCGCCATCATGAAGTCCCTCGGCGCTCGCAGTTCGCAGATCATCAAAATCTACGTCCTGCAAACCCTCTTTCTCGGCGTCCTCGGCGGCCTCATCGGAGTCGCCGGAGGCATGGCCGTGCAACTCGCCTTCCCGTTCTTCCTCGCCAAGCTCATCAACGTTCCGCCCGAGTTCCACTTCCAACTCCGCGCCGTAATCACCGGCCTCGGCGCCGGGGTCCTTATTACTCTGCTCTTCACCCTTCCGCCGCTGCTCGACATTCGCAACGTGCGCCCCATCCTTATCCTCCGCCGCGCCGTCGAAGACTCCGACGATCCCTTCATCCACGCGGCCATCAAGAAGATCTCGAAAAACATCGCGCAAATCCTCGCCACCGTCCTCATCCTCGCAGGCCTCGCTGCCGTCGCCATGACGCTCTCCGACTCCTTTCAGGTCGGCAAGTGGTTCTCCATCGGCCTCGTCCTCGTACTGCTCGTCCTGCTAGGCGCATCCGCCGCGCTCCTCGCCATACTCAAATTCTTTCTCAATCGCACCCGGCTGCATCTTCCGTCCGCGCTGCGTCACGGCCTCGCCAACCTCTACCGCCCGGGAAATCCATCCGCCGCCCTTCTCGCCGCGCTTGGCCTGGGCGTCATGCAGATCATGACCGTCTACCTCGTCCAGAAGGACGCGGTCAAAGAGATGAACATCTCCGCGGCACCCAACATCCCCAATGTCTTCCTCGTCGACGTCGCGGACTCCGAGATCGCCGGCGTAAGGACCCTCCTCCACGCGCAACCCTCCGTCTCCGCCGAACCCGAGCTCATCCCGGTCACGACCGCTCGCATAGATTCAGTCGACGGCGTCTCCTCCGCCGATCTCAAGCTCAAGAATTTCCCCCGCCGGGCCCTTCGCTCTGTCAACCTCACATGGAACGACACAGCACCGCCCGGCACCCGCATCGTCGACGGCGCATGGTGGCAGGCGGACCAGGTCAAACCCGAAGTCGCCGTCTCACAGCCAATGGCCACCCGCCTTGGCATCCACGTCGGCTCCACCATCACCTTCGTCGCGCAGGACAAGCCCATCGTCGCCACGGTCGCCGCCATCACCCGCTCCAACGGACAGCACGCCTACGCGCGCGCCGACTACACTCTCAATCACGCCACACTCCAGGGCTTTCCCATCATCTGGTATGGCGGCGTGCACGTCGTGCCTAACCAGGTTTCGCAGTTCGAGCGCGTCCTCAACCACGCCTACCCCACCATCACCATCATCAACGTAGCCCAGGTCGTCGAGAGCGTTCGCTCCGTCCTCATTCAGATCATCTACGTCGTCCAGTTCCTCGCCGCGTTCTCCATCTTCGCCGGCATCGTCATCCTCGCGTCCTCCATTGCCGGCACCCGGTACCGTCGCATCCGCGAGGTCGTCGTCCTAAAGACCCTCGGCGCAACCCGCGCCCGCATCGCCACCACCTTCTCCATCGAGTTCGGCGTCCTGGGCCTGGTCGCCGGCGCCGTCGGTATCGCGTTCGCGAACTTCATCGCCTGGGCGCTCGAACGCTTTACCCCCCTCAACCTGACGTTCAAACCCGAGCTACCGCTGAACTTAGCCGCACTCCTCGCCGCCGCCGTGCTCACCGTGGCCACCGGCTGGGCCGCGAGCCACCGTGTCCTCGGCCAGAAGCCCCTCGAAGTTCTGCGCGAGGAATAGCCACTCGAACTCTGGCAGTTTGGGCGGCTCGCCGATGCTGTAGAACAAGTCCCGTGTCGCCTCTCAATACCTCCTACCCTTGTCGCTTGAAGCAAGATTCATCTTTTTGATAATAGAAACAATATTTCTATTGACATCTCTTCTTAAGGTTCAGTAGATTCCATGGCTGATACAGACGGAGGAATGTGGACGGGTCAAGACCACGCACGGCGACTCCGACCATCTGTTGGGAGACTTTCCATGCTGACCATGGTCTGGATGAGAGACAGCCCCGCTGTGGGCTGCATTCGCGCGAATTCTGCCAGGAACAACGTGCTGCTGGGACTCGCGGTACTCGCCTCGTTTCTCACCTTCAACGTCGTCCATACAGTCGCCCAAACCGGTGGCCAGGGCGCAATCACTGGCACCGTCCAGGATTCAACGGGCGCCGTGGTCCCCAATGCCACGGTGATCGCGCACAATAACGAGACCGGCATCGACGTCACTCGAACCTCATCCTCGGCCGGTGTTTACGAGATCAGCCCGCTCAATGTCGGCACCTACAGCGTCAAAGCTTCGGCCTCCGGCTTTCAGACCTTCCAGCAGCAGAACATTGTGATCAACCAGGGCCAGACATTCGGACTGAACGTCACGCTCAAAGTCGGCAACGCCGCCGAGACTGTCACCGTCACCTCCGCTCCGCCGCAACTCGATACCGCTGATGCCACTCTTGGCGGCACGCTCTCCAGCAGCGAATTCCTCAACCTCCCGCTCATGGTCTCCGGCAATCAGCAGCGCGACATCACCAGCTTCTCCAACCTACTGCCCGGCGCCCAGGCCGGCTCCCGTTCGTCCTTGTTCTCCGGCACAGCCAACCGTGTGCAGGAGGTCTATCTCGACGGCATTCCCCTCACCACCATCAGCCAGATCGGGGACAACCGTCCCATCTTCAACCTCGTTCCGGCGGAAGGCATCGGCCAACTCGGCGCTACCACCAGTGGCGCATCGGTCGAGTACCAGGGCGCCGGTTCGGTGAACTACACCCTCAAATCCGGCGGCAACAGCTACCACGGTTCTGTGGCCGACTTCGTCCGCAACACCATCTTCGATACCTGGGGATTCAGCGCGCCCGCTGCAACCGTGGCCCAGGTGGTCAACGGCGTCATCACCCAGGTGCCAGCCGGAAAGCCCATCGACCATCAGAACGAATTGAGCGTCAGCGGCGGCGGCCCGATTATCATCCCCCACGTATTCAATGGCCGCGACAAGCTCTTCTTCTTCGCCGCCTATGACCGGGTCCACACCCGCAGCGCGCCCGCTTACTCGACGGTGACGGTTCCCACTTCCCTGATGCGGCAGGGCAACTTCACCCAGATCCCCTACCCCATCTACGATCCGACCAAGGCCACCTGCACAGGAAACGTCTGCACCCGTGCCCAATTCGATGGAATGTTCAATGGTGTCGCAACGCCCAACGTCATCCCCGCTAGCGAAATCTCCCCCATCGCGAAAACGATGGAATCCTTCCTGCCGCCGGCAACCGACGACACCCGGATCCAGAACAACTACATCGGCGGCAATCCCAGCGGATACGATAACTGGCTCTACTCCGCCCGCATCGACTACACCGTCTCCCCCAAACAGACCATCGCCGCCGTGGTGACCGGAGGAAACCGCAAAGCTTATCCGTGGACCTCGAATGCTCTCAGCAGCGTCCCCAGCACCGATTTCCCCATCCCCTACATCGGCACCACCTACACCACAGTCGCCGGACACTGGGCGGATTTCTCCGACACCTACACCTTCACCCCGCACGTGGTGAACCAGTTCAAATACGGCTTCAGCAACTTCGGAGGCCCTCCGGCAATCAACGTGACCCAGGGGCTTACCCAATACAACGCAGTCACCATGGGCATCAACTTCCCCGGTGCCCCCGCCAACGGACAAGCCCTCACCGAGTTTCCCACCAGCGCCTTCGCCGGCAGCAATGAACCAAACCAGTGGGGAGGAGGAAGCGTCGGCCAATCCAACACCACGGTCAGCCAGACCTACACGGCCGTCGACAACCTGCTCTGGGTCAAAGGCAAGCACGCCATGACCTTCGGCATGCAGTTCCAGTGGCTGGAAGACCAGCAATCCACTTACGATGGCCCCACCTCCACCGTCACCTTCAACTACAGCCCGAACGACACCGCGCAGGAGAACGGCACATCTTTCGCCAGCGGTACCGGCTACTCCTACGCCTCGTATCTGCTGGGCGCCGTCAATGCCACATCCCTCACGGTCCAGCCGTTCTCCGTCCTGGGAGGCCGTTATCGCCCCATCGCGCCCTACTTTGAGGACAACTACAAAGTCACCCCCAAGCTCACCCTCAATCTCGGCCTTCGTTGGGACTACATCCCCACCTACCAGGAAACTCTCGCGCGCTATTCGTTCCTCAATCCCACCCTCACCAACCCTGTGACGCAAACTCCAGGCGCGCTGCAATTCGCAGGCAACTGGGGAGGCCCCGGCGCCAGTTGCGGCTGCGCATCCCCTGCGTCGAACTACATGAAGAACTGGGGACCGCGCTTCGGATTCGCCTATCAGGTCGACGACAAGACCGTCTTCCGCGGCGCCTTCTCCACGGTGTACTCGCACGGCGGGGGCACCGGCGGAGCAGGCGGAGCCGCGACCGGCCCCTCGCAAAACGGCTTCAACGTTACGGATAATTTCCCCGCGAACAACTCCGCCGGGCCAGGCGCCGGACCCGTCTTCTACCTCAACAACAGCGGGTACGGTCCGCTGCTCAACAACTCGACCTTCGGCGGTCCCGGCCACGTCGTTCCCTCGATCACCCCTCCCAGCGCAGCCAGTCTTTCCTTCAACACCGGTAACACCGTCGGCAGTACCGGCGCATTCGTGGTTGCGGGAGGAGCCGCAGGCTACGCCGATCCTTACCTCTCGGGCCGCGCACCCGAATTCCAGTTCTGGAACTTCGGCATGGAGCGCCAGTTCACCCAGGACCTCACCGTCAGCCTCAACTACGCCGGCTCCGAAAGCCATTTCATCGCCGGCGCCGCCAATATGCGCGGACTTCAGTCCGGACAGATCAACCCCATCTACTATGCGCTTGGCACCACGCTCACGCTGCCCGCAACCTCCGCCAATCTCGCAACGGCAAACACCAAAGCCGCTGCCGCCGGTCTTCCTGCCATAACTCTTCCGTACGCGGGCTTCGGAATGGCCGCCAATACATCGGCGGGTGCGGGCCAGGCAACCATCTACCGCGCTCTCACCTGGATGCCGCAATACTCCAGCACCACCGACACCTGGGGCAGCCAATCGGCGAACTCCGTCTACCACTCCTTCCAACTCTCGGTCACCAAGCGCACTTCGCACGGCCTCACGCTCAACCTCAACTACACCTACTCGCACAACATCGATGATGCCGGAACTCAACGCAGCGGCTGGGCTCTTCCCGGCAGCGTTCTTCTCAGCGGCCAGTCCTGGAAGCCAAACCGCATCGACCGCTCCACCAGCCTCAACAGCGTTCCCGAGAACCTCACCGCCTACGGCGTCTACGAACTCCCGTTCGGCAAAGACAAGCTCGGCGGAAGCAACATGCTCGCTCGCACCCTCGCAGGAGGCTGGCAGCTCTCCGGCATCTTCACCTATGCAACCGGCACGCCTCTTGCCATCACATCGTCCGCCTGCTCCACCTCCTTCCAGCCGACCGCCGGAACCTGCATGCCGGATCTCAATCCAAACTTCACCGGCCAATCCATTCGCCAGAACGGAAGTTGGGGCGCCGGCACCACCGCCAAGACTCTGGGCACGATCCGCTACATCAACGGATACATCGCCAGCACCAGCTATGTCGGCACCCAGGGGGCCGACTCCACTGGCGCGGCCTGCGGCACCAATGCATCCTCGCCCTTCTGCAACCCCGGCCAGTTCCACATCGGCGACGCCCCGCGCACCGGTGCCTTCGGTCTCCGCAATCCCGGTGTCTACAACCTCAATATGAGTGTCCGCCGTACCTTCAATATCATTCCCGAACGGGTCAAATTCGTCTTCGGCGTCGATTGCCAGAACGTAACCAACAAAGTCACATTCAGTGGAATCGGAGCCTCCATCAACAGCTCCTCCTTCGGAACCGTAACCGCCGCGACCAGCAACACCGGAAGCCGCGACTTCCAGTTTTCCGGCCGCCTCAACTTCTAGAGCCTGTTCGGGAGCATGAACTCCGAGTGCGATGCTGGTGCAGCGGAGGCGGCATGCGTCCCGGCAGCAGCCGCGTCTCGTGCATCTCCACCGCCTCGCCGCCCGCATTCATGCGCAGAATGCTACTCCGTCGGCACCCCTCTTTGCACCTCGCCCAGCGCACTCGCGTCGTGCGCATCCTCAAACTCATGCAATACCGCCGCCGGCTTCGCCGTGGGCATCTCCACAACTTTCTCGGTCTCCGGCGTCACCCCCAAAGACCTCAGGAGCCTGTTCCTGATCTCTTCCAGAAAACTCAGGTTCTGTGTAATCGCCTCCTCGGTCTCGCAAAGAGGGTGCGGCACTGCCTGGAACGTCACATCCACCACTCCGTCCGGCCCTAACTCCGCCCACGAAAAGATCACTGGCACAGCCAGACGCCCCGCCAATCGCATTGGGTTGGCATAAAAATCCCCGGCGAAGCTGCGGTCCGCCAGACAGACCACCGATTGTCCTCGCCGCAACAGCGTCCGCGTACGCATCAGCGGAGAATCCGTCGCCGATAACGACGGAATACGCCTCTCCATCCCCGGGACCAGCCACTTGTCCTGATCCACGATGCGTCCCGGATCGGCCACGGGAATAGGTACAGGATAGCCACCCACCTCGATCAAAACGCGCAGCGGCATCTCGCACAGTGGCGCGTGCAGCGTGCAGTACAGAATCGGCCCCAGCGCGTTGTAGTGGTCCAGAACATCTCGGCCATGAAGTCGCCAGGGGATGGCAAACCCGCCCCGAAAGCTCAGCTCGCGCACCCAATGGTCGCGCATCATGGCCTCGGTGAGGGCCTGATTGCCACCGAGCCATCCCATCACGGCCCCCTGCAGTCGACTCATCGCGAGAGCAAATCGAAACCGTACGCCCGGTGGAAGCACTGCAGCAGCAATGCGGGCCTGACGTGAAAGTGGCATCACTCGCTTCAACCACATCATCGGCGAGCGGAGACCCACATTTCCTCCTTATTTAATGCCTTCTTAACGATTGTGCGCCAGAATTGGATTCCATGAAATGAAAAGCGGTTGCCGTTCACCTATTTCGCGTCCCCGCCAATCGCCACTACAAAGTACTTCGCAGGCACGGTCCCCACATTCTTCGCCGTGTGCCGCGTCCCGAACGCCACATAGAGCACGCCGCCGGGCCCAACTTTCTCCGCTACCATCTTCCCGTCCGCCTCGTGCTGAAACTCAAGCTCGCCCTCCCGCACCAGGATGAACTCCGAGTGCTGAATCCCGTGGGGAGGATTCGGCGTCGCCCCCACCACCTGCATCGACTGGTGCAGGTTCACCGACTCCCCCGTCGCCAGCGTCCCATGCGCAATGTCCCGGCTCTCGCCACCATTCGGCAGCGTCCGCACCGGCATCGAGTCGAACGGAATGGCCCGCGCCAGTCCCATCGTCCCCGTCCCCGCGCTCGCCACTGGAGGCCCCGGCTTGTCATTCGCGGGCACGGTGCGCGTCGACGGCTGCGGCGTCTGAGGCGCCGGAAACTCTGAAGCGTGCACCTGCCCGCTCGCTACGCCTGCACCCACAACCGCCAGGGCCGGCAACCCAACGCACAATTCACGACGACTGATCGTTTTCATGGACGCAATCCTACCGCAGGCAGTTCGCGCTTCGTTTCTTTTTAATGTTTTTTTGAAGGGTATTTTGTACGGAAGTTATTTGTTTGCAGCGATATGCAGAAGCATGGAGTCGCCAAAATATTGCAAGCAAAGGGGTTACGCACAAAATATCCAGAATCATAGAGTTAGCGGGCATGAATCGTTCTCTTTCCGAGGTGCAGGCGCAAAATACTCATAACACAAGGGTTCTATAGCAAAATATCCGGAATCATGGAGTTAGCGGTTTTCGGTCAAACACGCCCCGAGATCGAGTGGGGCCGGTTTCACTTTTTTCCTCTAATTCTAGTTTATCGTGTCAGTCAAGGGCCTCAATTGAAGCATAAGTTATTGTTTTTGTTCATTGTGGACCCGTTTTGCAGAGGGGCTGGAACCTGATGCCTCGAACATGGTCCCTACTGCCTGGAGGCCGTTGGGAGAAAGGTTTGGAATGTTGTCGGTTGGCGTAGATCGTCGGGGTCCTTCGACTCGCTGCGCTCGCTCAGGATGACAGCTTTTACGATAGGGGATACGAGTACCCTGAAGTTCATGCACCTTATCGACTCGCACGCCCATCTCGACATGTACTCCGCCGAAGACTTACCGCAGGTCCTCGCCCGCGCGTACGCCGCCGATGTCCGCACCATCCTCGCCATCGGCATCGGCGACGGCCCCCACGAGATGCACCGTGCACTCGATATCACCGAAGCCTTCACCTCCCCGGAACTCCCCCGAATCTACGCCAGCGCCGGCATCCACCCCCAGGAAGCTGCCAGCGCCACTCCCGAGACTCTCGCGCAACTGGCAACCCTGGCCGCCAACCCCCGCTGTATCGCCATCGGCGAGATCGGCCTGGACTACTACCATGTCGAGAATCCCGATATCGCCATCCAGCAAGCGGCCTTCGTAGCCCAACTCGGGGTGGCCGCCAGCGCCCGGAGACCCATTCTCATCCACTGCCGCACTTCCGAGCTAGCGACACCTGCCGCCAAGGAAAAATTCGGACCCGCCGACGCCTGGGAGGACCTGCTCAGCCTCCTCCACGAACATTGGCAGCCCCACGCACTCCCGGGCATCATGCACTGCTTCTCCGGCGGCATCGACGAAGCCCGCCGCTCTCTGGCCCTCGGCTTCTACCTCTCGTTCGCCGGCAACCTCACGTACCCCGCTGCCAAATCCATCCGCGAAGTGGCCGTCTTCGCGCCCGCCGACCGGATCCTTGTCGAAACCGACGCCCCCTTCCTCGCGCCCATCCCCCACCGCGGACAGCGCAACGAGCCCGCCCTCGTCACCCACACCGCCGCCGCGCTGGCTAACCTCCGCAACCTGACTCCCGAAGCGCTCGCCGCCCAAACCACCGCCAACTTCCACGCCCTCTTCAGAGGGTGCTGAAAAAGTCGATGCAAGCGGGGAACAGCGACCTCATGGGCTAAAGCCCCGCTGATTATGCGGCTTTTACGGCACGGATAAATCCGTGCCCTTAAGCAAGGCGGACTTCTCCGCACGCTCTCCCCCACCACGCGCCTTTGTTTGCGGCACGGATAAATCCGTGCCCTTAAGCAAGGCGGACTTCTCAGCACGCTCTTCCCCACCACGCGCCTTTGTTTACGGTACGGATAAATCCGTGCCCTTAAGCTAAACGGATTTTTTCAGCACACTCTCTCCACTACGCGCCTTTACTGACCACTAACCACTGACGACTGCCTTATACTGTCCTCTTATGGCATCCGACAATAGTTTCGACGTAGTCAGCAAAGTAGACCTTCAGGAAGTCAAGAACGCGATCGACCAGGCCTCGAAGGAAGTCCACACCCGCTTCGACCTCAAGGACACCAAGTCCAAGATCGAACTCGAAGGTGACGAGATCATCCAACTCGCCTCCGCCAGCGAGTATTCGCTGAAAGCGGTCATCGAAATCCTTTCGCAGCGCATGGTCAAGCGCGGAATCTCGCTCAAGAACCTCGAATTCGAGAAGCTCGAGCCCGCGGCCAATTCCTCCGTCCGCCAGAAGATCAAGCTCAAGCAGGGCGTGAACTCCGACGCCGCCAAGAAGATCGTCGCCATGATCAAGGAGTCCAAGGTCAAAGCCCAGGCCTCCATTCAGGGCGACACCGTCCGCGTCGTCTCCAAGGACAAGGATGTCCTCCAGGAGATTATGGGCAAGCTCCGCTCCGGCGACTTCGGCGTCGCCCTCCAGTTCACCAACTACCGCAGCTAGGCGAATATCGGCGACTTAGGTGACCAAGATCACAATTCTCTTGTGAACCTAACTACTTCAACCTGCTACTCTAAAACTGCGTGAGTACCCTTTCCATCGCGACCGCCAAAGAGGTCTTCGACCTCCTCCGCGACGACCTCGCCGCCATCGAGCAGGAGTTTACCCGCCAGTCCG
>OBLU010002311.1_pt1 | contig 17658 bp, 15 predicted proteins | sample 1518681 | NCBI WGS metagenome assembly OBLU01 (sample SAMEA3539304, study PRJEB22396) | soil metagenome | biome: tundra; feature: field; material: soil | place: USA | collected 2010-05 | depth 0.15 m | reverse complement strand
TCGAATGCCTACCCCAGCCGCCGGTGGTCCTTCAGGATGCATCGGTCCATGATTACCGTCAGGCCGGCGGCCTCGGCGCGGCGCGCGGCTTGCTCGTGGATTACGCCCTCCTGCATCCAGACCGCCGTGGCGCCTTTGCGAATGGCCGCTTCCACGATCTCCGGCACGAACTCGGAGCGCCGGAAGACGTCCACGATGTCGATAGGCTCCGGCACGGCGTCGAGATCGGGGTAGCACTTCTCACCCAACACCACCGTCTCGTGGGGATTGACCGGGATAATGCGATAGCCGGCCCGTTGCAGGTATTCCGCTACGCCGTAACTGGGGCGAAAACGCTTGCCCGAGAGGCCCACCACCGCAATCGTCCGGGCGGAATGGAGGATTGCGGATACCCGGTTCATACGGCGCCCGCTTGCCGGGGCGCCCCCTGCGCTTTTTGGACGGCGTGCTGGAGCTTCCGGACCTCTTCCACGCTCAGATGACGGAACTGGCCGGGTTTGAGCGGCCCCAGTTCCAGCGGTCCGACGCGCACCCGCCGGAGTTTCTCCACCAGCCGGCCGAAGTGCTTGAACATCAGCCGGATCTGGTTGTTGCGGCCCTCGGTCAGCCGCACCTCGTACCACGGGTTCGCGGCTTTGCGAATCAGCCGCAGACCGGCCGCCAGGGTGCGCCGGCCCGAAAGCGGGACGCCCTCCCGGAATTGCCGCTCCTGCTCCGGGGTCAGTTCCCCATTCACCTTCACCACGTAGGTTTTCGGCAGGTGGGTGTGGGCGGACATGATGGCATTGGCCAGCTCGCCGTCGTTGGTCAACAGCAACAGGCCGTCGCTGTGATAATCCAGGCGGCCCACGGGGTACACCCGCTCCTTCACTCCGCGGAGCAAGTCCATCACCGTGGGGCGGCCCTCCGGGTCGCTGACCGTGGTCACGGTATTGATGGGCTTATTCAGGGCGATGTAGACTTGGTGTCGCGGCGCCCGGATCAGGCGCCCGTCCACCTTAATATGGTCGCGCTCCAGGTCGGCCTTGGAGCCGAGTTCGGTGATCACCGCGCCGTTAACCGCAACGCGGCCTTCCTGAACCATCCGTTCCGCCTGGCGGCGGGAGGCCACACCCGCTTGCGAGAGGATCTTCTGGATACGCTCTTCGGGCATCAGCTTTCCTGACTTTCGACGTGGGGAGGCCCCCCCGGTCCGCTCCACCGTTCAGGTTCGGGCTGGCCCTCGGCCGTCTCTTGCGGCGGCTCCGGTGGCGGGGCAGGTTCCCCGGCCGCTTCGGTCCCGGCGGACGATCCCTCGGGCGCCGGCTCGTCGTCCGAGAGCGCCAGGCGGCGAATCTCCTCGAATTCCTTAAGTGATGGCAGTTCGCTCAAGTCCTTCAAACCAAACTGAATAAGGAACTCTTTAGTAGTCTTGTATAAAATCGGTTTGCCGATGACATTCTTGCGCCCGGCGGCGGCAATCAGCTTGCGGTCCAAGAGGGTCTTGAGCACCCCCGCTCCCTGGACGCCGCGGATCTCCATGATCTCGGGCGCGGTGACGGGCTGCTTGTAGGCGATCACCGCCAGGGTCTCCAAGGCCGGAAGTGAAAGCTTCAACGGCGGTTTGAGGCTCTTGACGAAGTTGCGGACGGCGTCGTGATGCTCCGCCTTGGTGGCCATTTTATAGCCGCCGGCCACCTCCTTGACCGTCAGGCCGTGTTCCGGCTTGTCGAATTCCACTATTAGCTGGTCGAGCAGGGACTGAATCCGCTCCGGGGGTTGCCCGAGCGCGGCGGCCAGTTGGGCGACCGTCGCGGGATCTTCGGTGACGTAAACGATCGCCTCAAGTACGGCTCTCAGTTGGACGTCCTCCGCCACGACCGGGTCGGGCTCGCTTTCGAAATCGGTTCGAGGAGCGCCCAGCCAATCGGCCATGGAGACGACGGGAGGCTCCGCCGTCCGGGGAGGCGCCGGATCGTCTTCCGGGCTTACCGGTTCCGGGTGCAATTCCAATTCTTCCATGCTCTAGGTGTAGCCTTTTTCGATGGCCGAGATGGGCTCGCCGGAGGCGAACACGGCATCGAAATTGCCATGGCGCTGCAAGGCGATTTCGCCGAATAAGTCCTTTTGAGTCACCACCACAGCCTGCATCCTTACCATTTCCAGGACCGCCAGGAACAGGGCCACCATGGCCCGCCGGCTACGCTGCCGCTCGAAGATCCGGAGGATGAAGACCGGCTGATCCGCGCCCGCCTCCGCGAACTGCGCCTGGAGGTAGCGAATCATCTCCGCAACCGTCACATCGCCCGATTCCACCTCATAGACGGGGCGGTTCCGGGCGCGTTCCAGCAGGTCGCCGAACGACTTGACCAAGTCGAACAGCGTAATCGCCAGGCCCGGGTCGTCGTCCTCCCTGACAAAGGATTTCATCTGCGGGTTCGACCAGACGTTTTCCTCGATCAGGCGCTTTTGCTGGAGCATCTCCGCGGCGTTCTTGAAACGCTCGTGTTCGAGAAGCCTCTCCACGAGTTCCTGTCGGGGATCTTCCTGATCCGCACCCTCCGGCGCAAGGGCGGGATCCCGCGGCAGCAGCATCTTCGACTTAATATGGATGAGAGTCGCCGCCATGTAGACGAATTCGGCCCCCAAGTCCATATCCATCTCCCGCGCTTGCTCCATATACTCCAGATACTGGGCGGTGATGGTGGCGATCGGAATGTCCTTGATGTCGATCTGCTGCTTGCGGATCAGGTCCAGCAGCAGGTCCAGCGGGCCCTCGTACTGTTCCAGGTGGATGTTGAGAGGCGACACTGTACTTCACGATAGCATACGTAGTTCCGTGGGCTTACGGGCGCATGGACGCCGGGCAGAGCGGCCCCGCCTGGACTTGGCGCCGGAAGCATGTTGAAATGAGCCTTCACCCAAAAAAAGTAGGAACTTTCAGCGGGCTGGCGATAACCTTTCGGACACACCACTCGTCTTCTCGTTGAAAAGACCTCAGAAAGACTGGAAGGAACCATGCAATTTTCCGCGAGCACTGCACCCGCTCCAGACCCAGGTAGACAGCCGCAACCGGCGCCGGGCCCGGCAATTGTCCCGCCGCTGCAACCGAAGAAACGGCGAAAGATATGGGGTATTTTCCTGGTCGCGGCGCTGATTGCCGGCGGCATCGCCTATTACTGGCAGACGACCAGTAGCGCCACGGCGACTGGTGGGCCCACGATCTCGGTTCAGACCGTTTCGGCCAACGTCGGCAGCATAGACGCAACCATCAGGATAAACGGTACCATCGCGGCGAAAACCCAGGCTACCATCCTGGCGCCCCGTATTCAGGGCAGCCGCTCGGATGTGAACCGCGGCGGTACGGCGAACATGGGCAACAACCGGGGCGGCGGCGGCGCCGTGGGCGGCGGCGGCGGCGCTCCGACGGGCTTCGGCGCGGCCCAGCAGAACGATTTTTCGCTCGTTTTGACGAAATTGGCCCCGGCCGGCAGCCGCGTGAAGGCCGGTGACGTGATCGCGCAGTTCGACACGCAGGCGCAGCAACAGCGGCTGGACGATTATAACGACTCGCTCATCCAATTGGAGGCCAACATCAAGAGGCAGATGGCCAATATGGGATCCCAAAAGGAATCCCATCTGCAGCAGGTCCGGGCGGGGAAAGCGGCGTGGCAGCAAGCCGTGCTCGACCAGCAGACGAATCCGGTCGTCTCCGTGATCAACGCGCAGTTATACGACCTCTCCGTGGAAGAAGACAAAGCCAAGTACGATCAGCTCCTTTACGAAGACGACCTGTTGGATCAGCAGCAACGCGCGCAGATTCGCGCCATTGAGCTCAACCGCGATCAATCTCAGCTCGAGTTGCAGCGCAGCGAGACGAACGTAGCCAAGATGACCATGAAGGCCCCGATAGACGGCATCGTGGTGATGAACAGCATCGTCCGCAACAACGAATTCGGCACGGTTCGGGAAGGCGACAACGTCCGCGCCGGGCAACCCTTCATGTTCATCGTGGATCCAACGTCGATGATATTGTCCGCAAGTGTGAACCAGGTCGACGCGGAGCGGATGCGGCTCGGTATGAAGGCCAAGGTCCGGCTGGACGCTTATAACGACATCGAGGTGCCTGGAACGTTGGAAGGCATCGGCGCGATGTCGCAAACGAGCACGTTCCGCGCCAGTTACGTGGGGCAGATTCCGGTGCGGCTCAGGCTCGACAAGATGGATCCGCGGATCATCCCGGATCTCACCGCGAGCGCGGAAGTGTATCTGCAATCGGAGCAGAACACCGTGGTCCTTCCGCGGGCGGCGCTGTTCGAGGAGAACGGCTCCAAGTACGTCTTTCTGCGCGGTCCGGAGGGCTGGATACGCAAGCCGGTGGAAACCGGGGTGGTCAGTTTCACGGACGTTGCGGTTCATTCCGGCGTGCAGAAAGGCGACGTGGTAGCGCTCCAGCGTCCGATGTAGCCTGGCGGCGCAGCGGCGGCGGAATTGCAATCTGACGGGAAAACAATATGGCAGAAATAAGACCGCAAACTCGTCTCGGCAAAGGCAACCCGAAGCGAGTGAAGATGATGTTCTGGGCGATCGGCCTGCTGGCGGCGGGCGGCGGTGCGTACGCAACGTACCATTACGGGATGACGAGCGAGTTGGAGATCCCGGTAGCCCGCGTCAGGAATGGCGACTTCGTCATCAGCGTGCGCACGCGCGGCGATATCAAGAGCACCCATTCCACCATCCTTACCGCGCCCCAGGTGCCCGGGTTGCGCATCCTGCGCTTGGCCAAGAACGGACAGGTGGTCAAGAAGGGTGACGTCGTGGTCGAGTTCGACACGGCGACCATGGCGCAAAACGTCGTCACACGCAACAACGCCGTGGCGTCGGCGACTGGCTCCATCGACCAGGAGGTAGCGTCAACGAGGATGGACGTCGAGCAGGACGCGCTGAGCAAGATGACGTCCGAGTATAACCTGGAGTCGTCCAAGCTGGACGCCAGCAAAGCCCAAGTCATCGCGCAAAACCTGGGCGAAAAGTACCGCATCACCGTCGGAGTTCAGGAAGGCCAGCTCGCGCAGGTGAAATCCAGGATCAACGCCGATATCGTAGGCGACGACTCCGACATGGTCCGCCTCACCCAGCAGAAGAACAACGCCGTGAAGAACCGCGACCTGGCTCTGACCTATCTCAACCAGATGGAGATCAAGTCTCCTGTCGATGGCGTGGTGAATATTCTCACGAACTTCCGCGCGTCGGGGACCTTCGGCCAGGGAGGCGCTCCACCGTTCAAAGAGGGCGACAACGCGTGGACGGGGGCGGCGATTCTGGAAATCCCGGATGTTTCCCAGCTCTACATCGATCTGAAGCTGGACGAGGTGGACCGCGGGAAGATTGCGCTCGGGCAGGATCTGAAGATTCGGGTGGATTCAATTCCGGACAAGGAATTCGCCGCGAAGCTGGACTTCATCGCTCCCGCCGCCGCGTTGACGTTCACCGGCGTGGGGGCGGATATGAGCGCGAGTACCGTGAAGAGCTTCCCGGCGCGCGCCACTCTGACAAGCGTGGACGAGCGTCTGCGTCCGGGTACCAGCGCCAGCGCCGAGATCGTTGTTTTCCGCCAGCCCAACACGCTGACGATTCCGTTGCAGGCCAGCTTCGACAACAAGGGCAAACCGGTCGTGTACGTCCAGAAGGGGAAGGGATTCACGATGCGCCAAATCCAGATCGGCCGGAAGAACGAGGACGAACTGGTAGTAACCGGCGGGTTAAAGGATGGCGACCTGGTCGCGCTCGTCGACCCGGTGAAGGCGGCCAAACAGGCCAAGAAGAAAATATAGAGCGCCATTATCCCGGCGCGGGAATAGACTTTCATGAAAAAGGCAATCTATCGTTTCATCGTGCTGGCGATTCTTGTGGGTGGGGGGTGGTACGGCTACCACTACTACAAGCAGCGGCCGGAGAAGGCCAGCTCGATCGCCACGGCCAAAGTGCAGCGCGGCGATGTGGTGATCCGCGCCTTCACGCGCGGCCAACTGAATGCCGTCCGGGTCTACCCGCTGTACGCTCCCAACCTGAACGGCACGGTGCAGGCGACCGCGCTGGCGGCCATGGGGTCTCTGGCCAAGGAAAAGGACCTGATCGTCGAATATGACGACTCCGAACTGCTGGCATACGTCGATGCGGAGAAGCTCAGCCTCGACAGTGTGGACGAAAGCATCAAGTCGGCGCAGTTGAACCAGGATATTACTCGCTCCAGGGACAAAGTGAGCCTACTCGCCGCTCAATACGGCGTCAAGCGGGCGGACCTGAACGTCCAGCAAAACGACGTGATCGATGTAATCGACCAAAAGAAGAACCTCCTCCAGCAAGAGCAGGCCAATCGGACGCTCGTGCAGCAACAAATCGACAACGAGATGCGGGAGAAGCAACTGGATTCGCAACTCGCGGTGTTTCAGTCGGCCCGCCAGCGCGCCGCGACCGATTTGGCGACCGACCGGGCCCGCCTCTTGACCACCAAGACACTCGCGCCCATGTCGGGGATGGTTGCCATCAAGCAAAACAAAGGCGGGAACTTCAATTTCGGCATGCAGATGCCGGACATCCGCCAGGGCGACGAATTGCAGGCCGGCATGAACGTGGCGGACCTGCTGGATCTTTCAGAGATGAATTTGTCGGCCAAGATCGGCGAAATGGACCGCGCCAACCTGAAGGAAGGCCAGGAGATGACCTTCCAGCTCGATTCGGTTCCGGATAAACGCTTTCCTGGCAAGATCAAGACTCTCAGCGGCACTGCCACCTCGGATGTATTCTCCGGCGACCCCTCGAAGAAGTTCGATGTCACGTTCACGATCGACATGCGTGCGATGTTGAGCGGCCTTGGCATGAAACCGGCCGACGTGGACCGCATCATGAACGAGGCGACGCAGAACGCCTCGAAGAACCTGGTCAGCTTTGCGCCGACCATGGGGGGGCGCGGCGGCGGCGGTCCCGGCGGGCCTGGCGGTCCGCCCGGAATGGACTTAGGCGCCGCGATGGACCCGTCTCTACTGGCTGCAATGAGGTCCCAACAAGCGGGTCAGGGTGGTCAAGCCGCTCAAGGCGGGGCGCAGGCGAGTGGCCGAGGCGGGGCTCAGGCGGGCGGCCAAGGCGGGTCCACCCCGAGCCTGTCCGCCGCGGACCGGCAGAAGTTGGCCGACCTCGGAAAGCAACTGCTTAACGCCACGGGCGAGGAACGAGACAAGCTCAATGCGCAGGTGGCGGAGTTGATGCCGCAGGCCGTGGGCCGGGGTCGCGGCGGTCAGGGTGGTCAGGGCCGCGGCCAAGGCGGGTTCGGCGGTGGCCAGGGCCGTGGCGGCCAAAGTGGCGACACGGCAGGCGGTCAGGGCCGTGGTGGCCAGGGCGGCGGCGACGCGGCGGGCGGTCAGGGCCGTGGACAGGGCGGACAGGGCGGGGGCCAAGGCCGGCAGTCCGGCATGGCGGCGCTGGGTGGGTTTACCGACGCGGATCGCGCCAATGCGAAGTTGCCGGTTCCTCCGGACCAGGACACGGACGTTTCGAAGTTGCTTCGGCCGGGCCTCCTCGCGGACGTTGAAATCGAGGTGGAGAAAATTCCCAACGCCATCCACGTTCCGCGGCAGGCCGTTTTCGAAAAGGGTGGCCAGTCTACCGTCTACGTGCTGCAGGCGAACGGAAACTTCGCGGCGCGGGCCGTGAAGGTAGTGAAACAGAGCGAATCGACCATGGTGTTGGAATCGGGCGTCGAACCGGGAGAGGTTGTAGCCTTGGCGGATCCGACGGCGAATAAGGCCGAAAAGAATAAGACGGAAGAAACGAAGAAGAGCACCTCCGCCACATCCATGATGCCGGGGGGAAAATAGCCATGTTGGGTTTAGGTAGCATATTACCCGAATTAAAGATGGGGGTGGCGAGCCTCTTCGCCCACAAACTGCGAAGCCTGCTGACGATGCTCGGCATGATCTTCGGCGTGGGCGCGGTGGTCGCCATGCTCTCCATCACCGCCGGCGCGCAGAAACAGATGATGGCATTCATCGATCAACTGGGCGTGAACAACATCATCGTGGAGTCGCACGAAGCGACGGATCGCGACACGCTGCAAGCCGTGCGCGCCATTTCGCCGGGCCTGACATTCCGCGACTTCCGCGCGATCTCCGAGAACGTGCCCGGCCTGGAAGCCATCACCCCTCGCAAGAAGTTTAAGCCTTCGAAGGTGATGCCGAAGACCTCGCAGGAGTTGCCCGGGCTCATCGGGGTGCTCCCGAATTACATGGAAATCAACTCCCTGAGGCTGACGGAAGGCCGGTTCTTCAACCAGGACGAGAACGACTCTTCGGCGCCGGTCTGCGTGCTGGGCGAAGACGCCAAGGTCAACCTGCTCGGCTACGACCCGGCGGTGGGCAAGTTTATCAAGGTCAACGATACCTGGCTGCAGGTGATCGGAGTCCTTACCCAACAGGCAACCTCCGATTCGGACGAGGCTGGCGTGGCGGCCATGAACCGGAACAACCTGGTGATCTCCCCGCTGAACACGGTGATGCGGCGGTTCGAAGACTCCACGAGCTACCTGAGGGACGAGATCGACGGTATGTACATGAAGGTGAAAACCGGCGTCGATTCCATCCAAACCGCCAACGTGGTGAGGGCCCTCCTCACGGCCACCCACAAGGATGCGGGCGATTTCGAGATCATCGTGCCCGCCGGTTTGCTGGAGCAGAAGAAGCAGACGCAGTTCATCTTCAACATCGTCATGATCTGCATCGCCGGCATCTCGCTGCTGGTGGGCGGCATCGGCATCATGAACATCATGCTGGCGACCGTGCTGGAAAGGACCCGCGAAATCGGCATTCGCCGCGCCATCGGCGCGAGGCAGGCCGACATTTTGCGCCAGTTCCTGTCCGAGGCGGTCCTGATCTCCATCGCAGGCGGCCTGGTCGGCATCTTTTTCGGCTGGGCGCTGTCGCAAGTGATCGCGTCGGCGGCGGGCTGGTCGACGGTCGTGACTTTCTCGTCGATCGCCATCGCGTTCGGCGTGTCGGTATTTATTGGACTGCTGTTTGGCATTTATCCGGCCGTACAGGCCGCGAAACTAGACCCCATTGAGGCCATCCGTTATGAGTAAGCATAAGATTCTTAGGACGTTCACAACAGGCATTCTGCTGACGACCGGCGCGTTTGCGCAGATGTCGTCTTTCCCCAAGCCGTCTTACTTTCGCGAGGCGTTCAAGAAGGCCGATACCAAGGTCGAACTGCAACCGCCCGTGCGGTTGAACGATTTCGTGAAGAGCGGGCAGCTCGAACTTTCGCTCAGGGACTATCTCGGGCTGGTGATGGCCAACAACACCAGCATCCAGGTTCAGTTCCTGAGTATAGAAAGAGCGAGAAACGCTATTACGAGCGTATACGGACGTTGGGACCCGACGGGCAGCGCGAGCTTTACCCCGCAGCTTGCGATCAGCGACGCTAAGCCCAATACGCCGGTCACGGACCCCGGCTACGATCCCACGCACAGCCGGGTATGGCCGGTCAGTTTCGGCTTCAACGAGCTGCTGCAAACGGGCCAGAGCATCTCGGCGAGCGGCAATGGGTCGAAAAGCGCGAGGGACGGGTCGTACCCATCTTTCGCCGCCGGCCTGAGCGTCGCCGTCACGCAGCCGCTGTTGCAGAACCGCGGCGCTTACGTCAACCGGATCCCCCTCATGCAGGCCCAGAGCAGCTATAAGGTCACGGGATTCAACCTGACGTCGACCCTTCTGAACTTGATCGACAACGCCGAGAATACTTACTGGAACGCGATCTTTGCGCGCGAAAACGTGCTGGTCAGCCAAACTGCGCGGGACGCCGCGCAGTTTAACTGGGACTTCGTTCAGAAGCAGTTCTCTCTCGGGGCTATCTCGTACTTGGACACGTACAACCCGCAGCAGCAGCTCGCCGCCTCGGATCTTGCCCTCTCGCAGGCGAAATTCAATCTCACCACCGCGGAAGACGCCATACGGCAACAGATTTCCGTCGACCTCGATCCCGCCATCCGCGTGCTCCCGCTTCACCTGACCGAATCGGTGGAACTGCCTGAATCCGAGGCGATCATACCCGATAAGGAGCAGGAGGTGCAGAAAGCGTTGGACCTGCAGCCAGCGTTGAAGAGCGCCGTGCAGAACCTGGACATCGACGATCTCTCGCTCGCGAGCGCCCGGAACGGCCTGCTGCCGTCGCTCAACCTCAGGCTCGGTTATAACGGCGCGGGCAACGGCGGATACTACACGCCCGGCTTCGGGTCCGCGTACACGGGCGCGCCGATTTCCGGCGGCCTCGGGGACGCGCTGGGCCAAATGTTTGGATGGGGGAATCCCACCTATAGCGCCAGTCTTACGCTGAACTTGCCCATCCGATCGCGGACCGCTTCGATGATAATGGCCAACGCCCTGATCCAGAAGAGAAACGACGCGTTCAACGTGCGCAACACGCAGCAGAATATCCGGCTCGGCGTCTTGAACGCCGTGACCAACCTGCAGGGCGCCGAAGAGTCCCTGAAGCTGGCGCAGATCCAGAACGACTTTTCTAACAAGAACCTCGATGCAATGCATACCAAATACTCGTTGGGCACGGAAACCCAGCAGAACGTGGTGGCCGCGCAGCAGGCATTGGCCGCCGCGGCCCTAGGGGTTCTCAATGCCAAGATCTCGCTGCAAAAGGCCGTACTCAACCTTTACCTGCAGACCGGGGAGCTCCTGGATAGGCGGGGGATCGTGGTAAAGACGCCGTAGGTTTCTTCCGAGATACGCATCATCGGCCCGGTTTGGCCCTTCGGAACCCGCTGGAACGCGGACCGGCGGCCATCCGGGCCTTTCGTTTTTTGGCAGGCGGGCTTATTCGTGCGCTTCTTCGAGGTGCTTGAGGCGGGCGTCCAGGACGTCTTCGACGCGGCGTAGTTCGGTGCGCCAGAGGTCGCGCATGTCGTCGAAGCGCTGGTTGATGCCTTCAAAGCGTTGGTTCACGCTTTCGAAGCGCTGGTTGACGCCCTCGAACTTGGCGTTGATGTAGGCCATGAGTAGGCCGAACATGATGGCATTGAGGAGGGCGGGAATGCCGATGGCGAGGTAAAGCTGCGCGTTGGTCATAGGAGCTGGCTTCTCCCTTTTTGATGATACCTCAGGTCACGCTAGGTCTGTGGGTACTGAACCGAAGTGGCACTCATCATCATTGGGCGTTTCGTTGGCAGGCGAAAGTGCGGCGCTGTAGGGGTCGGGCATGCCCGACCCCTACGCCCGCCGAGGTGTTTGGTACTCCGCCGATCGCCACGGAGGTGGCGCCTCCCCAAAGCGGATAAGCACCCGCGGCGTCTGTTCCGTCCTGCTACCGCACAGGGCATCCCATAACCGGACACCCGCGATTTTTCGGGAACACTCTTCCCTTTTAAGCGTCATAGTCTTATGTGTGGTAAGGAGTGGCAGACGCCGTGCCATCTCCTGCCAGGAAACATCTAATGGACATACCACGAACAGACGCCCGCCGGAGGAAGATCGTCCGTTGGACCATCTTTATCGTGATAGCAGCCTTGGCGATCCCTGGCACATTCTACGGCCTGTCACGGCTCAAGCCGGCGGCGCCGGGGGTGGACATGTCGGCGCTTTGGCCGGACACCGTGAAACGAGGCTCGATGCTGCGTGAAGTGCATGGCCTGGGAACCCTGGTCCCGGAAGAGACTATGCTGATTCCAGCCACCACCGACGGCAGGGTGGCGCAGATTCTGGTTAAGCCCGGTACCCCTGTTAGATCCGACTCCGTGGTGATGGTTCTCGTCAACCCCGACTTGGATACGGCGGCGCTGGACGCGCAATACGCCCTGAAAGCCGCCGAAGCGGATTACGAGAACCTCAAAGTCACGCTGCAAAAAGCCCTCCTGGACATCAAGTCGACTGCCGCGCAGGTCGCCGCCGACTACAACACGGCCAAGCTCCAGGCGGACCGCGACGCCGCCCTGGCCAAGGAGAGCCTGCTGCCCGCGGTGGACGCCAGGATCTCCGAGGTCAAAGCGCAGCAACTGGCCAACCGGAACGCGATCGAACAGGAGCGCCTTTCCATCAACGGGGCCGCCGAGGAGGCCCAACTGGCGGCGCAACGCGTGAAGCAGGAGCAGTTGCACGCCGATTACGACCTGAAGAAAAGCCGCGTCGATCAATTGAAGGTCCGGGCCGGGTTCGACGGCATGCTGCAACAGCTTCCCTCGCCGCTGACGCCGGTGGAAGTGGGGCAGAAAGTGACTGCCGGGACGCCGCTGGGCAAGGTGGCGCAGCCTTCCAAACTGAAAGCGGAGCTGAAGATCGCCGAAACGCAGGTGAAGGACATCGCCATCGGGCTGCCCGCCGTCGTCGATACGCGCAACGGGCTGATCGAGGGCCGCGTGTCGCGCATCGATCCGTCTATTATCAATGGTACGGTGACCGTCGATGTAAAACTGGAAGGCCAGCTTCCGCCCGGCGCGCGCCCGGATCTCAGCGTCGACGGAACCATTCAAATCGAGAAGCTCGATAGCGTGTTATACGTGGGAAAACCGGTGTTCGGGCAGGAGAATGCCACTGTCCAGATTTTTAAGATCGACCCGGACGGCAAGTACGGCCAGAAGGTGAAAGTGACCTTCGGCCGGAGCTCGGTGAATACCATCGAAATCCGGGACGGTTTGAAGCCGGGCGACCGCGTGATTCTATCGGATATGTCGCAGTACGACGCCTACGACCGGATTCGTTTGAATTGAATTGGCTTGAACTGAATCCTTGCGATTTTCGTAAAGGGGAACATCATGGACAACGGCTCTGAACCGCTGATCAGGCTAGATAGCGTGAGCAAGGTCTTCGTGACGGACGAAGTGGAGACCCATGCGCTTTCCGGCATCCACTTCGATGTGAAGAAAGGGGAGTACCTGTCGATCGCCGGGCCGTCCGGCTGCGGCAAATCGACGCTGCTCGCCATATTAGGACTGCTGGACACGCCCACCGACGGTGGTTACTACCTGGACGGCAAGCCGGTGACGGGCTTGAAGCTTTCCGAACGGGCGCGCATCCGGAACCGCGAGATCGGCTTCATATTTCAGGCGTTCAACCTGATCGGCGATCTCACCGTGTACGAGAACGTCGAGCTGCCACTGACCTATCGGGGCATGCCTTCCTCGGAGCGCAAGCGGCGCGTGCAGGAGGCGCTCGAGCGCGTGGGAATGTCGCACCGCATGAAGCACTATCCCTCACAGCTTTCGGGCGGCCAGCAGCAGCGGGTCGCCGTGGCGCGCGCTCTGGGCGGCGAGCCGCTGATCCTGCTGGCGGACGAGCCCACCGGCAACCTCGATTCGGCCAACGGCGAGGCTGTCATGACCCTGCTGCGCGAATTGCACCAGGCCGGATCGACCATTTGCATGGTGACGCACGATCCCCGGTACTCCGAGTTCGCGGACCGGACCATTCATCTGTTCGACGGCCGGATCGTGGAAGAGAGCATCGAGGCGGCGAAGAGTTAGGGTTGTGTCGAGTGGTCGAATGGCAAGTTGACAAGGGGTGCGCGACAAGAAAGTGGAGATCCCGGAATGCTTCGGCTCAAAGCTCCGTAGGAGCGAAAGCCAATAGCCCACGGCGCGAGCCGTGGGAGAACTGCGACGTTCACCAAGCCCCGGCACGGGGCGAAAGCCGCGGCTCTGCGCTCTTCCGCCCCCTCCGGGGGCTGTTCCGCTCACGGCTCGTTCCCACGGCTTGCGCCGTGGGCTATTGGCTTTCGCCCTAACGGGCTGGAGGAGTTTCCTTGCGTACTAGCTGCGTTCGGATCGTTGCGAGTTTCTCCGGAATCCCGAATCCCACCATTTCTATGTCGCGCACCCGTTGACAAGCCCCCGTACCCTCCCAAGGCGTGCAATCTGTTAACCTGACAGGCCATGCATGTGGGCCGGGACCTGTGGTACGGGGCGCGGTTGCTGCGGAAAACGCCGGGCTTCAGCGCGGTCGCGCTGGCGACGCTGGCGCTGGGAATCGGGGCGACTACCGCGATCTTTAGCGTGGTTGACGCAGTGCTTCTCAAGCCGCTGCCATTCCGGAACGCGGAGCGGCTGGTGGCCGTTTGGGAGAGCAACGGGGCGGTCACCCGGGAGACCACCTTCGCGGCTCCGTGGAATTTCCGGGAGTGGCGAAAGCAGGTCCAGGCTTTGGAGGCGCTCGCGGCGATTCACGACCTGCACATCAACTTGACCGGCGGGCCGAACGGGCGCATCGACCCCGAGGAACTGCTTGCCGAGCGCGTTTCGGCCGGCCTGTTTCCGCTTCTAGGCGTGAACCCGATCCTGGGACGCGCCTTCCGCGCGGACGAGGACCGGCCCGGCCGCGCCAATTTCGCCCTGCTGAGCCATCGTTTGTGGCAGAGGCGGTTCGGTGGTCAGACCACCATCGCCGGCCAATCGATCCGGCTGGACGGCGCCGCTTACACGGTGCTAGGCGTGCTGCCGGCGGGGTTTTCGGTGCTGGACTCGGGCGTGGACATCTGGCTTCCGCTGGCGCTCGACCCGGACGACGCCCGGGCGGCGAACCTGCGCTATCTGGAAGTGATTGCGCGGCTCGGGCCACGGGTGGGCATCGAGCGGGCGCGTAGCGAAATGGAGACCATCGGCGTCAGGCTGGAAGCGGCCAATCCGGGTCTGGACAAAGGCTGGAGACCGGTTCTCGTCCCGCTTCGGCAGGAACTGGCGGGCCATGCCGAGCCGGCGCTGCTGACGCTGGGGGCGGCCGTCGGATTCCTGCTCCTGATAGCGTGCGCCAATGTGGCCAATCTGCTTCTGGCGCGTGGCGCGGCGCGAAGGAAGGAAGTCGCCATTCGCGCGGCGCTGGGGGCGAGCCGCGGACGCATCGCGGCGCAACTGCTCTCGGAGAGCGTCCTGCTGGCTCTCGGCGGGGGCGTGCTGGGGACGGCGCTGGCGCGCGGCGGCATCGGCTTGCTGGCGCGCTTCGGCCCCGCGAACCTTCCTGGCTTGACGCACGCGGCGCTGGATGGGCGGCTGCTCCTGTTCACTGTGGCGGTGTCGGTCGGAGTGGGCCTTCTGTCCGGTCTTGCGCCGGCCATTCAGGCTTCGGAGACAAACGTGAACGCGGCGCTGATTGAAGGCGGGCGCGGAGGAACGGCCGGTCACGGCGGACGCAGGATGCGCAACGCCCTGGTAGTTTTCGAGGTGGCCTTGGCCGTGGTGGTCCTGATCGGCGGGGGATTGTCGATGCGCAGCTTCGTGCGGCTGCGCGCCGCCGATCCGGGATTCCAGCCTTCAGGACTTCTGACGTTCCGCTTGCCGCTGGCTGGCGGACGGAACGCCGCGCCCGGCCGGCGAGCCGCCTTTTTCCAGGAGGTGGAGGACCGGATCGCCGCCCTGCCCGGGGTGCGCGGGGTAGGCGCGGTGAATGCGCTACCGTTGGGAGGGCTGGGCGTGGGCACCGCCTTTGCCGTTGCGGACCGGCCCGCGCCGCCGCCGGACCAACGGCCCATGGCGTTGCTGCGCACGGCGAGCCCGGCTTACTTCCGCACGATGGGTATCCCGTTGCTCGCGGGGCGGGCGTTCGCGGCCTCCGACACCGCCCAGGCGCTCCCCGTCGTCATTGTGAACCGGAAACTCGCGAGCCGGTTTTGGCCGGCGGAAAACCCCATCGGCGGCCGTCTGACGGTGGATGCCATCGACGGACGCGTGGCGGAGGTGGTGGGAGTGGTGGGCGACGTTAAGCCGGAGAGTCTGGATGGCGAGGACTGGCCCACCGTCTACAACCCGTATGCGCAGGCGCCCGCGTCCACCATGGTCGTGGTGGTGCGAACAGGGCAGGAGCCGCGCTCGCTGGCCGCCGCGGTGGAGCGCGAGGTGCATGGCCTCGACGCAGCCCAGCCGGTGGCGGATGTTCGGACCATGGAGGACGTGCTGGCCGGCGTCGTGGCGGGGCCGCGCTTCAACGCGGCGCTGCTGGGCATTTTCGCCCAGATTGCCTTCGTCCTGGCGGCTGTGGGAATCTACGGCGTGATCTCGTACGACGTTAGCCAGCGGACGCACGAGATCGGCATCCGCGCGGCGCTGGGCGCGCAACCCACCGCCGTGCTCAAGTTGATATTGGGACAAGGCGCGCGGCTGGCGGCGTGCGGGATCGCCCTCGGCATGGCGGCCGCCTTCGCGCTCACCCGGCTGATGGCCAACCTGCTCTACCAGGTGAAGCCCACCGACGCCTGGACGTTTTCGGCGGTCCCGCTGCTGCTGGGCGCGGTCGCGCTGCTGGCAAGTTACATCCCTTCGCGGCGGGCCATGGCGCTCGATCCCATGGCGGCGCTGCGGCATGAATAGGACGGACTAATGATTACGCTTCGCAATCTGGAGAAGTTTTACGAAGGCGGTTACGGCCGGAGCTACGTGCTGCGGCGCATTAACCTGGAGATCCAGCAGGGCGACTTCGTCACCATCATGGGCCCTTCCGGAGCGGGAAAATCCACGCTCCTCAGCATCCTGGGGATGCTGGACAGCGCCTGGACCGGCGAGTTCGAGTTTGTGGGCCACGAGGTCCATCGCATGAAGCCCCGGGAGCGCGTGGAGCTGAACAAGAAGTACATCGGCTTCGTCTTCCAGAGCTACCACCTGATCGACAACCTGACGGTGTACGAGAACCTGGACATTCCGCTGTCGTACCGGAACGTCAAGAGTTCCGAGCGCGCGGCCCTGGTATGCGACGCGCTCGACCGGTTTCACATCGTGGGCAAGCGCGACCTCTTCCCGAGCCAGCTCTCCGGCGGCCAGCAGCAGCTCGTGGCGGTGGCGCGCGCGGTGATCGCGAATCCCAAGCTGATCCTGGCCGACGAGCCGACCGGCAACTTGCACTCCAGCCAAGGGAAGGAGATCATGGAGCTTTTCAAAAAGCTGAACGACGAGGGCGTGACCATCGTGCAGGTGACCCACTCGGAAGCCAACGCCGCCTACGGCAACCGGCTCGTCCAGCTCGCCGACGGCTGGATTGTGAAGTAAGGCTGCCCGGGGGTGTCCCGCGCGTATGCGCTACAATGACCCTTCCATGCAAGTATTGCAGGCGGGCCGCCACAAGCTGATCTATCTGGAACTCCAGCCGGAGATGGTCGCCAGCATTGCGCGGCAGGCGGGGTTCGAAGCGAAGACCAAGGACGGACAGCGCTCCATCAACCTGGACCTGAGCGCTCCCACGAGGGAGGGGCCGCTGCTGCTCTTCGACGCGGCGGACCCGGCTAACCTGGGTTGGTTTTCGCGATGCCAGTTCTACGTGGACGGCCGCTCCGGTTCGGTGATGCAAACGCCCATCACCCTGGCGAACAAGTGCGACCGTGGCGGGCGTCCGCACTCGAACTCGGTCCGCCTCTCGATTTCCAAGGAACTGCCCGCAACCTTCCGGCTTCCCGGCAACCAGCCCCTCACCGAGACGGTTTTCTACCACCTCTTATTCAATTTCCTCAATGGGCTGACCAAGACCGGAGTAGCCGTGTGCGGCAACGGCGGGGTTCAGCCCCTGGCTGGACGCAGCGAGAGTATCGGCTCGCGCAACTGAGCATATTTCTAGGGTGCGCGACACAGAAGTGGAGGAGCCGCGATGCGCCAGGCAGAGCCGCGAACGTAAGAGAGCGGTTGCCGGCACGAGCTCAGAGATCGCGGGATGT
>OBLU010002310.1_pt1 | contig 17663 bp, 11 predicted proteins | sample 1518681 | NCBI WGS metagenome assembly OBLU01 (sample SAMEA3539304, study PRJEB22396) | soil metagenome | biome: tundra; feature: field; material: soil | place: USA | collected 2010-05 | depth 0.15 m | reverse complement strand
CTCCTTGGACCCCTTGACAGCCTGCTTGTCGACGGCTGAATCTGGCCAGGGATCGCAATGATCCTCACAAGCGAGTAGAGTCGTTGTTGGACGGTCGCTGACCAAGCCGACCAGCCGTCGGCCCGTCAGTGCTTGGCGTCGATCTCTTGGCCGCGCTTTTGAAGGAAGCTGCCGAACGCGCCAGCCAGCGCGGCGACTACCGTGATCGCCCAGATCTCCATGAAGACGTCGAGAATTCGTCCGCCCGCCGAGATCGGATTCTTGATCTGCGAGGAGACGGTCAGCAGCTGAGTCGTCGTCCAGAACACGGCGCTGCCGAATGTCTTGATCTCGGTCTGCTGGGAGTGGCGCTCGAGCAGGAACGCCATGATCGCGCAGAACAGGTCAATACCGGCGGTCACCACGACGATCGTCACGAAGTGGTCCCGCAGCCGACGATGCGTGGGCGTCGCCGCGCGGAGAACGTCACGAAACTCACGGGCAGCGGACCCCAGCACTCCAAACGGCATCGGTCAATCGTCGCGGGCGCACCGGACGTCTGTGCAGCTACCGACCGCCGTCACCGCGGTCGTGTCCTCGCTCCAGTAAGGCTGGACCTACAAGCGCCCCCCTCGGCGATAGCCGAACCCGCCTCTGGTGAACAGGATCACGAGCACGACGATCAACAGGACAAACAGCAGCGGACTGACGGCGATTCCGCCGAAGATGGCGGCAAGCACAAGGATGATGATGAGCAGCTCGAGTAGTCCCATAACCTCAGCATACCTGCTCACGGCGACGGCAACTCAAGTCGACTTCGACGCAGGAACTCGCTCATCGCGACCGCGGTCGCGGGAATAGAGCCCCGTACCTCATCAGGATCGGCCTTGACATCGACCAGGGCGCTGAATACCGCGATCGCCACCCCCGCCATTCCAGACACGCTCCCGCATTACGCCGATGGGAGCCCGCCCATCGGCCACCGTTCGCCAGGCAGACGTTCGACCCCGCGTCACGTACTGCCGCCACACTGATGCTTAGAGGGCATTGCGAGCGTGCGGGGAACCTGGTGTGACGCTAGCGCCTTGGACGACAAGCGGCCCTCTGTCTCGGCACCGGCGGGGCGCCTGCTGGCCGCCAAGAGCGAGCGTGCCCGTCTGCCGAATACGTCGCCGAACTTCCGAGCCAGAGCACTTAGGAACCCGCCATCCGCCCCCACGGAGGCGTCCCTACGCGTCACTTGACACCGCTAACTGGTGACCCGGGAGCGCCAATGCTCAACGCCGTGCTCCCAGGGGAGGGGCCAGACTAGGACTTGGGGTGCCAGCCTCGGCCTTTCTTCTCCAACTTGCCTTCCTTCTCGAGACCTGGGAGCACCCTGTACAAGTAGTTCTGCTTGATCCCCATTTTCGCAGCCAGCTCAGGGATCGTGATGCCCGGCTGACCCTGAACGAGCGACAGTGCTTCTGTCGCGCGCTTGCCGCCGCCTTTCGGCCGTCCCCCACGGCGGGCTTTGGGACGTCCCACTTTTTTCCCGCTTCCTTTGGGGCGACCTGGTTTTTTGCGCTCCCCTACAACTCCGCGCGCGTCTGCGGTGACCGCCGCTGTGGACTCTGGGGTGCTGGCCACACTTGTTTTGCGTGCGCGTTTACCGGACCCGCGCGGACGCCCAGGCCCGCGGCGCCCGGTCACGGCCGCGACGGCAGATGCGCTGGCCTCAGATGCAGCCGACCCGACCGCACCCGCCAGGGCCGCCACCGCCGCCTCGAGGCGGCGAACCTCATCCACGACTGGTTTCAGCTCGTTCAGCCGATCGGTAATCTCTTTGCGCTTCTGGTCAAGGAAGTCGGACACGGTTCTCTCCTCTTACTTCTCGGGTACCCAGCTGAAGGAGACCAACGTATAGGAGATGCGACGCCCGGTACTTCCTCGATGCCCGGCTGCGCCCCGAAGCAACCCCATGGCCGCCGGGCGTTTCGAGTCCCAAGCGCTGGGTATGCTCTGTTCTGCGGGTGAGGGCCTCTGGCCTTTAGCCCGCTTTTTCTTTTCGCTTCCGGGGAACGGTCCACCGGCGATGAGGTGATCGGCGCTGCGATGTTCGACTTCGTGCGCGGCATCGTCGAACGTTGGGAGAGCCGTAACTGCATAGTGGGCCGGAGACGCTAGACGGTCCTAGACGGGCTAGACGACGCTAGACGAGCTAGACGGCGCTAGACTCTCGTTTATGAAGCGTGTGGAGAATCCTTACCGCCCCGGTTTCAACGAGCCTCCAAAGGAGCTCGCGGGCCGCGAGGCGGTGCTCGAAGACCTGCATGACGCGGTCGAGGTGGCGGCGCTCGACGGTCGCACACCGAGGCCAACCCTGCTCGCCGGAGCGCGCGGCGTCGGCAAGACCGTATTGCTCGCGCAAGCCGCGGCGATCGCAGGATCGGAGTTTGGATGGCCGCGCGTACACACCGAGCTGCGACCCGATACACCATTCACCCCGGACCTGATCGATGCGCTCGGACGCGTGCGGGACCTGGTCGAGCAGCCGCCGTCCAAACGCACGCTGAAAACGGAGTCGGTTACCGTGCGCGCCGGCGTGCCGGGAATCGGCGGCGAGGTTCGGCTCGCTCGCGCCGCCGGCTCCGCAGAGGACCCCACACCCGCCCTGCGCCCCGCGCTCACCGGGCTTGCCGAGCTTGCAATCGCACGCGAAACCGGTTTCGTCCTGACCCTGGACGAGGCGCACCTCGCCACGCGCCGCGAGCTTTCAGCGCTCGCCGCGCTGCTGCAGGAGGGCACCGGGGAGCGCTGGCCGGTGGTGGTCGTGATCGCCGGCCTCCCGCTGATGCGCGCCCCCGAGCACTCCGTCACCTACCTCGAGCGCGGCACATGGCACGAGCTGGGCCTGCTCAGCAGCGAGGAGACGGTGCGGGCACTGCGCCTCCCCGCCGAGGCGGGGGGAAGACCGATGGACGAGGACGCGGCGATCGTCCTCGCCGAAGCCTCGGGTGGCTACCCCTACGCGATCCAGCTCTACGGCCACCACGCCTGGCGTGCCTCCGCTGGTCACGACAGGATCGACCTCGCGGCCGCGCAGGCCGCCCTTCCCCGCGCCCAGCGAGCGCTCGAAGATGGACTCTACGCCGTCCGCTGGAGCGCGGCGAGCCCAACCCAGAAGCGCTACCTCACAGCCCTCGCAACGATCGCCGCCACCACAAACCCCACAACCGCCCGAGCCGTCGCCGACGAGCTCGGCAGCACACCGAAACAGCTCTCCAGCGTACGCGACGAGCTCATCAAAGCAGGAACGCTCACCGTCGACGGCGACGAGCTGCGGTTCACGATCCCCGGAATGAGCGCCTACGTGCTCGCACGGTGACGGCGCGGCCCGTGCATCAGCCGCCGAAGCCTTCGTCGACGGCGACTACACCTGAGCCCCGACGGGGGGCGGGTGGGGTCAGCAGCGCTCGGCGGCCGCCCTCGGTGGCTCGGGTTGCTGACCCCTCCCTCAACCCTTCGCGCGCAGCTCCTCGACGATCTCCACAAGAAGCCGCTTTGCGGTGGCGCTGATATCCGGTTGTGCCCGGATCGCACCGCGGAAGTCGACCGGCGCTGTTTCACGGCCGGTCAGGAGGTAGTCGGCGCTCACGCCCAAGGTCCGGCAGAGGGCGATCACCACCTCGAGCGAGGGCGCGGCCTGGCCGAGCTCGATCTGTGAGATGTGCTGTGGGCTGACTTGCACCTCGTGCGCGAGCTCGACTTGCTTGAGCCCGAGGGCTTGGCGCTTGACGCGGATATGTTGGCCGAGCTTCATGGCAGATCCTCTACGGGGAGCCTGCCATCGAGGTGTGCATCTGAGCAACTACGCAACTGATGGTTGTTTGAGCTGTATGCTTAGCCGGCTATGACCTTTGGAGAACGGATCGAGGTGTTAGAAAGCTGGCTGGTCAGGGCGGCCCGACCTGGACCTAGATGCCACCAGCGCTGACCGAGCCAAAGCCCGCCCCGCCTCGACCGCTGTACCGGAAGCTGCAGCCTCGTGGGTCTGGGCTTGATCGCGAGGGCGTCGCCAGGGATCAGCGCCTGCGCTTGATCGGCGCGATGATCGAGGTCGCCGGCTCGGAGGCCGGCTACGCGGGCGTAAACATCAAGCTCTTGAGTGCGTTGGCGGGGGTGTCGAGGCAGACCTTCTATGACCGCTTCGGCACGACCGAGGCGTGCTTCCTCGCCACATACGAATACGTCGTCGGTCGTGCCGCCAGGCATGTCGGCGACGCGTATCGCGCGGAGGAGGACTCCGACTGCAAGCTGCGCGCGGCCTTTGACGCGTATGCCGCTGAGGTGGTGAGCGAGCCGAAGGCTGCGCGTCTGGCGCTTGTGGAGGTCCTCGGGGCAGGGCCGGCCGCGCTAGAGGAGCGCGAGCGCGGTAGGCAGGAGTTCGAGCGGATGATCAGCGCAAGCTTCAGCGACGCCGCGGACGGGGTGACACTGCCACCGCTCATCGTGAAGGGAATCGTGTGCGGGGTGGAGCGCATCACGCGCCAGCGGCTGCTCGCTGGCGACGTCAAAGAGCTGCCCGCGCTCGCGGATGACCTGCTGGCTTGGGCGCTCTCGTATCGTTCTCCAGGCGCCGGTGCGCTGGCCGCGGCATGGCCCGCGTACTGTGATGGGCTTGCCCCGTGTTGCCCACGGGCTCGGGTTGAGAACGATCGGGCGCGCATGCTTTCCTCTGCGGCGCGGATCGCGGCCGCCAACGGTTATGGCCGGCTCACCCCTGCGCAGATCGTGTGCGGTGCTGGGGTCTCCGAAGCGAGGTTCGATCAGCTCTTCCAGAGCACCGAGCAGTGCTTCCTGGACGCGCTGGACCGCCTCGGGCTGGAAGCGCTCGTCTGCGCGGCGAGGGCCTCGCAGAGCAGTGAGGACCGGCTTGTCGGTGTGCACCGCGGGATGACGGCGCTGATGCGGCACATCGCGACCCACCCGCTGCTGGTTCGCGTCGCGTTCGTGGAGATTTTCGCCGTCGGCCCGGCCGGCATTCAGCGCCGTGAGCGGCTGCTCGGCCAGTTCACCGACCAACTCGTACGGAGCCTGCCGCGGTTACGAGCACCTTCGCGCCTGGAGGCAGAGGCGAGCGTCGGCGCGATCTGGGGGATCGTCCACCACCACGTCACCCAAGGCCCGGCTGGCCGGCTGCCGCAACTAGCCGAGCCGGCTACCTACCTGGCGCTTGCTCCCGCGATCGGTGGTGAGGCCGCCGCCCGGGTGATCCTCGCCGACTCGACGAGAGTCGTTGCCGTCACGCAGAATTCGCTGGGTACTTGATCCATCGGGTCGGGTATCGACCGGGAGCTGGCCGCGGTCGAGATCTCGAGCGCGCCGGATGACTCGTATATTCGTTGACTTCTGAGTTGCTCGGACGGTACCTGAAAGAGGATGCGTTCGGGAAGCTCGAAGTGTGGTTATCCTGGGTTGACTGGGACGCGCCGAGATGACGCGCCGACTTGTAGGGGAAGGAGCCGACCGGGCATATGGTCGCAGGCGATCAGTTGGGCGAGCGCACGCTCCGGGTGCTCCACGATGCTTTCATGCTCGGGGTCCTGCGAGAGTTGCAGAGCGATCCCGCGCGCGCCAAGGACATCCGCAAACGGACGCCGGGCGTGAGTTTGGCAGGGGTTGGGCGCCGGCTGCGCGAGCTGGTCGGCGACGAGTTCGTGGTCGCGCTCGACGAGGCGGGACGCGGAAGACCGGCGCATGCCCGGGCGCCACGGAACGCGATCTACGAGCTCAGCCACGTCGGCGACGCGCTGCTGGACACTGTCGAGGAGGCGAGTCGCTGGGAGCGTAGGTGGTTCGCGGCGAAGCAGCATGAAGTACCGGGACTACTCGCGCTTGGACTTGCCGCGGACGGGGCGACGCATGCGATCGTCCGCGCGCTCGCCGATGGGCACGTGCGCAGCAACGATTTGGAGGCGAGGGCGCCCGAGCTCAAGCGCACGCTGCTGTTCCGACGCGTGCACGATCTGACGGTGCAGCGGCTGCTCCTCCGTGAGGAGCAGGGCGGCAACGTCTCCTATCGGCTCAGCGGCGCCCTCAGGGAGCTCGCGACGGTGCCGCTTCGGGCAGCACATTGCGAGTCACTGCGAGGAACGACGGAGGATCGCTCGCTCAGAGCCGACCTGTGGGGCCTGCTGCATGTCGTGGCGCCGCTCGCCCAGATTCCCACAGAGCTCGCCGGGACACTTCTCGTGCACGTCGAATCTTCGCGCGTGGAGGACGTCTACCTCACGGCCGCGGCGGGCCGGATCTCGGCGTTGCCCGTGCCCCCCGTCGGCGAGCCACAGGCCACGGGCCGGGGCAGTACGGCCGACTGGTGTGACGTGCTCTTCGGCGGCGATCCGGGGCGGATCGCGACAGACGCCGATCCGGCGCTCGTGAGCGGCATCTTCCTTGGCCTGACGCGGGCGATGCGTCCCTCAGGCGCCGCGAACCTGGACGAATAGCCGATCATAAGGTTTTTGTTTGACACCTGATTTCGCTTCTCAGCGGGGTCCAAACCTTCGGATCCCGCATTGTTGAGCGGTTTTCTAAATATACGAAATGACACCTCGCCGGCCGGCGCCGTCTCTCCGGCCCGTGTTTGGGGTGGTAGCTTCCGCGAAATTGATCACGAGGATCGCGAGGAGGTACCCACCCAGGCCAAGGACCACACTCAGGCAGGCTCGCCCCGCGGGTCCCCGAGGTCCCTCCCCAAGCCGGCGTCGCCTGGTAGCGATCGCCCCGGCAACCGGGAAGGCCCAACCAAGCGTTCTGCGTGCCAGAGCATGGGAGCAGAACAAAGCAGGACGACTCTGGAGCGCCCGACCTAACAAGATGAGCGCCCCAGAGCCAATCGCAGCAACGGCCCAGCCAACCGGCCCGGCCGCCAACAGCAAGGGAGATGATAGCAATGATCAAGAAGCTCCTACTCACCCTCGCGCCAGTCCTCGTACTGGCCAGTTTCGCCGTGATGCCGGCATTCGCGCAGGCGCAAACCAGGGCATATGGTATCTGCGAAAAAGGCACACCACACACGGCCGAATGTCCGGCTGGCGAAAAGAACTTCAAAGCCTTTACGAATAAAGTTGCGGTAAAAGTCATAACCAAAAAAACCAAAGAAGGACCACCCTTTGTCCTGACAGATACCGTAACCGGCGGCGTGATCGAATGTAAAAGCCTGAACGACAAAGGTACCGTGGAAAACGTAGGTGGCATCGGTAAAAGCAAAGAGGAACTGACCTTTGACGAATGCTCTGTGCTTGTTGGCACAACAAGGTGCAAAGTGATTACCGCTGGCAACTCTCCAAATGTTGTAGGCACCGTGACGGATATCGTCGAACCTGGTGGAACCACCGTCACAATAACGGTCACAGGAGGGTTCGCGCTAATATTTGACGGGCTCCCCGCCTCTCCCCCTTGCCCCGCGGCAGGAACGCCTATCGGCACGGTGACCGGCTCAGCGACAGGAGCACAAGCGGCAGGGTCGAACGACCTCGTGTTCAAAGCAGCGCCAGGACTATTCCTCGGCAAAGACGCCTCAACCATCACTGGAAACGATGAAAGCTTCTTCGAAAACGCCAAAAAAGAACTAGTACCAGTCGTAATCAACTAGGTCTCAATCAGCGTCCGCCGGGAGTAAGTACCCCAGCGGTGCGCGGTCCGACTAGCAAGGGGGACCACGAGCGATCGTGGTCCCCTTATTGCGTAATCGCAGCTGGAGGCGCGTGTGCCGACTGGATTGCTTGACCCGGTGACCCCTTTGGACGGGACCGGAAGGGAGTCCCTGATGTGGCGCGCAAATACTTTCCTCCAATCATGCAGAGACACGCGCTAGAGACTTTGCAGCCTTTCCACTACCGTCGTATCACCCAGTAGAACAGAAGGCTGTGGCTGTGTCTTTTAGGGGAAGGGCCCGGTCTTGTGGGCTGGGGCCGGTTCAATCATGCCCCGGGTGGGGCTCGTTCAGAGAGGCATCATCGTGCTGAGTAGAGATCTGGGATCGCGCTGCACCATATCCGCGGTGGCATTGACGCTGTGTGTCGTGGGCTGGCTTGTGTTTGCCAGTGGACCCGCGTCAGCTGCGGTAGGGCACGACTATCTCACGCAGATCCCTGGTTTCGAAAGCCCGACCGCGCTCGCGTTCGACGCGGCGGGTGACGTGTATGTCGTTGATAGCGGGGCGAAGACGGTTGACCGGTTCAGCTCCTCGGGTACCCCGCCCGTGTTCTCGCCGCTCGCCTTCTCGGCGTCGGGGGAATACATCGTAGGGGCGAAGCTCACGGGTACGCCGACAGGTACCGGGGGTACGTTGGTCTCCTTTGAACACCCCGATGGTGTCGCGGTCAACGAGGCTTCGACGGGCCCAGGCGCGGGCGACGTGTATGTCGCGGATGGCGCCGGGCATGTCCTTGACGTGTTCAGCTCGACCGGGCAATACGTGTCGCGGTTGACGGGTACGCCGACAGGCGCGGGCGGTGCCGAAGTTCCCTTCAAGGATCCGCAGGGCTTGGCCGTCGATCAGTCGACCCACGACCTGTATGTAACCGACCCTGAAAGCGAAGTCGTCGACGTATTCAGCTCCACGGGGAGTTATGTGACGCAGTTCGGCGCGGGTGTCCTCGGAGTGTCCGGGCCCTATGGCGAAAGCGTCGCGGTCAACGACCTGACCGAAGAAGCCTACGTCGGGGACTCCGGGACGGACACCGTCGATGTGTTCGGCTCCTCGGGCAGCCTGCTTCCGCCGGAATGGCACGGCGCGGGCACCCCCGACGGATTGTTCGAAGGCGGCTATGTGTATGTGGGTCTGGACCCCACAACACACCACGTGTATGTCGCCAGCACCGCATTCTCGGCTGTCGATGAGTTTGGCGCGTTCGCCTCAGAAAAATATCTCGGACAGTTGACTGGCACCCCGTCACGCGGGTTCACCAGGCCGCAGGCCGTCGCCGTCGATCCCACCAACCAGGATCTTTATGTGGCTGACTTCGACGAAGAAACCGGAAGTGGCGTTGTCGATGTCTTCGGCCCCGACGTCATCGTGCCCACGGTGAGCATCAAGCCGATCACCGCGATCGGGCAGAACTCGGCAACCCTCAGCGGCGATGTCAACCCGATGGGAGGCGAAACGACCTATCGCTTTGAAGACTCCACCAACGGCGCTCAATGGAGCTCGCTGGGGAACGCGAGCATCGCCGGTAACGCCGGCGAAGTGCCCGTCACCCAGAACGTGACCGCTTTCGCCGGAGACACCACCTATCACGTGCGCCTGGTCGCCGTCAACCTCGTTGGCACCGCGACCTCCACGGAAGAGACGTTCACCACCTTGCCTGCGGGGCCCCCAAAGCCTCCCGCCCCGGCCGGCTGTCCCAACGAACAGGTGCGTTCAGAAAGCGACGTGAACCCCGAAACAGGCGTGCCGTTCTCGCTTGCGCTGCCCGAATGCCGCGCGTATGAGATGGTCTCCCCGCCGTTGAAGAACGGGTCGCCGATGACCAACCAGGTTTCCCAGTTCATCGCGTCGGCGAGCCTGGTGAGCAGTCTCGGCTCGGAAGGCTCCGCCCTGTTGGTCAACTCCACAGGGATCTGGCAGGGAGGAGAACAGCCGGCCAACAACGCCCTGTTGAACTCGGACGCCAGCGAAGCCGAGACGTACAGGCTGACGCGCGGCGAATCTGGATGGGGATTCAGGCCAGCGGTGCCGTCGGCGTTGGATCTGCGCCTGTATGGAAGCTTCATTCCGCCCTACTCAAATGACATCAACCTCAATGGAGTTTTCCTGGGCGCGGGCTTTGCGCCCTCGGAACAGTTTCTTCGGCTCGAAAACCTAACCAACCTCGATCCCAACCTCTATCGTCTTGAACCCGATGGTGCTGTGGCTGAGATTGGCCCCTCCGCGCCCCCGTCAGAGCGTCCCGCCACCGAACAGGCTCGTAAAGAAGATGCGGCCTCCGGAGTGGTACCTCGGGGTGCGTCCATAGACCTCTCGCGGACGCTGTTCAGTGTCGACGGGATCCGCTGGCCGTTTGACCACACCAAGACGAGCACTCCCACTTTCGGTTATTATATCAATTCACTGTACGAGTACGTTGGGACTGGCCACACGGGTGAAGGTACTGATGTTCCCACGCTCGTAGGAGTTGACAACGAGGAAGCTCAGATCAGCGAGTGCGGCACCGGAGCACGAGTCAAGGCCCTGCCTGACGAATCGGATGGAGCCAGTTCGATTTCTGGGGGTGGTTCGACGGTGTTCTTCACCGCGCTGGCAGAAGGCCAGGGATGCAGTGCGGGCGAAGGCGGGGGGCCCCTGGTGGATCAGCTCTTTGCGCGTGTCGGTGAACCCGGCGCCGGCACCAAGGTCGGCAACGCCGTAACGGTCAACGTCGCGGGGACGGAATGTGCGACGTCTGACTCCTGCAACGTGACGAAGGCCGTCGAGTACCAGGGCGCCTCAGCGGATGGCTCGAAGGTGTTCTTCACCTCAGAACAGCCGTCGCTGATCGCGGGCGAGACGGATACCACGAACAGCCTGTATGAGTGCCGGCTGCCTGGCGACTCCGGCGCCTCGATGACCCGCATGGCCGCGGTCAAGGTGAACCCATGCCCTGACCTGGTGCCGGTGTCGGGCTCAGGTGCGGGCGCGGGCGCTGATGTGCAGAGCGTGGTCGCGGTCTCTGAAGACGGGTCGCACGTGTACTTCACCGCGAAGGGCGTGCTGACTGGCGAAAACGCCGAACACAAGACCCCGGCGCCCGGCCAGGACAACCTATATGTTTGGCAGGAACCCATCACAAGCCATCCCTTAGGGCATACCGCGTTCATCGTCACGCTGCCCTCCGCGAAGTTTGCACCTGGGGGAGAGCAGGCCACGCCGAACGGCGACTCGCTTGTGTTCACAAGCGCCGCGGATCTGACGCCCGGTGACACGAGCACCGTTTCCCAGGTCTTTCTCTATGAAGCCCAGCACGAAGCGCTGGTGCGGGTCTCCAAAGGCCAGAACGGCTTCAACAATGATGGGAACACCACGACTGACCCCGCCAGCATCTTCAACGGTGCGGTCGTCAAGGGCCGCAGGGTGATCTCTGAAGACGGCTCGACGGTCGTCTTTGAAAGTAGCCAGGCGTTGACGGCGCAGGCTCACGGCGGCATTGACAACGTGTACCTGTGGCGTGGCGGCAACGTGTATCTGATCTCCGACGGCACGACCGCGGACGAAAGCGTCCAGCGGCCGATAGGTGGCCAGTACGCGGGCCTCGTCGGCATTGATGCCTCGGGGCAGAACGTGTTTTTCACGACCGAGACGCATCTCGTGGGGCAGGACTCAGACGAACTGTCAGACCTCTATGACGCACGCATCGGCGGCGGCTTCCCGGCACCCAAGGTCAATGCATGCTCCGGCGAAGCATGTCAAGGAGGACCACCGACGTCGCTGGCGCCTGTGTCGCCGGGCAGCCTTTCACCGAGTGGCGTGGGTAACGTCACGCCACCGCCAGCGCCCCCTGCCAAGCCCACGGTCGAGATCCTAAAGACCAAGGTCAAGGCCACCACGCTGCTCGTGACGGTTAGGACCTCTGCCAAGGGCAGGGTGCAGATCAGCGGCAAGGGCCTGACGACCACGATCAAGGAGGGCCTGAAGGCCGGGACCCATCAGATCAAGGTCAAGCTCACCAAGGCCGGCAGGAAAGCCGGGGCGCACCGCAAGAAGACAAGGCTGCGCGTCAGCCTGACGGTCGGCAAGCAGACCGTGGCCAAGACGACCAGCGTCAAGCTCTAAGGAGGCGTTGCAGATGAGCCAGATCAAAAAACCGACCGTCTCCTGTTTCACACGTTTCGCGCTGGCAGCACTCTCGCTCGCGGCCGGCGTCGCTGTCGTGGCTTTGTTCGCTGCTGCGCCCGCTCTCGCGGCGGCGCCGCCGGTGTGGAGCATCCAGTCAGTCCCGGCGCCGACGATCATGCAGTCCTCAGACACGACCCACGTGGCACAAGACCTCATCGTGAATGCCGAAGCAGGCACCTACACCTTGACCTTCGAGGGTCAGACCACGGGCCTCCTCGTCTTTCACGAACCAGCAGAAGAAGTACAGTCGGCGCTCGATGGGCTGAGCACGATCGGAGGCGCTGGTGGCAGCGTAACCGTCAAGGAAAATAACACATTCCGTACGGGAACGCAACGTGGTTTCGTCATAACGTTCGCCGGCTCTCTCCAGACGCAGGACGTCCCGCTGATCACGGCGGATGGCTCTTCGCTCACCGAAGGCACCCATACGGCCACGGTAACGCCCGCCACCAACGACGAGTATGAAGTGGCGGTCGAGAACATTGGCGGCAGCACCTCCAGCGGCACGATTACCGTGACGGATAAGCTGCCGCCCGGTGTGACGACAGCCGGACCAGCAGCACCGGAAATAGTAGTTGGCGAACCGGGCTTCGTCTGCAGCTCGGAAGCAGGCCTGAGCGAAGTCACCTGCACAGGCACGCCGTTCATCTTGGCGGGGCCACCCAACTCCTACAACAATTCAGTGGGCGGAGGGAAGGCGGGCCTGGGCATAGCTCACGTACTGATCCCCGTGACCGTCGCCGCTGATACATCGGGGAGCGTCACTAACACCGCGACCGTCTCGGGTGGCGGTGCGACGACGAGCGCTTCCGTGACTGCCTCAAACCCGGTTAATACTTCGACGCCGCCGGCCTTTGGCGTGTCGTTCTTCAATGCGCTGGTCAGCGGCGAAGAGGGGGCCCTGTTTACGCAGGCTGGCGGGCACCCCTATGCCGTAACCGTGAACTTTGGCTTCAACTCAGAAGTCTTGCCCGGGGTGCTCGGAGCCGCACCTAGTAGCATCTTCACCAGGAACGCTGCCGTCGGAGATGATGCGCGAGAAATCGCGACCGATCTACCGCTCGGCTTGGTCGGAAATCCGCTGGCGACGCCGCGCTGTCCGCTGGCCCTCGTCGGCGGGGGGGACAACTTGACCAGCTGCCCGCGTGATACCGAGGTCGGCGTGGTCTACCTCAGCTACCGAGGATACGGGCCTGGTATCTCGGGGCCGTGGGCGCTGTTCAATGTGGTTCCGGAAACTGGTCGCCCGGGCGAGTTCGCGTTCGGTCCGGTCGGTGGTGCCCTCGTGGTGCTCTACGGATCCGTGGTACGCACCCCCCTTGGAAATGTCGTGCGAATTGTCTCACCGACCGGGAGGGCCAACGTGCACAGTGTATCGGTGACGTTCTTCGGAAATCCAGTAGAAACCTTCAACCAGCCTGGCGAAGGCACAGACGGACGGCCGTACGAAGACACAGAAGAACTGCCGTTCCTGATCAACCCGACGGACTGCGAAGCCAGCGAAGCGCAACGGACACTCACGATGCACGTGGACTCCTGGGATCACCCCGGAGCGCAGAACCCGGACGGCACCCCGAACTTCAGCGACCCGAACTGGAAGGAAACCTCGACGGTGCTGCCGCCGGTCGAAGGCTGCAACCTGCTCGAATTCAACCCGTCGCACTTCGAACTCGCGCCGAGTGGCCTGCTCGAAGGAACCCATGAAGCCAAATCGGGTGGCACAACGCAGGCGGATGAGCCTTCGGCTTATGAAGGTCGTTTGAAGATCCCCCAGGTGGAGACGTTTGGGACGCTCTCGCGTCCGGAGCTCAAGAGCGCGACGGTGACGCTGCCTGCGGGCCTGTCGGTCTCGGCCTCAGCGGCCAACGGCCTGGAAGGATGCAGCGAAGCGCAACTCGATCCCGGCTCGGGGGAACCTGGTCATTGTCCTGAAGGCTCCAAGCTCGGGACGGTCGAAGTGAGCACGCCGCTGCTCAGCAAGCCCTTGCAGGGCCACGTGTATCTCGCCGAGCCGAAGTGTGGTGAGGAAGGCCAGCCTGCGTGCGGGGAATCCGAAGCCGAAGAAGGCAAGCTGTTCGGGTTGATCATCGAACTGGATGGCGAAGCGGTCATCAAGATTCCGGGATATGTCGAAGCCGGTGGTTATGGCGCATACAGCGCGGCGCATGGTTTGGCGCCGGGTCAGCTGCGTTCGGTATTCCCGAATGATCCGCAGTTGCCGTTCGGAGAACTCGTGTTCAAGTTCAAGGAAGGCCCACGCACGTCGCTTGCTAACCCGCAGACCTGCGGGACGTTCACGACGAGCACAGTGCTCGAACCGTGGAGCGCGCCGTTCTCGGCGAGCGCGACCTCGGAATCGTCGTTCGGTGTGGATTGGGACGGCAAAGGAGGCGCGTGTCCTGCGAGCTTGCCGTTCGGCCCGTCCTTCACGGCGGGCACGGCGAGCTCGGCGGCGGGGGCGTATAGCCCGCTGGTGCTGGAATTCTCGCGTCAGGATCGCGAACAGGACCTGTCGACGATCTCGGTGCATACCCCGCCCGGTTTGCTCGGCAATCTCTCCAACGTGCCGCTCTGCGGGGAACCGCAGGCAGCGCAGGGCACGTGCGGCGCAGGGAGCGAGATCGGGACGACGAGCGCTGTGGTGGGCCCCGGTGAAGACCCGTTCACGATCACCGGCGGGCGGGTGTATCTGACGGGCCCGTATAAGGGTCAGCCGTTTGGCCTGTCGATCGTGGTCCCCGCGAACGCCGGACCGTTCCATCTCGGGAATGTGGTGGTTCGTGCTTCGATCGCGGTCGATCCGCATACGGCTGCGTTGACGGTCACGACCGATGCGTTGCCGCAGGTCGTGGACAGCGTCCCGATCAGGTTGCGTAAGGTTGTCGTGGACATCAACCGTCCCGGGTTCATGTTCAACGCGACCGACTGCACCGCGCGGAAGGTCGAAGCGACGCTCTCGGGTCTTGAAGGGTTCACGGCCACGCACGGCTCGAGTGTGTCTGTGTCGAGTCCGTATAGCGCGAGTGGCTGCGCGGGCTTGGCGTTCAAGCCGAAGTTCGCGGTCTCCACCTCGGGGAAGACGAGCAGGGCCAAAGGTGCGAGCCTGTCGGTGAAGCTGACCTACCCTTCTGGGCCCAGCTACGCGAACATCGCCAAGGTCAAGGTCGATCTCCCCAAGCAGCTGCCCAGTCGCTTGACGACGTTGCAGAAGGCGTGTGTCGCTGCGGTATTCGAAGCGAATCCCGCCAACTGTCCCAAGGAGTCGATCGTGGGTACGGCCAAGGCGACCACGCCGATCCTGCCCGTGCCGTTGGAAGGCCCGGCGTACTTCGTCTCTCACGGTGGGGAAGCGTTCCCGAGCCTGATCGTCGTGCTGCAGGGCTACGGAGTGACCCTGGACCTCGTCGGCACGACGTTCATCTCGAAAAAGGGGATCACCAGCTCGACGTTCAAGACGGTGCCCGACGCCCCCGTGGGCAGCTTCGACCTGACGCTGCCGGAGGGGAAGTTCTCGGCCTTGGCGGCGAACGGGAACCTGTGCACGAGCAAACTGGCGATGCCGACCGCGTTCGTCGCGCAGAACGGCGCGGAAATCCACGAGTCCACCCGGATCGAAGCGGAAGGGTGTTCCGGCTCGCTTTCGGTCATGTCCTCCAAGGTCAAGAAGCGCACCCTCACTCTGTCTGTCTACGCGCCCGCCGCAGGCAAGGTGACGGTGAGCGGGAAGGGCCTCTCCAGCGGCTCTAAATCCTATTCGGGCCGGGAAGCCCTCACCTTCACCCTGAAACAGAAGAAGGCAGGCAGGCTCAAGACGAAGATCAAGCTGACCTTCACGCCCAGCAAGGGCACGAAGCAGGTCAAGACCGTGAAGGCGGACTTCAAGCACTGAGCATTCGTGTCCGCAAGACACACGACACCTCCTTTTCAAATCTTGGGCGTCGCCCACCCCCTCTCGGGCGGCGTTCGAGGGGAACCCAAAGACCCAATGGCGGTAGCACCCTCTCCCGTCATGGTTCCTTTGACCCCACAGGGCGCCGCGGTCGGTCATCCCTCCGGCCGCGGCGCCCACTGTTTGGGCTGTGACCGCGGCGGCCGTCGAGATCGGCGGCCGAGTGGTCGTCTGCGCCGCTTTGCCGGAGGTGGCTATCGTGCCGGAGGCACCGGCGACATCTTCTCCCAGTGGTTCAAGGTAAATCGCGCCGGGTCCAAGTAGCGCTGGAAGGTGATTTCAAATGATTTTCTCGCTAGCGCAGGACGAGGGGCGTGGGCGGAACGTGGAAGAACGTCACTCCCAAGTGCCGGTCTCCGAACTGCTTGCGCAATTCCGCGCGTGTGTCCTTCACGGCGAGGATCTTGCCCACGTGCAGGGCGAGCCACTTGCCGCGGTTGCTGACCCCTCCCTCAGCCCTTCGCGCGCAGCTCCTCGACGATCTCCACAAGAAGCCGCTTTGCGGTGGCGCTGATATCCGGTTGTGCCCGGATCGCACCGCGGAAGTCGACCGGCGCTGTTTCACGGCCGGTCAGGAGGTAGTCGGCGCTCACGCCCAAGGTCCGGCAGAGGGCGATCACCACCTCGAGCGAGGGCGCGGCCTGGCCGAGCTCGATCTGTGAGATGTGCTGTGGGCTGACTTGCACCTCGTGCGCGAGCTCGACTTGCTTGAGCCCGAGGGCTTGGCGCTTGACGCGGATATGTTGGCCGAGCTTCATGGCAGATCCTCTACGGGGAGCCTGCCATCGAGGTGTGCATCTGAGCAACTACGCAACTGATGGTTGTTTGAGCTGTATGCTTAGCCGGCTATGACCTTTGGAGAACGGATCGAGGTGTTAGAAAGCTGGCTGGTCGGGGCAGCCCGACCTCGAGCGGCGCGGAGGCTCCGGTCACCGTGACCTCCTGGTGGATCGAGACCGCTCCGCACAGGCCACGCGGCCGGTCGTACCCTGTCAGCGCCTGGTGTGGTCCTTGTACAGCCCCCGCAGGAGCACGTCGGGTGCGACTTCGAGGCCGTCGAGGAGGCGGATCAGCGTGCTGAGTCTGATCTCGCGCTTGCCCCGCTCGATTCTGGATATCTGGACGACCGCGAGGTCCGTCCTGGCGGAAAGCTCCTCCTGGGTCCAGCCGCGTTGCCTGCGGGCGTCGCGGACATTCTCACCGAGCTTCTGAGGTAGGCCAGCCATGTCCCGCGATCCTTACGGCGCAGCACCAACTAGGCCATGACCAAAGCGGTAACTTTCCGGGAATCAGTGAAGAACCAATGACCGATGCCGTAGCCGAGGCGCCACGGCCCATCCCGATCGAGCCGTTGTACGCGAGGCTGCCGTGCGGGCGACGCCGGGGAAATGGCCGCGATGCCAACGGACGTAGCCGGGATGAGGTGGCTGCTGACCAGCGTCGGCGCCTGCAGGGAGCGATGATCGAGGCCGTCGCGGCTCACGGGTACGCGGCCACCACGACCAGAGGACTGAGCAAGCTGGCCGGGGTGTCGAAGGAACACATGTATAAGCAGTTTCCCGGCAAGGAGAGCTACTTCCTTGCAACCTACGACACGATCGTCGAGCGTGGCGTGGAGCGGATCGGCGCCGCGTACCGCTCGCCGGGGGCGTGGCAGGCGAAACTGCGAGCCGCGTTCGACGCCTATGCCGCCGAGGTCGTGGCCGAGCCCGGGGCGGCGCAACTTGCACTCGTGGAGGTGCTTGGTGCGGGCCCAGTCGCTTTGGCGCGGATGCGCAGCACACGGCTGATCTTCGAACAGATGGTCAGCGCGAGCTTCAACCAGGCCCCCGACGGCGTGACGCTGCCGCCGCTCATCGTCAAGGGGATCGTGTGCGG
>OBLU010002309.1_pt1 | contig 17671 bp, 17 predicted proteins | sample 1518681 | NCBI WGS metagenome assembly OBLU01 (sample SAMEA3539304, study PRJEB22396) | soil metagenome | biome: tundra; feature: field; material: soil | place: USA | collected 2010-05 | depth 0.15 m | reverse complement strand
CCAAGACGGTTACGCTGGACGGGGAATTTGCCCACGCCGGCGTGTACACAGTCCAGCCCGGAGAAACGCTGCGTCATCTGGTGGAGCGCGCCGGCGGCCTTACGCCCAATGCGTACTTGTACGGCTCGGAGTTCTCGCGGGAGTCGACTCGCGCGATGCAGCAGGCCAGAATCGACGAATACGTGCAGAGCCTGAGCATGGAAATGCAGCGAAGCAGCGTGGCCATGGCGTCGTCTTCGACGAGTTCGGCGCAGGATCTGACCAGCGCCGCCGCGGCCCAGAACAGCGAACGAGATATTCTTGCAAGCCTGCGGCAAATTCGCGCCACGGGTCGTGTCGTACTGAGATTTACGTCCGATAGCAGCGGCATGAGCAGCTTCCCCGGCATCACAATGGAGGACGGAGACCGCTTTGTCGTCCCGCCCGTTCCCGCCACGGTCAATGTGGTCGGTGCGGTGTACGATCAGAATTCCTTCCTGTACGCGCAGGCGCGAAGGGCCGGGACGTACCTGCAACTGGCCGGCGGACCCAACAGGGACGCTGACCGGAGCCATGAGTTCATCATCCGCGCCGACGGGGAGGTGGTAAGCCGCAAAAGAGGCGAAACAATCTGGAGCGGCAGCGAGTTCGACAACCTGCGCATCAATCCGGGCGATACGATCGTGGTCCCGGAGAAGACCATCAAGCCGTCCGCAATGCGCGGCTTGATCGACTGGTCGCAGATGTTCTCGCAATTCGCACTTGGTGCTGCGGCGTTGAGCATAGTCAAATAGCAGGATCTGGAGCGCCCTCCTTAGTAGAATGTAGGCAGGGATGCGCGCCAGTCCCGAATCCGGCAGGAACCGATGAGGACCGAAACTCCGCTTTCCGAACTCAATCAGCGCGCCGATTCTTCTTCCGCGGCGGAGGCTGCCGCGCGCGCCGCAAACGAGAACGACGAAATCTCCCTGCTCGATCTTCTCATCGTCCTTGCCGGGCGGAAGCGCGTCATCCTCTGGGTCACCGCGGTCTTCGCTATCCTCGCGATCGTGATCTCGCTGCTTCTGCCCAAGCGCTACACCGCAACTGTGACGCTGCTGACTCCGCAACAGAACTCTTCAATGGGCGCCGCGCTGGCCTCGCAGCTTGGCTCCATGGGAGGCATGGCCGCGCTGGCCGGCGGCAGTCTTGGCCTCAAGAGTCCCAACGACCAGTTCGTCGGCATGCTGAAGAGCCGCACCGTCGAGGACGCCATGGTGCAGAAATTCGGCCTGATGCAGGAGTACCACAAGAAATATTTCTCCGATGCGCGCCAGAAATTCGAGAATCGTGCGACCGTGGACGGCAGCGGAAAGGATGGCCTGATCCATATCTCGGTCGAGGATCGCGACCCGCGCCGCGCCGCGGACCTTGCCAACGGCTATGTCGACCAGTTTCGTATCCTGTCTCAGCATCTCGCCATCACGGAAGCCTCCCAGCGCAGACTCTTCTTCGAGCAAGAGCTGGAGCAGGCCAAGGACAACCTGGCCAACGCCGAAGAGGCATTGAAGCAGACCGAGCAGACCACCGGGCTGATCGAACTCAGCGGCCAGGCGCGCGCCCTCATCGAATCGGCCGCATCTCTGCGCGCGCAGATCACCGCGCGGGAAGTGCAGATTCAGGGGATGCAGACCTATGCAACCGGCGAAAACGCCCAGTTGGTGCAGGCACAGCGGGAGCTGGAGGGCATGCGCGCGCAGTTGGCCAAGCTGGGAGGCTCCGAAGACAGCACCGGCGGCGAACTCATCGTCTCCAAAGGCCGTGTGCCAGAGGCCGGCATGGAGTACATCCGCAGGCTGCGCGACGTAAAATACAACGAGACGATCTTCGACATCCTTGCGCGGCAGTTCGAGCTCGCCAAGCTCGACGAGGCCAAGCAGGGCGCGCTCATTCAGGTCGTCGATCCCGCCATTCCTCCCGACAAGCGATCCTTTCCGAAGCGCGCGCTGATCGTGATCGGCGCCACCATCTTGGGATTCTTCTTCGGAGTTTTCACTACTCTCTTCCAAGCCGGACTCCGGCGCCTGAGGGACGATCCAGAAGCTAATCTCAAACTCAATCTACTCCGGAGGGCTCTCTCGGTTGAGGGGAAAAGGACTGCCTGAGTAGAGTCTTGACTCCTCCGGAGACCACATTTGTCACTGGAGGCATGTGCGGAGCGCAAAAAGGGCAAATTGCCAAAGAGAAGTTAGGATGTCTATGGAGGATATGCAATCATGAGGCTATTTGAGGTTGCCGGAAAAGGATCGCGCCGCCGCGCCGTCAGACTTTTTGGATCGCCGAGCCTCGGCTTCAAGATGCCAAAGGGCGGCAGTTCCAACGGTAAGTCTTCTATCGCTAACGCTCCTAATTCCAGGATCGCGTGCGCGGCTATGGAGAGGAATCTATGAAGGCCGTGATTCTTGCAGGCGGACTTGGGAGCCGGTTGAGCGAAGAGACCACGCTCAAGCCGAAGCCGATGGTGGAGATCGGTGGCAGGCCCATCCTTTGGCATATCATGAAGATATATTCCGCCCATGGCATCAACGAATTCATCATCTGTCTTGGGTATAAAGGCCATATCATCAAGGAGTTTTTCACAAACTACTTCCTTTACTCCTCCGACATCACGGTCGACCTCGCGAAAAACAGTCTAGAGTTTCATCGCAATGCCTGTGAGCCATGGCGCGTGACGCTGGTGGATACCGGAGCCAACACCATGACCGGAGGCCGCCTGAAGCGGGTGTTGCCCTACGTCGCCGAGGAAGATGCCTTTTGTTTCACCTACGGCGACGGGGTCGCGGACGTGAACATCTCGGAGTCGATCGAGTTTCACCGCCGCCGGGGCGTGCTTGTCACGCTCACTGCAACGCAGCCTACGGGAAAGTTCGGCGCGCTTGAGATCGACGGCAGCTCGCATGTGCATTCCTTCATGGAAAAACCCCGTAGCGATGGTGGTTGGGTGAACGGCGGTTTTTTTGTCCTTTCACCGAAAGTGGACAAATATATCAAGGACGACACGACCAGCTGGGAGCGCGAACCGTTGGAACAGTTGGCCCGCGAAGGCCAGGTTTCCGCCTTTCAGCATCGGGGATACTGGCAGCCGATGGATACGATCCATGACAGGCAGGCGCTTGAGGAACTGTGGGCTGCCGGCAATGCTCCGTGGAAGGCGTGGATATGAGTTTCTGGCATGGACGTCGTGCCTTTGTCACCGGGCATACCGGATTCAAGGGCGGTTGGCTCTCCCTCTGGCTGGAGCAACTTGGCGCGGACGTGTGTGGCGTTGCCCTCGATCCTCCCACCGATCCCAGCCTGTTCAAGGAGGCCAGGGTGTCGCAGGGAATGCGCTCTGAGATTGCGGACATTCGTGATCTGGAGCGCATGAAGGCGATCGTCCGCGAACACCGGCCCGAAGTCGTATTCCACATGGCGGCGCAGCCGTTGGTGCGCAGGTCGTATGAGGACCCCGTCGGCACTTATGCCACAAATGTGATGGGCACGGTGAACGTGCTTGAGTCTGTCCGCGCATGCGATTCGGTTCGCGCCGTGGTGGTTATCACCACGGACAAGTGCTACGAGAACAAAGAGTGGGTATGGCCCTACCGCGAGACGGACCGGCTCGGCGGGTACGACCCGTACAGCAACAGCAAGGCATGCGCGGAGCTGGTTGTGTCGGCGTATCGCAATTCGTTTTTTCCGCCTGCGCACTATGACCAGCATGGACTCGCAATTGCGTCCGCGCGCGCCGGCAATGTTATTGGCGGAGGCGACTGGGCTGAAGACCGGCTAGTTCCGGACATCATGCGAGCATTCGCCGCGAAGGAAGTGCTGAAGATACGCAATCCTAACGCCGTGCGCCCCTGGCAGCATGTGCTCGAACCGCTTTCTGGATACTTGCAGATCGCAGAGAAACTGTATGAGGCGGGTGTGCAATACGGCGGTGCATGGAACTTCGGCCCTGCATACACAGATGCAAAGCCGGTCGAGTGGATCGTGCGCGAGTTGGCGAAGATGTGGGGCGAGGATGCACATTGGCATGTAGACGGCCAGGCGCATCCGCATGAGGCCCAGATGTTGAAACTGGACTGCTCAAAAGCTGCGCAGGCCCTGAATTGGCGTCCTGCCTTGCCGCTCGAACAGGCCCTCCGGCTTACCGCTGATTGGTATCGCCGTCGGAACGCGGGCGAAGACCCGCGCGCTATCACCATTGAACAGATTGAGCAGTGTATGCAGATTCCCAAAGAGAACGGCGGACCAGCTGCGTCCGCATTTGTCACAACCAACCGGTAGCATTGAGAAAACCTATGAATCGAGCAGACGAACTTCGCAAACAAATTCTCAATCTCTTTTCGGAATACGCGCGCGAGGCATTTCCTTCCCAAAAGAAGTTCATGGCGGGAGAGAGTCCTGTCCCGGTTTCCGGCAGAGTCTTCGACGACAGGGACGTGAAATCTCTGGTCGATTCTTCGCTCGACTTTTGGCTGACTGCGGGCCGCTTCGCCGAAGAGTTCGAGCGTAAATTCGCGCGGCACTTCGGTGTGCGCAGTGCGCGTCTAGTAAATTCTGGGCCCTGTGACGAGTTGCGACAACATCTCCTCGACCTTGTAGCCGAGTATGTCAATGTAGCCTTCGCCTCCGAGTTGACCGCTCGGAGACACACAGCATGGAATCATGGCCACGACGTCCCAGGCTTGATCCGAGATAAGATCGGATGCATTCATTTCACGTATCGCCGCTGGACGCGTGGCCGCGCAACGAGCCTTGAGCCGATACGCGACGTCAAATTGTTAATCGGCAATCTGATTTCTCAGGGCTAGAAATCGCTAGCCAAGGGTTCCGCCATTGACATAGCTTACGGACCACTTTTAACATGTTAAGACCATCTCGGAGTTATTGAAGTGGTTCTGTTTGCGATTTGAAACGTAAGAATCTAACTTGGAAGAATCGTTCTGCGAGGCTGAATGTTAACTATCTCAACGTGTGAAGTCTGCGACGGCGCGGATATGCATTCGGTTCTGAACCTGGGTAATCAGCCGCTGTGTGACGACTTGGTGCCAATCGGAAATCCTGCCCAGCCAGACAAGTATCCCGTGGAGTTACTGTGCTGCTCCCGATGTCTAACGGTACATCAGAAATACCAGGTAGAAAAGTCCGTGCTGTTCCCGCGAAGTTACCATTACCGTGCAGCCATGACGGAGGATGTCTTAGCGGGCATGCGCGAGTTGGTCGAGTTGTCCAAGCGCCTTCATGGTGACCTGACCGGTGCGATAGTGCTCGACATCGGCTGCAACGACGGGAGTCTTCTCAGTATTTTTAAGAGCGCAGGTGCGCGAACGATCGGCATTGAGCCCACCGGCGCCGCAGAGGATGCCTACGCCCATGCTGAGCACGTGATCAATGATTTCTTCGACACTGGGAGTGTTAACGAGTACCTTTCCAAATTCCCTAAACCAGATATCATCACATTTACCAATGTGTTTGCCCACATCGACGATCTTGGTGCTGCCATTGAATGCCTCACGAAGTTGGCCAAAGAGGGGACGATAATAATTATCGAGAACCATTACTTAGGCTCAGTCCTCAAGCGCTTCCAATTCGATACTTTTTATCACGAGCACCCTAGAACCTATAGCTATAAATCTTTCGAGTATATTGCCAAGAAGCTTGACATGAATATTCTGCATGTCGACTTTCCACCTCGCTACAACGGCAACATCCGGGTGGCGCTAGCCAAGGGTTCACTGGTGCTGCCCCCGCAGGTGGACGAAAGCGGATTCATGGAAGCCTTTCCGCAGATGGGCACCCACATTGCGGACCAAAAGACCAGAATGATGGAGCGTCTCGGCGAACTGGCTGGGGCGCACGGCCTATTGCCAGCCAAGGCCTTCCCTGGACGAGCATCTATGATCATCAATTATTACGGTGTAGACGAGGCTTTGATAGGCGTGGCTTACGAGCGCTCCGCCTCACCCAAGGTCGGTTATTATATCCCCGGTACCCGAATTCCGATCCGCGACGAAGCGGAATTCTTTGCGAAACCCGATGTACCGGTCGTTGTCAATTTGGCTTGGCATATTCGAGACGAAATCCACCGTTACATGCGGGCGAAGGGCTACGCTGGAAATATTCTGGAGATATTCTCGTGATCGCCGTCTTTGGATCTGGGTTCGGCCTGTACGGCCACTTGCCCGCCCTAGCTGAACTAGGCCATGATATCTCCGTGCCGCTACGCTATCGGTTCGCATTTGATGAGCGCGCGGAGCTAGAGCCATATCGCTCAGTGGTGCATTTCGTTGACAACGAAGCCATCTTGCTCTCGAAGGCCAATTTGGCCGTGCTGGCTCGGCGGCCAGCGGACAATGAGGCCATGGCGCGCCAGGTCGCCTTGTTCCGGCAACCGCCCCAATTGGTGATCGAGAAACCGCCAGCACCAACGCCTCAAGCTGCGCTGGAACTTCAAGGCGCCTTGGAGAAGGCGCAGGTTCGGTATGCCACACCGTATCTGCTGGAGTATTGCGATTGGGCGCGCGACTGCAAGAATAAGATTGCGACAGGGCAGGGCGTCGAGATTACGTTAACCTGGTACTTCAATTCACCGAAAGCGAACAAGTCATGGAAGGCAAAACCTGAGTATGGTGGCGGTCCGCTGAACTACTATTTCATCCATTTGATAGCATTGGCAGGCTTTCTTTTGGGTGACTATTGCTTGGTTGAATGCTGGACCGCCGCAGAGGGTGGTAATCGCAAAATAGGCATGGTGGCTACAAATGGGCCGCTTCGATTCACCGCTGCATTCTGCACTGGTCCTGCGGACTCGTTATTTTCACTCACTATCGACGGAGCAGTCGTAATCGCGTCTGCCACACCCTTCGGTTCTGTCCCGAGACTGGGAGAGCATGATCCTCGAATCAATGTTCTGAAGCGATTTTACACTGCAGAGGTGTTCTGCGAAGATGCAGAATCAGCGGCGGTAGAGCGCCGGCATCAAACCCTAAGATCCTGGGCTGAACTAATCAGGCGCTTGGTCATATGAGCGAGCAATTGGATTAGAAGGTATTCGAGACGTTCACCTGATGAAGGATTTCACGAATTTGTGGCCCGCCGGAACCGGCTGAATGCGGGAATGAAACTGATGGAAGATTCGATCAAGAAACAAAGAGCCTGCGAAGTGATTATTTGAAGTACTGGAGTAAAACACGAGTGGCTGTAGAGTGTAAAGATGAAGCTCACGACCATGAGCGCCCGGTGCATAACCCGCTGTTTTCTCGTCTGAAGCATCTCATCGGACTGGACCGCGCCATTGCCTTCACGGTTCTGGCGCGGGGCTGGAGCACTCTGGCGGGAGTAGCCACCGTTCTGCTGATTGCGCGATTCCTGACTCCTGCCGAGCAGGGTTACTACTACACCTTTTCAAGCCTGGTCGCGCTGCAGGTCGTCTTTGAACTGGGCTTTTCTTTCGTCATTCTGCAATTGGCTGCCCATGAGCGCGCGCACCTGCACATTCAGGACGACGGCTCGATCGCGGGCGACCGCGTTGCCCATTCCCGCCTCGCTTCCGTGTTACAGAAAGCCGTTCGCTGGTATACGGCGGGTGCCCTACTCATGGCTGCCGCGCTGCTGCCCGCGGGTTTTCATTTTTTTGTTGCTCACCGCCAGCCGGGAGCCCCAATTTCCTGGCAACTGCCCTGGATCGCGGCGGTTCTGGCCACGACTTTTACCTTCCAGATGGATCCGCTCTTCTCGTTTCTAGAAGGTTGCGGGCGCATCCCTCAGGTGGCGCGCATGCGCTTTACCCAGGCGTTCGCGGGAAGCCTGATGGCCTGGACAGCTCTTTGCCTGCACCACGGACTCTTCGCTCCGGCCATGATCATCTCCGGTCAGGCAATTGCCGGTGGCTGCTTTCTTTTCACCCAGCGCAGATTGCTGCTGCCGCTCCTTCGCCACACCACATCCGTACATATTGTGAGTTGGCGACGCGAGATTTGGCCTTTCCAGTGGCGGATCGCCATCAGCTGGCTCTGCGGCTACTTCATTTTTCAGCTTTTCAATCCGGTCCTGTTTGCTTATCGCGGCGCAACGGAGGCGGGGCGGATGGGCATGTCGCTGACCGTTGCTTCGGCGCTGAGCTCTGTCGCCATTTCCTGGATGAGCACCAAGGCCTCGCCGTTCGGAACTCTGGTTGCGCGCCACGAATACGGGACGCTGGACCGCCTCTTCTTCCGCACCCTCTGGCAATCCGCCCTCCTGCTGGCTGCCGGAGCTGTAGTGCTCCTGCTCGGCCTCGCTGTCGTTGCGCAGCGCTTTCCCTATTTGGCTGTACGGGTTTTGCCACTACCCGTTTTTGGCCTGCTGCTGGCGACGGTTTTCTGCAATCACATCTACATCAGCGAGGCTCTCTATCTGCGCGCGCACAAGCGCGAGCCGTTTCTCCCGTTTTCGATTGCCATTGGCATCCTTACCGCGTGTGGTACTCTGTTCATGGGGAAGTTCTGGGGCGCTCAGGGCGTGATCCTCGGCTATTTCTGCACCAGCGGAATCTTCGGTCTCGCCTTCGGGACGTACATCTTTATTACCAAGCGGCGGCAATGGCACAAGGCGTCTGCCTCCGAGGAATCAAGCACTTTATGACGCAAGCGAGTCAATCGTCCGGACGGCCTCTGCTAACCATTGCCATCCCGACCTACAATAGGAGTGGATTCCTGGCGCAACTGCTTGAAATACTGGCGCCCCAACTCGCCGGTGAATCGCGTGTTGAGCTAATCATCTCAGACAATGCGTCGCCGGACGACACGCCGGAGGTAGTCGCGTCTTTTCGGGAGAAGGGTCTCGCGCTAATCTATAGAAGAAACGAAACCAATATCGGTCCTGATGCCAACTTCCTGCAATGCTTTGAACAAGCGCGCGGAGAATACCTCTGGCTCTTTGGCGATGATGACATCATTCTTCCCGGAGGAATTCGCAATATATTAGCATTATTGGAGGCGGAGGACTATGGGCTCGTATACATAAGCGCATACGAATTTCGTCGCTCCTATATTGCAGAAAGAACATCGGATAGATTTCGTAGATTCGCAGAAATACTTCCAGATGGTTTGCAGTTAGTGAAAAGAGCAGGAACAATGATTACATTTATTAGCTCCATTATTATAAATAGGGACTATTATTTTACAGTTCCTCATCAGAAGGCATCTGATTTTGTCGGAACATATTTGATCCAATTAAGTTGGATATGCCCCATATTGGCTGACAGCTCAAAGAATTTATTTGTCTGGGAAAGATTAGTTGCAGGCCGTGGCGGCAATTCCGGTGGGTGGGATGCTTGCCAGGTTTTCGGGATTAATCTCAAGCAAATCTCCTATGCGACACTCGGAAATAGAAAGGATATCGCGAACGAACTTTGTAATCGTACTTTGCAAAGTTGGTTCCCAGGCACAATAATAGGGATTCGTCGAGGCACGGGAAGCCCTTTGGATTCGGAGAATATGCGCGAAGTGCTTGAACCTGTCTATAAGAAAAGCTGGCGCTATTGGATTTATGTTTATCCTGTTATTGTACTACCTCTAGTAATGGCGCAAGTGTGGTATTCGATTACTAGATTCATAGACCGTGTCATGCGGGTAATTCATTCGATCCCGAACCTTGTATTTTCGCGCAGATCTTACATCAAGGAGCCGAAATGAGTGCCCAGGGTTTATTCTGATGAAGTTGGTTTATCTGAAGATGGAGCGTTCGCAAGTAGATGCAATCAGCCAAGCGCCAACGAGGGGCAGGTAAGATGAAAGCACAATCAGTCTGCGCGATCATTGATACATATAACCCTACCAGCATACTTCTTGAGAATATTGCGGCATTGCGCCTTCGGGTCTCCAGCCATGTTATTGTGGACAATGGGTCCGGCGACGCTTCGATGGCATATATTGATGAGGCCCGCCGGATGTACGGGTGTGAGGTCATTTTGAATGGGCACAATCTTGGGATAGCGGCAGCCCTCAACATCGGCGTTGGCTAGAATGAAACCACGATAGCTATGCCATGAAAAACCGTGTAAGGGTGTTGATTTCTTAAGGAAATCAACACTTTAGAGTCGTGGCCTTGGGTACACCAATCGTGGTTTCGCTCTAGCCTGCTTGGAGAGTTGTCAGACTACATGTTTTTCATGCATAATGAGTTTTTAGTTTCTTCATGTTCAGACAGAACGATTGTGGTTGCAGAAGCGCCGAAGGAGATGATTACTGGTGCGGACATCTATTATGCCAGAAGTATCTGTGGTTAGCTGTTCTGTCGCGGACCCCTCCAGATGGGGAATCTTTCGCGGCAGCTTTCGTCGCTTGCTCGGTACCTGGCTCATGTATTCTGTCGTCTTTGAGGCCTCACTCTTTGGCAGTGGACAAATGTTACATTTTGGGAGCGTAACGCTGAAGATGATTCTGTTAGGCGTCTGCATCCTTTACACACTGCTCAGCCTATTCTGTGGCGACACAATCTCAATGGGCAGCACCTTACTGCTCTCATATTTTCTCGCAGCCATAGCAAGTGCCGCCGCAATTGGCCTTGTGCAAGAGGCTCAACCGCGCCTGATCGGAGAAGACATTAGCTCGCAGCTATATTTGCTTATTCTTCCCTTCTTTGAATTGACAATGCGAACCAAACGGGAATTGGCCGTTGCCCTTCGCATCATAATGTTTAGCTCCATGCTAATTGCTTTTGCGTATGTTGTCGTGATGACCGGCCTATGGACCGGATCGATCAGTATGGGGGATCTCTACAGGTTGCTCGTTGATAATGGGGATGTTATCTACGATGAGCTAGCTGGACGCATTTTTTACAAAGGCTCTCTGTACCTGGGCGTCGCTGTCATCGTCTTCGCATTTTGGAAGGGACGATGGGCCAAAGTCGGTCTGTGTATTTCCTTTATAGCCGTCCTTTTGACTGTAACTCGCGGATTCGTGTTGGCTCTCTTTTCAGTTTTTCTCCTGTACACTCTGGGAAAGCCAGGGCGGCTAGGCGCAAAAGTGATAACCATTTGCATCCTTTTTATTGTCGGAGGGATGTTCATTCCCGAGTTCTTCTCTTTGGCAGGGGACAAGGCAGAAACCGATCGTATCAGATTGAATACAGTTAGTCAGGTCGCAGAGAGGATGAATCCACTAAGCGCAATGGTAGGGCACGGTTTTGGAGTAGGCGTTCCTGAGCGTCCCGAGCACATGGAGATTGCATATCTGGAGATATTTCACAAGCAGGGAGCGCTCGGTCTGGCTTGGTTTGCGTCTCTGGGCATGCTTCTTGTACTGAGATTCAGGAGGGCAATAAAATCAGGCAATAAGCATCTAGCATATGCGCTTTTCTTATCGGCGGTGTTCGTATTTCTCGAGTCTTTGACCAATCCGTTTATCGACAACCCGATTGGGTTGTCGGTTGTTATTATTTCTCTCGTCGGATTAAAGGCTATTGCGAATCCCATTGACTATGGCGTATCATTGCACGACAGGAAGGAAGGGGCCTTTGGTTACCTCAATTGATCGTGTCTCAGTGCGGATGCTTGCAGTGATCGTCCTTTATAAGATGCAGCCCAATGCGTCAGCCGCCTTTAGAACGCTTCAGGCAGCGACATCCAGTCTTCAAAGCGGGCAAGCGGAGATCAAGATTCTGCTGTATGACAACACTCCGGGTGGGCAGGCAGCGGGCGTGTTGCCTGATGGCGTGCAATACAAGGCAAACCCTAAGAATGACGGTTTGGCCAAAGCCTATAACTATGCCTTGGGAATGGCGCAGGAAAACGCCTTCGACTGGTTACTTACTTTGGATCAGGACACCACCCTTCCGAATGACTTTTTATGCAAGCTATGTGACGCTGCAATGTCTGTTGCGCAGATGCACGATGTTGCGGGGATTGTTCCGAGCATAAAGAGCAATGGGCGAGTAGTGTCTCCATTCACACTCATGAAATATTGGACGTTTATGAGACATTTCCCCGATGGATTCATCGGAATTCCATCGAAAGACGTATATGCAGCTAACTCGGCCTCTACGATTAAAGTTAGCGCACTTAAGGCGATTGGCGGGTATGATCCGAGATTTCCTCTCGATTTAGTCGATTTTGATGTGAATTACCGTCTTCATCGTCAGAACCTTCGTTTTCTAGTCGCTGGGAACATTCATGTAGGGCTTGAGTTGTCAACAGATGACCTGAAGAGAAGATCCTCTCCAGGACGATACGAAGACTATCTGCGTGCAGAAGAAGGATTTTGTGACGAATACCTCGGGACGATGGTGAGCATCGTGGTCGTGCTAAAGCTTTTCTACCGCATGGGGTACAAGCTATGGAGGAGTGGAGGGAGTTTCCCGTATTTTAAGGTCGGCCTCAGATTTCTTTGCAGAAGGCTGTTTTATTCGCGGAAACGCCGTATTGAATTATGGAAGCAATCAATCAGACAACGCTTGGCTGTATAGGCTTCCCTGTGATTGAATATCAGGCAAAAACGTGGCCCATATGTACCAGAACGATAAAAGAAATATTATTGTAATCAAATCGCACCAGGAGCTTGAGGATGCCTGAAAGAAAACAGACCGACCAGAATGATGGAGCCTTCAAGTTGCTCGCTGTCATTGTCCTGTACAAGATGAAACCGAGCGATTCTGCTTCCTTTAACACCCTGCAGAAAGCGATAGCATGCCTCCGGCATGAACAAGCAGAAGTCAAGATTGTGTTGTATGACAATACACCAGAAGGGCAGTATCCTGGGGAGTTGCCTGCCGGCGCGCAATACAAGGCAGACGTCGAAAACGGGGGTGTCGCTAAAGCCTATAATTACGCACTGGGGATCGCGCAGGAGGAGGGTTTTGACTGGCTGCTTAATCTAGATCAGGACACCAGTCTGCCGATTGACTTTATGTGCAAGCTTTATGACGCTGCAATGTTGGTTGCGCCCTTGCATGATGTTGCGGCGATTGCTCCAAGTATATCGAGCGATGGACGAGCCGTCTCTCCATTCACGCTCACGAAACATCTGAGACTTATGAGGCATTATCCCGATGGGTTTCTCGGAATCTCCGCGGAAAACACATATGCAATTAGCTCTGCGTTTACGATCAAGGTCAGCGCGCTCGAGGCGATTGGCGGGTATGATTCTAGATTCAGTCTCGATTTCTGCGATCTCGTCATAGGTCACCGTCTTCACTGTCGGAATCTGCGCATATATATCGCTGGAAACATCCGTGTGGAACATGAGCTCTCGGTTTTTGATCTTATGAATCGGGTTGATCTCGTCAGATACGAGAATATCCAACGTGCGGAAGAGGCATTTTATGACGAGTACCTGGGAAGGATAGAAGGAATAGCGCTTTTGTCAAGGCTCTTCTTTCGCCTGATCTACAAGCTCTGGAGGGCAGGAGCAACTTCTCCATATCTCATGATTGGTTTAAGATATTTCTGCAGAAGGCTCTTCTATTCGCGTAAGCGTCGTATGGCGAGTTGGAAGCGATTTCTTAAGAGGCGCTCGGCCGCGCAGAACGCCGGAGACTAGTTGAGGATAGGATCTTGTGTCTTTTACTAACCCCCAACGTGGTAAATACCGGATTGGGGAGTTGACCATGTCATGGCATCGCATTGCGCATCGACAGGGCAGGCCGTCACATCTTGTCTGCTGAGTGCTGCAACTTGTTTCTGCTTCAGGTCAATGCTAAGATGATGAGGAGGCGGACACTGATTCGGCGCCAGGCAGAGGATGTGGGGCCGGAGAAATCGAATGGCGCAACTTCGGATTCGCGCTTTGCGTGAGCCGGAAGCATCATATTGGCGGTCTTCGATGCCGCATAAATCTGGTTGCTGGAAAGCCGGATAGAAGCGCCCGCGTGTAAACTGGTTTCAGGACATTGAAAGAGAGGTATATGGATAGAATTCTCATCACGGGAGGACTGGGATTCATCGGATCCCATGTTGCGGCGCGGCTGGCTGGCAATGGCCACGAAGTCTCGTTGATGGATAACCTGAGTCCGCAGATTCATGGAGTGATTCCGCGTCCGCCAATGCAGATGCTGGAGAATGAAAAGATTCGCATCCTTCGCGGGGACGTTCGTTCCCGCAAGGATTGGGTTGACGCGCTCGAAGGGATTGATTGCGTACTGCACTTTGCCGCCGAAACGGGAACCGCTCAGTCGATGTATGAAATCGATCACTATAGCCGAACCAATATCGGCGGAACGGCCTTGTTACTCGATATCCTTGCCAACCAGAGACATGCCGTAAAGAAGATCGTCCTGGCTTCTTCCCGGTCCATTTATGGTGAGGGCGCTTACGATTGCGCCTCTTGCGGACGAGTGTTTCCGCGATCGCGAACGGCCGTCGAGATGAGCGCCGGACAATGGGAACTCAGTTGTCCAAAGTGCGCGCAGCCGGTGAACTGCATAGCAACGCCTGAGGATTCCCTGCCTAGTCCCGCCTCGATTTATGCCGTGACCAAATTGTCTCAGGAGCACCTGATCGGAATCGGCTCGGCCCTGGGAATCGCTACAGTCATTCTCCGGTTTCAAAACGTCTACGGCGAGGGACAGTCTCTAAAGAATCCTTACACGGGCATCTTATCGATCTTCTCCAATCGCATTCGGCTGGGAAAGACAGTTTTCCTCTTTGAAGACGGCAACGAGAGCCGGGATTTTGTTCACGTGAGCGATGTCGCCAACGCCGTCTGCCTGGCCACCGAGCTGCCGGACGGGGACGGCAAGACGCTCAATGTCGGCAGCGGGATCCCCACCTCAGTATCGCGCGTGGCCAAGTGTCTTACCAGGAGTCTTGGATACTCGCAAGCGCCTGTGATATCCCACGAATACCGATTAGGCGACATTCGACACTGCTATGCCGATTTGACTCGCATCGGGCAAGCCCTGGGCTTCGTCCCGGAGATCGGCCTGGACGAGGGGTTGGATCGCTTTGCGCGTTGGGTTATGACCCAGCCCGTTGAGGAAGACAAACTCGACTTGGCAAACCGTCAGTTAGCGAAACGCGGTCTGATGGTGCTGAAGGAGTCGTTTCCATGCTGATCTCCCTGCTTGTCGCCGACCTGGAAAGGCAATTTTCGCTTTGTGGATCGGAGAGACGGGTTTCCTGCATTTCCGTTCTTGCACGCCTGTTGCACCCGCGCTTCTTGCCGAATGTACTTGTTCGCGTCTCTCGATCTGCGATACTGGCTGGCATTCCCGGACTGCCCCAGATATGTACCTATCTGAATATCGTTCTGTTCGGGCTTGAAGTATCGCCTCGCTGCCAGATTGGACCTGGGCTGTTCTTTCCTCATACCTCCGGGACAGTGATCGGCGCCTGGCGCCTGGGCAAGAATGTCACGGTGTTTCAGAATGTCACCCTCGGCGCAAAAAGCATTGATATGGGTTTTGATCCGAGACTGCGGCCCGATGTGGGAGATGATGTCACGTTCGGCGCGGGTTCGAAGATACTTGGAGGCATTTCCATCGGCGACAATGTGACTGTAGGTTCGAATGCCGTGGTGCTAGCGTCGGTCGCGCCCAATTCGATAGCCGTAGGTATACCTGCCAGGGTGGTGCCTAGGGAGACATTGAACGGCGCGCCGCCACAGCAGCGCCCCAATGCAATTGAGACGGAGCCGTAGTGGAGTGAACAGGGAGAGATCTCTGGCCAGGGTCTTTCCGCCGACATTCATTTCCCGTTTTCATTGTGGCGGTCCGCTAGCTTGCAGCAATTGTGCCATGCGCAGATGAGGTTCACGACGATGATAAACTCTGAGTCAGGGGGTCTGGAATTGCTCGACTTGACAGTAATCGTGCCAAACTATAACACTCGCGAGTTGCTGCGTCAATGCATCAGTTCCATTTATGAGAACACGCGCGATATCGGCTACGAGGTCGTCTGTATCGACGACAACTCATCTGACGGCAGCGCCGATATGGTAGCGGAGAGCTTCCCCTGGGTAAGGCTGGTGCGGAACTCCCAGGGCAAGATGTACGCCAGAAACAACAATCTCGGCTTGAGAATGTCCGGAGCTCGCTATGCCTGCCTTCTCAATAGCGATACGGTGTTGATCGGCAACGCGTTCAAGACGTTGATCGACTTCATGGATTCGCATCCCGAGGCCGCTGCCTGCGGGCCATTGCTGCGAAATCCGGATATGTCCGTTCAGTCGTGCGTGCGAAGGTTTTGCGGTCTAACCACAATGGTCCTGCAGGGGTTGAATTTTCATAGAATCTTCCCGAACGGGCATGTCGCCAAGGAATATTATGCCGCGAACTTCGACTACACCAAGGCGCAGGCCGTCGATAGCATCGGCACGACGGCCTATGTCATTCGCCGCTCGACCTGGGAAGAAGCTGGAATGCTGGATGAGCGATTGCCGCATTTTCAGGTGGACATAGCCTACAACCTCATGCTGAAACGTAAGGGATACAAGGTATTTTTTACCCCTTGCGCGGAAGTGATTCATTATGGGGGGCAGAGCATAAATCAGATGGCCAAGAAGAAGATACTCGAACTTCATGGCGCCTTGGCCGACTTCAACGACTACTACAACTACTTTGGGTCCAACTGGTTTCTCAAGAAGTGCGTTCGCGCAGCACTGTGGGCCAGATGCCTGATCAAACTCGCGGAATACGAACTAGGCCTCGACAAGCGGGTTATCAAAGGTCCAGGGGCGCCATCCCGCGTGGTGAGGAAAGCATAGGACACAGAATTAGACTTGAAGAGCGTAGGCAAGCGTCGGATTTGTTGAGGTGATGTATGCACGGTCACAGCGTCGGGGGAACGCCCCCGTCGCTGCTCGAAGCGATGGGATGCGGCAACCTCATTTTTGCGCACGATAACGCCTTTAACCGTGAGACACTGGGGCCTTGCGGGTTCTATTTCGCAAATGGCCCGAAAACTTACACAGGCCATTGACCGTGCAGAGCAGGAAGAAGCCGAACTGGATCGCCTCATAGAGACTTCCAGGTCGCGCGCCCGCGCAAATTATCGTTGGCCAGATATTATTTCCAGGTATGTGGCGCTGCTGGAGCAGGCACTGCGCTCTTGAGTGGTGCAGGCTGGTTGTGGCAGCCCATGTTCAAGATCACACGAACATTCCCAGCCACTGCGCAACGCGACCCGTAACCGTCAGGCCTGCTGTTGCGGCATGGTGCGCTTGAGCAATACCTCATCCAGGGCGGACTCCCATGGAGCGAGACGGAGCCCGAAGCGTGTGCGCAACTTCTCATTGGAAAGGACCGAGTTCTGAGGACGTCTGGCAGGAGTAGGGTACTCGCTTGAGGGAATTGGATTCACCGTGGGCATCTTTCCATCCAGCAGCGCCTGCGCGCGCTTGAAGATGGCGCGCGCAAAGTCGCACCAGGAAACAGATCCGGAGCAGGTCATATGGTAGAGACTGGCCCAGTTTTCAGTTGAGCCGTATTGTCCGGCCAGAACGCCGTCGACAATTGTGTGCGTGGCGTCGGCTAGTTCGATGGAGGTTGTCGGTGCGCCAAACTGGTCATCCACGATGTCAAGGCTCTCGCGTTCCCGGCCAAGGCGCAGCATGGTGAGCAGAAAATTCTGCCCGTGGGGACCGTAGACCCAGCTTGTCCGGAAAATCAGATATTTGCCCCCGGCCTGTTGTATGGCTTCTTCCCCGGCCAGCTTGCTCGCTCCATAGACATTCAGCGGATTCGGCTCGTC
>OBLU010002308.1_pt1 | contig 17673 bp, 8 predicted proteins | sample 1518681 | NCBI WGS metagenome assembly OBLU01 (sample SAMEA3539304, study PRJEB22396) | soil metagenome | biome: tundra; feature: field; material: soil | place: USA | collected 2010-05 | depth 0.15 m | reverse complement strand
GATATTGTAGGCTTCGATATTGTGAAAACCGCCAGAAGTCTCGCTGCCGAATGTGATGGCAGCAGCGCCATGACGAATGATCGAGTCGCGAATGACAACATCCTCCGTCGGCCGATTGACCCGGAGCCCATCCGAGTCACGCCCCGCCTTCAGAACAAGCGCATCGTCGTTTACGTCAATGTCCGCGTGCTCCACGAGAATGTTCCGTGAAGAATCGATGTCAATTCCATCCGTGCTTGGTCCCCTCCCGCCCTCGTTGTTGCGGATTGTGACCCCGTCCACGTGAACATCGTGGGAGTAAAGAATCTGCACAGTCCAAAAGCCCGACCGCTTCAGCTGAATGCCACCGCCCAGTTGGATATCAGAAGAATTTTGAATCAGGATCAGTCGCGGCCTCCGGGCGTCGTAGTCGGATGCCCAGCGTAACCCCTTCGGCTCATAGGTGGCCCTGAGATCCCAATAGGACTTCCACCAGATGGGGCCGTCGCCATCAATGGTTCCCTTCCCAGTAATCACAACGTCTTGCTGATCTCGCACATTGATCAGGGCCGCAGGCCAGGTCATCTCGATGCCGGCGATTCGGGTAGGCAGCATCGGGTAGTCTTCCACCCTCTGTGACCCGCTAAGTGTCGCGCCCTCCGGCACGTCGAGAGTTACACCGGACTTCAAGAAGAGAGACCCGGTCAAATAAGTTCCGGGCCTCATTGTGACGGTCCCGCCTACGGCAGCAGCTGCATCAATCGCTCTTTGAATCGAAACTGTTTCCAGGGTTGTGCCATCTCCCTTGGCTCCATAGTCGTTCGCCACAAACGTTTTCGACGAAGCGTTGGCTATGACTGTGGCTAACAGGCCAAGAAGAGTGGCTCCCGTGAGCCATCGAGTCAGTTTGATCATTTGCTCCTCTGTTCTTCCAAATAGATGGGCCCGAAGAGGCCAGATGGGATTGGTTGCAGGTGGTCCATATCCTGCGGGTCAAAGCGGTGACCGTACTTTGCTCTCAATGCGGTGTAGTCGCGCGGCGGCTGACCGGCCAGCAGATTGATTGCAGTGTTATAGACATGCACTTCAACCTGATTCTCGCCGTCATAAACGAGCTTCGATAGGTCGATACGATACGGCGGATGCCAAAGCGATCCAGCCCTCTGCCCATTGACAAAAACAATCGCTGCTTCACGAATTGGTGGGTCCACGAGAGCGTGCATGCCGGAAGCGTTGGGTCGGCGATCGTCGGTGATCGCTGTTCCGTTTCCGAAGTCGAGGAAGAGGTGCTCGCCTGCCGTCGGGGCGCGGCCTATAGTGAAGCTCCTTGAGTAGACGGCTTCACCGGAATAGTTCTGCTTTCCGGGAATCTCCGTCCATGAGGTCAATTTGTTAAGAGTCTGTGAGGTTGAGTCATCTGGAAACCGCACCTGCCAATCGGCGCTTAAATCTGCAATCTGCTCTTGGCTCGTGTTCCGAGATTTCAACTCTGCGGCTCCAGCCTTGTCGGTGAGGACGAACACTCGTGACTCGTATGGCGCAAGCTTCAGCGGAATGCGGACGCCTCCATCGAGCTTGAATGTCTCAAGAACACTGCCGTTGTCCGGATCCCAGGCCTCGCCGTCTGGGTGGCTGGATCGGAACCGGAGGCTCCCATCGGCGGGCTGATTGTTGCTGTTGACGACGAAATAAATGTCAATGTTCGCCAGCTTGCGATGGATGAAGCCGAGATTGGACACCTGGCCCATTGCAACCATGTCTGGCGGTAGCGATTTATGCAATGCATCGGGGAGATCGCCAATCGAACCGACCAACAGGCCATTGTGGCCTGCGCCCCGGAACAGGCGGTTCGAAAGAGCATCAATCTCCGCCGAAGTGTTTTCTTCCTTAAGTCCAGGACCCAGAGTTGGAAGCTTTTCAAGCGCGATCACCTTGCCTCCGGTCGCCGCATAGCTCTCGATCCTCTTGTAAGTCAACAACGGAATCCGATCCGTCGGCGGAATAATCAAAACTGGGTAAGGGATGACTCCTATCTTGTCGATGGTGGCCGTATCGATGTAGTCGATGTTATAGCCAGCACTTAGAATTGTCGCCATCAGGGCGGGGGTGATACGCTTCTTCATCTCATCGGTCACAGATACTTGGCCTGGGGTAAACGCGGCCTGTCCGTCGTCCTCCGGTAGAAGAATGGCGATATCATTCGCGGGTTTCCCCTGGCGCAGCAGCCAACTCACACGCTGGAGATACTTGGTTACGTCCGGCATGACGGGAAACCATGGGTTATGAGAATTGAAGACCGCTGCCGCGTAGAGCGACCATCCGGGCTCACCTGCTCCCGGAGGAGAATATGGATAGCCATGCCCAACAATCTGGTTCACGCCTAGTAGGAACATGCGGTCAGCCTCGGCCTTCATGTCCAGCGGAGTGGCACGGAACGCTGGCGAATGAAGCCACGTCCAGGTTTCGGCAGACGTCACGTTGCGGCCATGGAGATGACTGGCGGAGCTTGCCCAGCGCGTAAATGAGAAGGCGCGCCATTGCGGCCCCTCGCCCTCAGGCAAGTTGGCGACAGCCTCATCCGCCAAAGTAACTGCCGGTTCTCCGTAAGTCTGCGACCGAAATCGTGTCTGATGTGCTTCTGCAAAACTTGTAAGTGGAGCGAGGTAATTTTCACGGATTAGATCGGACAGCGTCTCGCCCCAATCGTGGCGAATAGCTTCCGCCTCCGACGTACCTCCAAGCAGGAGTTCTGGCAGGTATGGGATCAAGTCGTAGCCCCTGCGTTTGAGAAACTCTGCCGGCAAATCAGGCGTCCAGTCGGAAGCGTAGACTTCCAGCGAATCCGAGAATACTGAATACGGTGGTTGGCTGCCGAATGCGTCCAGCAATGGGGTGGCCACATCGTCAATGTGTTCGTCAATTGCGGCGCGAGAGAAGTGGTCGAGCACATAGCCCTCAGCCCCCGCGGCTGGCCGTTTCACCATCATTCCTGTATGGCTCGCGAGGAAGAAGAGTGCTGTTTGTGCCGACGTCCCAGGTGGAACTGAACCACTGGCCAGATCGATCCGCCTGGCAGACAGAAAGTCGAAGGATTTCTCGGTGCCGTTGACTGCAAATGCCGCGATCATGCTATCTCCATCGGCAAGCGCAGGAGGTGTTACGGTTGCCCCACTGATCGGAACAGAGACAACTTTGAGGCGCCCCGCGGAGAGAGCGAGTGTTGTCTTCGGTCCTCCGTACGGCCAGCCGCTGCCCAACGTAATATCGACACGCAGGCCCAGCGATCGCGCAGTCTTGTTAGCGAAGCTCACATCGTCAAGAAACTCCGGCGACAGGTACTGCAAATTCTTTATCCCCTTCGCTTCGTCGTCGAGCATCAATGGATAGACTGGCTGGATTTCCACACCTCCAATGCCGGCGCCGCGCATGGTATTCAACTCCTTCTCGAGCTCCGTCTTGGTGACGGCAGGACCAAACCACCACCAGCGCATCATGGGCCTTGCGTCGGCCGGCGGGTCCTGAAACTTCTTGCGCAAATCCTTGCTGGCACTCTGGCCAAGCATGGCAGTTGAGAGGCAGAGCAGGAGCGCCAATCCTCTCAGTACGTGCCGCGGCTGTAGATGAGTCTGCCTTGAATATGTGCTCCGCCAAAACGTCATCGAGTTACTCCTGTGCGCGTGCTTCAACAGAAACTGCGTCCATTTGGGCGTAAGAGTTTCGTCACGATGAGCCATGCTTGCCTCAATCTTACGGAACCTTGATTACATCCGTGGTTTTGGGGCGAATTGGAGTTGAAGGCAAGTTAAAGGTTGCCGGTGAGTCTGGCTTGGATGGGTCGATGCCGGGAATATCTTTGCTCAGGAACTTTCGCAGCGGCAACTTGACCCCGCGGATGCCGCTTACGATGCACCGCGCCAACTCATAGGCTCCATACTTGTTGAAGTGAGTATCGTCGCTGATTGCCGTAGCCTGGTTGGGAAATGCGTTCGCTGGGAAATGCATGAATGCCTTCATGGATTCTTCAGGCCCCATCGCCTCAAACAAAGTCTTGCTCATCGCGTTGAGGTCGATGAGTGCAACGTGTTGAGCTGCAGCGACCTCGCGCATGGCATCCGGATAGCCCGCAAGAGCGTTCGTGATCTTGCCGTTCGCATCAAAGGTCCGGCGGTTCATGCTGGTAACCAACACGGGGGTTGCACCCTTGGCGCGTGTCTGCACAATGTAGTCGGCAAGCAGACTTTTATACTCGTCAATGGAAACGGCATTGGGCTTCTGATCGTTGTGAGCGAACTGCATAAACAGATAATCCCCGGGCTGCATCAGCGACATGATCTTTGCGAACCGCTGCTCAGCAACGAAGCTCTTGATCGTCTCGCCGGATTCAGCATGGTTGGCAACCACCACGCCCGGACGAAAGAAACGCGGCAACATTTGACCCCATGCAGCCCATGGTTCAACGTCCTGATCCTCAACTGTGGAATCGCCTGCGAGATAAATCGTCGGCTCCTTGATTGGAGCAATTGAAATGGACCGGAAGCTGGGATGATCTCCGTTGAATTCGAGCGTTAATTTGTTGTCCCAGTCGAGGTTGCCCACTTCGCGGGGCTTGAGCTTCACCAAATGATTGGCATCCCCTGCGATTTCCGGCACGCGGACATTGGTATCAAATGTGCGCGCAGCCGAGCCTTTGGGTGTTGTCGCGACCTTCTCCAGCATCAACCTCCGCGCCTCCGCCCAAACGGTTGTAGTAGAAGCTTGGTCCCCTCCAAGAGCCACTGTCACTCGATAACTCCCTTCAGGGAGCGTCACGGAAAAGAAGAATGGTTTGTCGCTGGAGCAAGACTTTGCTCCAACCTCTGGAACTGTATTCCGATCGAATCCAGGCGTGGTTTCGCTGTATACGGAGGTAGACGTTAGTTCCACGGAACCGGAATTGGCCTTAACGCAAAGAAACCTCTGCGCATGGCCGCCAAGTGTGCCTGCGACGAGAAGCAGAAGAAGAACGCGCTTCATGACGGCTCCATGAGAGTGTTCGGCCCATCGAATACTGATGGTCTTGGCGACCAGGTTGGATTGACCTGAGCCGCCGGTAAGGAATCCTTCATTTGACCTGATTCACAGGCTTGGGCTTGGTCGGATTGAATTGGCTTGCCAATTCTGGTGTCGAGTGGATGTCAGAAGGCTCTGGATTGTCAGCCTTTGCAACCTCGACGCCGAAGACATAACTGGGGCCGAACATGTTGCTTGTGAAAATGACAAGCTTCTTGTCCGGAGAGAAGCGAACGTTCGGCTCAAGCCGGTAGTTGTGGTGAGCCATGTTCACGAGATGTTCTGAGTGGAAGACTCCCGGCTGCCAGAAATCAGGCAAATTAATGGCGCCCGGCCCGACAGTGAGAAGCTGCGGATGAAACAGTTCTATCCACTCGCCGTCCGGAGCCTTCGCCACCTGGCCCGGATCGCCGCCATCCCCTGTAAACAAATCTTCGTCGAGGGTGAGGTTGAAGTGAATTGACCATTCGTTGCGCTGCATATGATACGCAACGCGTTTGCGGGTATTCAGGTTGTAGCCGGCAAGAAAAAAGTCCTCGCCCTTGGGAGGCTGCCAGTCGTACCAGATGGTCTGCCCGTCGAGGCCCCAGAACTCGTGCCCAGCTATTTCCATAGCCATGGTCCGCTTGTGGATCAGTTCATTATGGGTGCCATCTGTGTGGATCATCCAGATGCGGTCGACCTTCTGCCATGGGCCTTCGTGGCAATACATCAACAGGGTCGGATCGGCAGGCGAGAAAAGCATGTGTCCGATCCAATCAGTCGAGTGCAAAAGGATGGTGACTTTTCCTGTCTCCAGATTGACCGTGTATAGGACCACCGGAATGCGGGCAGCCAGACGGCGCTCCATCATCTCTCCTTTGCCCTCGGGCTGGACCAGATTCCCTGCTTGCGGCGTCTGACTTCCATTTGGCGCTACCGTTCGGTTGCGACCATATTCCTGCTCGGGCGGTGTCTCATTTTCGTTATAGGTGCCGACACCGAGGGTCTCGTCAGCGTTGATGGTTGCCACACTCGCACGCGGAGGCAACGCGGCAAGCTTTGTCACCTCGCCGGTATCGACATTGGCCTTGTAGATCGTGCTCAGGTTTGTGGCTAGATCCATCTTGGAGAAGAAGACGGAGTTTGTCTTCCTGCCCACGACGATGGTATGCACGCCTCCACGGAAAAAGCCGGGCGTTCCGGGAACGGCGTCCGCGGGACGCGGCGAGTTAGGCACCAGAAGGCGAGTCTTGAGGCTGGACAGGTCAAGAACTCGAATGCCGTCGGGCGAGTTATAGACCATCGCCCTGCCATCCGGCGTGAAGGCGTTCACATTGAAGTAAAAGCCCGAAGAGCCCGGCTCGTCGGAGAGTCGAAGGATACGATGACCGGTGTCTTTATCGACCCATGAGGTTGGCGGGTTCTGCGCAAAGGCCATCGGCAACAGCACGGCGGAGACGGCAACAATCGTGACGAAAGTCCTTTTCATCGGATGTGTCGCTCTCCTTCGCTTGGGATCGAGACGATGATCCCGGCACAGTAGAGGCGAAATTCGCCATAAACCACCGCGCATCGATTTATACATCTCGACGTCTCACATTGGCAAATTGTTTCCTATTGAATACAAAGACCCCAGAATGAGCCTGGGCCCGCCGCTCGGCCGCACTGAACAGAATCTAGAAATACAAAGCGTCTTGGGCCGCGCGGGCGTCGCGAAGCTCCGTCTCGGCTTTTGCAGCCTCGTCCTGGGCCTGGCGGAGAGCGTCGCTTGCGGCTTGATAGACCCCGCGATCATCCCGACTGAAGAAGTTCCGGATCAGCGAATCTCGGAAGCTCCCCTCACTCATCCACGCAGCGGTCTTTTCGTCGTATGCATTTTCGACGTTCTTCTCATTCACTGGACCAGGGTTCGCTTGCTGGGCAGCAAGCATTTTCTTGCGGTCTTCTTCCGCCTTCCTCAAACGTTCAACCGTTTTTGCGTACTCCTCCCGGGCGTGCGGATAGTCCTTTGAAATGTGGTCCATTGCTGTATCCCAGGCCTCTGCAGCTGTGCGTTCTTTCTCCTCCAGTCTGGCTTTGGCGGCATCCACTTTCTCTTGCGCCTCTTTCACCCGCTTCCCCGCTGCTTCCTTATCGGCGAACTCCTTGCTCCGCGCCGCGCGGATTTCATCATCCGTAGGCGACTTTCCCACCGTGGCAGAATTCTGGTTGCCAACCGCCTGGTCATAGAGCGCGGATGCGGTAAGTCCCATGCAGTGAGGGGAAGCCGAAGGCTCCCACGACAGGCCGGACGATGGACAACTACGCGTGAATGCTGCGCCGCTCGACAAGGGCAGGCTATAACCCCAACCGGCGCCCGGGGTCCAGCTTGTCCTGTCTGTAGAATTTGTCGGCGAACCAGGAGTCGAGCCAAGCCCCAACTCTGGCTGGAGGTAGGCGCGAGCGACACCGAGAATGTTGAAACTGCCGTCCATGATGGCTCCGACGCCGCCATCGAGCTGGTACGACCCGGAAGGCGCGAAGAATTTCGCGTCCAGCGAGCTGAAGGTATTCTGCATGGAAATGGTACCCGGCGATTGGTTGGTGACCGAGAGCGTAATTGACCCGTTGAGCGAAGGCCCAGGCATTTGGGCACTCGGCTGATTACCCTGCAATTCTGGCGGGCTCACAAGGTCGCTGGGAAAGAACGACGAACTCCACACTGAGGACGGCAGTCCGTTCAGGCCATCGAGCTTTACATGGTAGGTGGTCGATTGCCCCTTGTGCAGGTTGAGTTGGTCAGCCCACATGGTCAGCGTCATGTAGAAGACCGGCAAGGTCGTCTCCGGCATCCCTGGACAGTCGATCTGGTAGCTGTGCAGGCCAGCCGGGAGGTTCACAGGTGGCATGAAATATAAGGTGTCGGGCGTCGAAGCCAGCGGCGTGATGGGAAAGTTATCGATCTTGAACAGCGTGTCGCCGGAATCGCCGGAAAACGATCCGCGCAACGCGCCAAGCTTGTTCTGCGTCAGGACCGGCGAAGTCCAAAACGGCTCAATTTGGCCCAAGGAGGCCAATAACCGCACCTTGTTCGCTTCATCGGCTTCATCTTCGAGGAATGAGGCCCAGTCGTCGCATTCCTTGAGCTCCGCCTTCTGGTCTGCCGTGAGTGTCCCTTTGCGCAACTCCTCATTGATTTCGCGAGTCTCTTGCGCCAAGCCCCGTGCCAGCTTCACAACCACCTCTTTGGGCAAACGAGCCGTGAGGGAGTCGATGTCGTTATAGACATCTTCAAGATCTTCCTCGAGCCCGCCGATATCTACGTGATCGGGAGAGCCATAGCCCTCGTAGTACTCGCCGATCTCGTTTTCCAGATCAAACGCCTCGTTCCACAGATCGATCAAGTCCGCAGTCATCCAGTACTGAAGCTCGGCCTTGGCCGCCCTGGAAAACAAATTCTGCGGCAGCTCCGGCGCAGCGACGGGGTCGCCGATTTCGAGAAAGGCGTGGCTCGGCCCGATGCCCGCCATTGGGTCGGGTTGGCGGGCTTGTAACGCCAACGGGCCCTTCCAACCCATAGGGATGTGGACCGAAAAAAGGCCGTTTGGGTTGACCGGGATGTAGCCATCGCCCTTCACGCCAATTTCGACACTCGACCACTGCGGCGATCCGTCCGGCAGGTGGTAGAGCTGGATGGGAACGCTGTACTCGCTCAGTCCCGGAATGCTCTTGAACAATTCCGCAAACCTGGACGGCGCCAGAGAGCCGGTGATGGTGTCTCCGGGATGAAAGTCCCTCGGAAACAGCACGCCAATGTTTGTGCTCGTCGGCGCGGCCGGTGCCTGTCCTGGTGGGGTCGCCGCTGGCTTAGGCGCATCCGGCGCAGCCCCCGGCTTCGCCGTTTCCGGCTGTGCATACGGAGAAAACTTCGTCGTCCAAGTGTGGGTCGCGGCCTTCCACTCCTTCGTCTCAAAGCCAGTGGGCTGATATTCCGTGGTCTGTTCCCAGGAGCGTTCGCCGTGCAGCCCAAAGTGGATCAGGTCGAGCGAAGTCACAGCGCCGTGAACATCGTAAAAGAAATCTGTTTCTGAAGTCGGAGCACCCCTGTCGTCATAGTGCACAATGCGCTTCTCCGTCCTGTGCTTCGATCCGCCCGCCACCGAGTAGTGCTCCGTGGTCTTCTCATGCAAAGTCCCATGCGCATCGTAGACCCGGCCTTCCAGCACCGCTCCAGCCGCGTCGGTGTCAGTCTCCCGATAGCCGCCCGCCCCGTAGTCGTCGGAGCTTTCCTTGGCCGTGTGAACTTCAGGCAAAGCAGTCGATTCAGCCGGATTTCCCGGTGGCGGAACAGGAGTGCCGTCCCCCGCGCGTGGTCCTTTGAATCCACCCGGCGCTGGTTCCTCTGTCTTCGAATCGGTCCACGTCTTGTTGACCCGATCCCAATAGAGATTCTGTCCTGTGGTTTCGTCGAAAGCCAGCTCGGGATCTTGCGGGTCGTACTCTGCATGGCCCGGCGGCGGCGGAACGGGAGTCCCGTCGCCGGCGCGGGGTCCCTTGAACCCACCCGGCTCTGGTTTCCCCGTCTTCGAATCGACCCACGTCTTGTTGGCTCGATCCCAGCGCAGATCCTGTCCGGTGGCCGCGTCGAAAGCCAGCTCGGGATCTTGCGGATCCTGCACTGGTCCTGCGCCTTTGCCCGGTGCTGCCGGCGATGGCGGTGCGGCAGGGCTCTGTCCAGACGGCTGCGGCTGCACCGGCGACTGCGCGCCCGGCTGCTGCGCTGCAATCGCGCTGAACGAATTCGCGATTGCCAAAGCGGCAGTGGCAACAAACACGGAACGAACGCACCAGAAGCGGATATGCAGGACCTCCTGATAATGGAAAGTGCCGAGAGGAACACGTGACCTTGATTCCGACGCAAGCAGGGGTGAAGGTTAAAATGGGGAAGCGGTAGTGAAACGAGGTCATTGCGTCATGAAGCCTGGCCGGCGGGTCTTCCGGCCTGGGGAACTGGCATACGCGATCCGGTTCGTCACTGATCTTTGCGCGGATACTATCAATTACAATCCGCTGGTGTCTACAACATTAAGTTGCTCGTTTCCCGGCTTTCGTCCTGATCATGGCGATTACTCACATCTCGGTGCGGGGCGCGCGCCAGCATAACTTGCGCGACATCAACGTGCGCATTCCCCGCAACACCCTTACGGTGGTCACGGGCCTTTCCGGCTCGGGCAAGAGTTCGCTCGCCTTTGACACAATTTATGCCGAGGGTCAGCGCCGCTACGTAGAGACTCTCTCCGCGTACGCACGCCAGTTCCTCGATCAGATTGAGCGGCCCGATGTGGACTCCATCGAAGGCCTAAGCCCAGCCATCTCCATTGAGCAGAAGACGACAAGCCGCAGTCCTCGCTCCACAGTCGGGACCATCACGGAGATCTACGACTACCTGCGCCTGCTCTATGCATCGGTTGGGACGCCCCACTGCCCCAACTGCGGCCGTCCCATCTCTCGCCAAACCGCTGAGCAGATCGTCCAGCGCATTTTGCAGCTTGGCATGGGTGAACGCGTTACCGTGATGGCGCCTATCGTCCGCGGCCGCAAGGGCGAGTTCAAAGAACTTCTCGACCAACTCGACCAGCAGGGGTTCAGAGCCCGGGTTGACGGCGAACTTCACGACCTTTCCGAGCCGCTGCTCCTCGACCGCCGCAAGAACCACACGATTGAAGCTGTCATCGACCGCATCCTTCTCAAGCCCCAATCGGCACATGGTTCGGTTCAGACGGCACCCACAGCATCCCCTGGCAAGCTCCCCGTGGAAAAGCGTCTCGAGAATGCAGTTGCGAAGACGTTGCAGTTGGCCAATGGTCTCGTTCTTGTCGCGATAGCCGGAGGGGAAGAGCAGCTATTCTCTGCTTCCATGGCCTGCCCCGATTGCGGCCTCGACGTGCCCAGACTCGAACCGCGCAGCTTCTCCTTCAACTCAACCTTTGGCGCATGCCCTGAGTGCCACGGTCTAGGATCCCAGTATGATTTCGATCCGGCCAAGGTGATCACCGACTGGTCCAAACCGCTTCTCGATGGCGGTCTTGGTCCTGGCTCTGCTTCGCAATATCTCCTCAAGCTCATCCACCTCGCCGCCGAGCGTTACAAGATCGATCTGAAGCTCCCGTTTGAAGAGCTGCCTCCCCGCCAGCAACACATCCTCGTCTACGGGCCGCCCAAGGGCGAAGCTCCCCGGACCGGATTCCATGGAATTTTGGCATTCCTGCGCGATTCCGTCGATGAAGCCCGCAGCGAGGGCTATCGCGATTACATGATGAACTTCATGTCGGCTACGCCCTGCCCCGTTTGCCGTGGAAAGCGCCTGCGCCCGGAGTCGCTTGCCGTCAAGATCGGCGGTCTCTCCATTGCCGACTTCACCGCCCTACCGCTAAACCGCGCCCTTTCCGCCGCGATTAACCTCAACTTCACGGCGCGCGAGGCTTTGGTTGCGGAGCGCATCCGCCGCGAGGTCGTCGAGCGCCTCGAATTCCTTTGCGGCGTGGGACTCAACTATCTCGCCCTTGACCGCAACGCCGCTACGCTCTCCGGAGGAGAAGGCCAGCGGATTCGCCTTGCAACCCAGATTGGCTCGCGCCTTCGCGGTGTCCTTTACGTCCTCGACGAGCCCTCCATCGGCCTCCACCAGCGTGACAATATGCGCCTGATCAAAGCCCTGGAGCAGTTGCGCGACCTGGGCAACACAGTCCTCGTCGTTGAACACGATGAAGACACCATCCGCCACGCCGACTACGTCCTCGACCTCGGCCCCGGCGCAGGCCGCCTGGGTGGTTACGTCGTCGCTCAAGGCACACCTGCTCAAATCATGGCTTGCCCCGAGTCGCTTACCGGGCGCTATCTCTCTGGTGCCGCCACCATGCTCCATCGTGCCCGCCCGCGCCCTCTCACTGGCAAGTGGCTTACCGTCACGGGCGCACGGGAGCACAATCTCCAGGACATTTCGATCCGGATTCCGCTTGGTGTGATGACCGTCGTTACCGGCGTCAGCGGCAGCGGAAAAAGCACGCTGATCAATGACATCCTCTACCGCTCCCTCGCGCAGACCATCTATGGCTCCCGGGAAGAACCAGGAGCCCACGAATCCCTTACTGGCGCCGAACAGATCGACAAGGTCGTCCGTATCGATCAGTCGCCCATCGGCCGCACACCGCGCTCGAACCCTGCCACCTATACCCAGGTCTTCTCGCCCATCCGCGATCTGTTTGCCATGCTGCCCGAGTCCCGCGAGCGTGGATACAAGCCCGGCCGCTTCAGCTTCAACGTGACGGGTGGAAGGTGCGAGACCTGCCAGGGCGACGGCCAGCGCCGCATTGAGATGAACTTCATGCCCGATGTCTACGTCCAGTGCGAAGTTTGCAATGGCCGCCGCTATAATCAGGAAACCCTGGCCGTAAAATTCAAGGGCCACTCCATCGCCGACGTTCTTGACTTGACGATTGAAGACGCGCTTTCTGTACTTGCAGACGTGCCCCTGGTTCGCCAAAAGTTGCAAACGCTTGTCGATGTCGGCCTCGGCTATGTCCACCTCGGCCAGAGCGCCACCACCCTCTCCGGCGGCGAAGCGCAGCGCATGAAGCTGGCGCGCGAACTCAGCAAGCGACAGACCGGCCGGACCCTTTACCTGCTCGACGAGCCCACCACCGGCCTGCACTTCGACGATGTCCGCAAGCTCCTCGAAGTCCTGCACCGCCTCGCCGATCTCGGCAACTCCGTCATCATCATCGAACACAACCTCGACGTCATCCGCAACGCCGACTGGATCATCGACCTGGGCCCCGAAGGCGGCGAGGACGGAGGCCGCATCGTTGGGCAGGGGCGACCGGCAAAAATCGCCGCTACTCCCGGCTCTTACACTGGCCAGTTCCTCACCCGCTACTACTCTTCCGCCAACGGCCAACTGGCGCCCGTGGACCTTGATCCCGACGCCGACCTCATCGAAAGCGATTCCATTAAATCTGAAACAATGTTAGGTGCCTCAGACCTCGCATCTGCGACCTTGGGTTCAACATCACTCGCAAAGACCTCTAAGCCAAAGCGCGCCAGCCGAGCCACCCCTGCCGAGGAAGACCTTGCATCCACGCGCTCCAGAGCCAACCGCCCCGCTCAAGACAAGTCGACTGCCCAAACCGCCGGTCCCCGCAAAAAGAAAACGGGTCTCGCATGAGCGATATGCCCGAGCAAAATCCAACAATCAACCAACAGGGGCCATCCCTAAGCCCTGAACAGTTCGACACGTTGGAGGATACGGGCTTTGGCCCGTCCAAGATCCAGCCTGAATCGACGGGAGAACTAGCCTGTGAGGGAAATCCTTCAGTAGAACCCGACCGGCCACTCTTCCAATTCTGGTCCCAACGCGAGATCCCCCCTCCCACCCGCGTCCCAAACTTTGGCCATCTCTGCATCCTGGCCCTTCTTCTGGTGCTGGGTTGGTTGGGCGCAGTGGGCCTCACCTTCTCCGCTCTCCACTTACACCTTTTCGGAGTTCGTACAGTTCAACAGGCAGCAACAGACATTCATTACACAATTGGCAGCATGGTTGTCCTCTACCTCCTCGCTTTCGGAGGCTGCCTCGTGATTTTCCCTCTTGTCTGGCAGAAGGGTTTCTTCGCTGGCTTGCAATGGAACGGCACAACCGCACTACGCCTCCGCTTCCGGCTATTTGCTGCCGCCGGCCTCTGCTTCGGGCTCGCCCTGATCGATGAAGTCGTGCTGCCCGGCCCCGCCAACGCTCCCATCGACAAGCTCTTCCAGACGCGACTGGCGGCCTGGACGCTCTTCATCTTCGGGGTCACATTCGCGCCTTTTTTTGAGGAGGTCTTCTTCCGAGGCTTCCTTCTGCCCGCCCTCTCGACCGCGTGCGACTGGACTGCCGAACGCTTCACCCACAACCGCCCCCGCCCTCTCGACGACAATGGCCATCCTCAGTGGTCCATCCCCGCCATGGTCTTCGCCTCCATCCTCACAAGCATTCCATTTGCCCTTATGCACGCTGAGCAAACCGCCAACGCCGTCGGACCATTCCTCCTGCTGGTCTGTGTCAGCCTGGTACTCTGCGGGGTGCGCCTCGCCTCCCAATCTCTCGCCGCCAGCGTCATGGTGCATGCCTCTTACAACCTCCTGCTCTTCTCCATGATGCTGCTCGGGACCAACGGATTCCAGCATCTGGAAAAGATGTGAAAGGCCGTGAGTCGCTGCCGATACAATCAATCCGATGACCACCCACGCTCAGCAGCTTCTCGCCATCCTCGCAAGCACGAGTTTCCGTCTCGGGCAGTTCAAGCTCTCCTCCGGCGGCACCAGCGACTACTACATCGACTGCCGCACCACCACACTCCACGCAGAGGGAGGCCGTCTCACCGGAGAAGCGATTCTCGACCTTTTGAATGAAAGCGGCACCGAGGCCGAAGCCGTCGGCGGGCTCACCCTCGGCGCCGACCCAATCGTCTCCAATGTGGCCACCGCCAGTGCCTGGCGCGCACAATCCAATCCCGCCGCTCCCCTGCTCCACGGCTTCCTCGTCCGCAAGGCGGAAAAGGCGCACGGCACGGGCCGCCGCATTGAAGGCTTCTGCAGCGAAGACGCAAGAGTCGTGATTGTCGACGACGTCTGCACCACTGGCGCCTCCACCATCAACGCCCTCGAAGCCGCCCGCGAAGCCGGAATGATTGTTGCCGCTGTGGTCTGCATAGTCGAACGCGAGGAGGCCAATGGCCGCCCCGCCGTCGAAGCAGCCGCAGGGGGCGCACCCTTCCTTCGGCTCTTCACCGCCAACGACGTCCGCGCCGAACACCTCCGCCAGCAGCAAGCAACAAGCTGAGCCTCATGCCTTGCCAAAAGCACTCGGCACGCAAAAAAGGGCCGATCCCCAATTCGGATCGGCCCCTCTAATTCGCTGTGATGTTGATACAGGTGAAGCAGTCGAATTCTTTGCAGTCGCTACTGCCCCGTTCCAGCATTCGACGCTGTCTGAGATCCACTTTGATCGCTCATATTCGAAAGCAATTGGATCTCCACACGCCGATTCTGTTTCCGCCCTTCGACCGTTGTATTCGGCGCAACTGCGTTGTCTTTGCCGATGCCGATCAAGTAGAACCGGTGCGCAGCGACCCCATACTTCGACGCCAGGTATTGCACTACCGCATCAGCGCGCCGCTGGCTCAGCTCATAGTTGTACTCCGCCGGGCCCGTCGAATCCGTCCCGCCTGTAACTTCCAGTAAGTAGCTCTTCGCCGTCCCGAGTTGCGCGGCAAAGGCATCCAACTGATCGCGGTCGTCCTTGGTCAGCACGGCCTTGTCAAAGCCAAAGGTCACCGACACATTTGCGACGGATTTGTAGTTATCCAGCCCTTTCACCACACTGTCCAGAGAATCCGCGCGATGCACTGCGTTGTCGGCCGCCGTCTCTGCATCTCCCGCCGATTTGCTTGCGACCTGAGCATTTTGGGCAGCGATGTCCGCCGCACTCTGCGCCTGCTTCACGCCCGCCTGCGACCGGTCGTCCACTTCGCGAATCTGCTGGTTGTTCGTCGCCGTCTTAGCGTCAAGTTGGTCCGTGTGTTCCACCAATGGCGCTGTCTGCGTGTGAACATAGTTTTTGGTTGCACAACCCGATGCGCCTATCACGGCCAAACCCGCCGCCAATCCCAAAGCTCCAAATCGATTCATAATCATCCTTTTGCTCCTCATCCCGCCGGCCGACCGGCAGTTCCTTCGCCCTACCAACTTGCATCTGCTCCGCCAAACGCGGATAGAAATCTAACAAACTCATTCTAAATAATTTACAAGATCATAACCGGAATATCCAATCCCACTGTCCATGTACTTTTTACCTAACCGGGTAAGGATTGCGTCATGCCTGTATCCTTGAGATCAAAATATCCTGACGAATTGCATCCAACCGATGGTTTACCGCCCGCGCCACGCCCTGTCTCCTTATCCCGTGCCGGAAGGTCTGTTCCCTGCGCACAACCAGCTAATCTAAGAATGAACATTGCCGGCGCCTTATCCCATGGACTTCTACGAGAAAATCCGCACCCTCCCCACACAGCCCGGTGTCTACCTCTACAAGAACGCCGAGGGCGAGGTCATCTACGTCGGCAAGGCCAAGAACCTGCGCTCTCGTGTGCGGTCGTATCTCTTGGAAGCCGCCCAGGCTAACGCCAAGACCGGCTCACTCATGCGCGAGGCCGTCGATCTCGATTACATCCTCGTCGCCAACGAGCATGAAGCCCTGGCTCTGGAAAACAACCTCATCAAGCAGCGCAAGCCCCGCTTCAACATTTTGCTCCGCGACGACAAGACATACCCTTACGTCAAGCTCACACTGGCCGACCGCTACCCTAAAGTCTTCGTCACACGCCGCCTGCGCAAGGATGGTGCCGCCTACTACGGCCCTTATTTTCCAGGCAATCTTGCCTATCGCATCGTCGAGCTGATCCACCGCAGCTTCCTCATCCCCAGCTGCAAGATGGATCTCTCCCGGTACCATCCCCGCGCCTGTCTCCAGTACTACATCCACCGCTGCTTAGGTCCATGTGTCGAGGGATTCACCACTTCCGAGCTCTATGGCGCAGCCGTCCGCGACGCCCAACTCTTCCTTGAAGGCCGCTCAGCCGAGTTGGAGCGCACGCTCACGGCCCGCATGTCCGCAGCCGCTGAAGCCGAGCAGTTTGAAGCTGCCGCACGCCTCCGCGACCAGCTCTCTACCGTCCACCAGCTCCACCAGAAGCAGCGCATCGCCACTGCCGAGCAGGATGACGACGCCGACGTCTTCGGTTATCACTTTGAGACGGGCAACCTTGCCGTCAACCTTTTCCATGTCCGCGCGGGAAAAATTGTGGACCGCCGCGAGTTCTTCTGGGACGACCTGCCCGATCTGCTGGAAACCGTCGAAGAACTGGACGCATCGGGGATCGCTTGTGAGACCTTGAAATCCGCCCAGCCGGAAGTTCCCTTCCACGCTGGAACAGTATTCAGCGCACTCCTCAAGCAGCTCTACATCGACCAGCACTATGTCCCCCGGAGCATCCTTGTCCCCGTCGACTTCGACGACCGCGAAACCCTTTCCGACCTGCTTACCGAACGCACCGGCCACCGCATCGAGATCGCCGTCCCTCAGCGGGGAGAAAAACGTTCTCTTGTCGACCTCGCCGGCCAGAACGCCAAGCAGTCTTACACGCAACGGTTCCGCGTCCTTGAGCCCTCGCGCAAGGCTATCCAGGAGGCTCTTGCCGACGTCCTCATGCTCCCCGAGCTGCCTCGCCGGATCGAGTGCTTCGACATCTCGCATATCCAGGGCGCTGAAACCGTGGCCTCCCTTGTCGTGTGGGAAGACGGCAAGATGAACAAGCGGCTCTATCGGAAATTCAAGGTGATGACCGTTTTGGGTATCGACGACTTCGCTTCCATGCGCGAGGTGGTCCACCGCCGTTACCGCCGCCTGAAGGAAGAAAACAAGCCCATGCCATCGCTGATTCTGATCGACGGCGGACTCGGCCAGCTCCACGCCGCCGCAGAAGCCCTCGAATCCTTGGGGCTAACCAGCCAGCCGCTGGCTTCCATCGCCAAGCGCGAAGAAGTCATCTACGTTTACGGCAACGAAGACGAGCCCATCGTTCTCGACCG